>ERZ1023881.76-NODE-76-length-49335-cov-52.036891_pt1 | contig 49335 bp, 46 predicted proteins | sample MGYA00380393_ERZ1023881 | MGnify/ENA primary metagenome ERZ1023881 (study PRJEB33179, sample SAMN07449004) | human gut metagenome | biome: Human-gut; feature: Human associated habitat; material: Faeces | host: Homo sapiens | place: India: Bhopal | collected... | reverse complement strand
GTGTTTAAGAGACAGTACGAGATGATCAAGTTCTCTGTGAACCTGCATCGTGGCTGCTTCGGCGGTTGCTCGTTCTGTACCATTTCGGCACATCAGGGTAAGTTCGTGGTTTGCCGAAGCAAGGAGAGCATTCTGAAAGAGGTGAAGAAAATCATCGAGATGCCTGATTTCAAGGGCTATCTGAGCGATCTGGGCGGTCCTTCGGCAAATATGTATGGCATGCACGGCAAGAACCAGAAGGCTTGCGAGGTGTGCAAGCGCCCATCGTGCGTGAACCCTCAGATTTGTCCGAACCTGAACACCGACCACAGCAAGCTGCTGGAGATTTATCATGCCGTAGATGCCCTGCCGGGTATCAAGAAGAGCTTCATCGGTAGTGGTGTGCGATACGACCTGCTCCTACACAAGAGCAAGGACGAGAAGGTGAACCAGGCGGCAAGGGAATATACCCGCGAGCTGATCACCAAGCACGTGAGCGGCCGACTGAAGGTAGCACCGGAACATACCAGTCCAGAGGTGTTGAAGTTCATGCGCAAACCATCGTTCGATCTCTTCTACGAATTCAAGCGCATCTTCGACAAGATCAACAAGGAAGAGGGTCTCAACCAGCAGATCATTCCATACTTCATCAGTTCGCATCCGGGCTGTCATGAAGAGGATATGGCAGAACTGGCAGTAATTACCAAGGGACTCGACTTCCATCTGGAGCAGGTACAGGACTTCACCCCTACCCCTATGACGATTTCTACGGAAACATGGTACACGGGATACGACCCATACACCTTGGAACCAGTATTCAGCGCCAAGACACAGAAGGAAAAGCTTGCCCAGCGCATGTTCTTCTTCTGGTACAAGCCAGAGGAGCGCCGCGCCATTGAGAGCGAACTTCGCCGTATCGGCAGAACAGATTTGATAGATAAGCTATACGATAAGAAGAGCTTCGGCGGAAATCATGGCGGAGGTTTCAAGGGCAAGAAGACCAACTTCGATGACAAGGCGATTGGTTCTACCTATGACAATCCGGGCGTGGGCAGAGGAGCCAAGGGCAAGCGTGGTGCCGGCAGAAATGCAGCAGAAACAAATGGCGGAAAAGGCCGTGGCAGAAATGCAGCAGACCGCTTTGCGCCAAAGGGATATGGCAATGTAGGTTGCTATGACGAGGATAAATACCTCAATGAAGGCCGTCCTTTGAATGGTAAATTTTCAAAAAACGGTCATGCTCAGCAAGGCAGAGGAAATAATACTCCGCAGGGCAGAAGCAACAACGCCAATGCCAATATCCGCGATGCAGTAGCCGCAGCTAGAGCCGAGCTACGCAATCAGAAAGAGCAAGGTGCCGGCTTCTTCAAGGATAAGAAGAAAAAGAGTTTCAATCCTAATTTCGACACCGACAACCACAATCGCAAGAACCGCTATAACAGCGGAGACAAGAACGAGCGTGGCAGCGGACGTGGAAACCAGGGAAGAAACGAAGGAAGAGGCAGGAGAAGATAATATGAAATGAATTAAAAAATCGCCGTTTATCCCGAACATGAGATAAACGGCGATTTTTTAATTAATATTGTCTCAACGCCCCGAGTAATTCAGCATTCTCAGTTTTGTTTCCGATGGTGATTCTCAGACAGTTGCCGCAAAGCTGAACCTTATTGCGGTTTCTTACGATGATGCCCTGTGCCACCAGATAATCGTAGATGGCCTGCGCATCCGTAACCTTTACCAGGAAGAAGTTGGCATCCGTAGGATAAACCTTCACGGTGATAGGCAGATCCAGGAAGGCAGCCATCACCTTCGAACGCTCCTGAAGGATGTTCTTCACCCACTCATCCACCTTCAATGGATTCTTCAAAACCTCAAGTGCCTGCTGCTGGGTAAGCAGGTTCACATTATAAGGATACTTCACCTTATTGAATATATCAATAATCTCCTTGCTGGCAAACGCCATACCCAGACGAAGCGCCGCACAACCCCATGCCTTACTCATCGTATTGAGCACGATGAGATTAGGGAAATGCTTCAGCACACCACGGAAGGTGCGCTCGGAAGAGAAATCGCTATAAGCCTCATCCACAATGACTATACCATCAAAGAGGCGAAGCACCTCTACGATAGCCTCGCGATTGATGTGATTGCCCGTCGGGTTGTTAGGGCTGCAGAACCATACCACCTTGGTATTCTCATCGCAGGCATCAATGATCTTCTCTGCAGAAATCTGATAGTTCTCATCGAGCAACACAGAGCGATACTCCACGTCGTTGACATCAGCACACACCTCATACATACCGTATGTAGGAGCGATGGCTACCACATTATCCTTGCCAGGGCGACAGAACACACGATAAACCAAGTCGATGGCCTCATCCGAACCATTGCCCAGGAAAATCTGGTCTTCAGCTACCCCCTTGATCTTACTCACCTGTTTTTTCAGTTCCACCTGCAGTGGGTCAGGGTATCGGTTATAAGGGTCATTATAGGGATTCTCGTTGGCATCGAGGAAGACGCGGGCATTTCTGCCAGCGAATTCCGTGCGTGCGCAACTGTAAGGTGCCAAGTTCCAGATGTTTTCTCGGCACAAGTCTTTTAAATCTTTCATACCTTACTTTTATTTTAGACTTTTTACTCTCAATCTCATGGCGTTGGCATGTGCCTCCAACTGCTCGTTCTCCGCCATCGTCACCACAGCATCACCTATGTTACGAATACCTTCTTCCGTGAGATGCTGGAAGGTGATCTTGCGGTTGTAACTGTCGAGGTTCACGCCATTGTAAGCCAGTGCATAGCCATGGGTTGGCAGGGTATGATTGGTACCGCTGGCATAGTCGCCGGCACTCTCACATGCATAGTTGCCCAGGAATACGCTGCCCGCATTCACCACTTTCTCGGCAAGCTGCTCATAATCAGCAGTTGCAATGATGAGATGCTCAGGGGCATAGGTATTGCAGAGATCGATGGCTTCCTCTTCGTCCTTCACAAGGATGAACTTGGAGTTGTCCAATGAGGTCTGCGCCATCTCCTTACGTGGCAACTGTTCCAACTGCACTTCCACTTCCTTCTTCACATCTTCCAAAACCTTTTCGGAGGTAGTGATGAAGAAAACCTGAGAGTCGAAGCCGTGCTCAGCCTGCGATAAGAGGTCGGCAGCCGCAAAGACAGGGTTGGCAGTTTCATCAGCGATGAGACAAACCTCCGAAGGTCCTGCCGGCATATCGATAGCCACATCGTGGAGAGAAACCTGCTGCTTGGCAGCCATCACAAACTGGTTGCCCGGACCGAAGATCTTATATACCTTAGGCACGCTCTCTGTACCGTATGCCATCGCACCGATGGCCTGCACGCCGCCAGCCTTGAAAATCTTGCTTACGCCAGCAATCTTTGCCGCCATCAGGATAGCAGGATTCACCTTACCCTCCTTGTTAGGAGGCGTGCAGAGAACAATCTCCTTACAACCGGCAATCTTGGCAGGAGTGGCGAGCATCAATACGGTGCTAAACAAAGGTGCAGTACCACCAGGGATATACAATCCCACCTTCTCTATCGCCACGCTCTTCTGCCAGCAGGTGACACCAGCACAGGTTTCCACCTTCTTACCCTCAAACTTCTGGCTCTGATGGAATGCGGCAATGTTATGATGGGCGAGGTGCAAAGCGTCTTTCAGTTCTTGAGAAACCATTTTCTCTGCCTCTTCGATTTCAGCTTCAGTCACAGCCAAAGAATCGAGATGGGCATGATCAAACTTCTCCTCGTAACGCTTCACGGCTTCATCGCCATGGTTCTTCACATCGTCGAGTACACCTTGTACGGTCGCATTCAACTGCGATACATCCAGGTGTGGGCGTTCTACAATCTCGCTCCATTCCTCCTTTGCAGGATACTTTATTACCTTCATTCCTTATTATACTTTGAAATTTATTAATACATTGAACTTTGCAAACAGTTCAATGTTACAATATCATCTTCTCGATTGGTGTCACCAGGATGCCCTGTGCACCGAGTTCCTTCAACTTACCGATGATTTCCCAGAAGCGCTTCTCATCGAGAACGGTGTGGATAGAGCACCACTCTTCGTCTGCCAATGGGATGATGGTAGGGCTCTTGATACCTGGCAATACCTGGGTAATCTCCTCTACCTTCGCCTTAGGGGCATTCATCATCACGTACTTCTTGTCCTGGGCAGAGCGTACAGCCTCGAAGCGGAACAGCATCTCGTTGAGAATCTGATGCTTCTCTTCATCCATCTTCCAGTTGCCGATGAGCAGAGCCTCGCTCTTCATCACGACCTCAACCTCGGCGAGATTGTTGCTTACCAGTGTAGAACCAGAGCTGACAATATCAAAGATACCATCTGCCAGACCGATACCCGGGCTAATCTCCACAGAACCAGTGATGACATGAATGTCGGCATTGATATTGTTCTTCTTCATGAAGTTGCGCAGGATGTTAGGATAAGAAGTAGCAATCTTCTTACCATTAAACCACTGCAATCCTGGATAATCAATCTTCTTAGGGATGGCAAGACTCAAGCGGCACTTGCTGAAACCCAATCGGTCGATAATCTGTGCGTTTTCACCACGCTCTACAAATTCATTCTCACCCACGATACCGATGTCGGCAACGCCAGAGGCTACGCTCTGGGGAATATCGTCATCGCGGAGATAGAGCACCTCCAGAGGGAAATTACTTGCCTGCACCAGAAGAGTGCGCTTTGAGGCGCTTACCTTGATGTCCGCCTCTGCTAAAAGATTCATTGTGTCGTCGAACAGACGACCTTTACTTTGTACTGCTATTCGTAACATATTTCTGTATTTTGTTTGAAAAACATTGCAAAAGTACATAAAATTGTTAGAATATGCAAATAATTTCGCACTTATATGCTTTTTTTTTGTACTTTTGCAGTCGCAATGAGAAAAAAATTATATTTATACACATTATATTCGCTGTTTTTGCTTGCCAGTTGCGCTGACAAGAAACCGCAACAGGAACTCACTCCCTGGGGAACTCCCGTGGGCGAAGTGGAGTCTATGGACGGTTCTGACGAAGAGGAATCTGACGAAAACGCAGCAGATGGCGATGCTGGCGCTCAGGCTCAGCAACGGGGTTTGTCGCTGTCGGATATCCAGGACAATGGCGAGCTGATCATGCTTACAGTGAATGGTCCTACCACCTATTATGATTACCACAACCACGGAATGGGTCTGCAGTACCTGCTCTGCGAGAAGTTTGCCCAGCAGATTGGTGTATCGTTGAGAGTGGAGGAATGCAAGGACACTACCGAGATGATTCAGAAACTCCAGAAGGGAGAAGGCGACATCATCGCCGTTCCCCTGCCCCGTCATATATTAAAAGGTGAAAAGTCATCGGCAGGAAAGAACAAAACGGCAGCAAAATCTGTTTCCGGAGATAGCAAGACTATCAATCTACTTTTCTGCGGCGTAACGCCTGATAAAGGCAAGACGCAGTGGGCGGTAGTTGGCGGCAACAAGAGTCTCGCCGATACACTGAACGGATGGTTCAAGCCAAAACTGATAGCCGAGGTGAAAAAGGAAGAGTCCTTCCTGCTCTCTACGGCAAGCATCCGCCGACATGTCTATTCTCCTTTCCTCAACCGTTCCAAGGGAGTCATCTCCCGCTACGACCATCTCTTTATGAGATACAGCGGAACGGCACGTATGGACTGGCGCCTGATGGCTGCACAGTGTTACCAGGAGAGTTGCTTCGACCCGAATGCCAAATCATGGGCTGGAGCCTGCGGACTGATGCAGATCATGCCATCTACCGCAGCCCACCTGGGATTACCGATGAGTGCCATCCACGATGCAGAGGCGAATGTGGCAGCAGCAGCCAGATACATGGCAGAACTCCAGGGACATTTCTCGGATGTAGGCGATCCAGCACAGCGTGCGCTCTTCGCTCTGGCTGCCTATAATGGTGGTTTTCACCATATCCGTGATGCAATGGCACTGACCAGGAAACATGGTGGCAACCCACAGAACTGGGGACATGTAAGAGAATACGTGCTGCGCCTTACCCAACCCGCCTATTATGGCGACCCAGTGGTGAAATATGGTTATATGCGAGGTACAGAGACGGCAGATTATGTAGATAGAATCCGTGCCCGCTGGAGCGAGTACTGCGGTGGAGCCAGCTTCCACGAGAGCTATCGGGGCGGCAGCCGTGGTCCGCACATCGGAAGAGGTGCCGACTCCTTCAATGGAGCACCGGTAAAATCAAAGAGAAACTATCAAAGGAAATACCATATATAAAAAGGTATAAGGAAAATCAAATACTCTAAAATGATAAAGGCTTCTGCGAATCCGCAGAAGCCTTTATCATTATTTCAAAACTTCATCAAGCAAGGTGTAGAATGCAGGATCCTCACCTACGATGGTCTTCACAATCTTGCCGTCAGGACCGATGACAATCTTAGTTGGGAAGCCCTGAACAGCATACTTGTTGAGCACATCGCTACCCTTTGGATTATAGACGTGAATCCATGGCAACTGATGCTTCTCAACGGCAGCCTTCCACTTAGCCTCGGTATCATTGCAGTCAACACCCAGGATTTCGAACTTACCCTTATACTTCTCGTAGTACTCCTTCATCTTAGGCATACCCTTGATACACCAGATACACCAGGAACCCCAGAAGTCGATGACAACATACTTGCCACGGAGGCTGGAAAGAGAGAATGGCTTGCCATTGATGTCATTCAGAGTGAAGTCAGGAGCCTCTACACCGGAAGCCTGAACCACTTTAGCCTTCTCCTCCATCTCTGCGCGCTTCTTGGCACGTTCGAAGATTGGCTCATAGTATGCCTTCATTCTACCATTCTTGACGTTATCTGCCATCAGACTGATCAAAGTCTCCTTATCCTTGACATCGTCCAGCTCGTCGATGAGAAGAGCGATACACTCCTGATCGGAATGCTGCTTGGCATAAGCAAGAAGGTCGGCAGCATACTTCTTCTGCAAAGGTTCCATACACTCATCTACAACTTTTTCGATAGAATCGCGGTTGCTGTCATTCACATTGTCAGAATACCATTTCCAGAGCGCTTTGATATCCTTGTAAGCCTGACCCTTATACTCATCCATCAAATCCTGCTCCTGATAGAATTTACCTCCCTTGATATCGACACCCCCAGTGAAGTTACCCTTCATCTCAATAGTCTCACTCGGAATGGCAAAGACAGGGATGGCACTAAATGCTCCACTCTTGATGACCTTCTGGTCACAGAGATAAACCCATTGAGGCTTATCAAAGTTCTTGGAGAACTCAAACTTCTTTTTCTTAACCTCAATGTTTTCCGTCTTTCTTCCAATCATAGCTACCAGAGAATCCGGCAACCCCTCTACGTTACCCTTAATCTGAAAGGTTCCGCTCTGAGCCATCGCTGCTGCAGACGCCAGCATCATAGCAGCTGTAAAAATCATTTTCTTCATTTTGAATTATGTTTTATCTTTTATATTTCCACATTAACTTTTATCCATACCTTAATTATATAAGGCATTCTTTATTCCTCATACTCCGTGGTATCCTCGATACCTGCCGCAGCCAGGGCTTCCTTGCGCTCCACGCAGGTACCGCACTTTCCGCAGTGCTTCTCGCCACCTTTGTAGCAGCTCCAGGTCTCGGCATAATCAATACCGAGTTTCTTGCCGATGGCTGCAATCTCGCCCTTGGTGATGTTGGTATAAGGAGCCACCACGCGAACATCTACGAAGGTGCCAGCCTCGGCAGCCTCATCGATTGCCTTGATAAATTCAGGGCGACAGTCCGGATAGATGGTGTGGTCGCCGCCGTGATTGGCGATGAGCACCTTCTTCAGATTGTTGCTCTCAGCGATACCGATGGCGATACTCAGCATGATACCATTACGGAAAGGCACCACGGTAGATTTCATATTGTCATCGGCATAATGTCCCTCAGGGATGGCATCGGCACCTTCCAGGAGAGAGCTCTTGAAATACTGATGCATGAATCCCAGATCAATGGTGATATGCTTGATGCCCAGTCGCTCGCAGTGCATCTTGGCGAAAGGGATCTCCCGCTCGTTGTGATTGCTTCCATAGTTGAAACTGATACCCAGGGCTATCTCGTCCTTCTTGTCATAGAGCAGGGTAATACTATCCATACCGCCGCTCACAATAATTACTGAATCCTTCATTTACTTTGAACTTAATATTTATAAAATCAGATTATATTTATAAATTCAGACAATACACTAAAATCTGCGTAATCCGCGAAATCTGCGTGAGATTTTATCCGAACAGGCAGCGGAACGCCTCTTCCACCTTCCTTACGGGATGAATCTCTATCTGATATTTCTTATGGTCGAAACCATGATAATTATATTTCGGAATGATGATATGCTGGAATCCGAGCTTCTCTGCCTCAGCGATGCGCTGCTCGATACGGCTCACCGGACGCACCTCGCCACTCAGTCCTACCTCGCCACACATACACCAGCCCTGCTCTATCGCTGTATCCACATTGCTGCTCAATACCGCTGCCAGCACACTCAGGTCCATCGCAGGGTCCGTCACTCGCAAGCCTCCCGCAATGTTTAGGAACACATCTTTCGCCATCAACTTGAAGCCAACCCGCTTCTCCATCACTGCAAGGAGCATATTCAGTCTTCGCTGGTCGAAACCCGTTGCCGAGCGCTGGGGAGTTCCGTATGCCGCCGAGCTCACCAGAGCCTGCGTTTCCACCAGGAACGGGCGTACACCCTCAATGGCAGCACTGATGGCAACACCCGAAAGTCCGTCGTGATCTTCGGTAAGGAGCAGTTCCGACGGATTGCTCACCTGTCTCAATCCTCCCTGCAGCATCTCGTAGATGCCGAGTTCCGAAGTGCTTCCGAATCGGTTCTTGATGCTTCGCAGGATGCGGTACATATAATGCTGATCACCCTCAAACTGAATGACGGTATCCACAATATGCTCCAGAATCTTCGGACCAGCCAGGGTTCCCTCCTTATTAATATGTCCAATCAGGATAACAGGGATACCGCTGGTCTTGGCAAATCTCAGGAGCGATGCTGCGCATTCACGCACCTGGGATACTGAACCAGGAGAACTATCCACACTCTCTGTAGCAATTGTTTGGATAGAATCGATAACTATCAGTTCTGGAGCCACTTGCTGAATATGGGAAAAGATTTTCTCTAACTGTGTTTCACAGAGAATCGTAATATGATCGAAGGCATTCTCCGGTGGAATTCCATCTGCCGAAGCAGCATCTCCAGTTGAACCATTCTTCAGCATAGCCTGTCCCTTCGCCAGTCTGTCAGCTCTCAGCTTAATCTGATGGGCACTCTCCTCACCGCTCACATACAGCACCCTTCTATGTTTCATATTCAGGATGGTTTGCAGCGTAAGGGTACTCTTTCCGATGCCCGGTTCACCGCCCAGCAAGGTGATGCTTCCCGGCACCATACCGCCACCCAGTACGCGGTTTAGCTCCTCGTCCATCATATCGATACGCGGCTCATCCACAGCCGAAATATCCTTCAGATTCATCGGCTTGGCATCCGCATCGGAGTGTTGTCCACCAAACATGGTAGCAGCCCCGCCATGCCTCATGGTCATGCCAGCGCTTTTAGCCGCCTGCGATCCCGAATCAGCCGCAATGCGTATCTCCTTAAAAGTATTCCATTGTCCGCAGCTAGGGCATTTACCCATCCACTTGGCACTTTCCTGCCCGCAGTTGCTGCAAACGTATGCTATCTTATCTTTTGCCATAACGATTGAATTTGTCGGCAAAGGTACAGTTTTTTTTCTTTAAACACTAAAAAAGTAACCATTTTTACATTTTATAACCATCGTTTTGCAAAGTAGATATGGCAAAAAAGCTTATCTACCACAAAAAATCTTTAAATCGTAGCAGAAAGATTTGGTAGTACCGATTATTTTTGTTACTTTTGCCTACGGAAAGAGTTTGTTACGACCCGACACCACTCCTATTTTTATATAGTATGCACATAGGAGCCTGATAAGCTCACTAGTCGTAGGGCAAAGGTCGTTTCAGCAGTAAACAGGGTTAATAACATAATACTAATATAAAAATTTAGGTAAAATGAAAATTGAGAATTTTAACTTTGCTGGTCACAAGGCAATCGTACGCGTTGATTTCAACGTGCCATTGGATGAGAATGGTAATGTAACAGACGACACTCGTATCCGCGGTGCCCTCCCTACTTTGAAGAAGGTACTCGCAGACGGTGGTGCGCTCATCATGATGAGCCACATGGGTAAGCCAAAGGGCAAGGTTAAGCCAGAGCTTTCACTCTCTCAGATTGTTAAGAACGTATCAGACGCTCTCGGTGTAGAGGTTAAGTTTGCTAAGGACTGCGGTAACGCTGATGCTGAGGCTGCTGCCTTGAAGCCAGGTGAGGCTCTCTTGCTCGAGAACCTTCGTTTCTATCCTGAAGAGGAAGGCAAGCCAGTAGGTGTAGAGAAGGGTACTCCTGAGTTCGACGCTGCTAAGGCTGAGATGAAGGAGCGTCAGAAGAAGTTCGCTGCTAAGTTGGCTTCTTACGCTGACGTATATGTAATGGACGCATTCGGTACAGCTCACCGCAAGCACGCTTCTACAGCTGTCATCGCAGATTCTTTCGACAAGGATCACAAGATGCTCGGTTTCCTGATGGAGAAAGAGGTAAAGGCTGTTGACGCAGTTCTCGGCAACATCAAGCGCCCATTCACAGCTATCATGGGTGGTTCTAAGGTTTCTACCAAGATCGGTATCATCGAGAACTTGTTGACTAAGGTTGACAACCTGATTCTCTGCGGTGGTATGACTTATACATTCTCTAAGGCTCTCGGTGGCAAGATCGGTATGTCTATCTGCGAGGATGACAAGCTCGATGTAGCTCTCGACGTAATCAAGAAGGCTAAGGAGAACGGTGTAAACCTCGTACTCGGCACAGACTCTATCTGCGGTGACGACTTCAAGAACGACTGCAATACTCAGGTTTGCCCATCTAACAACATCCCTGACGGCTGGGAGGGTATGGACGCAGGTCCTGAGACTCGCAAGGCTTTCGCTGCAGCTATCAAGGGTGCTAAGACAATCCTCTGGAATGGTCCTGCAGGTGTATTCGAGTTCGACAACTTCGCTGGTGGTTCTAAGGCTATCGCTGACGCAATCGCTGAGGCTACTAAGGAGGGTGCATTCTCACTCATCGGTGGTGGCGACTCTGTAGCTTGTATCAACAAGTTCGGTTTGGCAGATCAGGTATCTTATATCTCTACAGGTGGTGGTGCTCTTCTCGAGGCTATCGAGGGTAAGGTATTGCCAGGTGTAGCAGCTATTGAGAAGTAATCAATAGGTTTCTATATAAATTGAGTTCGGGGGCATCCCATCCGTGGATGTCCTCGAATTTTTCAATATAAGATACCCTGCCTTAATAATCACGATACAGTATTCCCTTTATTCAATATATTATTAAAACCGAAAATTTAAAAGAAATTAATGGATTGGATTATTAATCTTTTCACCAACACAGAGTCGGTGGCTCACATTGCCCTACTCTACGCAATCGTCATTGCTGTTGGTGTGTATCTGGGAAAGATCAAGATCGGTGGCATCTCATTGGGTGTTACCTTCGTGCTCTTCGCAGGTATCCTGGCCGGCCACGTGGGCTTCACGGGTCCTAAGGAAATTCTTACCTTCGTGCAAGACTTCGGATTGATACTCTTTGTCTTCATGATTGGTATGCAGGTGGGTCCTGGCTTCTTCGAGAGTTTCAAGAAAGGTGGTGTGACACTGAACTTGCTTTCTGCCACAGCTATCCTGCTCAACATCCTCGTGATGTTCGGATGCTATTACCTCTTCTTCGACACCAGCAACCCACAGAACCTGCCTATGATGGTGGGTACCCTCTATGGTGCGGTTACCAACACCCCAGGTCTTGGTGCTGCCAACGAGGCATTGCTTAGTGTTTTCCCTAACGGTGCTCCTAGCATCGCCAATGGTTATGCCTGTGCCTATCCTCTGGGTGTGGTTGGTATCATTGGTGCTACCATCCTCATCAAGTACATCACCCGCGTGGATATGGCTGCAGAAGAAGAGCAGCTCAACGAGGAGGAGGCTGCCAACCCTCATGCAAAACCTCACAATATGCACCTACGCGTGGAGAATGCCTACATCGCAGGTAGAACGCTGAGAGAGGTTTCAGAGTTCTTGAACCGAGACATTGTCTGCTCAAGACTCCTCCACAACGGAGAAGTGAGCATCCCTAACAGCAAGACTACATTTGAGGTAGGCGACGAGCTGCTCGTGGTTTGTGCTGAGGCTGATGCAGAGGCCATCAAGGCTTTCATCGGTCCTGAGATTGATGCAGAGTGGGACCGCGAGAAGGATGAGGTTCAGCATTTCGTATCCAGAAGAATCATCGTTACCCGTCCTGAGATGAACGGTAAGACCCTTGGTAAGATGCACTTCTCCAGTGTATATGGTGTGAACGTGACCCGTATTTCCCGTCAGGGTATGGATCTCTTCGCAGGCCGTAACCACCACTTCCACGTGGGCGACCGCGTGATGGTAGTAGGTCCTGAGGAGAATGTAAACCGTGTGGCTGAAATCATGGGTAACTCTGTAAAGCGCCTCGATGCGCCTAACATCGCTACCATCTTCATCGGTATTATGGTAGGTATCATCTTCGGTTCTCTCCCATTCGCTATCCCTGGCATGCCAGTGCCATTGAAGCTAGGTATCGCAGGTGGTCCGCTCATCATCGCCATCCTCATCGGCCGTTTCGGTTATCGCATGAAGCTGGTTACCTATACCACTACCTCCGCCAACATGATGCTGCGAGAGATAGGACTGGTACTCTTCCTGGCGAGTGTGGGAATCAAGGCTGGTGCCGGATTCTGGGACACAGTGGTTCAGGGCGACGGATTGAAGTATGTGGGATGCGGTTTCCTCATCACCATCATTCCTATCCTCATCGTGGGTACCATCGCCAGATTGAAGTTCAAATTCAATTACTTCACCATCATGGGTATGCTTGCCGGTACTTATACCGACCCTCCTGCCCTGGCTTATGCCAACGCATCATGCTCTAAGGAGGCTCCAGCCGTAGGTTACTCTACCGTATATCCATTGAGTATGTTCCTCCGTATCTTTACAGCCCAGATCGTGGTGCTGTTCTTCTGCGGAGCATAAACGCTTACAAAAGTTAACAAAACAACTAGTAATAGTTATAAATTATAAAAGAGGTGCACAAAGATAAAAATTTGTGCACCTTTTTTGTTGCCTTTTCACAAATTATTCGTAACTTTGACGCATTAAAACAACAGACAAGAAAACCTAATGTGATTTTCTTAAAAATGAAAACTTCTAAAACGTTGATATGCGTATGAAGAAATTGGGATTTTTGATAACCATGCTAGTCATCGCATCCTTGTCCGCTTGGAGCCAGGGAGCCAAGAGCATCCGTATTACGGAGGTGATGACCCACAACCGTACCAACCTCGTAGATGAGTACGGTCAGCACAAACCATGGGTGGAATTGAGCAATTCCTCCTTTACCACGTATAACGTACGCGGTATGTTCCTAACCACCGACCGACGGGTTCTCAACAAGAATCTATCGCCCGAAGCACGCCGACAACTGATGTGCCCCTTGCCGAACAACGAGCCCCGAACCACACTGGGCGGCAAGAAAAGCATCGTCATCTTCGACAGCAGTTCCTGGTACAAGGACGGCTGGAACGGGCAGTTCTGGAAGGCAAAGGATTCTTCCAACATAGGTCCTTTCCACCTCAATCTGATTCTACAAGAGAAGAAGTCCAACTGGATAGCCCTCTATGACGGAAATGCCGTAGACTTGATAGACTCCGTAAGCGTACCTGTATTGGCAGCCGACGAGAGCTACGAACTGAGCCAGGATTTCAAGACATGGGAGAAAGCCATAGCTGGAGCCATCACCCCGGGCTATCTGCCACAACACGTAGGTCTGAGCAAGGCACAGCTTCTGAAGAAGCAGGATCCATACGGCATCGGCATCTCCGTGCTTTCAATGGGCATCGTATTTTCATGTCTCGCCCTCCTCTTCGTCGTATTTTGGGCATTCGGAGCCTACATGAAACACAAGCAGCGCATCGCCCGTGCCACCGAGAAGCATGCCACCTTATTATATAAGACCGGCAAGAAGACCATTGAAGTAACGCAAGACCTGAGTCATAAGACCAATATCCTGCTGAAGGATGGTCTGAAGACCAAGGGTATCGACAAGGAAATCTACATGGCGGTCATCTCGCTCGCCCTCAAGGAATACCTGGAGGATGTACATGATGTAGAATCCGGCATCATTACCATCAAGCCTAAACAGACAAGATGGAATGCTCCGAAATTCAATAATATCAATAATTCTAAATAACAGAAACTATGGCTAAGTATCAATATACAGTGAAAGGAGTCGATTACGAAGTCGAGATCCAGGATATAGAAGGCAACATCGCCAATGTAACCGTGAATGGCATCCCATTTGAGGTAGAAATGAAGCAGCCAGTAAAGGCTGGCAAGCAGAAAGTGAAGTTGGGAGGGACAGCTAACGAAGGAGCTAGCAGCTCATCATTAGCCCCTCAGAGCGCAAAGGCATCTGCGGATTTGCAATCCGCAGCAAGCAACGGCCAAACAGGAGATGCAGGAAAAGCAGCTACCGGCAAGCCAGTGGTAGCCCCTCTGCCTGGCACCATCAACGAAATCAAGGTGAAGGTGGGCGACAAGGTTAATGCAGGCGATACCGTTGTGATTCTCGAAGCCATGAAGATGCAGAACAACATCGAGGCAGAGACTTCCGGAACCATCACCGGCATCAACGTCAATAAAGGCGATGCCGTGATGGAAGGAGATACGTTAGTAACCATTAAATAGATAGCTTATGGATTTCATCATACAAAACTTCAATGAGTTTCTGACCTATACGGGCTTTGCAAACGCCACGGCAGGAAACCTCGCCATGATCGTGATAGGAGTTATCTGCATCTGGCTTGCCATCAAGAAGGATTTCGAACCACTTCTCCTGGTGCCCATCGGACTGGGCATCATCCTGGGCAACATCCCCTTCCGTGCTGATGCCGGACTCGAAATAGGCCTATACGAAGATAATTCTGTTCTGAATATCTTCTATCAAGGAGTAAGACAGGGATGGTATCCCCCACTCGTTTTCCTGGGCATCGGAGCGATGACCGATTTTTCGGCATTAATATCCAATCCGAAGCTGATATTAATCGGTGCAGCTGCCCAGTTTGGCATCTTCGGTGCCTACATGATAGCACTGGCTCTGGGGTTCGAACCGAACCAGGCAGCCGGTATTGCCATCATAGGTGGTGCCGACGGACCTACCGCCATCTTCCTGAGCAGTAAGTTAAGTCCTAACCTGATGGGAGCCATCGCCGTTTGTGCCTACTCCTATATGGCATTGGTACCAGTAATCCAGCCTCCATTGATGCGTCTGCTCACCACCAAGGAAGAGCGCGTCATCAAGATGAAGCCAGCACGTCAAGTATCACAGACAGAGAAGATTCTCTTCCCTATCGTCGGTTTACTGCTCACCACCTTCATCGTGCCATCAGGTCTGCCATTGCTCGGTATGCTTTTCTTCGGAAATCTCCTGAAGGAAAGTGGAAAGACAACTAGACTTGCCAAGACAGCAGGCAGCAGTCTGAATGACATCGTGGTGATGCTGCTCGGCTTGACTGTAGGCTGTTCTACCCAGGCATCTGAGTTTCTCACCCTGAACACCATCAAGATCTTTGCCCTCGGTGCCCTGGCATTCATCATCGCTTCAGCCAGCGGTATCCTCTTTGTGAAACTGATGAACCTCTTCCTGCCAAAGGGCAAGAAGCTGAACCCACTGATCGGAAATGCCGGTGTGAGTGCCGTGCCTATGAGTGCCCGCATCAGCAACAACCTCGGTTTGGAGTACGACCGTCACAACTTCCTACTTATGCACGCCATGGGTCCGAATGTTGCAGGAGTCATCGGTTCCGCCGTAGCCGCCGGCGCCCTGCTGGGATTCTTTAATTAAAATAGAGTTTTAAACGTGGCTTAAGGATGCCCTGAAAGGACAAAAGCCCCTAGCCCAGGGCAACACCCTGGGTTAGCTATCCAACAAAGAAAACGCCCTGAAAGGGCAAAAGCTTCAAACATCCAAAGCTTTTGCCCTTTCAGGGCGAACTTTTATATTCATCCGAATACCCAGGGCGTTGCCCTGGGCTAGGAGCTTCTGCCCTTTCAGGGCGTGCATCCTAGCTCTTCTTGATTTTCATTTTGCCTTCGAGCGAGATGATGATTTCCACCTGATAGCTCATGCTGCTGTCCGGCATAGCCAAAACCACTCTATAATGAAGTCCATCAGTATCCACCTTTTTCAGTACGATATCACTCAAAATCGCCTGCTTGAGGAACTCATGAGGAACCTGTCCATCGAAATCCTCCTTGCGGAAGTCACGGCCGAAAATCCTGCTGGCACCCCGGTAGATGTTCACGTTCACGATGTTGTCGTAATAGACATTATCCACTTCTACGCCATCATCATTGTATGAACTCTTGAATACCTTATAGGTAGTAGGGTTCACCTGCACATAGAGATGCAGCTTCTCATCGCCCGCATACACCACAGAATCTCTCTTGATAAGCGTATTCTGATTGAGAACCACAGGCTGCTGATGCAGGAACTGCTGCAGATAAGAAGCATCGTCGGTCTTGACGAGTTTCATGATATCGCCATTCAGCACCTTAAACTGAAAGATATGGGCAGCCTGCTTGATAATCGGATATTTAGTCGTATTGGCACCCTTCATCACCAGCGTATCGCCAGCTATATAGAAATATACCGGTTGGCTGGTAGAATCAGGATAGTAGATGGTGTCACCCTTCACGCGAAAGACAACATTATCTTCATCATCACCATCCAACCAGATGCCCTGAAGCATTTTCTTGGCAGCAGTATCCTCCTTTACTCCGACAGAATCCTTACCCGCAGACTTCTGTCCGCAGCTGGCCATCGCCGCCAGGAGGCTTGCGCACAACAATATGTTAATAACTTGTTTCATCTTTTCACGATATCTTACTCAAAATACTCAGCCTCCTCAAAAGACAGCGCCTTATTGAGGTCTTTTTCTGAGAGCAATACATTTTCGCCCTCAATAGGCCACTTGATACCAATGGTTTCATCATTCCAGCGGATACTTGCCTCAGCTTGAGGAGCATAAGAGTTATCTACTTTATAGGTAAAGATTGCCTCGTCGCTGAGCACGAGGAAACCATGCGCAAAGCCACGAGGAATGAAGAACTGCAGCTTGTTCTCCCCGCTCAGTTCCACCATTACATACTTGCCGAAGGTCTTGCTGTCTTTACGCAAATCTACCGCAACATCCAGGACCTTACCCTTGATGACACGCACCAGTTTAGCCTGCGAACTTTCGCCCTTCTGATAATGAAGGCCTCGAAGCACGCCTCTACTCGACATAGACTCATTGTCTTGCACAAACTCAACATGATAACCAATGTGGGCATCGAACTCAGCCTGTTTCCAAGCCTCGAAAAAGTAGCCTCTAGCATCATCAAACACTTTTGGCTGTATGACCCACACTCCTTCTATTTCGGTCTCTGTATATTCCATTGCTATACTTGTTCTATTTTTTAGTGGCAAAGGTAATACTTTTTGGCGATATGACAAAACAAATTAAACTTTTTATCACTCCTTACGAAAATTTCCCTTAAAATAGTTGTCCAATTCCCAAAAAAGCCGTACCTTTGCAAAAGATATTCAGAAAAAGAAGATAAACATTTAGACGTGATAGAAATTAACCGACATATAGAAATTCTACTCTTGAGCAACGATTGTGTAATCGTACCAGGCTTTGGTGGATTCATGGCTCATCATGTAGATGCACGTTACGATGGCAGAGACAATATGTTTTTGCCACCGCTGAGAACTGTAGGATTCAATCCGCAGCTCACGATGAACGATTCCCTCCTCGCACTCTCGTACGTGGAGACTTACGATATCAGCTACCCTGAGGCATTGCGCCGTATTGAGGATGAGGTGGTTGAAATCAGACAATCATTGGAAAACGAAGGTAAATTCGAAATAGAAAATATCGGTATGCTCTTCCTCAACGAAGATGGCAACATCAGTTTCGAGCCATGCGAGGCAGGCATTCTTACTCCCGACTTCTATGGTTTGGGCGGTTTCGATATGCTTCCTATCGCACAGATTGACAACGGTGAACAGCAGAACGAGAATCAAAACGTGGCTATGACTGTCAACCTTGCCAAGGAGGAACAGCCAGTTAAAAAAGAGGCTGAAGCACCTGCAGCTCCAGCCAACAATTCGGTATTCATCGCAGAAGAAGAGGAAGAAGAGGAAAAGGCTGAATTCATCAGCATCAAGAAGAGCTGGCTGCGCAATATGGCAGCAGCCTGCATCGCCCTCATCGCCTTCTTCACCATCTCTACTCCACTCGGAAGTCCTACTATCGAGAAGAGCCAGATTGACACGGGGATGCTTACCCGCATCATGCCTAAGGAGATGACTCCGGTAAAAAGCAATGAACTGCTGCTCCCTACTGATGAACCGAAGCTGATGGAGACCACTCCTACCGACAAGGCAGAAAAAACTCCGGCAATGGCACAGGATAGAGAAATTGCTACTCCAACAGCCTCTTATTACAGCATCGTATTGGCAAGCCGCGTGACCAAACGCAATGCAGCCAGCTATGTGGAACACTTGCAGGGCAAGGGCTTCAAAGAGGCAAGAGTTCTGATTACCGACAACAACGTAAAGGTGATTTATGGAAACTACCGCTCTGAGAGCGAGGCATATAACACCCTCAACCGACTCCATACCAACGAGGCTTTCACAGATGGCTGGATTACAAAGGTTAAGGAATAGTATACATTATTATATATAGAAAGAAATCAAGGAAAAAATAGATATGAAAAGAGTACGTTGCCCTAAATGCGATAATTTCATCACGTTCGACGAAACCAAATACGAGGCAGGCCAGAGTCTGGTCTTCGTTTGTCCGAATTGCAATAAGCAGTTTGGCATCCGTATGGGCGTTTCCAAACTTCGCGAAACCCGCAAGGAAGAACAGATTGATGAAAATGCCAATGAGAATGGCGTAGGCTCCATCGTTGTTATCGAAAACGTATTCGCCTACAAGCAGGTCATCCCTTTGCAGATGGGCGACAACGTCATCGGAAGATATATGAAGAACAGTGGCATCAACTGCCCTATCGAGACCGTAGATCCGAGTGTAGATATGAACCACTGCGTAATCAATGTAAGCCGCGACAAGAAAGGAAAATTGAAATATGTGCTGCGCGATGGTCCTAGCTACACCGGCACCTTCGTAGATAACGAAATCCTGGGCGACCGTGAGCGCCGTGTCATCGAAGACGGCACCCTCTTCACCATCGGAGCCACCAGCATCATCCTCCGCACGGCAGACAGCGAGGAGGAATAACGGGAAAATAACAAGTTGAAATAAAACCAAGGGTTAGAGTAGGAAAAATCTTACTCTAACCTTTTTTTTCTGATAAACACGTATAAATATACCAATTATTCTTACTTTCTGCAAGAAATCATAGCAATATAGTAATCTTTTTGCTAATATTTTCGTTAGATTGAAAGAAAATGTGTACCTTTGCAACAGAAATTAGCAATACGTGGGACCAATACTCCCGATACGTACAAAAAACAGAAGAATTACGTTAGGTTATGGATGTAGCAATCGTAAAATACAATGCCGGAAATATCTATTCCGTAGTCAACGCCATGAAGCGTTTGGGCATAGAACCAGTACTCACTGATGATGCCGAAATGCTCCAGAAGGCAGACCGCGTGCTGTTTCCAGGTCAGGGTCAGGCAAGGGAAGCCATGGAATATCTCAAGGCTCACCAGCTGGATCAGGTGATCAAGAATCTCAAGCAACCCGTATTGGGCATTTGCGTGGGACAGCAGCTCTTGTGCCGACATTCGGAAGAAGGCGATGTAGATTGCATCGGCATCTTCGATGTGGATGTGAAGCGATTCCTGCCGCAGAAGCACGAAGACAAGGTACCAGCTATGGGATGGAACGAGATATACGATCTGAAGACGGAGCTTTACAAGGGATTCGGAAACAGAGCCGATGCAGCAGATGCAGCTATGGGAGAAGCCCTGCAGCATCCCTACTCTTATTTCGTACACAGCTACTATGTGCCACTCTGCGAGGAGACCATCGCCAAGGCTGATTACATTCTGCCTTACAGCGCATCGCTCCACAAAGACAACTTCTATACCTGCCAGTTCCATCCTGAAAAGAGCGGAAAGGTAGGAGAACAGATTTTAAAGAACTTCCTGGAAATAAAATAGCAATAAAAGAAATATGATAGAATTAATTCCTGCCATCGACTTGATAAATGGTCAGTGCGTTCGCCTGACAAAAGGCGATTACGACCAGAAGAAGGTCTATAACGACAATCCGGCTGAAGTAGCCAAAGACTTCGAGAAGCTGGGATTCAAGCGACTCCACGTAGTGGATCTGGACGGAGCCAAGTCGAAGCATATCGTAAATGATGCTGTACTGAAGGCGATTACCACCGAAACGAATCTGACTGTAGATTTCGGAGGCGGAATCAAGACCGAGGAAGACATCGAGAAGGCATTCGCTGCAGGAGCCAGTATGGTAACCGTAGGCAGCATCGCCGTTACCAATCCCGACCTCTTTATGGAGTGGATAGATAAATATGGTGCCGACAAGCTTATCCTCGGAGCCGATGTAAGAAACGGCAAGATTTCTATCAATGGATGGAAAGAGGATTCTTCAGAAGACCTCCTCCCCTTCCTCAAGAAATACATCGACAAGGGTGTGCGCTATGTGCTCTGCACAGAAATCAGCAAGGATGGCACCCTGCAGGGTCCTGCCATCGAACTATATAAAGAGGTAATGGCAGCCTACCCTCAGCTTCACCTCATCGCCTCGGGCGGAGTGAGCTGCAATGAAGACATTGAGGCTCTGCAAGCTGCCGGCATCCCAGCTGTAGTCTTCGGCAAGGCATTCTACGAGGGTAAGATTGATGTAGAAAAGTTAGGAGTTAAGTAATCATAAAGTTCAAAGTTCAATGGTCAAAGTTCAAAGTAACAAAGGTTTGGCAAAGCGAATCGTCCCTTGTCTTGACGTGAAAAACGGAGAGACCGTGAAGGGAACGAACTTCGTGAACCTGAGAAGCGCAGGCGACCCGGTAGAACTGGGCAAGGCCTATAGCGATGCAGGTGCCGATGAACTCGTATTCCTTGACATCACAGCCAGCTTCGAAGAGCGCAAGACCTTTACAGATATGGTAACTCGCGTAGCTGCCGAAATCAATATCCCATTTACCGTGGGTGGCGGCATCAACGAGCTGAAGGATGTAGATCGACTCCTCAATGCAGGTGCCGACAAGGTGAGCATCAACAGTGCAGCCATCCGACATCCGGAGCTCATCAACGAGATAGCCAACCATTACGGCTCACAGGTCTGCGTCTGCGCCATCGATGCCCGTCTTGATCCCGACGGCTGGCATTGCTACGTCAAGGGCGGAAGAGAGCGAGTAGAACTCGGTCTGTTTGATTGGGCAAGAGAAGTTGCCGACCGTGGTGCCGGCGAGATTCTCTTCACCAGTATGGACCACGACGGTGTGAAGCAGGGCTTTGCCAATGAAGCCCTCGCCCGCCTTGCAGAGGAAGTAAGCATTCCTATCATTGCATCGGGTGGAGCTGGCAAGATGGAACATTTCCGTGATGCCTTCACCCTGGGAAAGGCAGATGCAGCACTGGCAGCCAGCGTCTTCCACTTCGGTGAAATCGCCATACCTGACCTGAAAAATTACCTCCGAAAAGAAGGCATCAACGTCAGGTTGTAAACAGGTTGTAAACCGGAGCCTTAAGGCTAGATATTTTTTCCCTTAAGGGAAAATAATAATACCCTTAAGGGAAGATATATTTTTCCTTAAAGGATAGATAAATCCCCTACGATAGGGCGGAATTGACAATGGAGTAAGCAAACAATTAAATTGTAAAGATAAAATGGAAATAGATTTTGAAAAAATGGACGGACTTGTTCCTGCCATCATCCAGGACGCCGTAACCAAGAATGTCCTGATGCTGGGATTCATGAACAAGGAAGCATACGATAAAACCATCCAAACCAAGAAGGTTACTTTCTGGAGCCGTTCTCGCAACTGTCTTTGGACCAAGGGCGAGACCTCAGGAAACTTCCTCAATCTGGTAAGCATTCAGATAGACTGCGACAACGATACCTTCCTGGTAAAGGTTCATCCAGATGGTCCGACCTGCCACAAAGGCACCGATACCTGCTGGGCTGAGGAGAATACGCTGAACCCAATCCTCTTCCTCTCTGAGTTGCAGGACTTCATCGACAAGCGCCACGAGGAAATGCCTGAGGGCAGCTACACCACCAGTCTCTTCAAGAAGGGCGTGAACAAGATGGCGCAAAAGGTTGGAGAAGAAGCCATTGAGACGGTTATAGAAGCTACAAACGGAACCGACGACAAGCTCATCTACGAGAGTTCCGACCTGCTCTACCATCTCATCGTACTGCTTACCAGCAAGGGCTTGCGAATCGAGGATGTAGTAAAGGAACTCCAGATGCGACACGACCCAGAATGGGATAAGAAGCGACGCGTTGCAAAGAGCAAAGGAGAAATGAAATAATATATCTAGCTCAAGGCTATCTTGCAGCAGCTCGCCCTGAAAGGGCAGAAGCCCCTAGCCCAGGGCAACACCCTGGGTATAAAAAGATATTGGCAATACGCCCTGAAAGGGCAAAAGCTTTCAAATACATTAAATAAAGGAGAAAAAATTAGGATGTTAATAGATTATCAAAACGTCAGTATATACCAAGCCGACAAGTGCGTGCTCAAGGGCATCAACTTCCACGTGGATGAAGGAGAGTTCGCTTATCTTATCGGAAAAGTGGGCTCGGGAAAGAGTTCACTCCTGAAGACCCTCTACTGCGAGCTTGACCTCGTGGAGGGTGAGACCGACAAGGCAGAAATCCTCGGCAGAGACCTCAAGACCATCCGCCGCAAGGACATTCCAGCCCTGCGCAAGGAACTGGGCATCATCTTCCAGGACTTCCAGTTGCTCCACGACCGCAGCGTGCGCAAGAACTTCGAGTTCGTGCTCAAGGCTACCAAATGGAAAAACAAGAAGGACAGAGACAAGCGCATCGAGGAAGTGCTCAACGAAGTAGGCATGATTGAGAAAATCGACAAGATGCCTCATGAGCTCTCAGGTGGAGAACAGCAGCGTGTGGCCATCGCCCGTGCCCTGCTTAACAATCCAAAGATCATCATCGCCGATGAGCCTACGGGAAATCTCGACCCGGAGACCGCCAGCAACATTGTGGGACTGCTCAAGGATATCACCAAGCAGGGTACAGCTGTAGTGATGACAACCCATAACATCCCAATGCTCGACAAGTTCCCTGGCATCGTATATCGCTGCAAGGATGGTTTACTCCACGACGTGACCAACGAGTACAACCACATCGACCTGTCAGAAGATGGCGAGGAAAATTAAACGGGGAAAATACAACAAAAGAACAATAAAAATTAAACATTAATATAATATTACGACTATGAAGGTAATGAAATTCGGAGGTACTTCTGTAGGCTCACCAGAGCGTATGAAGGGAGTAGCCTCTTTGGTTACAGAATCAGGTGAACCAACTTTCATCGTATTGTCTGCGATGAGCGGTACAACAAACTCTCTCGTTGAGATCTCTGACTATCTCTACAAGAAGAACCCAGAGGGCGCCAACGAGGTAATCAACAATTTGGAGAAGAAATACATGCAGCACGTGGAGGATCTCTACTCTACTGATGAGATGAAGAAGACTACACGCGAGTTCCTGCAGGGCGAGTTCAACTATCTCCGTTCATTTACCAAGGATCTCTTTACTTCTTTCGAGGAAAAGAGCATCGTGGCTCAGGGCGAGATTATGAGCACCAACATGGTTGTAAACTACTTGAAGGAACAGGGTGTAAAGGCTGTATTGCTCAGTGCATTAGACTTTATGCGCACCGACAAGAACGCAGAGCCAGACCCACAGTACATCAAGGAGAAGCTCGCAGCCATCATGGAGGAGAACCAGGGCTATCAGATCTACATCACCCAGGGCTTCATCTGCCGCAACGCTTACGGCGAGGTAGATAACCTGCAGCGTGGTGGTAGTGACTACACCGCATCACTCATCGGTGCAGCTCTCCCAGCAGACGAGATTCAGATCTGGACAGATATCGACGGTATGCACAACAACGACCCTCGTGTGGTAGAGCACACAGAGGCTGTTCGCCAGTTGAACTTCGAGGAGGCTGCTGAGTTGGCTTACTTCGGTGCCAAGATTCTCCACCCTACCTGCGTTCAGCCAGCCAAGTATGCCGGCATCCCAGTTCGTCTGAAGAACACCATGGATCCTAAGGCTGATGGTACCATCATCGACAACGTCATCGTACGTGGCAAGATCAAGGCTGTAGCTGCCAAGGACAACATCACTGCCATCAAGATCAAGAGTAGCCGTATGTTGCTCGCTACAGGTTTCCTCCGCAAGGTATTCGAAATCTTCGAGAGTTACCAGACTCCTATCGACATGATCGCTACCTCAGAGGTAGGTGTGAGCATGAGTATCGATAACGACGCTCACCTCAACGATATCGTCAACGAGTTGAAGAAGTATGGTACTGTAACCGTAGATTCAGACATGTGCATCATCTGCGTGGTAGGTGATCTGGACTGGAGCAACGTAGGCTTCGAGACCATCGCTACCGATGCAATGAAGAACATCCCGGTACGTATGATTTCTTACGGTGGCAGCAACTACAACATCTCATTCCTCATCAGAGAGAGAGACAAGAAGCAGGCTCTGCAGAACTTGAGCAACGTATTGTTCGAGAAGTAATGTAAGTGAAGAACGAAGAGTGAAGAGTGAAGAATTCTAATGTAATGCTTCCTGTCCACTCTTCGTTGGATATTCTGACTTAACCATAAGTTGGATTTTCTAATTTGACTATAATAAGATATAAACAATAAGCATAAGCGAAATGAAAGGTACATTTCCAATAGATAAGTTTCAGGAGATACAGACTCCGTTCTACTACTACGACACCAACGTGTTGCGCCAAACCTTGAAGACCATCAACGCAGAGGCTGGCAAGCACGAGGGCTTTGAGGTACACTATGCCGTAAAGGCTAATGCCAACCCTAAAGTGCTCAACATCATCTGCCAGGCTGGTTTGGGTGCCGACTGTGTGAGCGGAGGAGAAATTCAGGCTGCCATCAATGCAGGTTTCCCTGCCAATAAGATTGTGTATGCCGGTGTAGGCAAGAGTGATTGGGAAATCAACCTTGGTTTGGACAAGGGCATCTTCTGCTTCAATGTAGAGAGCATCCCGGAATTGGAAATCATCAACGAACTTGCCGAGAAGAAAAATAAGATTGCACAAGTTTGCTTCCGCATCAACCCAGACGTTGGTGCTCATACCCATGCCAACATTACAACAGGTTTGGCTGAAAACAAGTTTGGTATCGCCATGCGCGATATGGAGAGCGTGATTGAGGAGGCTTCCAAAATGAAGAACATCAAGTTCCTGGGTCTGCACTTCCATATTGGTAGTCAGATACTTGACATGGGTGACTTCGAGGCTCTCTGCAACCGCATCAACGAGCTGCAAGACCAGTTGGAAGCTCATCACATCGAAGTGAAGAACATCAATGTTGGCGGTGGCTTGGGTATCGATTACAACCATCCAAACCGTGTGCCTATCCCAGATTTCAAGGATTACTTCGATACATATGCCAAGAAGTTGAAGTTGCGCGATGGACAGAAGTTACACTTCGAGTTGGGCCGTGCCGTAGTGGGTCAGATGGGTTCGCTCATCACCAAGACTCTTTATATCAAGCAGGGCACAGCCAAGCAGTTTGCCATCGTAGATGCAGGTATGACCGACCTGATCCGTCCTGCCCTCTATCAGGCATATCATAAGATAGAGAACATCTCTAGCGATGAACCTGCAGAGACATACGACGTAGTAGGTCCGATCTGCGAGTCGAGCGATGTATTCGCCAAGGCTATAGATCTGAACAAGACCCATCGTGGCGACCTCATTGCCCTCCGTTCAGCCGGAGCCTACGGTGAGATTATGGCGAGCCAGTATAACTGCCGCCAGTTACCAAAGGGATATATCACAGAAGATTTTTAAAGAAAAGCAGCCTACAAGGAAAGCATGCTCTGAAAGGCAAAGCACACTGAGCAGCACGCCCTGAAAGGGCAGAAGCACTTAGCCCAGGGCATCGCCCTGGGTTAAGACAGTATTAGCAATGCGCCCTGAAAGGGCAAAAGCTTTAAAATACGAGAAAAAAAGAAATGATGACAATTAGTTTAACAACTATCATAGCAGGCGCAGTAGTGGTATTATTGGCAATCCTCGGATCGCTGATAAATCCATTTCTGCGCTCGTTGCGTTTTACTGACGAGGAGGAATCCTTGGAATCTAGAGAACCTATCTCGGTGATTATCACCGCTCACGACAATCTCTATGAACTGGAGCATAATCTCCAGATGTTCCTGCAGCAGAAATATCCTGCCGATTATCAGGTAATCGTGGTTTGTCAGAGCACCGATGGTGAGACCCAGGATTATCTGAAGCGCATGGCAGCCGAGAATTCTCACCTATATTATACATATATCCCGGAGAGCTCCCGCTATATGAGCAGAAAGAAGCTGCAGATTACACTGGGCGTGAAGGCTGCCAAGTATGAGTGGATCATCCTCACCGAACCTACCTGCACCCCATCCAACGACAAGTGGCTCTATACGATGACCCGCAACTGCCAGGAGCCTAACCATCTGGTTCTGGGCTATGTAGCTTTAGACGAAGCAACCAAGGGTGTTCGCCGATTCGACAGCATCCGCAAGGCATTCTATCTGCTCCGCCGTGCCCAGCATAGCTACGGCTACCGCACCCACATGCCAAACGTAGCCTTCCGCAAGAGCGATTTCATGCGCGAGCAGGGCTATCAGGGAAACCTGGAGTATGTGCGCGGAGAATATGACTTCCTGGTCAACAAGTATGCTGCCTACGGAGATACTGCCGTAGAACTCGACTGCGATGCATGGCTCATCCATGATGAACCAACCGACAAGGCATGGCACAATGCCCACCTTTACCTCCAGGCATCCCGCAAGAGTCTGACCAGAGCCAAGTCGATGATGTCGCTGATGGCAATGGATCATCTCTTCCCTCACCTCAGCCTCATCGCCTCGCTGGCCACCCTGGCATATGCCATCCTGATGCAAGACTGGATCCTGACAGGCATTGCAGGTTTCGCCCTGCTTCTACTCCTGATTCTCCGCACCGTCATCGCCCACAAGGCCATCAAGCATTTCGACGATGACATCTCGCTCCTGAAGCTGCCATTCTATGAGTATGGCATCATCTGGAGAAATCTTGCCAACAAGATAAGATACTGGCGTGCAGACAAGAACGACTTCACCAGTCATAAACTGTAGGATTTTAGAATCAACAAGCAAACTTAAAATAACGATGAAAGTATATTTGTTCATTTCCAAACATAAGAAGACGCTGAAGATGTATCTTCCTTACATCGAAGCGCTGCAGCAGAAGTTCGACATCACCAGTAACCTGGTAGATGCCGATATCGTGATGATACTGGGAGCATGGACAAGACAAGGTGCCCAGCTCGCCAGAATGTCTCGCAAGATGGGCATCCCCTACATCGTTTGCCCACTCGGCGACCTCTCAGAGCGCAACTGCCGGAATCCGTATTTCAAGCGCAGTCTGCAGACCCTGATGTACCAGAAGGCGATGTACAGGCACTCAGACCTCATCATCGCCACCACCCCATTGGAGAAAGCCTATCTGGAGAAACTCGGATGGAACAAGCACATCACCCTCATCAGATACTTCGGCTACAGTCATCTCATCACCGAAGAAGGTACGATGGAAGACTGGCAGGAGACGGATGCCTCTACCCTCGCCGACTTCGAGCGCAGAAAGGCAGAAGCCATCGCCCTGCAGACCCAACATGCCATCATCGCCCAGATTATGCAGATTCAGAGCAGAATGCCGCATAAGAACATCCCACAGAAGTATCTCGACGACCTGCATACCTTATTATATGCAGACGATTATGATGAGGATGCTATCAACGAGGAACTGAAGAAGCTGAAACTCGACAGCTATGCCGCCTCCGTATTCCAGGCGATGACCGACAAAACGGGACTTACCGAGGGATTTATGCCACTTCCTGCCAAAAAAGGCAGAAAAAGCAAGGAGATTCTGAAGTATGTAAAGTAAGAGACTGACAGTAGTTGACCTGCATCAAGAGGCTGACTGCCAGTATTTGACTTGTATCAAAAAATCGCTTTCTTTCATCATTTTGTCACCCATTTGTTACCCGAATTCAAAAAAAAGGCATTACCTTTGCACTCGTAAAGATGAAACAAGAGATCTTGAGTATGCGAGATGAGAAGTCTTATATATATAAAAAAGATGAGAAATCTCAAGTACAGGAGATGGAAGGTTTCAGGTAAGAGAGATTGTAAAAGGATAACATGTAGAACAGGAGACCGAAAATGCGACGGCTCCACAAAGATTGAGAAAGGAAACAAATTATGATGACAACAGTAATGGCACTCGCAGTAGTAGCAATTATGATTGCTAAGGCAATCAATGTTAACAACCACATCGAGATGGGTAAGTAATTACTCCATCCCCTTGTAGGAAAGAGAATGAAAGAAGAGCCCGGCGAGGCTCAAGTATTAACGAAAAAGAAAGAAAGGATAACGATTATGAAAACAATGTTGAAAGAAATCAAGAAGGTCATGAAGGCATTCATTGCAAACTATAAGAATGCAATGTCAATTTATGGCGAAGCTATTTGCAAAAGTCAGGGTTATGCTTGCGCATAATCACTTGAAATATAAAGGAAGCGTGCTGGTATTTACTTACCGGCACGCTTTTTTCGTTGTTGGCCTACAGAGACTTCCAGCAGGGATAGATGATACCCTTTGTGTTAATACAGCCTACCTTCTGCGTTAATATAGATTAAATAATCCGCCTTTTCTACGATAATTCGGAAATTATCTATACTTTTGCATCTATAATTATCACGGGGGTGCTGAGCAATCGGCTGAGATTATACCCATTGAACCTGAAACAGGTAATGCTGGCGCAGGAAATATGATAGATCGTTTACACCCAGGCAGAGATAAATGCAACCTACTCTTGCTTCTCTACAACCCCTTTGCTTTCATTAGGCATACCCCCGTGTTGACAATTGTAAATTTATAAATGTAAACATAGGAACAGATTATGAAAGTTATCATCAACAGCAAAGAAACTGAGATTCAGGCAAAGACCGTCAAGGAACTTGCCCAGGAACTCGATCTTCCAGCTACAGGTTGCGCTGTAGCCATCAGTAACGAGATGGTACCTCGTGATGAGTGGGAAAGCCACGTGATTCAGGAGGGTGCCGACATCGTGATTGTAAAGGCATTCTGCGGAGGATAGGATATAATGTTTAATGTTTAGAGGACTATGGCTAAAATATCATTAGACAGATTTCAACTGCAGTTCATCTCTCATCAGAATGAGAAGATGAGCTATCTCGATGGCATTCACGAGGCGATAACGGGACTCTGCGGATGGGTTCAGCTCCGCATGAAGGATGCCTCTGATGATGAAGTGCGCCCCATCGCCTACAAGGTGAAGGAATGGTGCAAGATCATGAATGTTACCTTCATCATCGACGACCGTGTGGAACTGGTGAAAGAAGTGGGCGCCGACGGCGTGCATCTGGGCAAGAACGATATGCCGATTGCCGAAGCCCGCAAGATTCTGGGCGACGACTTCATCATCGGCGGTACAGCAAATACCTTCGAGGATGTGAAGGCTCACTATGAGGCAGGTGCCGATTACATCGGTTGCGGTCCGTTCCGCTTCACCACCACCAAGGAGAAGCTCTCCCCTATCCTCGGTCTTGAAGGATACCGAGAAATCATCCAGAAGATGAAGGCAGAAAACATCAACATCCCAATCGTTGCCATCGGTGGCATCACCAAGGAGGATATTCCCGAAATCATGAAGACGGGAGTTAACGGCATCGCACTCAGCGGCAGCATCCTCAATGCCAAGGACCCGGCGGCAGAAACCCATGATATCATGGAAATGATGAAGGTATTCAGATAAGCAAACATTTAAAAATAAGAATAACAAAAAATGGAAAAATTAGTAATTGCAGGACGAGAGTTCAACTCCCGCCTCTTCCTCGGAACAGGAAAGTTCAACAACAACCAGCTCATGGCCGAAGCCATCAAGGCTTCTGAAACAGAAATGGTAACCGTTGCCATGAAGCGTATCGAACTCGAAGACAAGCAGGACGACCTGCTCTCTCATATCGTGCAGAACCCAAATATCCAGCTTCTTCCTAACACCAGTGGCGTGCGCAACGCTGAGGAGGCTGTATTCGCAGCACAGATGGCTCGCGAGGCTTTCGGAACCAACTGGCTCAAGCTCGAAATCCACCCAGACCCTCGCTATCTTCTTCCAGACTCTATCGAGACTCTGAAGGCTACCGAGAAACTGGTAAAGCTCGGTTTCGTGGTATTGCCATATTGCCAGGCAGACCCAACCCTCTGCAAGCACCTCGAAGAGGCTGGTGCTGCTACCGTGATGCCACTTGCTGCACCTATCGGTACCAACAAGGGTTTGAGAATGAAGGACTTCCTGCAGATCATCATCGAGCAGGCTACTGTTCCTGTGGTAGTAGATGCAGGTATCGGTGCGCCTAGCCACGCAGCCGAAGCCATGGAGATGGGTGCCAGCGCTTGCCTGGTCAACACAGCCATCGCCGTAGCCGGAGACCCAGTAGAGATGGCTAAGGCATTCAAGGAGGCTGTGGTATGCGGTCGCCGTGCTTACGAGGCAGGTCTCGGAGCCATCAGCGATTGCGCCGAGGCAAGTTCTCCACTCACCGCATTCCTCAACGAATAATTATTATATGATAATCCTTTAAACATTATGCCAAACGATAAGAAAGCTTACGCCCAGAGAGAAAAGGCGTATATGCAGGGAAAACTCTTCCCACAGATCAAGGTTGGAATGACCAAGGTAAACCTCACTCCTACTGTTGTGAAGGATGAGCGCGGCATTCCTCATACAGAGCCAAACGCTCCGGTTTACATCTACGATACCAGCGGTCCTTACAGCGACCCTAACTATCAGGTAGATTTGAAGAAAGGCTTGCCAAGAATGCGCGAGCAGTGGATTCTCGACCGCAACGATACCGAGCAGCTCAAGGAAGTTACCAGCGAGTATGGCAAGCAGCGCCTTGCTGACCATAGCCTCGACCATCTCCGCTTCGAGCACATCCAGTTGCCTCGCCGTGCACAGGCTGGCAAGCACATCACCCAGATGGCTTACGCCAAGGCTGGCATCATCACTCCAGAGATGGAGTATGTGGCTATCCGCGAGAACATGAACTGCCAGGAGTTGGGCATCGATACCCATATCACTCCTGAGTATGTGCGTGATGAGATTGCACGCGGACGTGCCGTTCTTCCTGCCAACATCAACCACCCGGAGAGCGAACCGATGATCATCGGCCGCAACTTCCTCGTGAAGATTAATACCAACATCGGTAACTCTGCCACTACCTCCAGCATCGAGGAAGAGGTAGATAAGGCGGTATGGTCTTGCAAGTGGGGAGGCGATACCTTGATGGACCTCTCTACCGGCGACAATATCCACGAAACCCGTGAATGGATTGTGCGCAACTGTCCTGTACCAGTAGGAACCGTGCCTATCTACCAGGCTTTGGAGAAGGTAAACGGCAAGGTAGAGGATCTGAACTGGGAGGTATTCCGTGATACCCTCATCGAGCAGTGCGAGCAGGGTGTTGACTACTTCACCATCCATGCCGGCATCCGTCGCCACAACGTGCATCTCGCCGATAGCCGTCTCTGCGGTATCGTGAGCCGTGGCGGTAGTATCATGAGCAAGTGGTGTCTCTACCACGACCAGGAGAGCTTCCTCTATGAGCACTTCGACGATATCTGCGACATTGTGGCACAGTACGACGTAGCCCTCTCTTTGGGCGATGGTCTGCGCCCAGGCTGTATTGCCGATGCCAACGATGCAGCCCAGTTTGCCGAGTTGGATACCATGGGCGAGCTTGTTACCCGTGCCTGGGACAAGAACGTGCAGGCTTTCATCGAGGGTCCAGGTCACGTGCCATTGCAGAAGATCAAGGAGAACATGGAGCGCCAGCTCGACCACTGTCACGAGGCACCATTCTACACCCTCGGCCCATTGGTTACCGATATCGCTCCAGGTTACGACCACATCACATCAGCCATCGGTGGCGCTCAGATAGCATGGCTCGGCACCGCCATGCTCTGCTATGTAACACCTAAGGAGCACCTCGCCTTGCCTAACAAGGAAGATGTGCGCACAGGTGTGGTAACCTATAAGATTGCCGCTCATGCTGCCGATTTGGCAAAGGGTCATCCAGGTGCAACCATCCGCGACAACGCCCTCTCCAAGGCCCGTTTCGAGTTCCGCTGGAGAGACCAGTTCCACCTCTCTCTCGACCCAGAGCTCGCCTTGAAGTATTTCGAGGAGGCAGGTCATACAGACGGTGAGTACTGCACCATGTGTGGTCCAAACTTCTGCGCAGCCAAGTTGACACACGATTTGAGAAAGTTTAAAAAGTAAGAAAATGTTTTCAGACGAATTAAAGAATATCAGTTGGGAGGAGACCACGGAGCGCATTGCTCGAATGACCGATAATGATGTGCGTCGTGCCCTTGCCAAGGACCATTGCGATGTGAACGACTTCATGGCGCTGATTTCACCGGCAGCCGAGCCATACCTGGAGGTAATGGCGCGTCTTTCCCGCAAATATACCGAGGAGCGCTTCGGCAAGACCATGTCGATGTTCATTCCTCTCTACATCACCAATTCATGCTCCAACTCCTGCGTGTATTGCGGTTTCCATCGTGAGAATCCGATGGCCCGCACCATCCTCACTCCAGAGCAGATTGAGAACGAGTACAAGGCAATCAAGCAGTTGGCTCCATTCGAGAACATCCTTCTCGTAACGGGCGAGAACCCAGCAAAGGCTGGTACCCCTTATCTTGCCAAGGCTATCGACATTGCCAAGAAGTATTTCTCCAACGTGAAGATTGAGGTGATGCCGCTCTCTACTGAGGATTACAAGACCCTCGCCGACCATGGTATGAACGGCGTCATCTGTTTCCAGGAAACCTACAACCACGAGCACTACAAGCTCTACCACCCACGTGGCATGAAGAGCAAGTTTGAGTGGCGCTGCGACGGTTTCGACCGCATGGGTATGGCAGGCGTTCACTCCATCGGTATGGGTGTGCTCATCGGACTGGAGAAAGAGTGGCGCACGGATGTAGTGATGATGGCTCATCACCTGCGCTACCTTCAGAAGCACTACTGGAAGACCAAGTACAGCGTGAACTTCCCTCGTATGCGCCCTGCACAGAACGAAGGTTTCCAGCCAAACTGCTTGATGACAGACAAGCAGTTGGCACAGGCTACTTTCGCCATGCGTATCTTCGACCACGATGTAGATATCTCCTACTCTACCCGTGAGCCTGCCTACATCCGTGACAACATGGCAACACTGGGTGTCACCACCATGTCGGCAGAATCAAAGGTAAATCCTGGTGGTTACCATACTTATCCTCAGGCATTGGAGCAGTTCACCGTGAGCGATGAGCGTACCGCCAAGGTAATCAATGCCCGCTTGAAGGAATTGGGCAGAGAGCCAGTTTGGAAGGATTGGGATGCCTCATTCGATTTCTTCGGAAATATCGCAAACGGATAAGATAAACATATAGATATAAAAAAAGCGCCTTGAATGATTTCAAGACGCTTTTTTTATATCTGTTTTTAAAAGACTTATTCCTTCAGCCATCCACCTATCAGGTCGATGATTTCCTGTCTGGTAGGCTCAGGGAACGACAGGATGCGGGTAAGATGCGAACCGCCATGACACATATAGACATGCAGGTTCTTCTTGTTCTTGGTGAAAGGCAGACCATAGATGCCCGATGCACCCCATGGGTCGATGTCACCATAAATATATACCATCTTCGGATCATTCTTGGTCAGGAAATCCACGGTATAATTGTAGAGCTTTGGCGAGAACTCCACGTTCTCGGCACCCTTAGGCACCATCAGCTTCTTCAGATAACCCTTTGCCGACTTGATGCTCAGGTATCTCTTGAATGGCTTGGTGTAATATCCGTAATATCCCAACTCTTTGGCAGCCTGTACATCGAAAGATGCAGTGGCATTGTAGTTGGTGAAATACTCCGGCTCACACATGTTGATCCAGTATTTGAACACCTGGTCGTCGGTGGCATCATTCGTAGGAATCTTCTTGATGTCCTCCCCCCACTGCCAGAAGGCGAAGGCATATTCAAACACCGAGTAATCGAAAATCTCGGCGATAGGAGCATTGAAGCGATACTGCTTCTCGCAACAGTACTTCTCGAACATCGGCAGCAGCGCAGCCTTGCGCTTGAAGAGCAGCAGCTGGAAGTTGAGCACCTTCTGTCGGTTCTCCTTGGTAGAAACCTCCTCCTGCAGGAACTTCTCGTGTCTGCCATCCTCCACGCCCTTGTTCAGCGGTGCAACGTATGGCACGGAGATGTCCACATCATTCGGGAAGTAGGCACGGTAGAACATCGTGGTCTGTCCGCCCTTGCTGATACCCGTGGCAATCCACTTACCCTTGTACATCGCATGCAGGGTCTGGTTGACGTGGTGCAGATCGTAGAGCGAGTTCTCCACGGTGAGATAATCCCAGTTGCAAGGACTAGGCATCGACTTGTCGAAATAGCGGTACTCCACGGTGATGATGTTGGTATCGAAGAGCTTGGAAAGTTCCTCGATATATCCCTCGCGCAATGCATACTTGGCGTTGTAGCCTTCAGTTACGAGCACGGTAGGACGGTCGAATCCTCTGTGGCAGAGAATCACTCGCTGTTCAAAACTGCCCTTGGAAGCATCCTTGGCATCCAGTTGCTGCTTGATGAAGAACACATACTTTTCAGGGAAATGCGTACTCTTCAGCGTTTCCACATCACTCACACCCGGCAGCGCCGCCAACAGCTTGCCCGCCTCTCCCAGTTCTGCCGCCAGCATCTGCAAAGGCAGGATGAAGAGCAGCAGCATCAATTTCAAGAATCTCAAATTCAATTTCATTTTCGTCTCTCTTTTATATTTTCTCTTTTTAAACTTTCGTCGGTAATCTCCACATGCTTTAAATGCTATGCAAAGGTAAGGATTTATTTTCATCCGGCAAAGAGAAACGACATCTTATTAGCATTTTTAAGATAAATTCCCGTCGGTTAAAGCCCGCTAGGCGCTCCGACGGATTTGAAATCCGTCGTCAAAAAATGACCTAACCTCTTTAGGCTCTGCGGATTTGCAATCCGCAGCAAGCAAGATTGCAAATCCTTTTTTGCCCATCCAGATGAGGCGGATTGCAAATCCGCCATACCCAAAATGGTCGAACATTCCCTATGCCGGATTGCAAATCCGGCAGGACGCCTAGCGGATTTAAAATTCTAATGATAATCCTTTCTTTCTATCCTCCTGGCTCGCAGGTTCAGCTTACGAGGATCTTGGCGCAAATCCCAGAGATCCACCAGCCAGAGGATATCTTTCTCTTCATTGTAGAAATAGATAATCTTGAAGTTCTTCATGATGATGGCACCACGATACTTTCTCCATTTCTGCAGTTCAGGCACGAACGGATAGCGTTCTGGCATCTGCCTCAAATGGTGTTTAATACCAATCAAGCTATCAATCCACTTTTTGGCTGTTTTTCTACCGAATTCCAACAAAGCGTAATCTACACATTTGTCAAATTCGCTATCAAACAAATCATCTGTCTTTATCTCCATTGCTCAATCTTCTGTTCTAATCTTGCAATCAAATCATCCACTGGATGACCATAGTTCGGGTCATCCAAATGCTTGTCTATTTCAGCGCAATGCTCCATCACCTGCTCCAGCGAGCGACCCATAGGATAGGAATCGGTGTCGTAAGCCTCATCCCATGATACGGATGATACTGATGATGCCATAGAACGATAGGCAGGCGATGGCTCACAGACCTTATCCCCTGCAATCTTGGATTCCTCGATATGATATTTCTTTTCCTCCATAATTCTTTCGCTTTTATAGTTCCACGTTTCTTTCTGAAGTCCTTCCGGATGATTCCGAACCCACGATAAGTCCGATTCCGAACTCTTCAAGTGGCAAAGATACGAAGAAAGATTGGAAACCGCAAGAAAATCTACAAGAAAATAGCTTTTTCTGCATCAAAAAAGAAGTATTTCTCAGGAATATTTTATATCTTTGCACACATAGAAGAAAATGTCGTTCTGATTAAAACCGATCGTTATGAAAGTATATTGGGATAAGACTGCTGTAATAGGTTTGGTGGGGTTTACGATCTCACTCTTGCTGATACTGTGCTTTATGGACAGTCTCAGCCACCCATTGGTGGGGATATTCCTCTGCCTGTTTGGCATCTTACTTTGCGGAATATATGGTGCTCTGCCAAAAGCAGGAAGCCCCGAAAGACAGAAGAAGAAGGAGAAAGAAAAAGAAAACGAGAAGGAGAATATGATAAGTAGTTTCTATGCCTTCAGCGTGCTTTTCTGCCTGGTAGTCAGCATTCTCAGTCTTGTCATTGGACTCATCCTTGCCATTACCGGCTACGGAGAAGCCAGCTATATCTGTGCTGCCATCTTTGGGGTATCATTCACTGCCTTCCTTCTCGGTTCGTGGTGGAAAACCACCAGCATTGCCTCCAAAGCCGATTGGAGCGACTGGGGGTGGTTATAGAAGTATCATAAAATCACCTGTGCTTATTAAACTAAACACAGATGATTGTATGACAGAATCACACTTCAATTCACTCCAACACACTCGTTTAAAGAAACAAAAGTAACTTAATATTATTATTCTATATTAGATACCTACTATAAGGTAATGATTTTATATATTTTTCCATCCATTCCCAATCTGGCATACCATTTGCTTGAACGGGAAGTTTTATCATACTACCAGGCATACGAGCAGGTCTCCACTTTCTTCCATAAGCCCATCTATATCTGTCCTTTTCTATAAGTGTACAAAGAAATAATGCAATATAAACATTCATCGTATATCCCTTTAAATAGAGCGGATTTACATCATGTGTGCAGGTGAATTTATATGGCTGATAAAACGCATAACCAATAGAACCATTATTAGATACTGTGATACCATTAGCTTCAAAGACTTTCTCTTCTAAAGGTGCATTCACCCCTTCACCAGTCTTTGAAGTTTCTATAATTGTTTCTAGATCACACCTTGAAGTTATACCATTATTTGAGTCTGTAGCTCCTATAAACGGATATTCTCCATATTCTTTGTGGTCTGGTTTCTTATTATAAAAACCCTTGCGTATATCAAAAATTTCATCAAATCTAAACCATTTCCATTTTGCGACCGTTAATTCAACATTATGCTTATATAATGGAGATTTATCAAGACAACCATCCCATAGCTCCTTATATTTCAAATGCGAATGTTTAATTATACTTTGAATATAACTATCCATATACCCCCAATCAGGCGTGCCGCATTTTTGTGGGAGAAGTATCTTAGAATCAAGCATTAACTCTTTATCCCATTTTCTACCATAATTATAACGATACTTCTCTTTTTCTATCAAAACTAATAGAAACATTGCTATATTTTTGTTCAGCTCATATTCTTTAAGACTCAACACATTTACATCATCAGAAGCCCAAAAAGCGTTCTTCTGATAAAACGCTCTAGCTATAGATCCATTGTAGCTAACAGTTATCTTATTTCCTGTAAAGCAATACTCATCATTGCCAATTTTATTGGTAACACCATTATTTGAATCCGTTGCTCCAATAAAATTTATATTGCCTTTTTTCATATCAGCTTTGGTCAATCGCTTACCTTTTTCTATATTGAATATGTCAGAATATCTAAACCATTTCCAATTATTTGTTTTCATGTTTATTCTTCGTTTTGAATCAAAAAAGCAGTATATGCTTTTATTTTTGAAATGAAATCATTTTCTGTCAACGTACTATAATCGGTCTCCATATAAGCTTCAGCACACCATTCGTCATCGACGCCTATTTCTTGACGAGCTGATAAACCTGGTACAACATCATTATTATAATAGGCTGACAATAATCGTTCTTTTAATGCCAAATATCTATTTTTCACATCGATACGTCCCAAATGTTTACGTTTTTCAAAACCATCATCTTTGAAATAGCCGAACCATGTTTTTCGATTTTTATTCGACTTATTAGCTTCAAAAATCATTATACATGTGACAACACCTACGGGGTAGAACAAATCATCAGGCATAGAAATCACAGCTTTTAAATGATGCTTTGCAAGGATTCTTGCCCGCACCTGTTTTAAATCCTTATCATTCTTTGTTGCACAACTCATCTGTACAATTGCAACAACACGTCCGTTGGCTTTTTTGTCTAATACGTTTAAAGCATGCTCTACAAATTTCATTTGCCCTGTAGTACCAACATCGTAAGGTGGATTCAAAAAGGCAACAGTAGGCTTATGATTCTCTTCTATACTCTTTGCATAATGAAAACAGTCACCATTATAAATATTAGACTTGCCATCACCTCTAAAGCGCATGCTCGAACATGCATAAGTAAATATATCAGAACGCAACTCACATCCACATATCTGTAGCTTTCTAACCTGTTCTCTCTTACTAATATCATTGCCAGCCAATCTAAATAATCGTTGCATTGCAGCAACTAGGAATCCACCAGTACCACAGCAAGGATCATATACAATATCATTAATATTTAACTCTGCCAAATCACAAAACAATTCGGTAATGTGTGAAGGAGTCAAGACTAAGCCTGACTTTTGTTCACTTGCAGCATATCGAATAAACTCTATATAAAAACGGCCTAACACATCATACCCAATATTAGGATGAGCAATGAGAGGATAAACATACTTCTTTAAATAATGAATAAAATCTTTCAACACTTCAAGAGTAAATTCATCACTCTTTTTTTTCTTGTTTTTAATTTTCTCATCACGAAAAATTGGCTCATTCAATAAATTTTCAAATTCACGCATCAAAACAGTCTTACTTCTGACCATATCTGATTCCGAGTCTAGAACAGAATTAATTGCAGAAAGAAGTGTCTGTCCCAACTCATTACTGGTTAATTCTTGCTTATAATTATTCTTAAAACGATCATCTATCAAAGCTAATAATATAGCACTAATCATTGTACAACGTTTGTACTCTGGTATCGAATAGTTATTAAACTCTTCATTCAAATAACTTGCCTTATATGCTATATCACGAGTATAAAAGTCACTAATAAAGAACTGATCATCAAAAACTTGCATATAATCATCAATACCAAGTAACTTTTTATCTTCCAACTCGATGTATTCGGAAGCCCCCATCTTCCAATAAAAATGACTAACCTGCAGTTCGAGTTCAGTCTGTCCACTTACAGCAATAGCAATCACATTATAATCTTTGGACAAAGCTTTTGCATAATGCAAAGCTCCATCAACTGCATATTTCACTGCATTATTACGATAAAGACTTACATGGTCTTTACACAAAGCCTTACACTCTACTACAATAATATAACTACTATTTGTAGGAAAAGATAAGATGAACTCTGGACATCCATTTCCCTTACCCTTACCTTTTGATTCACCACGCAACAAATCTTGTATTCGCTTGATACTAGAACGCTGCTCTTCCCATTTAATAGAAGTGAACAAGACATCATTTTTAAAATGATCTCTTACAAATTCTTCTGTAATTCTTTCATTTGCCATAGCATTAAAGCATAAATTATTGTTTTAATGCGCAAGCATGTCATTCTTTAAAACGAAGACTCCACCAAGCACCCATACGCAAGAACGTGGACAGTTCAACTCATCCACGTTCAGAGGTACTTGGCGGAAACCTATGTATACAGACAAGTCGAACGCCCACGTATATCGCAGGCGCTCGCACATTTATTCATGTATACATTCTTTCCACCGCCAAGTTTCCTGAACGTTTATCGAATAAACAGCAAACGCTATTATTTTAACCCACAAAAACAGACGTCATCACCCTAGGGAGAATCTATCCGTATGCAAAGATACTGCAAAAATCAGAGATAACAAAAAGATTCGCCACCTTTTTTATATTATCTCCATTTTTTCTTGCGAAATCAAAATATTCGTCGTATCTTTGCAGAAAGAATTTGCAGAAAGGTGGATGGCTCGCAAAAGGCCATCCTGAAAACATAGGAGATCAGATTATGACAGATACAGAAATGAACGATAGAAGATTGCCAGTAGGTATCCAGTCTTTTGAGAAAATTAGAAAGGAAGGATACCTATATGTTGACAAGACAGATATTATCTGGCAACTTGCCAACAGAAATAAAACGTATAATTACCTGAGCCGCCCACGCCGCTTTGGCAAGTCGATTCTCGTGGATACACTCCAGGCATACTTCGAGGGAAAAAAGGAACTCTTCGAAGGATTGAAGGTGATGGAGCTGGAGAAAGACTGGACCTGCTATCCTGTCATTCGACTCGACATGAGTTGCGGAGGAGCTACCCCCGAAGAACTCAACTCCTATCTCGATGACGCCTTCTATAAACTTGAACAGAAGTATGAAGTTGCGGTGCGCCCGGAGGCTTCCCTTGCCGTACGTTTCAAGAACATCATCGAAACGATGTTTCAGAAGACAGGAAAACAGGCGGTTATCCTCATCGATGAGTATGATTCTCCATTGCAGCATTCCTGGAAGACTCCTCAGCATGATGCCTGCACAGCCATCTACAAGTCCGTGTTTGCCGTCTTGAAAAAAGAGGACGAACACGAGCGTTTCGTCTTCATCACGGGCATCACCAAGTTCACTCAGATTTCTCTCTTCTCTGTTCTCAATAATCTGAGCAACATCAGTTTTGATGCACCATACGCCACCATCTGCGGTATCTCGAAACAGGAAGTAGCCGACAACTTCATGCCTGAGATTGAGGCGATGGGAGAAGAAAACGGATGGACTCCGGAGGAGACACTGAAGCAGCTCACGGCCTATTACGACGGATATCATTTCTGCCGCAAAAATATGGTGGATATTTTCAATCCGTTCAGCCTCATCAATGCCCTGGATGATAGGGAATTGAGAAATTACTGGGCTTCATCAGGGGCCACTTCCCTATTGCCAAAGTTCGTGGATGACATGGAGATGAAGATGGAATATTTTGACCATTGCTTCATCGAGCGCGACACCCTGGAGACATCGGATGTAGTGAATGGCGGAGCCGAGCTCTTCCTCTACCAGTCGGGGTATCTCACCATCAAGGGTTACGACGATGGCGTTTACATCCTGGGCTTCCCTAACTTTGAAGTTCGCAAGGCATTATACCGGGTAGTGGTTCCTGCCTTGACCATGAAGTCGAATTCGGAAGTGGTTTCTGCGCAGAGCTTCCTCAGAAAAATGATGCAGGACGGCAATACCGCTGAAGCCAAGAAGGCATTAAAGGCTCTTATCGCCGATGTTCCATACAGTAACAAGAAGATGGCTAGCATGGATATGGAGGAGCGTTACCGACTGATAATGAGCACGATATTCAGAGCCTTGGGCTTTAGGGTGGAAGTAGAGAGAATGCTGGCCACTGGCAGGATTGATATGATTGTGGAGGTTCCATCCTTCATCTACGTCCTGGAGCTGAAGCTATCGAACAATGGCGGCATTTCTGCTGCCGAGAACCAGATCAAGGACAAGAGTTACACCGAACCATTCAAGGCCGATAAACGCAAAGTTATCGCCCTGGCCGTGGAACTCGATGAAACAGGCAAGGGATTGATAGATTGGAAAGAAGTGGATGAGTCTTTATAAAATACAAAGCCAGCCATCTTTCGTTCCGACGGATTTGCAATCCATCGTCTAAAAATGCCCCAACCTCTTTAAGACCTGCGGATTTGCAATCCGCAGCAAGCAAGATTGCAAATCCTTTTTTGTCATCCAGGTGAGGCGGATTGCAAATCCACAATGCCCTAAATGGTCGAACATTTTTTATGCCGGATTGCAAATCCGGCAGGACGCCTGACGGTGGTCCAGAAAGGTGGACCAGAAAACAAGAAGGTGGACAATAGAAAAGCAGTTGTTGCCTCTTACCGCAACAACTGCTTTTTCTTTTACAACACACCAGCTATTCTACTACAATACTTACTGTATTATAACAAAAAGCATCCTCTTCCTTTCTACACCTCCTTGATCTCCAGCGTTACTTCGTTGCCTCGCCACACCGCCTTCTTGATGCGCTCGTAGAGGGTGGTGAAAAGCGGGTGGCTCTTCAATACATAGCCGGGGGCATGGACCTCACCCACCAGGATGCTGCCACGGCTCATCGTAAACGGACCGTTGCCCGGCTGAATCATCGCAACCAACTTGGCGGAAGCATCATCCACCGGAACCAGATACGGCATCTTGCGGTTGAGACGCTTGCACTTGCCAATGCGCACACGATACTTTCCTGCCGGAAGACAATCTGCCTCACGCTCTACGGTGCCACATACCTTCACCAGCTCAATCCCTTCGCCAGCAACCTCTTTCACAACTTTGAGTGTGCCCATGATGGTGCCACGCTCACGCAATAGACGATTCACATAAATTTCCATATCTACCTAAATTAAATTAAAAAGCAAATTAAAAAACATAATAACAAAAAGCATAATTATCAGATACTTACGCTGCCCTGTACCTTGGTTTTCGCCTCCTCCAGCGTCATCCCTTCACTACGACGGAGCTTGAGATAATACTCACTCAAATCCTTGCACCCTTCGGGCAACTGATGGTAAACCAAACTGGGCAATGCTTTCTTCAGCTCAAAGTAAAGGCTCAATCCTGCTTCGTCCTGATCTGGGAAGATGTGAAGATTTCTTCCGGCAAGAAGCCCTTGAAAGCGGCGGTCGAAAAGCGTAGCACTGGGGATGGCTATGGCATGAATGCCAAGGGTCAATGCCGTCCAGCAATCAGAGGGTCCCTCGGTGATGAGCAGCGGTTCATCAGGAGGATAATCCTTTAACCGGTCGAGCCCATATATCATGCGATGACTGCCTGGTGCAAACTTGAATCGGGGAATCTCCTTCTTCTTTCCCAGATAGCGGCTCTGCACGGAAACCAGTCTTCCCTCCTGGTCGAAATAGGGAAAGATGAGCGATGGACCGTCAAACACTCCACGCCCCACTCTCGCCATGCATACACTTTGCTCCGTGCTCACTATCTGGCAGACCTTCAATGCCTCCGGGCTGAGCAACCGCTCCTCGAAGAGAAATCTCTGCCCCGATTCAGACAGATGCATCTGCCGGAACATCTGCTGGTAAAACTCCACATCTACGGATGATGGGGCAACATAAGCCAGATGTCCATGTGAGACATGGGTTTCCGCAAAATGCGCTCTCAGGGAAGCCATTCTTCTGTCTGATGCCGTAACCGGCTTTTTCACATCTTTGCGATGAGTATCTCTGTGCTCATCGCCGATATACACATCAAAATGATCTGCCAGCCAGCGACATGCCTCGCTGAATCCCAGGTTCAGTCGCTCTCTCACCAGTCCGATGGTATCGGCAGAGAATCCGCAGCTATAGCAGTGGCAGGTGTTCTTCTTTACATTGAAGGCGAGGCTCGGATGATGATCATCGTGGTGGATGCAGAGGGCTCGCTTGTTGCGAAGCCCCATGCCCAGAAGATCAGCCACCTGCAAGATGTCGAGCTCGCGAAGCTTTTGAATATTAAATTTATCGATCATTGTTTCTTTGTTTTTTTCTTACTTTCCTTACTTGTTTTAGAATACACATTTTTTTCAATTTTCTTTATCCAACCCTTACGAGTCCAATTACAGATAAAATTTTTTACTGGAGTCTTCAAGTCATTACGTTTCAGATATTCCGCCAGAAAATCACGCGAAAACTGCTGTGGCAACTCATCAAACCAATTGTTGGTCTTATATGGAACCAACTCCGACTCAGCATTGATTTCCTCAAAAACATGTCCCCATTTTCCCAACATATTCTGCAGAATTCTATCAGCGCAAGCTAGATAAATTTGCTTTACCAATTTATGTATCTCCTGTCCTTCCTTGACACCCTCAAGCTGGTATAGATATTGCATCAATGAAGCTATACGGAAGGCACTGACACTACTTCTTTTGTAAAAAACATCCAAAGCCTTAGACATCGTCTTCAACACTCTTTTACGCTGCAACTCACACCAACGCTGTACAGTGGAATCAAGCCATTGCGTATCAAGAAGTCGCTCCTTACATAATTTTTTACCATTCTCCTCATAACAGCCCTGCATCAGCTTTTCCAGTATATTATCCAGACTTTCAATTTGTTCTACACTCAGAGTCTTGAACATCAGCGGATTATCACCTAACCGATTTTCTATATTACAAAGGATAGTTCGAGTCACACTTCCTCCCTCAATGGCAGCTTTGTCCATATATCGATTGATAGCAGCCGGAGTACCTGTATATACATAGCACAACATCAAATCAACCACAGCCGAATAACTAGTTTCACTCAGATAATCCTGTCCAAAGAGAGAGCCCAGGTCATATCCTGTCTTGTTGATTTGCTTGATATCAGAAAACTGTCGCTTGCTGGCCTGCACGATAGCACCAATCTCATCAGCAAACTGAAACAATGTTTTTGGACATCCATACAGCTTGACAGGAGCATCGGCTCGCTTGATAAGCATAGAAAGAGACAGATTCTCGTGTAGCAGCGTTATATCCGTCTTTGGCTCCGGAGGCAGTTTACCATCCTTTTTACCCTGTCTTCGTTTCAGTTCTGCATACTTCTGCTCTTCACTTCTCTGCTCTGCATCACGCTTCTGCAGAGGAGCCATCAAATACGTCATCAAATATCTGGCAAACGACTTTCCCGAGCTCTGTTCTCCACATACCAGAACATGCAGCAAGATGGCAGAAAGCGAATTGTCGTAAACATAATTCAGACGCAGACGGGTGGCATACACAGCAAGCATGGCACTGGCTACAGCCAAGGTGGCAAACTTGAGTTCTGCGGGTGCCGTCATCATCCATTCTCTCACTCCAGCCGGATAATCCTTGTCACGTATCAGGGGATTGAGATCTGGCTGCGGCACATCTTCATTGTTCATATTGTCAGCAACCTCTTTTTGATTTCCAGTCTGAGTTGCCACCTGTGGCTGGGTTGCAGGTTTCTTCTGCGAATCTACCTGCAACTGAAGTTTTGAATTCTCCATCATTACAATAATTGTTTTTGACGCTGCAAAGATATAAAGAGAATTCGAGTGTGAGGCTATCGGATATTGTCGGATAATTCATTTTCCGAAAAGCATTTTCCACCTAAAACACGCCCAATACCCCATAACACAACGGAAAATACGGAGAAAAAAAAGGGCAAAAAAAATCCTTTCGGAAAATACATTTTTCGTATTTTCCGAAAGGACATCAATCTAAAGGATATGAAAGGCCAGTTGCAGCCTACACCGAAAAGGATGATTCAGGAACTCTGCATAAAACGTTTCACCGCCAGATAGTCACCATCGTATTCATTCAGGTCTTTGGATAACACTCTGGTCAGCGTATCATTTACACTGGCAAGCTTAATCTTGCTTCCCTGTTCATCTTCTCCCAATTCAAAAAGACAATCCTCCATCAGGAACTTGCAAAATGCGGAACCCGCAGAGGGAAGCTTCATTTTTTTATCATCACTCCAATATTGCTTGAAGGCATGAATAGAACGAATAAGGAAATTATCTTGCTTCGTATCAAGCATAAGCCCGGAATGCTGGCGGGATGATATATATTTCTTGAATACCTGAGCCCAATACTCCGTAGCCTCGACATCTTTTTCCTTATCAGCATTAGTGAACAAAAGAGAAGGCTTTCTTCCCTTTGGACTTTCATTTCTCGCCAACGTGGTTTTAAGTCTGCCTTCGTGATCCGTTAGAGTATTATCGCTATACATCATATACCCAATAAGCCAATCATTAAGTTCTTCATTATGCGCTTCATAATAAGAATTACTGATAATTGAGCTTATTACATGATCCCTATCTTTTGTTTCCCTAGTCATTTGTTCAAACAAACTAAATGCCAAAGTCTTATAGAAACCATATCCATCTACAAAATCATCACTCAGTTTCATCAGACAGGTAAATAAAATACCTATAATCAGATCTGCCGACTTGTCAATTTCCTCATCAGGGCATCGGGGCACAGCCAATAGGCGCATATCCCCCCATATCCGGCTACGCACAGAAGAATAAACCACCAGGACATCCTCATCAGCCTCGGTTCTACTGATGAAATCCAGCCATGCCATAACTTCCTGAAACACCTCTTCGGGCAATAGATGAAAATTCTTCAAACTCACCACGTATGGCTGGCATAAGATTCTGATTAGCTTAAAGAAGACATGATCCTTGTAAGCACGATCTATCTCATTTCTTGATATGACGTTTATTCTTTCCAGCATTTTGCTCCTCCTGTTCAATAAGTTTCAAATCGGGATAGATTTCATCAAACCATGCAGCAAGCTTTTTCCTCTGCTCTTGAAATGGCAGTTTTTCCTCCACCTCATCATTCACATCTGCTATGATGCTCTTGTCCAAAGGATAGCTAGCCGCCGAATCTTTAGCCGAGGAAATCACTCTGCCACTGTCCAGCGTAGCTTTTATTTCGTAGCCATTCTTGCAAGCTATGTGCGACATCATATCAAAATATTCCTCCACTTCAGATACGCTCGCATCTTCTGGTAAGCCATAGTCAAAATTGGCATAAGTAGCCCGAATTCCCATTCCATATTTTAAGAACTCTTCAAGCATCATACGCTCTCGCTCGTTTACACTCAGAGGGAACGAGGTCTTGATATTTGGTATCTGCAGACCTATAGACTGAAGGCGGTCTTTTCCATTACTACACAACAATCTCACTTTTTTCCAGAACTCATCCTTTATGGAAATAGGCCGAATCCTCACATTGTAAGGCTGCTTCTTCCTGAAAAGTTCATCCAGACAGACCTCTATATTCTTTCGCACATAGTCAATGTCCTGAAAGGCTGCACTTTTATGCTCTATGCCCATAAGGATATAATCATCAGAATGGCGGAAATCGAAGACAACACTGAAGTAAGGGAAATCTATGACATGATTTTCCTTATGCGACTTTTCTGCATTCAATGTTCTTTGCGACTGCTTCTCCATTCTAAAGTAGAGCATCTCCTTACCAAACTTCGTGAGATTATCAGCCTCTACAGGACGACCTTTGCCATCCTGGAAAGACAGTTTTTCATCTATCAGATCAAAAAGTTCATCTGCCAGATCCTTCATTGATTCTACACTTGGCTCATCGTTCAAATCCTTTAGATAGGATTCAAAGCTAAGCCTATAAACAAATATTCTTGCTGTTGGGGTTGCCATTTTTTCTTAAATTGTTAATTCTATTGCAAAAGTACTAATAATAGTTGACAATCTATCATATTTCCATTCTTTTTTTTCAAAAAAACAGAATAATAATACAAAGAGAAAAAGTGAACGAGGTGAATGGTGAACGAGGTGAATCACACGCTTTTCCAACTCTATCAATACATTTCATCTGAAAAGAGATAGTAGTAGCTACGCGCGTACATTATTATATAAGATATTCTTAATGAAAAATCTTTTTTCAGGTATCCGTTTTCCATCAGATTCACCAAATTCACCGTTCACCTCGTTCACTTCGTTCACTTTTTCCATACCCCATTCACCTTTTCCCTCTCCCCCTCCTCGCCCCTTTTCCTGCGTCGCCACGTAGCAATTCCTGCGTCGCCACGTAATATTTCCTGCGTCGGGACGCAGGAAACGGCAGCTCTATTGAAGGGAATTTCATGCCTCACATCACAACTGCCGGGACTGCCTCACATCACAACTGCCGGGACAAGCCGATTCAAATGCCGGGACAACTATTGCATTTCGCCCAAAAATGTTGTATCTTTGCATCGTCAATGAAACTCATTGATGGGGCTCGCTGCCGGGCAGGATACCGCGGAACTGCAGGGAGGGGATGCCCGATACAGAAACTGGATTATTCACTAAAAAGAAAGGAATGAAGAAAATGAAAAAGGAAACTTGGAAATCAATTCTGCAGATCATCGTGACTGTACTCACTGCACTCTGCACATCACTCGGAGTTACGAGCTGCATGTAGTACATGTAGAAACTAAATTATTCACTAAAAAAACTATTTGAATTATGGGTATCAAAGTAAAAGCTATCGAGCGCAACGTCGCTTTTGAGAAGGGTAAGCAGAAGTGGGCATACGTTATGCAGGCAGACCTCTACGGTCAGCTTACCCAGAGTAAGGTTATCGAGGAAGCTGCCGTGCGCAGCGGACTCGCCAAGCAGGTGATCAACGCCGCCTGGGGTGCCATCGGAGCAGTCATCACTGCATGGGCCACCGAGGGTCACTCTGTGGCTGTACCGGGACTCGGCTCCCTCCGATTCGGTCTGAACTCTACCGCCGTGGAGGATGTCAACAAGGTGAGCAGCTCGCTCATCAACCGCCGCTACATCATCTTCGTGCCTAACGCCGACATCAAGGAGGAGCTCGCCAAGACCAGCGTCAACATCACCTGCTACGACCGCAACGGCAAGATCGTGAAGCAGGTTACCTCTGCCGACAAGAACGACACCGGGGAAGATGACAACAAAGATAACACCAACCAGGGCGGAGGTACTTCGCAGGGAGGAGGAACCAGCCAGGGTGGTGATTCCAGCCAGGGTGGCAACACCAGCCAGGGAGGCGGTTCTACCGATGGTGATGGTAACGGCGACAACGTAGATTTCTAAAAACAATTTAGATTTCTAAAAACAACGGAGATCTCTAAAATCATCAAGGTGTGCCAGATTACAAGGAAGTGAATCTGGCGCACCTTCTTTTTTTTATCTTTTTCTCCTTAAAAATGGTCTTTTTGGAAAAACCTCATTCGTTATTCAAGTTTTTTTCGTAACTTTGCACGCGAAATCAATAGCCTGGAATATCAAACAGGCTGGAATATCAGATAGACTAGAATATCAAACAGGCTGGAATATCAGATAGACTAGAATATCAAACAGGCTGGAAT
>ERZ1023881.73-NODE-73-length-50326-cov-89.064590_pt1 | contig 50326 bp, 29 predicted proteins | sample MGYA00380393_ERZ1023881 | MGnify/ENA primary metagenome ERZ1023881 (study PRJEB33179, sample SAMN07449004) | human gut metagenome | biome: Human-gut; feature: Human associated habitat; material: Faeces | host: Homo sapiens | place: India: Bhopal | collected... | reverse complement strand
AAAGGTACGAATAAATGAGAAGTCTACAATGGTATAAACGCGGAGCCGCTTACTTCCGGTAAGCGGCTCCGGGTGAAGAGTGGTGAAGAGTGGCGTAAGCTCTTCACCCGTGCAAGTTTCTAAGTTACAGATATTTATGTCCTTCCGGTGAAGAGTGAAGAGTACTTTTGAAAGTGGCTTACTATTCCGGCGGATTGCAAAGACGGATGCTCTCGCCAATAAGCCATGGAAGCCATCTTTTGGGCATTGACTTTCTTGTGATAATCGTTCAGTTGTATCTCCATCCATCCATTTATGTATTATATTGTTAGAATATTACGTTTGCAAACGTTACGACTATTTTCTGAAAATACCAATGATTTAGGGTAAAATATTAAAGAATTGCCCATTTATAGCTTATTTGTGTGCCTTAACATTATGTTTCTTGGAAAAAACTTATTTAAAATGATACGATTTTCAGAAATAATAACTACCTTTGCATTCGAGTTGGAGCGGCATGAAAAGACTTGGCGTGATGAAGACTCAATTTTAATATAGAGCGTTTTGATATTATCTCCTGTTGAAATCTGGACAATTTCACTCCTTGAGATAATGGCAATACTGCTCACGCTTTGGATTATTGTACCCTTTTGAAAAGGCATAGTATATCTTATAGCGTGGGCTATTGCTTCATTACTAAGGAGTGGGCAGTCCAGAGCCTCAACAGAGTAATAAGCAATAGTTCCCACGTTTTTCCTATTTATTAACCGCTATACTTCTGGGAAACAGTTGGCAAAATAGTTGGTAATAATGTATTTATCTTATAACGAATTTGTCTGCACATTATCTAAGGTTACTAGTGCGACAAGTGTGACTGGTCAGAAATATTATGATATTCATATCATTGATAATTTGATATGCGGCAAAAGAGGAATCGGAACCTCTTTTCAAATTAAATTGGCAAAACTATATAATGCCTATATAGATTTACCTATTATCAATACAACGACTCTCAAGCCTTATGTTGGTGGTGTGCAATCTCCAGCACTAGCTATATTGGTAGAAGCAAATCTGGTTAAGACTCCTGCGTCGGATGATTTTGTGTTAAATGATAGAGAAAAAGGAGAATTAATAAAGCCTATAGTTGATAACGAAAACTCAACAAAAGTTAAAAGCAAAAGTAACAATAAAAAGTTTTATGTGATAGTTTTACTATGTATTGTCTTGGGACTGTTGATAAAGTTTTCAAGTAAACCGAGTCTTGATGCAATAGGTAGTATGGAAGAATTAATTCCCAACAAAGAATATATCATACAACAGAATACAATAGCTACTTATGATAAGGAAAGCAATGCGCTTTTAACACAATATTCTGTGGATCAGAATGATATGGGCGTTACCCAGATGTTACTTGATGGTAGGGCAAAAATGATACCTGCTGGACGTCGGGCAAGATTTATTAAAATTATACAGGGAAATGCTGTTGTTCATATAGAGGGTGAAGCTTTTAATATGATAATTCCAACATCTGCATTAATTCCCGAATAACTTGCTCTGCAATTAGTTGAGCAAAGTTTTACTTACGTAGAAGAGACAATGAGTGAGGCATAAGCTTCACTCTTTTTTTGAATAGTTCGGAGAGTATTTCTTGTAAGTATCTAATCCATCTGTATCCGATTTGAAGATGATGGTGTCTATGAAATAGTAGTTGCCGTCATCTCCAACCAATACATTATTAGGCACGGCATCGAAGATGTCGTGAATGCCATTGGTGAAATATTCTCCATTGTCTTCTGCGTGAAAACCGATACGCTCAAACTCAGCCTTGATTTCTTCGGGAGTAGCTTCCCTCGCATTTACAACAAGTTGTTGGTGAAGGACAGCACAAACTTTTCCATCTCGATTCTGTGAGAAACCGATGAAATCGTAGGCGCAATCTGGAAAGTATTGGTTATGGGCAGGAATGCGTTCAAAGAATGGAGTAAGGTTGTCGTCTGAATAACGGAAGTCGTTAAGTTTATAGACGTGTATTCCATCATAGGCCATATAAACCTCGTTTTCTGAACCTCGGTCAGAGAACACACCTAATGATTCCGGATCTTCAATCCAGCAATCATTCTCCTTAGCCCAGTCTTTTAGCCTTGCAATTTGGACTCCCTTGCAAGTCGTTGTTCCCGCAAGCGCTTGAATTGAGCTAAGCACTCCTCCAGCGAAAGCGGATGCTCTCGCCAATAAGCCATGGAAGCCATCTTCTGGGCATTGACTTTCTTGTGATAATCGTTCAGTTGTATCTCCATCCATTTATGTATTATATTGTTAGAATATTACGTTTGCAAAGTTACGACTATTTCCCGAATTTTCCAAGGCTTCGCTTAATTTTCTTCATAATTTGCCTTTTTGCCGATAACATTCCTGGTGATAGAACCTCCTGTTCCAGCATATCCAGGGCCATTCTTAACTCTTCGAGGAGTTCGGGATAGTACTTCATCTGCTCGTAGGCGAGCTTCATGCAGTAGCAGCGGATGGCGTAGGGTTGGGAACAGGCAGTAATCTTGGCGATGCAGAAATCGATGAAATCGGAACGGAGTGATTCTTCCTCGAAAGGCTGACGGAGAAGGAGTTGGAGCATCAGGCGGCGCTTGGTTTCATTCTTCTCTACGAGAACTCTATCTATCAGGTCATCGTGCTTCTGAAAGAGCCAAGGGTTGTTGGCTTCATCGAAATGGCTTAAAGCCCAAAGCGCATTGAACGATACCCGGTCGTTTTCATCGAAGGTGAGCTGGTAAAGCTCTTCCTTTAAACAATTATTCTCTTTGCCTTGCGTCAGAAGGCAAAGAGAATAAATATCGTTTACACCTAATCTGTTTATGAGTTGATTCCTCATCATTTCAGTTCTTATAACTTCTTGTTTCAGCTCTTATAATTTCATAAGATGCTTTACTTTCTAAAGAACTTACCCACTACCGGCAGACTCTTCAATGGGAAATCCTTCTTCACGAGATAAGCGGCGAAGATGAGGATGAGCACTGTGTTGATGAGGCAGGCAATTCCACTGGAGAAGTATTTGTTTGCCTCGGTCATTCCGGCGAAGAGGATGAGGGAGAGAACCACATAAATCATAATCTCTTTCACCGGATAGTTGATAGGATACTTCTTCTGCCCCACGAAGTAGGAGAGAATCATGGCTGTTCCATATCCAGCGAAACCAGCCCAGGCACAGGCAATGTAACCATAGATAGGTACGAAGATAACGTTGATGGCAATCAATACCGCACAACCGATGCCTGAGAAGTAAGCTCCCCAGATGGTCTTGTCGATGAGCTTGTACCAGAAACTGAGGTTGAAATATACTCCCATCATGATTTCGGCAGCCATTACGATAGGCACTACCTTCAAACCATCCCAGTAGTCGCGACCGATGATGTGGCGCAATACATCCAGATAGCCTACCACCACCAGGAAAGCCAAGAGGGTGAAGATGACGAAATATTTCATCGCCGAAGCGTAAGTCTGTCGGTTGTCCTTATCCTTTGCCTTGCCGAATACGAACGGCTCATAAGCATAGCGGAAAGCCTGGGTAATCATCGCCATGATCATCGCAATCTTGCTGGCTGCTCCGTAGATTCCGAGCTGCGCATGAGCATCGCCCTTCTCATAGATGTAAGGGAAGAGAATCTTATCGGCTGTCTGGTTCAGAATACCGGCAATACCGAGCACGAGGATAGGCCAACTGTAGCCCAGCATCTTCTTGATGAGCACCTTGGTCTCAGCCCAAGAGGCGTAAGGACCAGAAAAACCTTCCTTCAATTCCTTATAGAAGAAGATAGTCATGGTAGAGGTGCAGATGATGTTGATGTAAAAAGCATATTCCACATCACTTCCACCCATGAAGCCGAAGTAAGCGATGTTCATCGCCATATTGCCGATGATGAAGAGCATCTTCAAGGCTGCAAACTTCAATGGGCGCTTCTGGTACCTCAGATAGGCAAATGGTATGCACTGGAAGGCATCGATAGCCACGGTGACAAACATGGTCCAGACGTATGCCGGATGGTCGGCATATCCCATGGCACTGCTCAATGGATGCAAGAAGATGAATACCAAGGCCACGAAGAGCAAGGAGGTGCAGCCCACCATGCTCAAGACTGTGGTATATACTTTGTGAGCATCTTCTCCCTCCTTGTTGACAAAGCGGAAGAAGGTGGTCTCCATACCGTAAGTCAGGATGACGAGAATCAAAGCCGTATAGGCATACATGTTGGTGATGACACCATAACCACCACTGGCTGCACTGATGGAAGCCGTGTAGAGTGGTACAAGCAGATAGTTGAGGAATCTGCCGATGATACTGCTCAAACCATAGATGGCGGTATCTTTTGCGAGTGATTTTAAACTTGCCATTATTTTTCTTAATGTTGAATGTTAAATGTTAAATTGGACTTGCGCCGTCATTCAAAGATTATCTGTGTAAATCAGTGAAATCTGTGGGAGACTCTTATCCGAAGAATAAATATGCTATAGCGATTGCTGCGATGACTCCTGCCAAATCGGCGAGCAAGCCGCAAGCCACGGCGTGACGGGTATTCCTGATGCTTACGCTTCCGAAATATACTGCCAATATATAGAAGGTGGTGTCGGTGGAACCCTGGAAGATGCAGCTCAATCTGCCCACAAACGAATCAGGACCATAGTTCTTCATCGCCTCCAGCATCATGCCTCGTGCACCACTTCCCGACAGCGGTTTCATGATGGCGGTAGGCAGGGCGCCTACGAAATCGGCATTCAAGCCGCATTGTTCTACCGACCATGAAATGCCTTGAATCACCATATCCATCGCTCCCGAAGCACGGAACACGCCGATGCCCACAAGGATAGCTACGAGATAAGGGATAATCTTCACCGCAGTAGTAAAACCTTCCTTCGCTCCCTCGATAAATGCATCATAAACATTCACTTTCTTCCAGAAACCAGCCAGGATGAAGCAGAGGATGATGCCCAGGAGAATCATATTCGAAGCCAGGGTAGTAACTGTATTCATCGTATCCTTGTCCATCTGTCCGAATCCCCAGATGATGATGCCTACGAAGGCGCACATTCCCAACAGAGTAGCGAGCAATACCGGCTGCAGAATGTTAATGCGCTGCCAGAGCGAAGTGATGATGATTCCGGCAAGCGTAGCCACGAGCGTAGCCATCAGGATAGGGATGAAGACATCCGTAGGCTGGGCTGCACCATAGGAGGCACGGAAGGCGAGGATGGTGGTAGGGATGATGGTGAGTCCTGAGGTGTTCAGAACCAGGAACATAATCATCGGGTTCGTTGCCGTATCCTTCTTCGTGTTGAGTTCCTGCATCTGCTGCATCGCCTTCAATCCTGTAGGCGTTGCCGCATTATCGAGTCCCAGCATATTCGAAGCGATATTCATGAAGATGCTTCCCATCACCGGATGGTTTTTCGGAATATCGGGGAAGAGACGGGTGAAGACCGGGCTGAGTGCTCGGGCCAACACATTCACTACTCCCGCCTTCTCTCCAATCTTCATGATGCCAAGCCAGAGGGCGAGCACGCCCGTCAGTCCGAGAGAAATCTCGAAGGCATTCTTGGATGAGTCGAAGGTGGAATCTACAATCTTCTGGAAGATAGTCGTATCTCCCATTGCCAATCCGATGAGTGCGAAGATGAACGCAATCACGAAAAATGCTATCCAAATGTAATTTAAAACCATATAATCTGATGCTGCGACCTAAGAATCGCACATTCTCTTATTAATTAATGTAATATTTCTAAAACGGCTGCAAAATTACAATAATTTTCTTGTTTAGCGATGCTTTTATACTTTTTTAATCTCCCTTTTTATCTGCTTTCAGAAAATGGTATTATCTTTGCGCCCCAAATTCTAAAAAACAGTAAGTAGATTTATACAAAAACATTATTGAGGAAGCAAAGGACTTCTGTTGTATTTTATAGTATGGGCAAGAATGAGAGAATAAATAGCGAGCAAGAGATGCCCGCTGAAGCGAATAAGGATCATTCCGCTGATGCGGATAGAGTAAAGGAAGTATATAAGGTGACGATAGCGGGAAGCATCATCAATGTGGTGTTGCTCGTGCTGAAGTTTGCTGCAGGTATTCTCGGACATTCGGCAGCAATGATAGCGGATGCCATCCACTCACTTACCGATTTCGCCACAGATGTGGTGGTATTGGTATTCGTAAAACTGGGCAATAAGCCGAAGGATAAGGACCATGATTATGGGCATGGCAAATACGAGACGCTTGCCACAGCCATCATCGGTATTTCGCTCTTCGTGGTGGGTGTGATGATCTGTTATTCTGGCGTAACCAAGACTTATCGTGCCATCTGCGGCGAGACACTCCAGCAGCCGGGCGTTGTAGCCTTGATTGCTGCCATCGTAAGTGTCGTGATGAAGGAGTGGGCTTATCAGTTTACTGTAAAAGCCGGAAAGAAATATCATTCCGAGGCTGTAGTGGCGAATGCCTGGCATCATCGCAGCGATGCTTTATCGAGTATCGGAACGATGTTCGGTATTGGTGGTGCCATCATTCTGGGAGAAAAATGGGCGGTGCTCGATCCGCTTGCAGCCATCATCGTGAGTGCCTTCATCATCAAGGCCGCCTGGGGACTGGTGATGCAGTCTGTGAAAGAACTGACGGATGCCAGTCTTTCAGAAACTGAGGAAGATGAAATCCTGAAGATTGCAAATGAAGAACAGGGAGTAGGAGAGATTCATAATCTGCGTACCCGTCGCATCGGAAACAAGATTGCGATAGAGATGCACGTCCGCATGCCGGGCTCTCTCTCGCTTTATGAGGCTCATGAGCATGCTACTCATATCGAAACAAAACTGAAGCAGCACTTCGGCGCAGATACCCATGTGGGAATCCATCTCGAACCGATAAAAGTGAATGGAAAATATCAGAAACCGGAATAAACGGAAAAAGTCTTCAAGCCCCATAGCTTGAAGACTTTTTTGTTTTATATTACCAGCCGAGATTTACGCTGGCTCCTGCCATAATCCACAAACCAGGCTGCTTAACAGCAGTGAGGTCGTAGTAGCGGTGGCAAGTGATATTATCTGCTTTCACGAAGATATTGTATTTCTTCTCATCCCACATCAGCTTGCAATCCACCTTGGTGTATGGATGATAGCCATTCATTCTCTGCTGCCATCTTACGCTCCAGGAAGCAGAAAGCTTGTTCCAGATCTGATGATCCAAACCGAATACAGCCTTGTGCTTCAGATACTCCAATGCATAGAGTGATTTCAGGATGTTGGTCTCGGTCTTATGATCCTGATAGATGTAAGCATAACCCAACTTGATGCGGGTAATGAAACAGTTTGGTACCAACTCTCTCATGTAGATAGTTGCATCCACGTTGTATCCCATGTTGTTGAGCTTTCCGATGTTCATTACATGATACTTGCTGTCATTCTGTTCGGTCACGGAAGTCTGAACCCAGTCAATCATGTTGGTGCCGTGCGCGTAGAAACCGCTAACGGTTGCTGCAAAACCAGTCTGGCGATACTGGGTTCCTACCTTGAAGGTGGAGTTTTTCTCCGGGTTCAGGGTGAGGTCGCCCTGCTGCACCGCATTACTCATATATAAGTCGGTGTAGGTAGGCATTCTCAGAGCCTTGTTCCAGGATGCGTAGAACTTCCAGTTGTCGTTAGGACGATAACTCATATCTACACCTGGATAGAAGCGGAAGTCGTTGTCAAGACCGGTATTCTTGTTAGCCAAGACACCAGCCGACAAGGTGAAGCCGCCGAAGATGAAGTTGTGCTCCAGCATGATGTTGGTGTTGGTGCGCTCACCTTTTCGGGTATATTGACGGTCGGAACCCGAAATATCCTTATAGTCTTTCTCTGCGAGTTCCTCGCCCAATGCAGTAGAGTAGATGCACTCCTTGCTGATGTCGAAGCCTACCGCAGTCTTACCCAAAGCCCAAGCCACGTTGGCATTCAGCCCACCACCATAAACATCTAGGTCGTGATAGTTCTCGCCTGCCTTGGCTCCAGCCATACCGCGAATCAGCTGATAATGGTCCTTGAAATTGTTATAATAGAATTGAGGCGCAATCTCCCAGGTCTTCTCCTGGTTGTGCAGACTCAGGTTGAGAGAAGCCATACCGTGGTCTGTCTTCTCATATTGGTTGTTGTTTTTGGCGCTGTAGAAAGTGTTGGCACCGTAGCTCTGGGTAGAGATACCCACCTGAGCATTGATGTCGAAACGCTGGTCGTAGCTCAGGTTAACCTGTCCGAAACCTTGTCCTTTCTCGAAGTCGCTGTTGTCTGTTCCTCCGTCCGAACGCTTGTAGCCTCCGCTGGCAGAGTAGGCGTGTGTCCACTTGCCTTTGGCATAAGCCGTCTGCACACGTCCCTGTGCTCCGAAACTTCCAAAGCTTCCGCCTTCTACACTTGCAGATACTCCATCATTCTTTGCCTTCTTGGTCACGATATTGATGGCACCATTAAAGGCTGAAGTTCCGAATACGCGCGATGCTGCCCCCTCGAGCACTTCTATGTGGTCGATGTCGGCAAGAGCTACAGGAAAATCAGAAGCATTGTGACCAGTCTGTGGATTGGAAATGTTGACGCCATTCAAGAGAATGGTAATCTGGTCAAAGGTTCCACCATTGATGGAGATATCCGTCTGAACACCAAAGCCACCACGCTGACGGACATCCACGCCGGTAGCTAATTTCAATACATCGTTGATAGTCTGCGCAGCCGCACGATGAATATCGTCGCGGGTAATGACAGACACAATCTTAGGTGACTGCTCTACAGTCATCGGCGCACGAGATCCGGTAACGCTCACCGCATCTAGCTCGTAAGCCTTTCCGCCCTTATAGAGGGTAGAATCAACCTTGGCTCCCTCTGTGCTTACGCCTGCTGCCTTAGCATGGCTCAGGGTAGCAACGCTGAGTGCGCCAACAAGTACCTCTCTTCCCAAGACTGCGAAGAGTGAGTAATTCTTGTTAGAGAATCGGTTGAACTTCAAGCTGTTGCGCTTGTTGAAAATTGTTTTGTACATTAAATTAAATGTTTATAAATGAATAATAAATCGAAGCCTTCCGCCTTCCCGGCTTTCGGCATTCGGGCTGCAAAGGTACGGTCTTTCCTTGAAATGACAAAGCAAAATGTGATTTATTTTTATTTTAAAAAGCATTTTCTGATAGAAACATTCGCTTTTTCAGATTATTCTTGTATCTTTGCAGGTGATATGCGGTGTTAGGCGATGAATTGGCATGGCTTTTGTTGAATGCTGTATGATTTCATCATTAAAACTATTAGTAAATAAAAAGAAAGGAAAAGATAAAATGGAGAAAATCAACGTAAAAGAACTGAATGATAATGTCTTCGAGACTATTGGTAAGGAGTGGATGCTGGTTTGCGCCGGCAACAAGGATAAGTTCAATATGATGACTGCTTCCTGGGGCTGCCTGGGATGGCTTTGGAACAAGCCGGTGGCTGTGGTATTTATCCGCCCGGAACGTTACACCCACGGCATCATCGAGGAGAATGAATTCATGACCCTCTCTTTCCTCGGAAATAGCGAGGAGGCTCGAAAGATATATAACTTCTGCGGTTCTAAGAGTGGACGTGATTTCGATAAGGCAAAGGAAACAGGATTGACTCCTGTGGAAACCGATAACGGCAGCATCGCCTTTGAGCAGTCACGACTCACCCTGGAATGCCGCAAACTCTATAAGGACAATATGACAGCAGAGAAGTTCCTCGATAAGGACCTGCTGCAGTGGTATGGTGCCAAGGGTGGATTCCACGATGTCTATGTCGTGGAGATTACCAATGCTTATACAAAGTAATAATTCAAATATGGCTCAAGAACAGACAGCAATTCGTGAACGCCAGAAAACCAGGCTCAAGGAGCCGGGGCGTTACGTGGTAATGATGTTCAACGACGACTTTACACCGATGGATTTCGTGGTAGAAATCCTCGAATCCATCTTCTTCAAGTCGCAGGCTGAGGCTGAAGCAATCATGCTCAAGGTTCATCACGAGGAGAAAGCCGTGGTGGGCACCTACAGCTATGACATCGCCAAGAGTAAAGTGGAGAAAGCGATGGAGAAAGCCCGTACGCAGAAGTATCCCCTGAAGCTCACTTATATGCCAGAATAAAGAAAGGGAAATATAGAATGGATAGTATGGGATTAACCCGATATATGAGTGTCTTGATGGATGATGCCATGAAGCAGGCTCGGTTTTTCGACCACGAGTTCGTAATGCCCGAGCACATGCTTCTGTCATTGCTCCGCCAATATGCCTTCTGCCAGGCTTTGCAGGAGGAAGGTGTGGATAGCATCAAGATGCATGAGGACTTGGTGGGATGGCTCGCCAAGCAGGAGCGTGTGCCTGAAAATATCAAATATCTACCTGAGCCTTCGTCGCTCTTCAAGACGATGTTTGGTACGGCTTGCGCCTTGGCTGCTGCCGCTGACCGAAAACTCGTGAACGTGCCTCATTTCGTACAGGCAATGTTTGGCTTGCAGAACTCTGAAGCTGCATTCCTGTTGTGCAAGAATGTGGGCGACCGTCAGGGCGAGTTCCTGGCGAGCGTGGATAGCTATTATCCGCTCGAAAATGAACCAGGTGATGAAACCCTGATGATGGGTGATGGCTACGATGAGGATGACTATGATAACGATTATGATGATGATGAAGAGGAAGGCAGAAGCCGACAGCCTCAGGATTGGCACCAGTTGGTTACCTGCATCTCTGATCAGGTGGAGGAGCATAATCCGCTTATCGGCAGAGAGCAGGAACTGGATAGAACCATCCAGGTGCTCTGTCGTGCCGAGAAGAACAATCCGCTTCACATCGGCGAACCGGGCGTAGGTAAAACAGCCCTGGTTTATGGTCTTGCCAAGCTCATCAACGAGAATCAGGTGCCTGATCGTCTCAAGGGAGCACGCATCTACGGTATGGATATGGGACAGATGCTTGCCGGTGCCCAATATCGTGGCGACTTCGAAAAGCGCATCAAGATGGTGATGGAAGGAGCCGTGAAGGAAGGCAACACCATCATCTACATTGATGAGATTCATAATATGATAGGTGCCGGTCGTGGCTCTGATGGCGGACCGGATGCTTCAAATATGCTGAAGCAATATCTGGAGGCTGGCGACATCCGATTCATTGGTTCCACCACCTACGAGGAGTTCAACCGCTACATGGCTCAGAGCAAGGGCATCGTGCGCCGATTCCAGCAGATAGATATCAAGGAACCTACCGAGGAGGAGGCAATCAAAATCCTGGAGGGCTTGCAGTATAAATACAATAAGTTCCACAATGTAACTTATCGCAAGGACGCCCTGGAGTATGCCGTCCGTGCCAGCGCCAAATATATCAGCAACCGCTGTCTGCCAGACAAGGCCATCGACCTGATGGATGAGGCGGGTGCTTATCTGGAGGTGCATCCGGTAGAATCTCGCCAGCGCTCTTACGTTACCAAGTCAATCATCCAGCAGATTCTTACCAAGGTCTGCAAGATAGATGCGGCTGCCATCAAGGATGAAAACAATGATTCCCTGGCTACGCTCCGCCAGCGCATACTCGACAAGATCTATGGTCAGGACAAGGCTGTGGATAAGGTGGTTGAGGCTGTGATGATGGCGAAGGCAGGACTGGTGGATGATGATAAACCGATGGCGTCGCTGCTCTTCGTGGGTCCTACGGGCGTAGGTAAAACCGAGGTGGTTCGTGTTCTGGCAAAGGAACTCGGCATCGAACTGGTGCGTTTCGATATGAGTGAATACACCGAGAAGCATACCGTGGCTAAGCTCATCGGTTCGCCTGCCGGATACGTGGGTTATGAAGATGGCGGTCTTCTGACCGATGCCATCCGCAAGACACCAAACTGCGTGCTCCTGCTCGATGAGATTGAGAAGGCGCATAGCGACATCTACAACATCCTGCTGCAGGTGATGGATTATGCCCGTCTGACCGATAACAAGGGTCAGAAGGCAGACTTCCGAAACGTTATCCTCGTGATGACTTCCAATGCCGGAGCGCAGTATGCCTCCCAGGCAAGTGTAGGTTTCAGCGGTAATGTTACCCGTGGCGAGGCGATGTTGGCTCAGGTAAAGAAAACCTTTAAGCCAGAGTTCATCAACCGACTTTCCGACACCGTGGTGTTCAACGATATGGATAAGCACATGGCAGAACTGATTCTTGCCAAGAAGCTTCGTCAGCTCGATGCAAAATTGGTAGCAAAGGGAGTTTCTATCACGCTTACCGATGCGGCACGCGAGAAGATCCTGGAGTGGGGCTTCACCAAGGAATATGGTGCCCGCGAGATGGACCGTGTCATCGGCAATCGTCTGAAGCCAATCCTGATGAAGGCGCTGCTCTTTGGCAAGCTCAAGAAAGCAGGTAAGGGCTGCGTAGATTTCGATGGCAAGGAACTGGTGATTAATTGTTAAGAAGCTATGATATTACAGATAGATGAAAATGCGGAAGATATTTATTTTCCCGATCCGCATTATGGTGATGAAGATGGTTGCTTTGCGATAGGTGGCGATTTAAGCATCGACCGCCTGCTGCTGGCTTACAGCAACGGCATCTTTCCCTGGTATAGCTTTCGCGACCAGCCGGAGATTCTCTGGTTCTGTCCGATGAAGCGCTTCGTCATCTTCCCGGATGAAATCCACATCAGCCATTCCATGAGAACCTTGCTGAGAAAGAACAGATACAGCGTGGGAATCAACGAGGATTTCGATGCTGTGATTCGTGCCTGCAGCAAGACCAATGGTCGTTATGAGGAAGAGGGTGCCTGGTTGGGTGAAAACATCATTCAGGCATTCACCGCCCTTCATGAGCAGGGCTTTGCGGCAAGCGTGGAGGTATGGGATAATGAGACCGGTGAACTGGTAGGTGGACTTTATGGCGTTACCATCGGCAAGGTCTTCATTGGCGAGAGCATGTTTTCCAAGGTTCCATCAGGCTCTAAGATAGCCCTTATCTTCCTGGCCCGTTATCTGCAGGAGCATGGAGGCAAGATGATAGATTGCCAGTTGGAAACCCCGCATCTCAAGTCGATGGGTGGCAGATATATTTCCTACGAGAAATATATGGAAATCATGAATGAGGATTAAATTTTGATAAGAATGAAAAGTATCTTTGTAATTACAAGATGAGTTTCTTCTCTTATGATGAGATAATAATAAAGGCTAGGTTTTCCTGTATCGGGAACCTAGCCTTTTTAGGTTTCTATCAAAATCACGTCTAATATATTGATAGTTTCTTACTTATATAAATCCTGTACGAACTGTTTAGGGGTTACTCCCTTCTTGCGCTTGAAAATATTGCGGAAGTTCTTGGCATCATTGAAACCATATTTCATTCGTACAGTCTCTACGTTGGTTGCGCCTTGACGGAACATTTCCACTGCTTTGTAAATCTTGTAATCGTTGATGAAGTCAATGAGTGACATACCTGTCATTCCCTTTATCTTCTTGTAGAGCGACGAGTGGCTCATCGCCATTGCATCTGCAATGAGATCTATGCAGAGATCACTGTTTTGCAGATTGTTGTCAATAACTTCTCTACAACGCAACAGGAAAATCTGTTCCTCCTTGTTGTAGGAACTCTTCGTCTTATTGGTAATGTCTGCAGTGAGTTGGGCATTTTCTCCTTGTTCTATCAGACGGTCTATACGTTTGCGCAGCAATTTCAATGAGATAGGTTTGGTGAGATAAGCATCTGCCCCATTGTCGAATGCCTCTAACATATCTTCTTCTGCTGTCTTGGCAGTGAAGATGATAACCTTGATATGCTGTAACTTCTTGTCCTCTTTCAGCGTACGTAGAAATTGCATTCCATCGATGTTCGGCATCATAAGATCGGTCACGATAATATCAGGTAGCTCCTTTGCCGCAATTTCCAGTCCTTCTTTGCCATCGTACGCCTTCAACACCTTGAAGTCGGCACAGAGGTTACGCTCTAGGATATTGACCGTATCATGCTCATCATCTATGATAAGAATAGAGTGGGTGGCTGCAGGATTGGCAATGACTGGTGCTGTAGGAACAGCCTTCTCGGTCTCTGCTTGTGTACTTTTATTCAAACCTTTTGGTATGAAGAAAGTAAAGTTAGAACCCTTGTTAACCTCGCTTTCCACTTTGATTTTTCCTTGGTGCAGTTCTACCAGCTGTTTTACGGTTGCTAGTCCTATTCCATCACCTGTGCTCTGTTTCTCACCTCTTTTGGTGCGGAAATAGTTTTCAAAGATAGAAGTCTGCATACTTTCCAATATGCCAATACCATTATCGGCTATGGAGAATAGCACGCATTCTGCTTCCTCTGTGACGTTCAAAGTTATCTTTCCTCCTATCTTAGTGTACTTGAAGGCATTGCTGATCAAGTTCGTAATAATGGTTTCCAACTTGTCTTGGTCAAAGTCGAGTTGAATGCAGGAAGGTTCACTTCTCATACAATAGAGGATATGTTTCTGATCACAAAGTTCTTTGTAGTCCTCGCTCAATCTTTTGCAGAATTTTACAACATCCTGTTGTTGAAGATTCAGGGCGATGTCTATCTTCTCCATCTTTCTGATATCGATGACCCGGCTGATGAGTGCATTCAACTTTTTGGAGTTGTTGGATAGAGAGTGAAGAAAAGACAGGGGTACTGTTACGGGTTGCGGCATGTGCATCAACTCTTCTATCTGTGCGCTGATGAGGAATACTGGGGTACGCAGTTCGTGGGTGGCACGGGCGTAGAAGTCCATTTTTTCCTCATTGAGTTTTTTCATCGTTTTGCGCTGTACGTTTACGATTTGCATCTTGTGCTTGATATCGAGTTCATGCAGATAAGCCCAGATAACAGCGATTATGATTCCTATCACAATAAGCGACCAGAGCAGATAAGCCCACCAGGTAGCATACCAGGGTGGCGTAATGTGTATTTTGAGTATGGTAGGCTTGAGCCATTGTCCGTCTTCACCGGTACACCTTATCATAAATTCGTAGTTGCCTGCCGGTACATTTGTATAGGCTACTTCGCGCTTGTTGCCCAAATCACGCCATGTTTCTTCCAACCCCTTTAGCTTGCATGAGAAATGGATGCGGCTTGGCGATTCATATTCCGGTATGGAGAAGTTGATGATGAAGAAATTTTGGTCGTGATCCAATTTTAGCTGTTTTTCTTCATTGCCATATAGATTGAAAAGTTCTTGATTACCACTGAGCAAACGTAGTGAGGCAAGGCTCACCTTGTTGAAATCTAGCCGGTTTTTGATATTCTGGGGTGAGAACACAAGAAGTCCTTTGGTACTGCCCATATAGGCAATACCATTCTTGATGGTTGCTGCATTGTATGTGAAAGTCGTAGCGATGCCTTCATCTTCTCCGAGTCGCATAAAGCTTTGTGTGTCTGGGTGGTAACGGAAAAGTCCGTTGAGCGTTCCTATCCAGAGATTGCCCTTGCTGTCTTCACTTATTGAAGCAACTTGGTTAGATGTGAATCCCTCTTTTTCTCCATAGTGTTTGATAGTCTTGTTCTTGAGGTTCATCACGTAGAGGCCGTCGCTCAGCGTAGCTATCCAAAGGTGGTTGTTGCTATCTAGAAACAAGTGACGGATTTGGTTGTAAGGCAGGTGGTGGCTTTGGGAGGCTGTCTCATAGTGAGCCAAAACCTTCTTGCTTTTCTGGTCAAAGCAGTAGATTCCCTTGTCATGAGTAGCCACCCAGATACAGTTGCCTTGGCTTATGATAGATGAGCAGTCAAGGGCTTGGAATGCCTTGTTGGTATAAAACTGCCTGGTCTTGGTATTGAATAGGTTCAGGTTATAACCTCCTACCCAGATATTGCCATCTATATCCTTGCAGAATGTCCAGATATCATTGCCGATGGTTGATTTACGCGGTATTGGATATTGGGTGAATCTGCCAGTTGGAATGTCGTATTCTACCAGTCCTTTTGTATATACGGCTAGCCAGAGTTTCTCGCCTTCCTCCAATAGACCGATTACATGATTGTCGGGCAAAGAGCTGTTACTTGTAGTTAGGGTGTGACTTGTCTTCTGCAGCTTGTCATAGATGCAGAGTCCACCACCATCAAGTCCCATGTAGATGTTGTTGCCCTGTGGCAATACGGCTGTTACAATGTCGTAAGGCAGACTGCCATTATCTCGGGTAAGCATGTTGAATTGCTTATTAGAAGGATTTAGTACGTTGAGTCCACCACGATAGGTTCCTACCCACAATGTGTTTTGGGGGGAGACGTCTAAGCAGAAAACGGCATCATTGCTTAAGTTGCTGTTTTGGGTAGTGAAAACCTGTGTCTGTGTCCCTTTCTGGAAAATGACTCCTCCACCATCCAGTCCGAACGCAACGCCTCCCTGGAAGTCGATAACAGCCATCAGGTTAGCCGGCAATATTCTAGGCAGGGTAGGGGTCAGACGATTGTTTTGTATAATAAATGCCTGACTGTTATAGCCGATTCCGTTACCATAGTATAACAGGTGATTATTCTTGCTGTAATATAGGAAACTTTTCCATGTTATCGGTAATGGAGAAGTCTTATAGACGCCTAGGGTCTTTCTGCCATCTGCGGAGAAAAGATACAGACCATTTTTTCTTAATCCTGCCATCTTGCTTTTGCCAATAGGACATAGTGAGTAAACTCCTTTCTGAAGAAGGGAGAAAAATTGTTCGTCTTCCTGTTTTCCGTACATATAACCCTTGTTGTCGGTGGCAAAGATTTTGTCTCCTAGTCTGAATAGGGAGATGATGCGGTCTTGATTGATCTTGGAAACTTTGCCGTTGGAATCTATATATTGTTCGATATAGAATTTACCCGTGTGATAGTCGTAATATTGAAGGGCGTTTCCTGCTCCTATCCACATTCCACAGGTAGCTGGTAATGTTTTTATAACATTATTATTATAGAGTGAATGATCATTGCCTGACTGATGGGTATAAGGATAAAACAGTACACCATCGTATCTGATAATCCCGTCAGGAGTGCTGAGCCATGCAAAGCCCTGCTTGTCAAAGACAATATGGTTTATGGTGCCGCTGTTCAGTCCCAGTCGGTAGTCGATGATTCTGAACTCGTCTTTTGCGCATATTGTGATGCTCATCATACAGAGCATTAGCCCTAGGATAATCTTTAGTTTGTATTGTCTTATGATAGCCATTTCTTGTTGATTATTTTATGGTTACTGAAGTTTGATAGTGAAACAGATGCAAAAGTACAAAAAAAATCTGATATAGTGAGCTTTCTTTGCATAAAATAACTCAAAAGAAAAAGCAGAGACCCTTCAGGTTGAGAGTCTCTGCTTTGCTGTGTATGAGATCCTTAGTTTAAAGGTCTCCATTAAAGACAAGATGATTTTTCAGGTTGATTAATAACCAGGATTCTGGGTCAGCTTGTCGTTGTTCTGAATCTCATCATGTGGGATAGGCCAGAGCCATCCCTTCTTGGAATCGAAATTACGGGTTGCTTTCTTTTCTGTTTCGAACACCCACTTGGATGGATTGGTTGGGTCTGAGAGCTTGTCCTTGACATAGCCGTAAACATCGTGTACGAGAGATTCATCTTTCCAACGGAGCATGTCGGTGTAGCGGGTGCCTTCCATGAAGAACTCTACACGACGTTCATGACGAAGAATCTTGCGTAATTGCTCTTGTGTCAGACCGGTACCTTCGGCATCTTCAATTTTTGGCATATTCACGCGTGCTCTTACCTTGTCAATCAGATCGTAAACTTCCTGACTGGTATTTCCCTGCTCGATTAAAGCCTCGGCGCGCATCAGAAGAATGTCTGCGTAGCGGAGAACAATCTGGTTCAGACCAACATTGTAAGAGTCGGTTCCCTTGATATCTGCATACTTGCGAGGACGGGTTCCACAAGGTACCTGGTCGTTTGCAGGGATGAATGTGCCAGAAGCACACTGTGAACCTGGCAATACGATGCTGGCAGCCATACGAGGGTCGCGATTCTTGAAAGGATCCTGAGGGTTGTAGCCACTGCCTGCATCGGTGATGGCTTTACCATTGGTCATATAGTAAGAGTCGATCATGTCGGCAGTTACGTTTGGTGTAGGCCAATCTACGAATGAAAGACGTGCACTAGGCCAAGGCTGAGCCTGAGAATTCTTGATATATTGGATATCGAAGATAACTTCACAGTTGTTCTCGTTGCTTTCATCGAATGTCATTCCATAATCAGGATAGAGGCTATATACGTTCAGATCCATTACCTGCTTGGCTGCTTCGGCAGCTTCTGCCCATTTCTCGTTGTAGAGCAAGATGCGGCATTTTTGTGCGAGAGCTGCACCCTTGGTTGCACGGCCAATGTCTGAACCACTGTAGCTCTCTGGCAGCACAGCTGCAGCATCGTTTAAGTCCTGAATGATGGCTTCAAGTACCTTTTCCTTGGAGTCGCGAGGAACTTTGGCAGTCTCTAAAGTCTGGTCGCCCAGAATCAATGGCACGTCACCGAAAAAAGTGATCAGGTCGGAGTAGGCATAGGCACGAAGGAATTTAGCCTCTCCCGCCATCTGCTTTTTGGTCTCTTCGCTAGCTGTTGCCTTCTCAAGGTTCAAGAGGAAGGTGTTGGCGCGGATGATAGTCTGATACTGCTGTGTCCACTTGGCATTTGGTCCCCAACTGGATGAGTTGGTTTGCCATTCGCCAATTTCTCTGGAACCTTGCCATGAGTCCTGGCAGTATGCATCGTCTGACATAAAGTCCTGCTGAAACCAGAATGCCACTGTGGCAATAGGTGGAAGTGAGCTGTAGATTCCTACCAGGCCCATCTTGCACTGGGTATCGTTCTCGTAAAATGTATTTGGTGACAATCTATCCAATGGCTCGCGGTCTAGAATGTCGCTCTTGCAGCTGCCTAATGATACCAACAATAAGCCTGCTGCTATATATTTTAATGCTTTCATAACGGTCTGTTCAATTAAAAGTTTACACTAAGTCCTACTGTATAAATACGTGTCTGTGGATAAGCTTCTGCACGTGTCTCGCCTGTCTCCTGCTCAGGATCAAATCCCTTGTAGCTGGTGAATGTCAGGGCGTTCTGAATGCTGCCGTAGAGGCGGATCTTGCAAGCACCAAGGGCTGGAAGCAACTTCTTGTCGAAGGTGTAACCCAGCTCGATGTTCTTCAGACGCAAGTAAGAAGCATCCTCCATATAGAAGGTAGAATGGATGTTATTGCGGGTTCCGTCGTTGGTGAGACGTGGATATTTATTACCTGGATTCTCCGGTGTCCAGCGATCTAGCCACCAGTCACCCATATTGGCAAAACCACTGAAGCAGGTAGCAATCTCATAATAGGTATAACCGTCAATTCCTGCTACACCCTGCCAGAACATATTAAAGTCCCAGTTCTTCCAATCCAGGTTTACAGACCATGCGTATGAGAGGTCTGGGAACTGTTTACCGATAACCTTGCGGTCGTTGTCGAGATCAACGATGCCGTCACCACTCAGATCCTTGTACTTGATGTCACCTGGCTGAGGGTTGAAATCATTAACACGAACCACTCCTTCTTTCAGTTGATACTGGCGGTCTTTGTGTGCGATGGTAGGATCGCTGTTGTTCTGCCAGGTGAAGTCGTTGATCTGATAGATTCCATCCTGTACATAGCCATAGAATGAGTTGATGGCATAACCCTCTTTCTGTACTTTTGGTGAGTTGATGATAGGGCTGGCACCATTAAGGTCTGTAATCTTGTTCTTGATGTGAGAGAAGTTGGCATTGGTTTTCAGCTTCAATCCATTGGCAAATATCTTGTTGTAGCCGAGTGTCAATTCAAAACCTTTATTCTCCACCTTGCCTACGTTGGCGTATGGACGACTCAGGTTACCCATTGTCAATGGAATTGGGGTCTGCATCAGGATATCATCTGTCTTCTTGATGAAGTAATCGAATGTTGCCCAGATTCCATTGCTGAAGTTCACATCGAAACCGAAGTCGGTTTGTGTGGTTGTCTCCCAGGATACTTTCTTATTGGTCAGGTCTCTAATAGCTACACCTGATGCCAATGTGCCTCCGAATGAGTAATTGTTGCCAGTAGAGAGAATGTCGCTTCCTACATAGTAAGAGTTGATATTCTGGTTTCCGAGCTTGCCCCAGGATGCACGGAGTTTAAACATGTCGAGCCAAGAGCGGGTATCCTTCATGAATTTCTCTTCAGTCATTACCCAACCTGCTGAGAAAGAAGGGAAGCTACCCCACTTGTTGCCCTTGGAGAAGCGAGATGAACCGTCACGGCGAACATTTGCCTCAAAGAGGTACTTATTGTCGTAATTGTAGTTGATGCGACCGAAAACAGATTGCAAGCCGAGGTCGTAGTGACCGGAGTTGTTGGTCTGTGAGGATGCATCGCCCAAGTTGAGCTCACGCTGTGTATTGTTGATGAAACCAGAACGGTATCCAGAGTTCCATTTCCAGTCGAAGTATTCTTCAGAGTAACCTACCAATGCTCCTATTGTATGCTTGCCGAAGGTATGGTCATAGCGCAACAGACCTGTTAACAGTGTCTGAATGTTTGTGGTGTTTGTAACGGTCAGGTTTGATGCCAAACTCTTGGTTGAACCATCGGTGTTGGCAAGGGTTACATTGGCATTGAATGCATTATTGTCAATAAACTCGGCATTGTAACCATATGTAATTTGTGCGCTGAAACCGTTGAGGAATTTATATTCTGCCTCTACCTGGCCATTGAAGGTATGGCGTTTCTGCTTGGTAGTACTACCCTCAATGGCTTCACCTAAATAGTTGCGCTCGCCGTTCAAAGCCACCCATTGACCTGCTGCATTCTTTACAGGATAGATAGGTGCGTTTGTTGAATACCAGATGGTGCTCCATAGGTCTGTTGGTTGTGTCTTGTTGCCAAGGTTTCCTGCCAGGCGGGTAGATACACGTAAGTTCTTGTTGAGAAAGTAAGAATCCAAATTGGCACGGAAGTCAGCCTTGTTATAATCTGTGCACTTCAAGATGCCTTCTTGATCAAGGTAACCGAACATAACGGCATACTGGAACGCATCAGAACCACCACTTACGTTGACACGGTGATTCTGCATGTGGGCAGTACGATAGTAAATATCAAAGTAATTGTTATTTGGGTACATTGGGTCTGTACCATCCTTGAATTTAGTCAGTTCTTCATCAGAATACTTGATAGCCTGTCCTATGTTCTGGCACATCTCATTATATAAGGTGGCATATTCGTAGGAGTTCAGTGTCTTAGGCAAGCGTGTTGCTTCTTGTACGCCATAGTAGCCGGTATAAGATACACTGGCTTTGCCTGATGCTCCCTTCTTTGTTGTGATGAGGATTACACCATTGGCTGCTCGGTTACCGTAAATAGATGCAGAAGCGGCATCCTTCAGTACGGAGATGCTCTGGATTTCGCTGGCATCTACATCGCTCATGTTGCCTGGGAAACCATCAATCAAAACCAGTGGGTCGCTGTTGTTGAGCGTTCCGACACCACGGATGTTGATGTTGGCACCATCGGCTCCTGGCTGACCTGATTTCTGGAGGGCATACACACCTGAAGCTGTACCCTGCAGCAGGGTAGAAGAATTGGTGATAGGACGATCGCCCATATCTTCTACAGATACGCTAGATACGGCACCTGTCAAGTTGGCTTTCTTCTGTGTACCATAACCTACAACAACGACTTCGCCTAAAGTCTTGTTGTCTTCATGCATGGTAATCTTGATGTTGCTGCGGTTGTTGATATCAACAACTTGATTTTGGTAGCCGATGTAAGACACCTGTAATTTTTTGCCCGTAACATTGTTAAGGGTAAAATTACCATCCAGGTCGGTAACGGCAGCATTCTTTGTTCCCTCCACCTTGACTGTTGCACCTATGATAGGGTCACCATTGTTGTCAAGAACCTGACCTTTGACGGCTTGGTTCTGCTGAACTACATTCATTGGAATGATCTCTGCCTGCATTTGAATAGGTGTAGTACCTAATACAATAGTGGCGAGAACCGAGGAAAGCAAAATTTGCTTTCTGGATAGTTGTAATGTTTCGGTAATCATGTTAGCTCTATTTTATTTTGTTTATACTATTTTGGTTTATTTTTCCATTGGCAAAGATAGAGCTTTTTGTGTTATGTTGTTTTTGGAAATGGACTTTTTTTTCTCTTGATTACGAAAAACGCCCCTTTTTGTCCGAATGAAGGGCAAAAAGAGGCGTTTTTAGCTTCATTTGTCTTTTTAGCCTCTACTGATTTCATCAGAAAGGCTTGATTCTCTTATCCTGTAAGTCTGTTAAGAAACTTAAAATATCGGTGTGCCGATGCAACCGTTAGGTGCCTGGATATGCAGCATCGCACAAACGGTAGCGGCAATATCCGTCATATAGTGAGGCTGGGCACTCTCGCCGTGCTGAATGCCCCAACCCATAAACAGGCAAGGAATATGGATATCGTATGGATTCCATGCTCCGTGGGTAGTTCCCTTGCTGCTGTAATATTCGTAGTGACCTGGTTTCAGTACAATCTGAACACCTCCGCTGCGCTCACGGTTGTAACCGTTGATGGCACGGAACTTTAGCTCTGCAGGAATGCTCTCTGTGGAGGTCTTCTCCATGTCGAAGGCATAGTGCACGTCCTTGTCTTTCTTCAGTCTGTCTACTACCACCTGCTTGATGGCTGTATAATCCAGACCGAGTTCTTCGATGATATCTGTGTTGAAGAACACCTGGTAGTTCATGATGGTCTTCACGAGATCTTTGTCGGTATTGAACTTAGCTTTCAGAATCTGATTCAGCTCTTCTACCAATCCCTTTTTGTTCCAGATGCCGGCAGGGATTCGCTGATCCTGCAGGAAGGTAGCGTTGTTCACGCCTCCATGGTCGGCGGTGAGGAAGGTGAGATAATTTCCCTTGCCTACGGTCTGGTCGAGATAAGCGAAGAAATCTGCCAAAGCCTTATCAAGTCGGAGATAGCAATCTTCTGTTTCGATGGCGTTTACGCCCACCTGATGACCGATGTAATCGGTGCTTGAGCAGCTGATGGTCAACAAATCAGTATCTGTGTTTCTACCCAGATTTTCTCCCTCAATGGCAGCCTTGGCAATATCGAAAGTCAGGTTGCAGCCGAATGGGGTACTGCGGAGAATCTTGTAACCATGCTTTTTATATAAGGTAGGCAGATCGAGTGGCAATACCGCCTTCTCGCCTTCAACAATTCCATTCTCGTAGTTGTTGTCATCGCTGGTGCTCTCCTTGTAGGAATCGATAGGGTAGAGCGCCTCCCATTTCTTGGAAAGATACTTGTTTGGGAGTTTCTGCTTGTTGAACTTGTTCACCCACTCTGGCAACTTATCCATATAGAAAGTACTGGTGATGAACTTGCCCGACTTGTCATCAAACCAGAAAGCGCCATTGGCGTGATGGCCTGCAGGGAGGATGGATGCTCTGTCTTTCAAGGCTACACCAATCACCTTAGAGCGGTTGTTGGTAGCCAGACGGAGTCCATCGCCGATGGTGGTTACCCACAGATTGCGAGGCGACATCTTGCCCGCCTTGCTGTCAGAGCCCACAGGGTTCACGGTATCATCAGCAGTACAGTACACAACCTTTCCATCCTTCACGAAGTTATTTCCGGCGATTCCGTGGATAGAAGGCACGGAACCGGTCCAGATAGAAGTGTGTCCGATGGCTGTAACCGAAGGGATGTAAGGAATCTTGCAGTTTTCTACGCTGAATCCTTCTCCGAGCATTCTCTTGAATCCGCCTTCGCCGTAGCGGGCGTAGTAGCGATAGAGATAATCCCATCGCATCTGGTCGATAACGATGCCTACAACGAGCTTAGGGCGTTGAGGCTGAGCCTGTGCGATGCCGCAGAAGCAGCAGAGCACGAAGATGAGTTTGATAATCTTATTCATAGTCAAAATGTCTTTTTTATACATAACCATTCAGTATTGTATATTGCAATTCGGTTGCAAAGATACAACTTATTTTGGTATTTAACGATAAAAAAGACGATTTTTACCCAAACTTCTCATGGCGTTCAATACAGCCAGTACCGTAACACCTACATCGGCAAAGACAGCCATCCACATGGTGCCGAGACCAATGGTGGCGAGAATCAGTACGGCAACCTTTACTCCGATGGCAAATATCACGTTCTCGTGAGCGATATGAATGGTTCTTCTGGCTATCTTTACGGCAAGGGCAATCTTTCTAGGGTCATCATCCATCAGTACTACATCGGCAGCTTCGATGGCTGCATCGCTTCCAAGTCCACCCATGGCAATGCCCACATCGGCACGCTTCAATACAGGGGCATCGTTGATGCCATCGCCTACGTAAGCGAGCGTCTTGCCTGCCGGTTTTGTCTTCAGCAGTTGCTCTACATGCGAAACCTTGTCGGTTGGCAGCAGTTCTGCGCGGCACTCGTCCAGTCCCAGTTTGTGGGCAACATCTTCTCCCACTTCTCTGCGGTCGCCCGTCAGCATTACCGTTTTCTCTACTCCCAGTTCTTTCAGCTCTCTGATGGCATGGGCGCTTCCTTCCTTAAGGGTGTCGTTGATCACAATATGTCCCGCGTACTTGCCATCAATGGCGACGTGGATGATGGTTCCCACCTGGTTGCAGTCGTGCCATTGGGCACCGATGCTTTCCATCATCTTCTTGTTGCCCACGCAAACCACCTTGCCGTTCACTTTTGCACGGATACCCTGTCCTGCAATCTCCTCTACATCGGTCACCTCGCAGCCATCCGTTGCTTCTTGAGGGAAGGCAGTACGCAGGGCTGCTCCGATAGGGTGGGTAGTGAAATGTTCAGCATGAGCTGCCAGATGAAGCAGGATTTTCTCTTTGTCAGAATATTCGCCAATATGTACATTATCTGCATCATGGGATGAATGGTCTGGGCAGGACGCGTCTGCATGAACAGCTGCCACGGCAAACTCTCCGTGGGTCAAGGTACCCGTCTTGTCGAACACAACGGTTCCCACCTTGGCTAAAGCATCCATATAGTTGCTGCCCTTGATGAGAATACCATTCCGGGATGCTCCACCGATGCCGCCAAAGAAGGTGAGGGGCACACTGATGACCAGGGCACAAGGACAGGAAACTACCAGGAATATCAGGGCGCGGTTGAGCCATAAAGGGAAGTTCTCGCCAAAAGTTCCTTCACCTACGATTCCTGTTGCTGCCAGGAATGGAGGAATAACCGCCAGGGCAATGGCTGCGAAAACAACGATAGGAGTATAGACTCGGGCGAAACGGGTGATGAAAGCCTCGCTCTTCGACTTGTTCTTGTCTGCACTCTCTACCAGAGAAATAATCTTGGATACGGTACTTTCGCCAAAACTCTTGGTGGTGCGTACACGAACCACTCCCGACAGGTTGATGCATCCAGACATGATAGTATCGCCTTCGTTCAAATCCCGTGGCATACTTTCTCCCGTCAGGGCAACAGTATTCAAGGCTGAATTGCCCTCAATGACAATGCCATCCAGAGGCACTTTCTCTCCCGGACGGATTACAATCGTTTCTCCAATCTTTACATCTTCAGGAGAAACGATCTCTACCTTTCCGTTTCTTTCAACATTCGCCACGTCTGGTCGGATATTCATCAGATGCGAAATACTGTCGCGGCTCTTTCCTTCCGCATATCCTTCGAAGAGTTCGCCCACCTGAAAGAAGAGCATCACGAAGACTGCCTCTGGAAATTCTGTGTCTGATCCAGGAAAGAATCCGATGCAAAGGGCTCCGATGGTTGCGATAGCCATCAGGAAGTTTTCGTTAAACATATCGCCCTTGGCAATACCTTCTGCAGCTTCGCCCAGCGTCTCGTGTCCTATTAATAAATAAGGAATGAGATAGACGAGGAGTAACTGCCAGGTAGCCAGGTCGTAATTCTTTTCGATGAAAACAGCGATGATCAGGAGGATGATGGTAGCTCCAATCAGAAAGAGTTTGGATTTCAAACCGCCTTCTTCATGGTGATGATGGTGGTGGCAACCGCACCCCTGGTGCTCATGTTCTTCTGTGGAGCATGAGCAGTCATGATTGTGCTCATGATGATGTTCGTGAGAATCTTCACAATGGCATTCATGATGATGTTCGTGAGAATGTTTCATTTCTTCCATAATTTTGCAATACTTTTAGTTCTATATAACCAGGAACATTCAGTTCCTTTTTCTATTTCGGTTGCAAAATTACGAAAAGGTTTCTGCAACTTGGTTGCAAAAGTCCAAATCGCCCTCTTAATGTTTTTTTTGTTTACGCAAAAACAAATAGACCAAATTCAAGCAAACCTGTAACGAAAAAAGCAGTTAAGCTCTTTCTGCTTAACTGCTTGATTTTCAAAGTGGACCAGCTAGGGCTTGAACCTAGGACCTCCAGATTATGAGTCTGTTGCTCTAACCAACTGAGCTACAAGTCCGTTGAATTTTTATTAAATTCGAGTGCAAAGATACTAGATTTTGGGCAAATAACCAAATAAAATCTTAAAAATTTTCTTAGAATCAGAAAAATAGCGTATCTTTGCACCAAATTATGTGCGCACACGTGCGTATGTACTTATTAATCGTACAAAAGAAAAGTATTTCTATTCAGAAATGGACATAGACAAAAACAAAAGAATCGGTCTTACCGACGAACAAGTAAAACAGAGTAGGGAACAGCATGGCAAAAACGTGCTCACCCCTCCTCAACGTACCTCATTATGGAAACTGTATTTGGATAAGTATCGCGATCCGATTATCCAGATACTCCTTGTGGCGGCTTTCGTTTCCCTTATCCTCGCTTTCATCGAAAAGAATTTCATGGAGACCATCGGTATCTTCGTGGCTGTTTTCCTTGCTACCACCGTGGGCTTCTACTTTGAGCGCGATGCGGCTAAGAAGTTTAATCTGCTTACGGCACTCAGCGAAGAGCAGCCGGTAAAGGTGCGCCGCAATGGTAAGGTGATGGAGATTCCGCGCCATGATGTGGTGGTGGGAGATGTGGTGCTCGTGGAAGTGGGTGACGAGGTGCCTGCCGATGGCGAACTCATCGTCTGCAACGACCTGCAGATGAATGAATCTACCCTGACGGGCGAACCCGTTACCGAGAAATCTCTGGAAGGCGGTGGCGATGGAGCCTATCCTCGCAACGTCATCCTCCGTTCTACCATGGTGATGAATGGTAGGGGCGAGTTCGTGGTTACTGCCGTGGGCGATGCTACCGAGATTGGCAAGGTGGCGAAGAAATCTACCGAACAGACTTCGGTGGAGACACCGCTTCACATGCAGCTCGATAAGTTGGCAAAGATGATTTCCAAGGTAGGCTCCGTGGTATCTGTGGCAGCCTTCTTCATCTTCCTGATTCACGATATCCTCACCAATCCGGCATGGGGCGGCAAGGATTATTTCTATATGGCAGAAATCGTGCTGAAATACTTCATGATGGCTGTTACCCTGATTGTGATGGCGGTGCCGGAGGGATTGCCGATGGCGATTACCCTTTCTCTGGCGCTCAACATGCGAAGAATGCTGAAGTCGAACAATCTGGTGCGCAAGCTCCATGCCTGCGAAACCATGGGTGCCGTTACCGTGATCTGTACCGATAAGACCGGTACGCTTACCCAAAACAAGATGCAGGTGAGTGCCCTGGAGCTCAAGCAGGGCGATGAGGCGTTGCTCGATACTGCGATCGCCCTCAACTCTACAGCCGAGTTGAATGACGGCAAACCTATCGGAAACCCTACCGAGTCGGCTCTCCTGCTCTGGCTCGATGCCCAGGGCAAGGATTATGAAGAACTCCGCAAGCAGGTGAACGTGCTCAAGCAGTTGCCTTTCTCTACCGAGAGGAAGATGATGGCAACCTTGGCAGAAGTTGATGGCGAGACCTATCTCTTCGTGAAGGGTGCGCCTGAAATCGTGATGAAGAAATGCATCATCGAAGATAGAATGCAGAGACAGTCAGCCGAAGAACTCGACGAGTGGCAGCATAAGGCAATGAGAACCCTGGCGTTCGCCTATAAGAAGATAGAAACTTCTATCATGAGAACATCCAGAACCTCTACTGCCGAAGTGGTAGCACTTCTCGATGCCAACGACCTTCAGTTGCAGGCCATTGCAGCCATTGCCGATCCTATCCGTCCGGATGTTCCTGCCGCCGTGCAGGAGTGCCGCCATGCGGGTATCGAGGTGAAGGTGGTTACGGGTGATACGGCTGCCACCGCCTTGGAGATAGGCAAGCAGATAGGTGTCTTCGAAGATGAACCTGAGAATATCGGAGCTGATGGCTCCATGACCTCGCTCGACCAGCAGATGATTACGGGCGAACAGTGGGAGGCTCTTTCTGATGAAGAGGCTTACGAACGGGCGAAGGATATCCGAGTGATGAGCCGTGCCCGTCCTACCGATAAGCAGCGACTGGTGGCGATGCTCCAGAAGCGTGGCGAGGTGGTTGCCGTAACAGGCGACGGTACCAACGATGCTCCGGCGCTTCACTATGCCCACGTGGGCTTGTCGCTGGGTTCGGGAACTTCCGTGGCTAAGGAGGCTTCGGATATGACCCTGCTCGATGATTCCTTCAAGTCTATCGCCAACGCCGTGATGTGGGGACGTTCGCTCTATCGCAACCTGCAGCGCTTCCTCTTCTTCCAGTTGGTAGTAAACGTGGCAGCCCTCCTGCTGGTGCTTGGCGGCTCAGTTATCGGAACTGAAATGCCGTTGACGGTTACTCAGATTCTCTGGGTGAACCTTATCATGGATACCTTTGCAGCCCTGGCGCTCGCCTCATTGCCTCCATCTCACGAGGTGATGAAGGATAAACCACGCAAGGCATCCGATTTCATCATCAACAAGAGCATCGGTTTCGGAATCCTGTTCTGCGGCATCGTCTTCTTCCTCGTGATGTTTGCCCTGCTGGTTTACTGCGAGCGCAGAGGCAAGGGTGGAGTAGATGTGCATGAACTGACCATGTTCTTCACCACCTTCGTGATGATTCAGTTCTGGAACCTCTTCAATGCCAAGGCGCTGATGAGTCATCACACCGCCTTCCGCCATTTCCTGAAGGATAAGGGAATGATTCTGGTGCTTGTACTGGTATTGGTGGGTCAGTGGATCATCGTTACCTTCGGTGGCGAAATGTTCCGCACCACACCATTGTCGCTCCACGAGTGGCTGCTCATTGTCGGCTCAACCTCTGTTGTGCTCTGGGTGGGCGAGCTGTGGAGAGGCTTCAAGAGAATGATAGCAAAGAGAAGATAATCCAATGATTTCATCATAAGTTACATTCAGGATTCTTCTTTAGATATAAATGATATAAGATAGAATGAATACAATACATTACAATGATACCGTTCAGTTGCAGCCTTGTGTGGCAACCATCGGTTTCTTCGACGGGGTGCATCGGGGACATCAGTTCCTAATTCATCATCTCGTAGAGACGGCACGAAAGGATGGCTTGCAATCCACCGTCATCACTTTCGATGCGCATCCTCGCAAGGTATTGCAGGCGGATTATCAGCCTGAGATGCTGAGCACGCTCGATTCCAAGCTGCTGCTGCTTTCGAAGACTGAAGTGGATAATGCCGTGGTGCTGCATTTTGACAAGGCGATGGCTGCGATGTCGGCAAGAGAGTTTATGCAGCAGGTGCTCCACGACCATCTCAACGTAAGGAAACTCTTCATCGGCTATGACCATCGCTTCGGTCACAACCGTGCAGAGACTTTCGAGGATTACGTGCGCTATGGCAAGGAGATGGGCATTGAGGTAATCAGGAACGAAGCCTTCCAGATAGATGGCATCAACATCTCTTCTTCCGTCATCCGCTCTTTGCTGAAAGAGGGAGAAGTGGAGATGGCAGCCCAGTGCCTCGGTTTCCCTTATACCATCATCGGAAAGGTGGTGAACGGATTCCATGAAGGCAGAAAGCTCGGTTTCCCTACAGCCAATCTCGACATCTCTCACTTCGGACAGATGATTCCTGCCCCTGGCGTCTATGCCGTAAAGGTAAGACTGGAGAACTCGGTGGTATGGAAGCGGGGAATGATGAATGTGGGCAATCGCCCTACCTTCAATGGTAAGCAGATAACCCTGGAGACGCATATCTTCAATTTCGATGGCGACATCTACGACCAGCTCCTGCTGGTAGGCTTCGTGAAGCGAATAAGGGGCGAACAGAAGTTTGATGGTCCCGAGGAGTTGGCGGCGCAACTAAAGGTGGATGAGCAGACCGTGCTGGATCTCTTCGAAAAGGAAGCGAAATGATAGCAAGAATGCTATTAACTATAAAACAGTTAATTATAAACTATAAAAGCAATGGCAAAGATTAATTTAAAGAGAGGTTTGACGGATGTAGTCCTCTACCTTATTATATTTATAGTAGTACAGATCATCATAATGTATGCCGGCGCAGGAATCTGGGCAGGCATCAAGGGCGAAGGTTATCAGGCAACGCTTCAGGCAGCAAGTACGGGCGGTAACGCCATTCTTGCGGCGCTTGTTTCTGCGTTCAGCAGTGTCATCACCCTCATCATCTTCCTGAAGACGAAGTGGACGCCGCTTACCCGCAGCTATCTGCTTTCCAAGCCTTGGGGCACGCTTCTCTGGGTGGCATTGTCCTCCCTGGGAACCATCATCCCCCTGTCGTTCCTCTATGAACAGCTAGGCATTGAGATGGATGAGAATACTCAGCAGATATTCACCTCGCTGATGAAGGAGCCTTGGGGCTATGTAGCAATCGGCATCCTGGCGCCTCTTGCCGAAGAGGTAGTATTCCGTGGAGCCATCCTCCGCACCCTGCTGGGCATCATGAGCAAGAAGAACCATTGGGTAGCCATCATGATTTCGGCAGCCATCTTCGGAATTGTTCATGCCAATCTGGCACAGTTTATCAATGCCCTCCTGATGGGCTTGCTCCTGGGTTGGATGTATTATCGCACCGGCAGTCTTGTTCCGGGCATCCTGCTCCACTGGGTGAACAATACGATGGCGTATGTACTTGCCAATATCATGCCGCAGAGCGACGGCAAGCTCATCGACCTCTTCCATGGCGATGAGAAGACCGTATATTATGCCGTAGGCTTCTCATTCTGCATCATGATTCCAAGTTTTATACAGATGATTATCAGATTAAAGAAAGCAAAGGCTTGATGTCTTTCAGATAGTAATAGCATCATACAATAAAGGCTGCTCCTTCATCACTGAAGGGGCAGCCGTTTTCTTTATATATCAACGTAGATTGTAAGTAGAATTATTTGCTGAATGTAATGTTATCCACGTGGTCGTTCACGTAGATATTCGCCATATCTGCGGTCTTGTACCACTTTGGCTTTCCCGGCATATCATCCGAAATCACTTTACCATTAATCGTGAAGTTCTCGAAGCGGATGTTTTTCACCTTGCGGTTCTCGTTGTAACCGGCGATGATGCCCATGTTGGGAGCTTCTCCGGTGTAGGCGATGTTGCGGAGGGTGATGTCCTCGATGCCACGGCCTGGGGCAGAACAGTACTTCTTGTTGAAGCATACGCGCATGTTGAAGAGCATTCCCTTGCGGATGTTTTCGATGCGGAAGTTCTGGAAGGTGACGCCCTTTACCAGGATGTTGTCGCCATTGTTGATGCCGATGCAGCCCTGATAGTCTATCTGGTTCTCGGTATGCTCCAGGATGTCGATGTTATCGTAGAGCACGTTGGTGATGTCTTCGTTCTCTGGAGTCTCGCTGTGCAAGCCTATCATGATAGGATGAGCCACGTCTGCCCACATCACGAAATCCTTGATGGTGATGTTCCTGCAACCGCCATGATAGTTCTTGCGGGTGCAGTAGATGGTGGAGCAGTCGTCGCTGGTACGTGCAAAGAGATGTTCCTGGTAGATGTTGTTGCTGGCGAAGATGTTGAAACCATCGCCCCAGCCATACCAGCTCATCACCTTGGCATTCTTTACGGTTACGGAATCGCTGCCGCCGATAGGCAACTGGGTGGTGAGAGGGCCGTCGATATACACGTTCTTGCTGTATCTCACCATGATACCCTCGTGATGGCCCGGCATTACGATGCCGTGACCGAGAATCTTTACATCCCTAGAGCCATAGGTGGATAACCAACCCTTGATGACGGCTCCGTTATCGATGAAAACAGTCTTGCCTGATGCAATGTGGATGGAATCGCCCTTGAAATCGTGAACACCCGGTCCGAAATACATCAGGTCTTTCTTCTTCTTCTTTACCTTTGGCTTTTCCAGGATGTTGTCTGCGAAGATCTGGAGATTCTGGTAGATGTTGCCGTTGATTTCTACGGAGAGGTAGCGGGGGCGGTCGAGTGTGAACGTCAACGTGTTGCCCTCCTGCTTAGCCTCTATTCCGTAGGAGTTAGGACGAACCTTGAAACTCTTGATATCCTGAGCAATGCTCTTTACCTGTATTTCAACTTTACCTTCGAATTCAAACTTAGCCACGGATGTGACCTCTACATTGTGCTTGGCATTCGCCACTCTGTCTACCTTGAAGGCGTAGGTGTCTATGTCCTTCCATTCACCGCCAGTGGTGCGGGCTTTTACCTCAAAGTCTTTCTTGAGTTCGATGCCGGCTGGAGCCTTGGCTATTACCAGACGGTTATTCGCCGCCGTATGCCCCTTGGCTGTCATCGATAGGGTGGTGAGGCACAGCATTAGTGTTGTTAATATCTTCTTCATATAGAAAGAGTATTTCTTGGATAATATACTTGTTTTTATCATAAATGAAAATCTCCGTTCAAAAGTTTTGAATGTACGTTCATAAGTATTGAATGTGTATTCAGAACTTTTGAACATAGGTTCAATGCTTTTGAACGAAGAATTCCCTTAACCCTAGAGACTTTTCTCTCTAGGGCTTTCTTATTTTTCCATTCGTCGCGTTGTGAATTTACCAGCCTGGGTTCTGTGTCAAAGCTGGGTTCAGACGAATCTGCTGCAATGGAATTGCCTCCAGATAGTCGCGCTGGGTGTAGTGCAGGTTCTCGGCGAGGGTAGCTATGGAGCGACCATAGTCAGGATCTTCCTTGCCTGTGCCTTCATATACCCCATACAGCAATGGATACTTCTCAGGATAGTAGCATGGCTCACCAAAGTATTGGTTGTCGTTACACTTGTTGGTGGTGTAAGCGGTGTTCAATACGTGACGGCCCAACTTCTGACCACGAAGATTGATGTGGGCGATGCCCCAACGCTTCAAGTCGTCCATACGGAAACCTTCACCGAAGAGTTCGCAAGCACGCTCACGACGAATCTCATCGAGCATGTTCATCTTGTGGCAAACGGTCTTGTTGGTCTTGTAATCCCACCATCCTGCATCCCATACGTCCTTGATGAGCGCATTGGTGAGGTGGGCAACACGGGCACGGTCACGAAGCTTGTTGATGGAGATGTCGAGATCGGCATCAGAAATTTGACCATTGCCCAGCTCGCAAGTTGCCTCGGCATAGTTGAGATATACCTCGGCAAGGCGGAGAAGAGGCAAGTCTGGAGACTCAGTTCTGGTAGGGCGATTGCCTTCAGGCATATATTTACGACACCCATAATCATTGAAGTTCGTGTTGTTGCGGAGTTTTGGTCGGAAGATGCCTCTTACACTAGCGTATGCTGGGTCAGAAGAATCGTACTTGTCATTGTTCTTCACAAATAAAGGATCTGGATATGGCTTACCATCAGCCTCCGTATGGATTGTGCAGTGTTCGCCGTTACCCCAAGAGGCTCGGTCTGGACACCATGCGCAGCCTACAAAGCGATAGTCTCGATTATGATATTCGCCAGCGAATGTACTCCATCCCTCAAACTCTGGGTTGTTTTCTGCGTCTTCCATTTTTCCTGTACGACTGATACGGATAGGCAGACCATTGCGGCAGAGGAAGGACTCACCGAATTGTGCGCTAATGTTTACTCCTTGCCAGGTATCTACGATATGACCAATATTGAAACCGACGCGCTTCAAGTCATAGTCATATTTTTTGTAGAGGATGAACTCATGATTGGTGTCTTTGCCAACATTCTTGAAGTTTGAGATGTTGCCACCATTGTCATCAATATTGAAGAGATAATAATAGCTAAGGGAGTCACACTCATTCCAAAGAGAGTATGTGCCATTGTTTTGTGCCTCGTCCATCACCGCCTTTGATACTTGCTTGCATTCACTGAACATGTCGTTTGTAGATGGATAACCTTCAGGCTTTGCCTTTCCGGCACCATTCTCGGTACCATTTCCATCCAGGTCATAATTGATGGAAGGAACATATTTTTCCCAAGTAGCCTCATAGAGAAGAACTCTTCCGAAGAACGCCTGAGCTACTTCCTTGCTAATGCGTCCCTTGTCGGCTGCGGCGATGCTGCTCTCTTTAGGGAGCAATTCGATAGCCTTGCGGAAGTCGTTTGCCAAGAAGTTGAATACCTCGTAGCGGCTATTGCGAGGTCCATAGAGTACCTCATCGTTTACGTCCATGACATGATCAACGATTGGCACGCCTCCAAAGGTCTTCAGTAAATTGAAGTATGCCATGCCACGGAAGAAATATGCTGTACCAACCGAGGCGTTGATGGCAGTTTTGTCACCAGTGTATTCTTCCGCCTTTTTTAGCAGGATGTTGTATTGACGGATGTTGTTGTAGTTACCACTCCAGTTGCCATTGTTTTCAGGAGCGGTGCCAGCTCCATTTGAGCTAAGTCCACTGATGTCTGTATTCTTATCCCATGTTATCGATTGCCAAGATGGTAGATGCTCTGTGAAGGCATCTGCTGCTTGTTGGAACTGAGTCGCATTCTTGAACACGATGGCCTCTGTGCCCTCTGACAGTGGCTCCTTTTCGAGGAAGTCACTGCAGGAGGTTAAGCTTGCTATAAGAGCAGAAGCCATTACTAATTTTGATATTGTCGATTTCATACTAATAATCTTTTTTATTGTTCTTTTGTTGTGTACTGGAAACTTCACTTAGAAAGTTAGGTCGAGACCAAAAGTCAATTGACGACTGAAAGGGAACGTGTTGTTGGATGCCTCACCAAACTCTGGATCGTAACCATCCTTAACCTTAGTCCACTCCCAGAGGTCATCGCCAGAGAAGTAAACTCTTAGCTTACTCAGACCTGCCTTTGTGGTCCATGCCTGTGGAAGGGTATAGCCGATGACGAGTGACTTGAGTCGGATGTACTTGTTGTCCTGTACGCTCACATCTTTGTTCTCGTAGTTCCATTTATTGAAATTCTGGTCGCGAGAAGAAATGGAATATTCTGCATTCGGATTCTCTGGAGTCCACATCTTGCCCATGAAGGTCTTGTTCTGACAAACATAGTTTGTTACCCATGGAGCATAGAAATGACCAGTGCGGAGAATCTTCTGCTTGCCGATTCCTTGGAAGAAGGCATTAAAGTCGATGCCTTTCCATTCCAAACCTGTCTTGATTCCAAAGGATAGACGAGGGGCGGCATCGCCAGCATAGTAGAGATCATCGCGGGTAATCTTGCCATCACCGTTGATATCAACAACTTTTCGAGCACCTGGGCGCATGGTGTTAGTAATCTGTTTTCCAGGCGCAGGGATGATGTTACCTTCCTTCGGACCTGTATGGTCAGCATTCCAATAGTACATCTCATAGTATGCATCTACTTCCTCTTGATTCTGGAACAAACCGTCTGTCTGGTAAACGTAGATGGCATTACGTGGCTTGCCAATCAAGCGATTGCTGTTTTTGCCAGCGTTAGGTACGTTCTCAGTATTGGTGAGTTTCATTACTTTAGACCAAGCGTCTGAGAAGTTCATACCAATATTGTATTTCACTTGACCAATCTTGTCACGCCAATTAATCGCAAATTCCCAACCACGGGCACGGAACTTACCATCGTTTACCTTAGGAGCGGATGCACCAAGAACCTGTGGGTATTCCACGCTGATGAACATACCGTTGTTGGTCTTGATGAAGTAATCGAACGAACCGCTGAGTCGGTTGTTGAGTAATGTAAAGTCAAGACCAAAGTTGTGGCTGTCGATGGTCTCCCAGGTACGTTGGTCGCTGGTCATTCCTCCGAGCCAAAGGGTAGGGTGGGCACTAGGGGTGACACCGATGATGGTAGATCCTGTAGATACCGTTGCATAGCGCTCATAATTGCCGATGCCTTCCACGCTACCTGTCTTTCCGTAGTTGTAGCGGAGCTTCAAGTCGTTGAGCCAAGTGAGGCTCTTCATCCATTTCTCGCCAGAGATTCTCCAGTAGCCAGAGATAGAGTAGAAGTTCTTCCAACGTTGTGAGGTAGAGAGCTTGGACGAGCCGTCACGGCGACCGAGAAATTCGACAGAGTAACGGTTGTCAAAATTATAGCTTACACGTGTCAAGTAAGAAAGTAATCCCCATGAAGACTTACCGCCGTTGGCAACATTGTTGTCGCCATTGGTGAATACGTTCATGTCCTCGATGCCCGAATTCTCATACATAGGTCCTTTGTACCTGCCGAGTTTGAGGTTCTTGTTAGTCTCTTGCTCTGCGGTCATACCCAACATGGCTGCCACGTTGTGATATTTGGCAAAGGTGTTCTGGTAGTTGAGTAAGGCACTGAGAGTGATGTTCTCCCATCGTTTGTTCTCTTGTTCCATGCTGCCAGGAGCAAATTTCGTGTTGGTAACGAAGCCTACCCAATCATGATAATCTACTTTATATTTGGTGGTTTGGCTGTTTTGCTCTACCATCTTGTAGGCAGCGTTGCCAGTGAGGGTCAAGCCCTTGACAATCTTTTTGAAGTCGTATGTGCCAGATATGTTGCTACGAAGAGTTGTCAGCTGATATTTACTTGTACCGCCTTGGGTCAAACCAGCAATTGGGTTTCTGTGTCCGAAAGTATCGTATACCTCACCGTTTTCATTATATATAGGCCAGAACCACTGGTCGAACCAACCTTGACCAACATCGGTAGATGGACTTTGTACATCACGTTTCTCGTATGCAATGTTGGTGGAGAATTTCAACTCATCAGTAGCCTTGTAGTCTGCGTTCAAACGACCACTCCATTTGCGTTGTCCATCATAAGCTGGTTTCAACTGTGACTTGGCACTCTCATATCCCAAGGAAAGATTATAGCCAAATCGCTGGTCGGCTCCGGAAATGTTGACGTTATGTCTTTGTGAGGTAGCTTGTCCATAAAGGGCATCCATGATGTCCTGTGACGTGTCCCAACGCTCAACTCTGTTGCTGTTTTGCACGGTTAGCACTTTTCCAGCACGTAAAGCATTGAAAAGTTTCTCACCTTTGTAAATTGTTGGATTGCCTGTCTCTGGGTCAATGTCTGTTTTATCCAAAGAAGGACCTCCGAAGCTGTTGAAAATCCACCAGTTGATATTATCGTGAACAACAGCAGGGTCGGAAGAACCGCAAACCACACTGGCATCATTATATTGAGCCTCATAGAACATGTCAAGCCATTCGCTTGTATTAGCCAATGGCGTTTGGATACCATTGATGGTGCGACTGATAGAGCCGTTATACGAAATATGCGCTTTGCCTTCCTTGCCACGTTTGGTGGTAACAAGGATGACACCTGATGCGGCGCGAGAACCATAGATGGCAGCGGAGGCATCCTTCAAAACAGAGATGTTGTCTATATCGTTGCCGTTCATGGAGTTCAACTCGTCCAAGGAACCTGTTACGCCATCAATGATGATGAGTGGAGAAGATTTTCCATTCACAGAGATATCACCACGAATCTGGAAGGCTGCGCCCTCACTACCAGGACGGGTAGAGTTACGGGTAACGGTCAAACCTGGAATCTCACCCTGCAAGGCTACGGCTGTAGAGGATACTGTACGGTCCTTGAACACCTCTTCACCCTTAATCTGTGTGATTGCAGAGGTTAGGGAAGCCTTCTTCTGCTGGCCATAGCCTACCACTACGACATCTTCCAAGGCATTGGCATCTTCCTGAAGGGAAATGCGCAAGTTATTTCCTTTGGCATTCTTGACAATTTGTGTCTTGTAGCCAATATATGAAACCTCAATAGGGCCGTTAGCATTGGTTAGGGTAAACTTGCCATCCAAGTCGGTGACGGTTCCGTTCTTGGAACCTTTCACTCTAACTGTAGCACCGATGACAGGCTCTCCGTTTTGGTCAACGATAGTTCCTTGTACTACATTGCCTTTCTGCTGTTGAACGCTGAGGCTCGTGTTTGTAGCCGCTGAGGCTGCCTGTATAGCAGAGCTGGATGCCAGGCAAAGAGCTGCTGCGATTAAATATCTTTTATCCATAAACTTGTTTTTTCCTATGTTAGTTGATAGCGTAAACATTAAATTCGGAAATCATGGCATTGTCGCTAGATCCCTTGAACTTTTCACCAATATATACCTTGATATATCTTGCTTTTGGCAATTGATCAGTCAAGTCAATATTTTGAGGTGCATCATTGTTTGGGTCAAAGCTATATTCGCCCATGTCATTCCACTCCCAGTTACTTGGGTTGCTTGGGTCGGTGGCACCTGCGTTTGTGCAAACGAAGATTTGCTCACCTGTTTGCTCTTTATTGTTGTTGACACGACCTGTAATCTCGATGCTAGCCAATGTATGCTCACTTCCCAAGTCAACGATGAACCAATGAGGATACTTATCGTTTCCGTTCTTCCACTTGGTATGCCAGAAAGTTTTGGTGCTGCCATCAAACATACAGATGACACGACCATTGCTGGTGCCTTCGCCTACAGCTTCTTGGGAATCGTAACCGATGGTGGCTGCGCTGCTACTGTTGTCATAGCCTGGTACACTCCATTTACTACGATCTAAGATTTGAACCTCCTGAGGCTTAACTTGATAAGTTCGATCGTCAGAAGCATTGTCGTAGTTATCTTCCGTGTGGATGGTGATTTCACATTCCTCGTTTGTGATAAACTGGTTGTCGTTACCGTATGTAAGACGAACGAACTGGGCACCTTGTGACTTTGGAGACACTGCAAATTTGCAAGAGCCTGACTTAGAAGCGTCGCTTGTTGACTTGTAGCTGACAGAAACATTTACATTCTCATCAAACTCATTGATATAGCCAACCTTGATACCACCATAAGAAGGATCGACTGTAATCTTGTCGAGTACCTTTGCAAAGTTAGGGGCACCTGGTGTGCCTTGTACTTCAACGGCTCCACTGTTGTTTCCTCTTACAGAACAAGCAAAGAGTTTGAAGGTAACAGGTTCAGTCTTTACGAATCCATTGATGGTTGTTTGCATCTTGCCTGCATCATCAGCATGTTCTTTAGAATACAATTCATAAGATTCTGCACCCTTGGCATTGGTATAAGCCAATTTAGTGTACATGAAACTCTTACTGTTAGGGATGTCCCATGACAAAGTTACACCACCTGCTACGCTAGTAGCTACTACGTTTGTTACTTGCGCTGGAGCAGAATCATCAATGTTGATTCTTCCTTCCTCTTCATCTGAGCAAGCTCCCAACAAGAGTGAGAGAAGCAACAGGGGGATAGCGAATAGTTGTTTACTCATTTTTATAGAATTTATACGTTAATATTAATAGTTATTTGTGCTCTTGTTACGAATGTGTTTTAAAAAATACTTATGCAACGGTATGGAAAAATAGTTTTTCTTTCATAAAACTTGGTGAATTCGTTTTTTAATCGTAACTTTGCACTATATTTGGTTCATATGTTGTGCCTCACAATCTTATAGAATAGCTAAAAAAAATGAAATTAAAGTGCTTATATCTTGTCATAGTTCTGTGTTTGGCTGCCCATCTCACGGTCAACTCACAAAGTGTATATCGTCTTGTTGATACAGCGATAGGTTTGCCTGATGATGAGGTGAAGGGCTTTTTCTATGCGCCAGATGGCAGGTTGGGAATCCGTACATTTTCAGGAATTTCTCTTTTTGATGGCTGCGCTTTTCGTGTATTCTCGCCCATGGATGCCAAGCCTTATCGGATGAATTATGTTACAGCGCTTCCTCGTATCTATGTGGATGCCGAACACCGAGTATGGAGCAAGGAGCAGGGACAGCTCTTGGTGTTCGACTTGAAGCGTGAGGCTTTCGAGCCTCATGTGGACCAAGTGTTGGCTAATTGGGGCATCCGGGAACCTATCCGTGATTTTTTTGTGGATGAGGCTAAGGAATACTGGGCTGTTACCGTAACTGGAAAACTCTTGCATCAAGGGCACCAAATAGCGTTGAGGACGCAAGGCTTACGAGATATATGCCGACAGGACGATAGGGTATGGATGGTTTATAGCGATGGCTATTTGTTAGGTGTGGATGCCCATACTTATCAAATGAAATCCACCACCCGCTTATGGAAGAAGCCTGTGCTGCCTCGTGATTTCGTGCGATTGGTGCAAAAAGGGCAGCAGCTTTGGGTGATGTGGGACCATGGTGTGGCTTCTTATCTCCCTAAGCAGAACCGATGGCAACAGCGATATGGCGATGACCGCCATACTTTTACCACTTTAGCGGTCTCTCCTGAGGGAAGGGCTTTCTTGGGTGTGCGCCAGTTGGGACTTGTTACCATTGAGCCTAACGGCAAGCAGAGCCTCCAAACCTCTTTCCCTATGATGGATGGAGAGTGTGTGGCAGACGATATTCAGAGCATTGCTTATGAACGAGGAAATCTAGTGCTTGGCTTTTATTATAAAGGCATGGCTCTTTATAATGCCAATATGCAAGGTTTCCCTTTCTATACTTTCAGCCAGTTTCAGGCTGACGGATTAGGCTTTTATAGGGCTTCTTGTACCAGTGGTGGCAATGTTTGCTTGGTATTCCCCCAACAAGTACTGACCTTTAATCCTTATCAGATAACTTTGCAACCTTTACAGGGAACGGGTGCTGGCGATGACTTTATCCAGAGCTTTACGGATAGCCGGGGCAGGGTATGGGTAGGTACATTCCGCAAGGGAATCTATCTAAAGGATGGCGATAAGGTGAGCCATTTCATGCAAGAGGATGTGCCCAACAAAGACATTGACTACAACATTGTGCGCGACTTTGCAGAAGACCATCAGCATCAGATATGGGTTTGCTATCATGGAGGCGTAGGCCGTTTTGATGAGCAGGCTAAGCGTATCTTTCCTTTGCAAAACAAGCTTTTTGTAGGTAACATGAACATCAATTCTATCGTTTTTGATAGGCTGCATCGCTTGTGGACAGCGACCAACAAGGGACTTATCATGGGCAATCAGTTGAAATTGAAAGCTGTCTGCAAGGCTCTTGCCATTGATAAGCAAGGTTGGATTTGGGTAGGAACGATGAATGGAGTTTATGTCTTCGATATCCAGAATGGCAAGACTTATCAGTACGGCAAGGGAGAAGGCATGGCCAATGAGATGATACAAGACTTAGTGGTGGATAAACTAGGGGATGTTTGGGCTACTACAGCCAATGGGCTTTGTCGATTCCGTCGCACTCGTTCTTCAGAACAGCCTTTTGCCTTGACTATGTTTGATAGTCAGAATAAGTTGGGTGATACCAAGTTTTTGCCTCGGACGGCAGCTAGTATGGCTGATGGCAAGCTCTTCTTTGGCAGTTCTACAGGCTTCTATATCGTGGATCCTATCCAAGTGAAGGATATGGAATATACAGGTCATCCTGTGTTCACATCCCTATTAGTTAATAACCAAGAAGTAGTGGCTGGCAAAGAATATGATGGCAGGGTTATCTTGCCTTTTGCCTTGAGCACTACCAGGAAGATCGTGCTGGAGCATGATGAGAATTTCATCACCGTTCATTTCTCTGGTTTGAACTTCGACATGCCTCACCACACCTATTATAAATATAGACTCCAGGGGGTTAATAATGATTGGATTGAGATAAGTCCGCAAGATGGAATTGGCAGGGCAAACTATACCGACTTGTCTCCTGGCACTTATAAGCTAGAGGTTTATTCTGCTGGTCTAGATAAGGTGTGGAGCAAGCAATCGGCAACCTTGGAGATAGAGGTGTTGGCTCCACTTTGGGCTACTTGGTGGGCCAAGCTCTTGTATCTCTTGGCATTCATCGCCTTGATGATCTTCGGCGTAAGATGGAAGATTGAGCAGAACCGCAAGCGCATGGAGAATGAGAAGTACAAGGAGTTGGAGGAGATGAAGTATCGCTTCTTCACCAATATCAGCCATGAGTTCCGTACCTTGCTCACGCTCATCATCACGCCTATAGGAAGCATCCTGAAGCGCACCACGGATGGCGAAACCCGCCATCAGCTGAACGATGTAAGCAGGAATGCGGGCGACTTGTTGCAACTCGTCAATCAGTTGCTCGACTTCCGCAAGATGGAGATGAATGGAGAACGACTCAGTCTGGCGAGTGGCAATCTGGATGAGTTTATCCAATATACCACTATGAAGTTTGCGCCGCTTTCTGAGCAGAAGAACATCTCTCTGAAGTTTGAGGACAAGACTGGCGGGCTCTTTATGTACTTTGACCGAGATAAGTTGGGCAAGATATTGACCAACCTGCTCTCCAATGCTTTCAAGTTTACGAAGTCAGGTGGAGTGGTAAAAGTAGAACTGAGCAAGTGTTTCATCGATAGCCGTCGCTATGCCCGTATCATCGTGGAGGATACAGGCTGCGGTATCTCCAAGGAGGAACAAGCCCATGTCTTCGAGCGTTTCTATCGTGCGGAGCAGCAGCAAGCTGCCACGCAGGTGGGTTCTGGCATCGGACTGAACATGGTGTATGAGTATGTGAAGTTGCATCAAGGCAAGGTTTCCTTGGAGAGTGAAGAAGGAAAGGGTTCTCGCTTCATCGTGGATATACCTACCGACTTGAAGCATGCCTTGCAGCAAGAGGCAGCCCAAGACAATCAGTTTGTTTCTTCTCCTGCAACGGATGCTGTAGATGGAGCTACGGAGGTACAGGGAGCAAAGAAGATAGAGAAAACCGTGATGGTGGTGGAGGATAATGAAGACTTCCGCCACTTCCTGCATCGAGAACTGAGCCATATATATAATAAGGTGTTAGTAGCAAAGGATGGCATGGAGGGAGCCTTGAAGGCGGAGGAAGAGAACCCCGACCTCATCGTGAGCGATGTGATGATGCCTAGAATGAACGGTACGGACATGTGTCGCCGCATCAAGGAAAATATCGAAATCTCGCATATCCCAGTTATCTTGCTCACGGCATGGAGTACCGATGAGGGACGTACTGAGGGATACAAGGCTGGTGCTGATGCCTACATTGCCAAGCCTTTCGATATGGAGGTGCTCTTGGCTCGCATCAGTAATCTCTTGGAGAAGCAAGAGAAGCGAAAGCAAGACTTCTCGCATAGTATCTCGCTCGACCCAAAGACGGTGACGGATTCTTCTCCAGATGAGGCTTTCCTGAATGAAGTGATTGGGCATATCGAGAAGAACATCGACAACTCTGAATACACCATCGACTCCTTGGCAGGGGATGTCGTAATGTCTCGCATGAGCTTCTACCGAAAGATGAAATCTCTGACTGGTCAGACCCCTGCCGATTTCATCCGAACGGTACGATTGAAGACAGCCGCCAAGCTTCTGAAAGAGGGCAATTGTAATGTCTCGGAGGCTTGTTACAGGACGGGTTTTGCCTCTCCGCAGAACTTCTCCAAGCACTTCAAGGAGATATTTGGCGTGCTTCCTTCGCAATATTCTTAAAAAATCAGAAATGGTTAAGTAGTTGATAATCAATATCCGTACAGGTTGGTACAAATAGTTGGTACGTTTCACATATATCGTTGGTACAAATGATACATCTGTTTAAAAGGCTTTTTCATACCTTTGCAGCAGAAATCAAAACTAACGATTAACAATTATGGAACAGACAGTTATCTGCCAGCAGCAAGTTATTGCTAACTTTTATACAGTTCATCATGCAGAACTCGTAAACTTCGCTACTTCCCGCTTGGGTAACCGCGAGGAGGCTGAGGATTTGGTACAGGATGCTTTCATCAAGATGATGACCTTCGAGGGCATCATCAACGAGGCAACCATCAAGTCGTTTGCCTATACCATCACAGCCAACAAGGTGAAGGATGTTCTCCGCCGCCGCATCTTTCGTCATCAGCTAGAGGAGAGCAAGAAGTATGAGATGGAGCTTCAGCATAGCCAGGCAGAGCGCCTTGCCGAATATAACGATGCAATGAGAATCGTGAATGCCGGTATCAGTCGCCTTTCTCCTGCCTGTGCCAAAGTATATCGTATGAGTTTTTTTGAAGATATGACTGCTGGCGACATCGCAGATGAGTTGCAGGTTTCCAAGCGCACCATAGAGTCGCAGCTTTTCGCATCCCGCAAGCAGATGAGAGCGATGATGCAGGAGGTGATATAAAAAGAAGAAAAGTTGTGCTTTCTTTTGGCTGATTCAGCGAATAGAATTACCTTTGCATTGTTTTTAAACGACAGCAAGGAAATGAAGATTATAGAAAGCAGCATTATAGGAAAAAAGAGCCAGGAGGCTTGTGAGGATGGAATGGTCATTACCGATGATTTCATCGCAGTGATTGATGGCAGTACGAGCAAGACTCCGAAGCATCTCAATCCCGATATGAAGAACGGAAAATACGCTATGATGCTTATCTCGGAATACATCCGTGAGGAGTTGAAAGCGGATGCCTCGGTAGATGATTTCTGCCAGGGTGTGACAGCCTATATATATAATAAGGTGTATGAAAAGCTAGGAGTGGAAGAGCGGTTGAAGGAGCATCCGGAAGAACGGCTTACCGCTTCGGCTATCCTCTATAGCCGTACAAGGAATGAAGTTTGGATGGTGGGCGATTGCCAGGCAATCATTGATGGAAAGCTTTATGAGAACGGCAAGCCTTATGAGGAGAAGATTGCCCGGAAGAGGGTGGAGCTGATAGAGCAGGGTCTTTCGCCTGCTGAGGCTAGAAAGCAGATAGAGCCATTATTGGTCGAGGCGATGCTTTCGGGGCAGAACCAGACCTATACGGTTATCGATGGATTTCCTATCTATCGGGAGGGAGTGAAGGTTGTAGCGTTGAAAATGAAGCCTGTTTCAAGTGGCATTGAAACATACTTTCAAGAGCAAACGAAGCCTGTTTCATCGCCTAATGAAGTAGTATTGGCTAGCGATGGCTATCCTTTCCTGAAGCCTACTTTGTCAGCGAGCGAGGCGGCATTGGCAGAGCAGATTGCCAACGACCCTCAGAACATCCATTCCTTTATCGCCACCAAGGGCATCGTAGAGGGCAATAAGAGCTTCGATGATAGAACCTATATCCGGTTTTCGGTTGAAAAATAAAACACGGACAAATTGAATTTGTCCGGCTTGTTTGTCCGTGTGCTTGTAACTGAGCAATAATCAGCGTGTTATGAGCTGCCGGACAATTTGTCCGGACAAATTCAATTTGTCCGTGTTATTTTTTTAATGACTTCTGACCCGAGAAACGGTGAGTTTTAGGGGAGAAAACTATGAGTTAGATTTGTTAACCTTGAAATTTTTCGATGAAACCTTTGCGTATATGCATTTTTCTTCGTAACTTCGCAGCGGAATATAAAGAAGGAAAACTATGGAAGAGATTAGAAAATATCCGGTGGGCATACAAACCTTCTCTGAGATACGAGAAGAAAACTATGTGTATGTGGATAAAACTAAGTATATTGTGGATTTCGTAAGAAATGGATCCAAATATCTGTTTCTGAGTCGCCCAAGACGATTCGGAAAGTCTCTTTTTGTCTCTACGCTTCAGGCTTATTTTGAAGGAAGAAAGAATCTGTTTAATGGGCTTGCCCTTGGGGATTATGAGAAGGAATGGGTAAAGTATCCAGTTTTTCATTTTGATATGAGTACGGCAAAGCACATGAATCCTGCTGACTTAATCAATGAATTGGAAGGTAAGCTAAGCCAGCTGGAACAAATCTATGGTACGGAAGATTGGGCTATTAAGACTAACCAGCGTTTGGAATGTCTGGTAAAACGTGCTTATAAGCAGACGGGACAGAAGGTAGTCATTCTCATCGATGAGTATGATGCTCCATTGCTGGATGTCGTGCATGAGAAGGAAAATCTGGTAGAACTCCGTTTGATCATGAAGAACTTCTATAGCCCTATAAAATACTTGGACCCTTGGTTGCGTTTCGTTTTTATTACTGGTATTACCAAGTTCTCTCAATTAAGTATCTTTAGTGAAATCAACAACCTGGATAATATCAGCATGTTCGACCAGTATTCTGCTATCTGCGGTATCAGTAAGGCGGAACTTCTGAATGATATGAAGCCAGATGTGGAGTTGTTGGCAAAGCATTTAGGCAGAACCTTTGAAGAGACAATAGGTGAACTGACGTCATATTATGATGGCTATCATTTCAGTGATCATTCTGAAGATATATTCAATCCTTTCAGTCTTGTGAAGGCCTTGAAGAACAAAAAGGTTTCGGCTTATTGGTTCAGTTCCGGTACGCCAAGTTATCTCATCAAGACTTTGCAGAAGTATCATGTGGGAGTAATGGATATAGAGCAGAAAAGTGTAGGGGTTGATGACTTTGATGTTTCGCCAGAGCAGATGACTTCAGCGCTTCCTTTGCTCTACCAGAGTGGTTATCTTACCATCAAGAAGTATAATCCGCTATTGCAATGCTATCAGCTGGACTATCCTAACAGGGAAGTGCGCATAGGGATGTTGAAATCGCTGGCGCCAAACTATCTGTCTCCAATTCAATTGGATAATAATAGTTTTATCTTTGCCTTTTTGGAACAGCTCTATGGCAACAACATGGATGGCGCCCTTCAGAAGATGCAAGCTTATCTTGCTAGTATCTCCAACCGTCTGTCTAATAAAAACGAGAAAGATTTTCAAACGGTGTTCTATCTCATCTTCAATCTCTTGGGTGCTTATATCCTGGTGGAAGAAGATAGTGCAATAGGTAGGGCTGATGCCGTTCTGCACATGCCTGATACTGTGTATGTAATAGAGTTGAAATATGATAAATCGGCGGATGAGGCTTTGAGGCAGATAGACGATAAGGGATATCTGATACCTTATTCGGCAGATGGAAAGCGATTGGTTAAAGTGGGAATTAATTATGATAGCCAAAAGCGAACTATAGAGGATTGGAAGATAGAAGAACCATAAAAATATACAAGATTTTGAAAGAAAGCCTCGGCTACTAAGATGTAGTCGGGGCTTTTTGAAATTTGTTTTTATGCAAATACTACGTATATCCCCCTTTTCAATCGTATTATTAGCAAATAAAACAAAAGAAATATCGCATGAGACAGAAAGTTTTATACATGATTTTAGTGGCTTGCCTGCTCCTGGCTAATGCTTCTGATGGCTTTGCTAAGAGCAGGAAAAAGGCGGAAGACCCAGAGATAACCAATCTCAAGGGGAAGATAGAAAACGTGATGCAGAAGGTAGATGCGCAGCCCGACTGGCTCTATTCCCGACTGCAGATGTTCTGGAACACCCACGCTTCTGATGTCTTCGTAAATGGTGAAACCTTTGCGAAGGTGGGGGGAGAACGTGCCCCGGAACCCACCGTGAAATATAATGGAACTCGCGGTTTTGAGTCGCAATACAATCGTCCAAAGTTGGAGGACCTCGTGCCTTACGATGACGATGAGCAGGGCAATGTGACCTATGTCAATAAGGTAACAGGAAAAATGGAGAAGACCTCTCCTGCCAAGACGGGTTGTAATATCGCCAGCGTAAACCGACAGATTATGGGCATTGCCCGAGATGCCGCTCGCATCTATGCCGCTACCGGCGATATGCGATACGGAAAGATGGCAGCTAAGGTGTTCGATGTCTATATGAAAGGTATCGCCTATCGCAATGTGCCTGTCGACCTGAACCACGGTCATCAGCAGACACTGGTGGGAATGACTACCTTCGAGGTTATCCACGAGGATATCATCAACGAACTCACCCAGATGTATCCCCTCATCAAACCTCTCGTGAAGGATGACCAAGCCGTCATCGAGGCTGGTTTCAAGAAGTGGGCGGAGAACATCATCGCCAATGGTGTGCCTCACAACAACTGGGACTTGTTTCAGGCTGACTTCATCGTAAAGATAGCCTTGGTATTGCAAGATAACCAGGCATACGCAGATGGCAAGGGCAAGCAATACTACTTGGATTATATCGTAAATCAAAATAGTATTCGCCAGTGGAGTATGAACAAGCTCATCGACTTCGGCTTTGATGCGAAGAGCAAGACTTGGTATGAATCGCCAGGCTACAGTACCACGGTATTGAGCAGTATCTGTGATTTCGCCAACATGCTGGATGAGAAGGCTGGCATCGACCTCTTCAAGCAGCGTCCTGTCTTGACGGAAGCTGTGAAGACCTCTGCCGAATATCTCTTCCCTAACCGTATGATTGCAGGTTTTGGCGATACTCATCCAGGTTATCTCAATACGGGTGGCATCGACCAAGTATTGAAGTATGCCACTCGCCATAAGAATAAGAATCTTATCTCTGAGATGAATCTTCTGAAGAATGCAGTGGCTCCCCAAGCTCCTATCTCTGAGATCGAGGCATATACGAGCACCTTGTTTTATGCTCCTAATGTATCGTGGATAGCGATGCGAAGTGGTATGGACAAGCAGCACGACTTGATGGCTTCCGTTAATGCTAGCCTTGGCAACCACCAGCATGCCAACGGCATCTCGCTCGAACTCTATGGCAAGGGATATGTATTGGGACCTGATGCTGGTATCGGCAGAACCCTCTATAGCGGTTTGGACTATCTGGAATATTATTCCCAGATGCCAGCCCACAACACGGTAGTGGTGGATGGTGTATCAAGCTATCCTGTAATGATGTCCCAGCATGCCTTCAAGGTTGTCGCCTCTTATCCAGAGGTAAGCAAGGAGCAACCTGCCAGCAAGAAGCTCTCCGAAAAGAAGCTTTCTATTCAGAAGGATTCTGAACTTAAGGATAAGATCACTTACGCTACCGTAAGCTTCATCGAGCCAGAGACACAGGCGCAGCAGCAGCGTACCACCGCCATCGTGAAGACATCTGCTAAGGGAGGATATTACATAGATGTGTTCCGTAGCAAGAAGAAGGAAGGTGGCGACAAGACCCACGATTACTTCTATCACAATCTCGGACAGGAGATGAAGGTGATGGATGCCACATCAGGTCAGCCGCTCGATATGAAACCAACGGAGGAACTTGCCTTCGCAGGTGGTCATCTCTATGCCTATTCTTATATCTATGACAAGAAGAGCGCAGAGATGCAGAACAGTGTAAAGACGCAGTTCGTTACCAAGATACTGGATGATAAGGTAGTGGAGGCAATGGATGGCCAGCGTGAAATCACCATGACCATGTGGATGAAGAAAGATGAGAATCGCACCATCTTCCAAGCTCTCTCGCCAGTCAACCTTGAATATGAGCGCATGCCGAATCAGCCTTATAAGGTAGATGAGCAGCCAGTGCTTACCTTTGTGGCTCGCCAGAAGGGAGAGGCATGGAACCATCCTTTCGTCTGCGTATATGAACCAAGTTCTGATACGGAGCCAGGCGATATAGCATCGGTAGATTACTTTACGCCGAGCGAGCCAAGTGCCGTGGGCATCATCGTGAAGCTGAAAGATGGAACCGAGCAGCGCATCGTATGCTCGGAGAATGGAAAAGTACAAATCAAGTAGAAATCCAGTTATGAGAAAGTTTTTTATTGCTATCTTGTTTTGGGCGGTTGCTATAGTTGGATATGCAGCAGAAGCCTTGCAGTCGCCTGACGGCAAATACAACTTCGTCTTCGAACAGAAAGACGGAAGATTAACCTACCGCCTCGACTATGCAGCTAAGCAGGTAATAGAAGAGGGTGAATTAGGTGTGAATATCGATAACCACTTGGTGGAGTCGGCTATGGGAATACCAGTGGATAACAGCAACGTTTGGACCAATGGTATGGAAGTAGCAAGTGTGGACCGTCGTTCTGAGGACAATACTTGGAAGCCAGTCTATGGCGAGTATGCCCAGATACGAGATCGTTATAATGAGATGACCATTCATCTCTTGAAGGGTGGCAAGCATCAAGATGGGGGTGGCACAGCTTACGACAAGCGCCAGCAATATCTCCTAGACATCATTGTGAGAGCTTACGATGAGGGAGTAGCCATCCGCTATCATTTCCCTGAGGCAACCAATGGTTTGTTCATGCACATCACCGACGACCTCACTTCTTTCCGCTTTGCTCCAGGTGCCGAGGCTTATCACTATGCTTGGGCGCAGTCTCATGCCAACAAGGTAAAGCTTTTGAAGAGCGAGGCTGCTTGGAAGGAAGAGGCAGAGCGTCCTTTGACCATGCATCTTTCTAATGGTCTTTATGCAGCCATCGGTGAGGCTGCATTGAGTGACTTTGTGAGAGGAAAGCTTAAGTTGAAAGCAGACAATGAGTTACAGATGGCGTTGTTCCATCCTGCCGACATCATCACGGCATACGATA
>ERZ1023881.59-NODE-59-length-57819-cov-37.039748_pt1 | contig 57819 bp, 23 predicted proteins | sample MGYA00380393_ERZ1023881 | MGnify/ENA primary metagenome ERZ1023881 (study PRJEB33179, sample SAMN07449004) | human gut metagenome | biome: Human-gut; feature: Human associated habitat; material: Faeces | host: Homo sapiens | place: India: Bhopal | collected... | reverse complement strand
CACCCTTATGAATAATCCTTTCTGCTTTAACCACAACTTCACTTAGTATAAAAGAGTTGATAGTATCTAATGATTCTTGAGCATGACCATTCAAAACAAGAAACAAGAGACTAATTATTGTTAGAACCTTTTTCATAATTTTTTTATCCGAGTTGATTATGTATTGGACTATTTTCCCACCCATAGCCCGCTGCATGTTACTTACATTCAGCTCGGCGTAGGCGTTTCTCTTGTGGTCTTAGAAGAGCACGTCTCCTATAACGACAGTCAGAGTGCTTATAATCCGGCCACAAATATGATAAAAAAATCCAAAATAAAGAAAGAATCGGCAAGAAAATTGCCATAAGGGACAGATTTTAGTGGATTTCTTGTTTTGCTACAGTTATTTCGTAAGCGTATCCGCGATGCTGCCTTGTCCATATTTTTTTATCTCTTTACCTTTGCTGCGTGAATAAAAAATCTAATATGATAGCAGCAAAACGATATGAAAGCGAATGGAATGCTTTTTGAAAGAGTTGCCACGTAATCCAACTGTCACTTTATCCTCTATTCAAAATAAATGGCATACTAACCGCAAAGGAATGCGACGCTGGATGAGTAACAACGGACTATCTGTAAAAGAAGCCAAGAAGCGTATACGTGGGTGTAATCAATATGTGACAGAAAACCCAATACCACCTATACCCGAAGTTGCGGATAGTCTGTTCCTACCAATGGAATGAACCTGGGGATAAACGGCCTCTATAAGTTAGTGTCGCATGAGATGGATCTGCCTCCGCTAAGCGGGGCTGTGTTCATCTTCTTCAGCAAGAACCGGCAGCAGGTAAAGCTCCTGCGTTGGGATACGGATGGTTTCACATTGTATCACGCTACGAACTCATCCCCATGCGCTTCATCAAGAAGATATACCATGTGGGGACGATTTCGATGCCAAGGTTATCGTACGCCTTATCAACTTCCTTTACCACAAGAACCACAAGCCTCCCGAAAACCGCATAACACACTGTGTATGAGTGTATTGTCTCCAAATGCTCAAAACTCAAGAATTTCGCACCAAAGATTTTGTCGTGCGCTCAGCTCATAGTATTGAGCATTAGAGATGCAAATATTGTATTCGGCAGAACTACTGAAGAGTGCGAAAACATGTTTAACTCCAAGTACTAATGACGATTTGGGTTAAATTAATAAAAAAAAGCTTCACACTCAGTCCCTTGTGTAAAAGAATTTGTAAATAATAGTGGGACTACTGAGGATGAAGCGTCGAAAAGGTTAATATAAAGTAAGGTTAAGAAAGTGCTTTGCATTCATTTTGTTAGTTTGTTACGTTTTTTATATATACCTTTGTCCGAAATATAGAAATTTAATCTGCATTGTTAGTATGAAAAAAATCTTAAGATTATTGTTTTCCTTCACTATATTCTGTTCGTTGTTTCTCTCCGTTACGGATTCTGTGGCACAGTCAGTAGGCCAGTTTGTGGTTAAGGGCGTGGTGGCTGATGAGGCTACGAAGGAGGGTGAGCAGTATGCCACTATGAAAATCACTCCCGTGGCAGACTCTACCGCTACGGCAGCGCTTGCTGTTACGGAGCGAGACGGAGGATTCAGCATGACGTTGAAGGCAGCTGGCAGATACCGTATTATGGTGAACGCAATGGGCAAGCAGCCAGTTGTGCGTGAGTTTGCTGTCTCTGCCGGTCATCCCCAAGCCTTGCTCGATACCTTATATATAAAGGAGGCTACGAATGTGCTTGGCGGCGTGGAGATAGTGGCGCAGAAACCGCTTGTCAAGGCTGACATAGACAAGATTACGTACGACATCGAGGAAGACCCAGACTCGAAGACCAATAACGTGCTGGAGATGTTGCGCAAGGTGCCGATGGTGACCGTCGACGGCAACGAGAACATAAAGGTGAACGGTAGCGCCGGCTTCAAGGTATACGTAAACGGACGACCTAACAATATGATGTCGAAGAATCCGAAGGATGTGCTGAAGAGCATGCCGGCTTCGTCCATAAAGAAGATAGAGGTGATCACAAACCCCGGACCGAAGTATGATGCGGAGGGTGTGGGTGGCATCCTCAACATCGTAACTGTGGGCAAAGGCATTGAGGGCTATTCTGTTACGATGAATGCGGGCGGCGGCAACACGGCTGCCGATGCAGGCATGTATGCCACGGTGAAGCAGGGCAAGCTGACCGTGAGCGCCAATTATTCATACGACTACTATGACTCGCGTAACCGCAATAGCAACAATCTGTATGAGTTTACCGGCGACCCGCATACGCCGTCTGCCTATAACCGTACGCAGACAGGCAAGAGCCGTTCGTACAATCATACGCATTCGGGAGGATTCGAGGCGAGCTACGACATCGACACACTCCGACTGGTAACGGCTTCGTTGGGAATCTGGTCGAATCGTTCGCATTCGCACAACACGTACACCACCAATGCCACGTCGCCACTGACCGCCGCTCCGCTTTACGCCTACACCAACAGCGGTCGTTCGGTCAGCGACTATATGTATATGGACGGAAGCATTGACTATCAGCGACTCTTCAAGCTTCCTGGACGCATGCTGACATTGTCGTATAAGCTAAATGGTGGAACGGACAATGGTGACTATAATTCGGCTTACGACGTTATGGAGGTGACCGATGACTGGCGGGCGTTTATGAACCGACTGCGTGATGAGCGCCGCGATGATGACGGACGAAGCATGGAGCATACCTTGCAGGTGGACTATACCACGCCGATTGCCAAGGCACATACGATGGAGATGGGTGTGAAGTATATCTTCCGCGACAACCGATCGAACGACGACCGATATATTCGTCCCAATGGTACGTCTGATGAATACGTGTTTGACGATGAATATTCCACGCACTACCGTCACGAGAACGACATCCTTGCTGCTTATCTTGGCTACGGACTGAAGCTCGGCAAATTGTCCGGCAGACTCGGTGTGCGCTATGAGCATACGTTCCAGAAAATAAAGTATGCGCTTGGAGTGGGGGAGAACTTCTCCACCGACTTCGACGATGTTGTGCCGTCAGTAAGTCTTGGCTATAGGCTTAACGATGCTCAGAGTCTGCGCCTTGGCTATAATATGCGCATCTACAGACCTGGTATTTGGTCGCTCAATCCTTATCTGGACCAGACCAATCCCGAGAGTTTGTCGCAGGGCAACCCTAACCTTGTGAGCGAGAAGAACCATAACGTGCAGTTCACGTATAATCTCTTCGCTTCTCGCTTCTCCACGAGTTGGACGCTGCGTTACAGCCTCACTAACAATAACATAACGAGCGTGACGACGCTTGTGGACGACCGTACGATTGAGAGCGTAAAGAATCCTACGGGCAACCTTGTCAACTACACCACATACCGTAATATCGGACGCACGCAGATGGCGTCATTGTCGGGATATCTGAGTTGGACGGTCTTTCGCAACACCCGTCTTAACCTTAACCTTTGGGGCGACTATTCTGACTATGATGACCGCCAGTCGCTGCATAACTATGGTTGGTCGGGATCAATGAACGGTGGCGTGCAGCAGACTCTGCCGAAGAACTGGAAGTTGAGCCTTAACTTCGGTGGCTGGACAAGAAGCACAGGATTGCAGTCGAAGAGCGACGGCAACTACTATTACAGCATGACAGCACAGAAGTCGTTCCTAAACAACCGCCTCAACTTCTACATGTACGCCAACAGCTTCTTCCAAACGGAGAAACACAGCAAGCATACCGTAACGGGCGAGAACTTCCTCAACCGCACCGACTCGTCATACAATCCCTGCCGCTTCGGACTGAGTGTAAGCTGGCGCATCGGCGAATTGTCGTCGGGCGTGAAGAAAGCGGAGCGCAGCATCGAGAATGATGACGTGAAGAGCAAGAAATAATGATTCAATTAGTAGTTATTAATTTTTAATTGTTATTTGGAGGAAAGTTAATATGATGAGAGGCTGAGTCAAATCTAAGGAATTGAAATATATGTATATTCCTCTCAATTCCTTAGTTTTGACTTTAGCCTCTTTATATATTTGTAAGGGCGCAGCCCAATTAATAATTAAAAAATAATAATTAATAATTAACAAACCCTTCCTTTGTGTCCTTCGATATGTCGCGCTTTGGCCATGGCACTATGAGCATCAGTCCGGCGAGGATGATGCAGGCGTAGATAGTCCATCCTGACATTTCCTTGATGGCGGAGAGAGTGGCCTGTATCTGCACCTTGCCCTTCGTTGACATGGCTGCCATGTTCTGCGCTTCCGTCTCGCTCTTGCCCTGATACTGCATGCCGCGGGCTGTCATGTCGTATGTCATGGCAGTCTCCGTATTGGTGCGGTCATAGTCATGGGCGTAGCGGGTGATGTAGTATTGCTGGCGGTGCTGGAACACCACCTGATAGAGAGCCGAGCCGATGCCCGGTGCTATCACCATACGCACGGTGAGCATGATGCACACCCACGTGGAGAGCAACTTGTACGGCATACGCTGGTTGGCGTATACGGCGATGAGCGAATAGAGGAGCATCATTCCCGTTGCGCGGATTACGACCGGCCATTTCATACGTTCCAGCATACCGTCTGTCTGCACCTCGAAATACATAAACAGCGAGGCGGCTCCGATGAGCAGGAAGCCAAGGGCGAAGAACCACTTGAAGTGTACACCCTTGCTATTGAGAATCAGGATGGTAACCAGTCCGATGAAGTAACCGAGCAACACCCAGTTGCCGAGTACTGCCACCTGCATCTGGTCCGTCTTCATACCCACGCCCACGAAGATGTTGACGAGCATGGAGCTGGAGTTGCATATCATCAGTCCGATGAAGAGCAGTATGCCGCCCTGGATGCTGCGCGACTTGAAAGCCTTGAGCATGAAGTAAGGCGATCGGCGCGTCTTCTCCAGATAGAAGAACAGTAGGGACGACACCACGCATATCACTGTAGCCCAACGGATGTTCGGACTGTCATACCAGTCGTACACCTTGCCGTAAACCGTCACGTAGACAAATGAGCAGCACATCATGCAGAACACCACCACATTGCCGAACTTCGAGAACGACAGCGGGCTATGCTTCGTGGGGTAGGGATTGTAAGGCATGCAAACCAAGGTGATGAGCAATGCCACGAGGATGGCGCCGAGCATGGCATAATACACCATCTGCCAATGATAGTTGTAGGCGAACCATGCCGTTATCCACGTGCCTATCTGTCCGAGAAGCATAAAGAAGAAATAGATGATGGGTTGGCTTGCCTTCTTCTCAGTGTCAAGGGCATCCCATCCCTTCTCGTCCATCGGCTCGTTGCCCGGCGTGACGTTTCGCGTAGCCTCAATGCCGAAGCCATACTTGATGAGCGTAAAAAGATTACACATCAGCAGCGTCTGCCTCACGAATCCCATCACGAGGCTGTTGAGAGCCAGTATGAAGAGGCTGTCCGTGTTGGCGCAGATATAGCTCTGCACAGCCAAGAGGGAGAATCCCACGAGGCTCATCATCTTCTGGCGTCGCACGCTCACCAAGGCATAGAAGAACGGCGAGAACGCCGCCATGCCTATGGACGTGACGAAGCTTATGAAGGCGATGTGTTCCGACTGGATGCCAAGCCCGCCCACCATCTCGCTACTGTTCACGGTGTAGGCACCGCTAACCGTCATAATAGGTATGAAAAGTATGACGAGGAAGGCGATGCCAAGTGGCTTTGGCACCCAGTTATAGAACGGAAAATTCTTAGGCAGGTGTTCGGGCACCGCCGTATATATTTCTGCTTGTGTCATTATTTATTAAGCTGAGCCTTTACAACTACCATCATTCCGGCAGCCAACTTCTCGTTGTCTTCCTTCGAAATTCCCTCAAACTCAATGCGTACCGGCACGCGCTGCTGAATCTTCACGAAGTTGCCGGCTGAGTTGTCTGTGGGCACGAGAGAGTATTTTGAACCCGTTGCACCAGAGATGGCTGTTATCTTGCCCTCAAACTCTTTTCCCTGGAAGGCGTCCACGGTCATGATGACCTTCTGACCCACGTATAGCTTCTCCACCTGAGTTTCCTTATAGTTGGCTATCACCCATTTCTGCGTGTCGGGCATGATGTACGTAATGGTCTGTCCGGCGTTAACCAGCTGACCCTCCTCAAGGGCGCGTCTGCCGAGCTTGCCGTCGCACGGAGCCGTAACGACGCAGTAAGAGAGGTTGAGCTTGGCCATCTCAAGTGCAGCCTGGGCACGCTCTATGGCAGCTGCTGTGTTCTTCTTGCGTGTCTGCACCTCGTTCACGCCTGAGTAAGCAGCCTTCTGCTGACGGCGAACGGCGTCAAGCTTCTTCTTCGTTGCGTTATATTCTGTCTCAATCTGCTCCAACTGTATGGGAGTGGCAGCGTTGCGAGCCACCAGGTTCTTGTAGCGCTGACGGTCTTTCTCCAGCTTGGCGAGGCGAATCTCAATCTCAGCGATGGATGCCTCATACACTGTGGCTGAGGTCTGTGTGGTCTGCACCGAGGCGTCAATGACGTTGGCACCAGCCATAGCGTCCTTCAGCGCTGCCTCTGCCTCCATAACGCGGATGCGATATTCGCGGTCGTCGAGCACGAGGAGTGTGTCACCCTTCTTGATGTCCTGATGCTCCTTGAAGTATATTTTCTTTATATATCCCGATGCGCGCATATTTACGGGCGAAATGTATTGCTCCACCTGAGCGTCGTCGCTCTTCTCGTTGCTCTTATAGTCCATAAACATACAGCCAATCTTTACGATTCCCCATACGAGGATTGCCACACCGATGAGGCTTACGATTATCTGACGGATGCGCTGGCGCTTGAGCTGCTTGGCGGTTACTTCGTGTGACGACTGGTTGTTGTTGTCGTTTGCGGGTGTTGTATTTGTATTGTTATTTGTTTCCATTGTCTTGTCTGATTATATTGTTTTCGATAAAACTCAAAACTCCTAATTTGAAAAACTCACTTCATGAGTTTTTCCAGCTGTCCCGTGAGTTTCAGTAGTGTCAGGTTCGACACCTGATAGTTGAAGTGGGCGGTGAGGTAATTGTTCTGTGCGTCGCTCATGCTCATCTCGTCCTGCAGCACCTCCGTCATCGAGGCGATGCCCTCACGATAACGGTCGCTCGTCACCTTATATATATCCTCTGCGAGCAGGTAGTTGTCGCGCTGCTTACTGAAGTTGCGCTGGTTGTTGGCGAGGTCGTTCACGGCGTTGGCGTATTGTGTCTGCATTCCCTTCAGCGCATTCTCGTAAGAGAGCTTGGCGTTGTCGATGTCAATCTGAGCCTTTCTTATCTTCGATCGCTTCTCGAAGCCGTCAAATACGGGGATGCGCAGCGAGATGCCGATGCCGTTAGAGTTATACCAATGATTTGACTCGCCAGACTGAAACCAGTTCTTGAATTTGTCCGTGAAGGCAGAGTAGGTGAAGTTGCCGGTAAGGGCAAGCGTCGGGAGATATCCGTCCTTCACTAATTTTTTCTGCTGTTCAGCCAGTGTCTTCTGCGTCTGTAGGAGTTGCAGCTCGTACTGATTCACGTTCAGTCCGGTAAGCGCAGCCAAATCGATGGTCTCCACGTTAGCCTTCTCCACGATGATGTCTTGGTCAGCGGGATAGTCAATGACGTACTTCAGCATGTTATACTGCTGGGTGAGCATAGCCTTGGCATTGTCATACTGCACGCTGAGATTCTCGAGGTTGACGTTCACGCGCTTCACGTCCACGCCCAGCGCCATGTCGTTGTCATGGAAAGCCTGCGTGATGTCGCGCAGTTCCTGCAAGCGCTTGATGTTGTCCTTGATGATGCCGATCTGCTCCTCCGTGTTCTGCGCCAGATAATACATCTTGCTTATCTGCATGATAAGGTCCTCCTTCGCCTTGGCGTAAGAGAGCGTGTTTAGCTGGTCGAGTGTCTTCGAGATGTCGAGAGCCGTCAGCGCAGTCTGACTGTAGAGCGGCATCTGTAGCTGGATGCTCGCCGACGAGTTATACTGCAGCGTCTTCGTCACGTTGTACGGCTTGCCGTAAGCCGATCCGTCCGTTACCGATACGGGAGGCGTGAAGTTGTCGTTCAGCACGGCTCCGATGTTTATCTGCGGCAGCAGTCGTGCACGGTTCTCGCTGATGTTGTGCTTACCTTTAAGCACGTTGCCCTCGTAAGTCTTCAAGTTGAGGTTTCGTTCAATGCCCATCTGTAGGCATTGGCCCAATGACAATGTTTCCTGCGCCATTGAATAATGGGCAAGAAGTGTCAGGGAAAATGTGAACAATAATCTTTTCATACCTTTATTAATATTTCGACTGCAAAGTTACGTATTAATCGTGGCGTAGGCATATTCATAAAATATCACAAGTTGTTCATATTTTCTCTTTATGGCTTTCCGCTTCTGATAAAAAGTTAGTAACTTCGCCTTGGACAAACTATATAGGTAATGAAAGACAACATTAACGGCATAAATACGCTGGAAGAGCAGATGGCCAATAATGAGGACATCTGCTGTTCGTGCGGCAATATAACATCTTTTCCGGAAGCCTTCTTCCAAAGCTTCCACGTGGCTGACGTTGGCATCATCGTGTGTACGTCAGGACGCTTCTCGTTCTGTTGTGAGGATGTGGAGTATGAGGTGCGGAAGGGCGAGACGGCGTTTCTCTCTCGCGATGCTTACTTCTCTGTCCGCAGTCACAGCGACGACTGTGCGGTGGTGATAATACTGTATCGGGTGGACTCCATTCGCGACATCCTCGGAAGTACGGTGGTGGGGATGAAGTTCGTAGAACTGCTCAATCCTTGTGCTTGCCGCGTAATGCACACGGGGCATGAGGACGAGCTGACCAAGTATTCCGAACTCTTGGCTGTTGGCAACAGTGACGCCAATGTCTTCGCCGCCAATGAGCGCCGTCTGCTGCTCCTCTCGCTGACATACCGCCTATGCAGCATCTTCCACGAACTCTCGAAGCATGACGACAATGCTCCGACGCGCAAGCTCGAGACCTACATGCAGTTCATGCAACTCGTCGACCGTTATTACGACCGTGAGCGAGGCGTCCGCTTCTATGCCGACCGTCTGTGTCTGTCGCCGAAATACCTCACGACCTTGGTTAAGTCGGTGTCGGGCAGCACGGTGCAGCAGTTGGTGTTTAAGGCGATAACGAAGCGTGCCATCTCTCTCGTGTCCACTACGGACAAGAGCATAAAGGAGATAGCCGACATCCTCCACTTCCCCAATGCCTCTGCTTTCGGCACGTTCTTCAAGAAGCAAGTAGGAGTGTCGCCAGTGGCTTACAGGCACGGGCTGTAGGGATTGTGTAACACATTTTTACGGCAATAAATTAGAATAATCAAATATTTACAAATAAATAATGTGACATAAAAGCGTATCCCCTGAAATCAGGTCTGTTATGTAGACCCAATTTCAGGGGATATCAGCTGATCCGTCTATCTGTTCATTACCACTTTTCTTTTCCCTATAATATATACTCCTCTTGGCGTGTTTCCATTGACACGCTGTCCTGACAAGTTGTAGACGGTGTTGTCCGGTTTGTCATAGCGGATGGGCGAGATGGCTGTGGCGTTGTCTATCTCGAAGCGGATGGCTCGCGAGCTTGCAGACAATCCGCTGTTCACCTGGTCTGTCACTACGCTTTGGGGGAGCCATGCTCGGTGGGCGGCGAGGTAAGAGCCGGTGAACTTATAGAAGCCCAGTCCCCATGTCTTGTTGGAGAGAACGTAGCAGGGGATGTTCAGGGCAGACAGGGGAGAGTCCGTGGCGTTGCCCTCAAGGATGGTCGGCTTGCCGGAAGTCTGCGAGGTGGGGGAGAAGCTGTGGTCGCCGGCAGGTCCGTACACCACGTAACCCTTCAGACTGTCAGTCACCATGACCTGAGTGAGCGTCATGATGTAGTCGCTAACCTTGTCGTCTGCGCTCTGGCTGTTGTGTGCTGTGGCTGCATAAACCTTCACTTCCTCCGGCACACGGGCATTGAAAGGCAGGCAGATGGTGCTCCATCCGTACGGCTTGCCGTCCACTGTCTCGTCGCCGGTCTGATGAATGGTGAGTACGTAGGGTTCGAGTTTCTCATACCATACGCTCTTTGTGGCAGCTCCCAAGCCGCCACGCATATTGGCTGCACGTACACAATAATATCCCGATTCGCACTTAGAAAGGTCGTAAGAGTTGGTTGTGATGTTGTCCACGAAAGTCCACTTGCCCGTTTCCTCGTTCTGTTTAAAGACAAAGTAGCACATTGTCTTTCCTTCATCGTCCCACGTAAGGCGGTCGTCCTCTATGGAGATGTTGTCCGTCCATGTGATGCTGTTGGCGTCCTTGTCCTCGTCGTTAGCCGAAGCCGCGTCTATCTGGCAGCACAGTTCGTCTGGCTTGAAGCCGTCGTCGCCACCGAGGACGTTGCGCACATTGTACGATGCAGCTTCTGCGTCGCTAAGCACACACTCGTCAGATCCGGCGGCAGGTGCGCATACTGCGATGGTGCGGGCACCGAGCGACAGCTTGTTGCCAGCCGCGTTCATGCTGTTGTTTTCATGGAAGCGCACCTTTAGCCCCGTCTTCTTCTTCGTCCATCCGTACGGGCGTGGCTCGATGAGCATCCTTGTATTGAGGAATGTGCAAGCCGGCGAGTTGTTGCCCGGTCGTCCAAGCGTCCAGTTCTCGTCCTTCAGCAGTGACGGCTGGGAGGTCTCAGGCTTGATGGTGCAGTTGTTAAAGACGTAGCCCCATTCCTGAATGGTCTGTGTGGTAGGCGCTGCGATGTTGTTAGCGGCACGGTCGCGCAGAACAAGATTACATCCTTCAAACCATATATTGCCGTCGCCCATGACCATATCCACAGCTCCCGTGATGTCGCAATTCTCGAAGTAGCCACGTGAGCTGGCAGCGGGGTTGTTTGAGTTGTATGTATACTCATAGCTTCTTAGCGCCACGTTCTTCAGCACCGTTCTGTCTCCACGGTCGCGGAATGCAATGGCTTGCGTGTTTAGCTTCTCCTCCTTTGCCTTCACATAGTCGAAGCGGTTGTCCAAGGTTAGCTCCTCGGCATAGAAGTCGTTGACGTCTACGTTCAAGGCAATGGTGGCTGTGCATGCGCTACCGCCGTACTTCGGCTCGTTGTAGAGGATAGTGCCCTCCTTACTCTGACCAATGAGCGACACCTTGGACGAGTCTATTCTTGTCACGCCGTTGTTGATGGTGCCCACGCCAGATATGTCAGAATCGGCGTTGCCCGTAAGATGATGCGTTCCGTCGGGCACGAAGATGTAGAAGCGGTGACCGTCAGAATAGTCGTGTTCGTTGGCGGCGTTGATGGCTTTATTGATGTCGCCGTCACGTCCCACCACGAAGTTGAAGGGGTGACGATGATACTTCTCCTTCTCCTCCGTTATATGCAAGGTCAGCGAAAGCTCCTGCTGGTATGCAGCACCATATATGTCCTTGAATGTTCCTCCATGAAACGCCATGTTAATGACGCCTCCGGCTGCGGAATCCCAATACCTGAACACCAGTTCCTTACCAGATTCAGGCATATACAACGTGCCGTTCACGAACACCAAGGTTTGCTTCATCGTGCGATTGAATCCCACTTTGATGACCCCGCTTCGTGGAACGTCGTAAATTTCGTTGGACGTGCCGGTGTATAACTTTCCTCCTACAGTAACTCCTGTAAACACGGGCGGCGTGTCTGGCGTTGTCAACTCGAACTTTACGGGGTACGACTCCACTGTTATGCCGTTGCGCGTCGTCACCGTAACGTTACATTCCTTCGTGGTGATGTCAGCCTTGGTGGCGGTCACCACGCCGTCTTCGGTGGCTGTGCCCGTCACTTCAGGCATCTCCTCATCAGCGTTTTTCCAAGGCGAAACAGCAAAGGAGAGATACCCGTTCTCCGTCATTTGCTTACGAATTTCCTCTGCGCCGAGTGTGGTGCCGTCGCAGGAGATGGTCTTGATGGTGGGCTTCGTTACGTTCTGCTTCTTGTATGTCACGCTGAAACAGCGGAAGTAAGAACCGCTCACAAACTCCACCTTCAGATCAGCGGTGTCGGCTTTACATTCAGTCTGAGGCTCCATGTTGCCCACAAGTGACAACGACTTGCCCTCTATCTTCACCGTCTTGTCGCCCTTCTTGATGTTCTCCGTCAGCGTGAGCTTTGCCAGGCAACCCGCTGTGGCGGGAAATCCGATGACAGCACCGGCAGTAATCTGCATGCGTTCAGGATGTGCTTCATTCATATTCGTGAATTTTCCTTTCGTAGCGTCCAGGTCAATCTTGATGTCTATGGCTTGGTTGTTCCATTTCAACTGCGTGACAAGGATGCCCTTTGCCTTTTCTATGTCGATGGTAGGCGCTCCGTCGTTGGTAGCAAAGTCCCATGTGGCTGTCACATCCTCTGTCACGTCCAGACGGTCAAACTTGTTAGGCATGAATACGGGGAACAGACGCAGGTCGCTCGCTGTGGCAATATACGTGCTGTCGATATTATATACGTTGCCACCTTCGTCCTCCCAATGGTCCAGCGTGTTGCCCTTATAGAAGAGCGTGCGGTTGGTGGGGATTACAAAGGCGTCACCCTCCTCCACAATTTCAGCAGCGGGAGGCGTACCCATCGCCTCCTTTCCGCCGCTATATGTTACGTAGTAAGTGGATTTCTCCTTAAAGTAAAACATGAAGTAACGATGGTCGGTGATGTTGAATTCCACCTCATAACGAGTGTAAAGGCTGTCTGCCAGTTCCTCATCCGTAGGTGCTGTCTCCTTCAGCGTAAACACCGTCTTGTTGTCGCCGGAGGCGTTGCCCCATAATCCGTCGTCGTTCTTTTCGAAGTTCGTGATTTTGTTGTCATTGAGAGAGGCGAGCAGGTCCACTGTTCCGTCATCTTTCATCTTCAGTACTGTAAGCGGCTTGCCGTTCTTGTCTTTGCTGCCAAGATAGTCAATGCGGTCAAGCTCATAACCGAATCGTCTGTTAAGGGTGAGGCGGACGCGGTCGCCTTTCTTGAAGGCATAGCCTCCATCCTCCAGTTTCTTTATCTCAAACTTGCCTGAAGCTGACTCCGTCTTTGTTATCAATCCGTGCTCCGGGTCATTAACCTCGGCATGCAGCTCCACCATATTGGCAGGCGCTGTTCTCACCTCTATCCAATGATAGTACGAATAGTCGTCCGCACCGATGACGATAGGCACGCGTAGGTCAGGATTGTTGGTGGTGTAGGTGTAGACGTACACCTTGTCATGTCCGGCTTTCTCACGTTCCTTCAGGGTCTGTTCCTCGTCCAGCTTGGGCACGACACCGTCAAACGTGGTGGACGAAATCTTCGAGTAGGTGAGCATTGATATGGTTGTACCCACGCCACCCGGCACCCAGAACGTCGTTCCTGGACCGAACGCGCACCATTCTTCGAGCTTCGTATTGCGTATATATCCCTTCTTGCCCGTGTCGCACCATAACGCCACGTCGCGATAATGCGACTTGTCCTCACCGTTCTCGATGACATTCACGTGCACCTTCGTGGTCCAGAAAGGCTTCTCTCCGCTACCAAAGTTAACTGGCGGGGCACATACCTTACGGCGCTGATTGGTGTCAGGGTCGTCATAGTCGTGCAGTTTACGCGTAAAGTCGAAGCGCATCACCGTCACCTTTGTGCGGTTAAGCGCCGAAGCAGGATTGTCCTTAAAGACAGGAACGAGCGTCAGCGTCTGACCTTCGGAAGCGAACGTATAGCTATGTCCCGGCTCGTAATGCACGGTGGTGTCGCCCTTCTCCTCCACCCAGTACTGCAGCGTTGAGGCATATCCGTCCTTATCCTTGTTTCTGAAGAACGTGTAGTTGGTGGGGATGACGAAGGAACGCACGCCTGTCTGCTTGGAAGGCGTAATGCTGTACGAGCCGTTGGTGTCGTCCGAAGCCCCGTTCACCATGCCCTCCGGTATGTGGAAGACCACGTTGCCGACGTGATCATGCGTCTGCTGGTCCTCCGCCCATGCCCCATGAAAGGCACAGACGGAGAGAAGCAGCAGCGTCAAGGCACGCAATGTGTGGCTGGCAGATAAGATGTTCTTTACCATATATACTATATATATAATGTGTGAGATGTTTATTTTACTATAACCTTTGTTTTTCCGAAGATGTAGAGTCCGGGCTGGAATCCGCTGTACGTGGCGGTGCCCGGCTGTACGTCAAGGATGCGATAGAGCTGGCCTACTGCCGTCACCACGTTCATCCTTGTTCGGACCGTACTCTCCACACGGACACGCTGTCCGCCTATGGGACGTACTATGATGCCGTCGTTCTGCGCATTGTCTTCGTCGTCCATGGCGTCAGGACTGATGGTTCCTCCCTTCAGTTCAGATATGTTTATCAGACTGCTGTAGGCAGGACACGCTATAGAGCCAGCCGTCGTTACGGACATATACGTGCGGAACGGCATGACGGTGGACAATGCGGAAGCGTCGTCAAACGCCGTGCCGCCCTTGTTGATGCCATACACCTTGCCTTCGCTTACCTCCACGGCAGCGAAGGTTCCGCTGTGCGCATAGCCGTCCTTGACGGTCTGCATCGTCTTGGTTACAGGAACGGTAATCGTGCCGTACGAGGTGTTGCCGTTCTGAGTCTTGCCGTAAGCGTTGAAGGCAATGGTCTGTGCATCTTCCATCTTGCCCAACAGCTTGTTATAGAAGGCGCTTGAGAGGTCGAACTCGTAATAGCGTTCGCCGGGGAAGCGCACGATGTAAGGCTTCTCGGCGGCGAGACGCGGATATTCAGCGTATTCGTGCTTCTCGGCATAGTATGGGTTGGCTTCCTTATTGTAGAGCCAGCCACTGTAGTTGTCGATGAAGAACGTATTGCTGAACTTATAGTTCACGCCGTTCTCAGCATCCTTGTCCGGTCGCTTGAACACAGCCGATGGCTTGCCGTTCTCATTTCCTACAGACGTAAGGCTGCGCAGCCAGTACTCGTGATGCAGAGTATGGATGTTCTGCTTAGGCTCTGCCGTCTCCTCGGCAGATGGCGAACCGTAGAAGTGGGTTATCTCGCCGTTAAGCGAAGCCACCGCTTTGTCAGCCGTAAACGGCAGGCAGATGCCTTCCCACGCTCCGTAATAGTCTTCTGCGTACGCCATCGGCTTGCGCACATACCATGCACGGTCCGTGACGTTGAAGGCTATAGGCACGCAGAGGTCGTTGTTAAGACATTCTTCGCCCTCGCTGTTCACGTTGTCCGAGGTGCGTTCCACGAGGTGAAGGAGCGACGTTGCGTAACTGTCGTCCGCAGTCTTAACCACGTGATGACCCTTTATGAGCGCCTCCCTTGTGGTCTCTTCATAGCCGAGCGTATTCTTCACGACGTCATAAGCCTCATTGCCTGCACCGGTGTTGTCGGCAGTATACACAAGGAGGTTCTGTGTAATGCCGGCACCGTCCTTTATGCGGAAGTCGCTGAAGGCAGTGGCGTTGTCGTTCACTGGCGGATAGAAGATGCCTTGCTCTGTCATGCCCATTGCTGTAGGCAGATCGCCCTTGCAGGTGAAGTCAATAGCCGTTGTCTTACTGTCATGCACGTACGTATTCATTGAGCTGGAGCCTTGGCTGTAGGCGTTATAGTGGAATGCGTCCAGCGCCGTACTGCCATAGTAAGCCGCCGTGCGATACACGCGGTTGCTCATAAACGAGAGCTGGTGAGAGGCTATCTCGTTAGGCAGATTCTCCGGTTCCGACTGCAAGGACTGTCCCCAGAAGAGGTAGTCGTTCATCAGTTCGGCTCCGTTCTTGTTCTCGTTAAACAGCGGCACGTAATGCGAAGCTCCGTCTTCTGTCACCAGACGGGGAGCGTCTGCGGGGTGCGTCTTGTCGTGACGCGTCTCCACCTGCTCATAGTTGGGGATGTCGCTGAGCTTACCGATGCGCAGATAGGTTATGCCGGTGTTCTTGCCCGTGATGGCATCAGTACGACAAGCATACTGATAATCGCCGTTGGCATAATAGTCTGCCACGTATTTCAGAACGTCCTTGTCAGCCTTGTTACGTGCAAGCAGATAATACTCGTTGAGGTCGTACGCCACTCTTCCGAGACGGAAGTCGTCACGCGTATATCCCTTGTAGGCGCTGCCGTCCCAACGATACACCACCGGTGTTGAGCCGCTGCCGCTTGGAGCATACTCGAAACAGCAATGATAGTTGGGCTTTACGTTCTCGTCCATCGTGCCGGACAATCTTCCCGAGGAAAGACCGAGGTTATATATGTTGCCCGTCACCTTACCGAAGAGCGCATTGTCCGATCCCACGCCGTTGATGATATGTCCGTTGCCATGCAGGATGCCGGCAAACTCGGAGATGTAAGCGCCGTTCTTCGGCGTGGCTGTCAAGTCAAGATTGTCTTGCAGGACAAACTGTGCATTGGCACCATAGTGCGGAGCTGTACTTCCATTGCCTATTGAGTCGACGAAGGCGGCGAAAGCCTTAAGGTCGCTCTGGTCGGCTATGTAGATGCGAGGCTCAGCGAACGCCTTGCCTTCCTCCTTGGCACGCTTTATGGCTTCGGCAAGGTGGAGGTTGATGCCAGCTTTGTGAGGATCCATGCGGTGATAGTTGTGCACGGTCAGGCGGTCGCCTTCCTGCATGTTTATCTGCATTATGTCGTTCACGCCAGTGATGGCAACGCCGAGCTGGATGCCGTAACCGTTCATATAGTAATATGCCGGTATGTCCAGATAGTCGTCCGTCTTGTCGTAATGACATCCCGTGAACAGACCGCTGCCTTTCTCGTCAGCCTGGTTGAAGGTGTCGTATCCCTTAGCCACGGCGTCCTTGATGTTCTCCTTTGTCCACGGCGTGGTGTCGGTGAAGCTCCACGTTCCGTCCGCAGCTTTCTCACGCTTGCCGATGCGCCAGTAATAGCCGCTGACAGCGAACGACTGGTCAGCGTTGACTACGAGGTCGTCCTTCGTAACGCGTATCATCTCGCCCGGCAGCACACAGTTGCCCACGTTGATGTGTCCGCTTACCGTCGGACCCTGCACATACTCGATGGTCAGGTAGATGGTGTAGGTGTATTCGCGCGGAACGTAGTACGCAGTAGGATTGTTCTCGTCTATGGTGATGTCAGAGATGTTGCTTACCTTCTCGTACTTCTTGCTGTTGATGTCGTACTGGAAGAGGCTGTCAATCTTGACAAACTCCTCAGTCTGTGGCTGATAGTAGGTGTTGTCAGCGTCCAGCTTGCCCGATATCACCTCCTCGTAACCGTCCGCTGTCTTCTTATACAGCTTGCCCGTGCTGGCATAGATGGGCTTGTTGTTGGTGTCGCTGACATACTCTTCGTATGCAGGAGCCTTTATCACGAGCGTAGCCAAGCTCTTCTTTGAGAGGTGCTTGTCGAAGTAGTCAGGCTCCACGTAGTTGGTGTTATCCACCATGTCCACTAATTTGAACGCTATCTTGGCATCCTCCTTCAGACCTGCGGGGAGCGTGTTGTTGAAGAGCGTGGTCTCGTTGCTTCCCTTTTCCCTCATCGAGAGCTGTGCGGCAAAACCTTTCGTCTCCTTGTCCTTTTCATCTTCCGTGCGAGCGCCGCTGAACGAGTTGGTGGCAGCGCCACCCACATACAGGCGATAGCCGTCCGTCACCTTGTCTGAGTAATACTTTCTGTCCGTCTCGTCGGTCTCCTTGTCCGTAAGGTAGTTACGATATTCGAGGTCGCTCGAGTACTCGTCCTTGTCCTCAGGATGTCCGCTGCGCATCTTCCATTGCTGGATGCGCACCTTCTGTCCGCTCTTCAGACCAGAGAGCACCGTCAGACCGTCCTTGTTGTCGCTGTCGAACTCGAGCGGATGGTCCTTCGACGACTGGTAAGTGTAGCCCGTGATGTTCACATTATAATAATAGTGGAAACCGGTGACATACCAGTAGTGCACCTTGACGTCCTCCACATTCTTAGCAGAATAATAGCCCGTCGGGAAGCAGTCGTCCACGATGTAGCGTCCCTCATGATAGGGGAAGACGAAGTTGCCGGTGGTTTCGAGGAAGTCCTTGTCGTGCTTATCGCCCTCATGACGCGAGTGGTTGTTGTCGGCATACACGTAGCCGCCACCCTCGTCCTGACGGACATTTATCAGATTCATCTCCACTACGCCATAGATGGGACCGTAATGTTCTTTCTCCACCACCTTCTTATAGTCCTCGTCGTAAGTGTCCTGGCAGAGCTGAATCTTCATGGCGTAGCCCGAGGCGATGCCAATCATGTTCTTCGCCGTACCGTCGTTGCGCTTCTGGAACTCGCCCAACGGGTCGTCGGCGTCCTGCTTGTCCTTGTTCTCATGATAGTCGTCGATGTATTTCTGCTTCACTCCCTGATAAGACATTCCCTTGAAAGCCTTGTCCTCCTTGTTGGTGGCAGAGGCAAGCTCTCCCTTGCGGTTGTGCCACATCTCCTTATCGAAGCTGACGTTTGACGTTACGGCACCCACATAATGGATGTTGTTGGAGAATCCCATGTAGTTGCGTGCCTTGGGGCTGTACTTGAACGTCTCGTCGTTGTCAGCCTTAGCCTTTGCCTCCAAGTTGCCGTTGCTGTCCAGACGGATGTTGTCAGCCACCATCTTTATTTCGCCCACACGAGAGATGGAGTAGGGCGTCTTGTTTATCTCGTTGACGGTATAGTCGCGTGCGCCGAGAAGCGAGAAGCAGTTGTCCTCCAGGCGTATGATGTCCAGACGCTGGAACGTATTCAGAATCTTCGGATTGTCGATGGTGTGTTCGGCAAAGCCATATCCCGTCACGTCAGCGCTACGGAATCCCTGCGCATACGAGAGGTGGCCGTCGCCGAAGATGCCTCCCTCGCTGTCGTTCTCATAGAAGACGTTCTCACGGATGCCGTTAAGTCCGGCGGGAGGCGTACTGCCACCTTTATAGAAATACTTGTCCTGCAACGATATGTAGCGATACGTATATACGTCGTTAGCCACTGCCTCGTCGTTCTCGTAATGCTTATAGTAATAGCCGTAGAGGTCAGTGCCCTCGGGCAGCGTCACCTCCTTCATCTCCTGACGTGAGATGGTGATGTGTTCGCTGTCCTTGTTGTCACCGATGAGGATGAGCGTGTTGCCGCCGAAGCCAGCCGTCGAACCGCCAGGCAGACCCTTCAGTTCTTCGAGGTCTTCGTCGGTGGTGTAGGATTTGTCCGCGTTAAACACGTCCGTGAACTTCAGCACCGTGGTGTTGTTGGCAAGGACAGACGATCCCTGGGCGATGGAATATCCACCGCCATACACAGCTTCGTCAATGTTGATATGCACGTTGTCCCATCCCACAGACGGTTCTTCGGGAGTGACTTTCGTGAAGTAGCGGTCCTTGTTGGCTTCGGTTATCGTGTCGCGCTTGCCGTTGCCGTTGTCAATGGCTACAATGTCCTCGTATGTGCCCTGCGACACCAGTTCGTCCGTAAGCAGACATATGTGCTGCTTGATGGTGGGCGATGTCTCTGTGCCGTTGTTGTTCTCCAGATGAAGGTTCTTCTGGTCGGTGCGTTTGAGCACGTATTTGCCGCTGACATTGTTGTTTGAGTTGACATGATAGTAGGTAGGATAGCCCACCTTCACCTGAGTGGAACCGAACACGTAGCCCGAATACGATCCTCCCGTAACGGCACGGAAGACATGGCCGTTGAGGATGTCCACGTTGGTGACGCCGATGACATTGCCCTGCTGACCGCCGCCGTATACGAAGTTGGCTGAAACGCCGCACGGCAGGAACTTGCCTCCGTCCATCTTTGGGTCAGAGCACTTCACGTCATCGCCGAAACTTATCTCGGTGTTACCATATACATAGCTCTCCATGCCATAACCGGCGCCGTACACGTTGAGCGAAGAATATTCTGAATCCTTTATGAGCAGTTCGTTCGACTTCTCCAGCTTCTTCTTCTCCTTGCCAGCCAGCATGTCGCTCTGCATATTGACGGTGATGTCGCCTCTGATGGTGCCGCTCTTGAAGCAGCCGCCATACACGTTGCCGCCCACGTACGCTCCGTCTTTCTCCTTAGGCTGGAAGCGGTTGCGGATGGTGAGGTTGATGAAGGGATAGATAGAGTGTGCGATGCCGAGCAGATAACCGCCCTCATGGAACGCCTTGCCCTTATAGTCGTAGTTGGCATTGTTACATCCGCCCACTATCTTCTCCGTGATGGTGAGGCCTTCGGGGAAGGTATAGTCCACCACGTTGCCTATCTTGCGGTCGTTGTCAGCCGCTGTCAAAGGCATTACGTTCATGTTGCCACGGTTGCCGCCGCAGCAGAACGTGCCGATGATGCAGTCCTCAAGACCCTTGCCGTCCACGCTTCCGTTCCATGTCAGGTTGCCCTGGATGTCGGTCTCCACGGGTTGGAAGTAGAGGTCGATGAGGTGCGGATAGACCAGCGGTCGCTTGCTGTTATCCGTAGGCAGATACACGGTGCTGATGTTCATGTTGGCAGGGTCGTTGGTCCAGTCGATGGAGTCGGCAAGGTTTAGTTCCTTAGAGTGGTCGTCCACGTCGCCGTTGAGTTTCTGGAACATGTTCATGTAGTCGTTGTCCTCCGACGTAACGAACATGTCGTCGCCGTTGCATCCCATAAACACTCCACCGATGCGGACATGACTGCCGATGTTGACGCTCACGTCTCCGACCATCTCGTCCGATTCTTCCATTTGCTCATCGTCTGGAGCCAATACCTTCTGCACGGTGGCAGAATTGCCGCCGCCGTACACGTTGCCGTCAATGTGGATGGTGTCCGTGGCGGATCCGTTGATGTCGATGCTCACCCTGTTGGTAAGCGGACGCCACGAATTGATGTTCACAATCTTCACTGCATCGGTGGCTGCTCCAAGCGAAGGCATTGTGCTTCGCATCGGCACAGTATAGACCAACGGTACGGTTTCTGATTTGGGGTCGTCAGGATTGAGCGGATAATATTCGTTGACGGTCACCCTCTTGTTGCCGTTGCGGTCGTTGGCGTACAGATAATTGCCGTTGCCGGCACCGTAAACGTCGCCATAGATGTGACCGCCGAATATTTGGATGTTAGTGCCCGTGCCACCGTTGTCCTTGAAGTAGCCGTCCTTGTTGAGCACCACGTTCACGTATCCCGACACGTCGTTGCCGCCGTATATGTTGCCGTGGATGTAGATGTCCGAATTGTTTAACGCCGACGTGGCGTCGGGTGTGTTGGTGCCTATGCGCACCGTGGTGGCCTTAAGCACGTCGCCCATAAATCCGCCGCCGAAGACGTCATGGCAGTCCACAGCCTTAATCTCCACGTCCGTGGAGCGCACGGAACTGTACGAGCCACCGCCGAACATACGACGGCAGAACACGCCGCCGCCACCCATGATGTGGGCGTCGCCGCAGACCTTGCCCGAATAGCCGCCACCCATGATGTCCATAACCGAATAGCCGCTAAGGAAGTGCTTGTATTCTTCACCCTCTACGACGCCCATGCCGCTGTGGTTGCTTCCGCGACTCCCCATATCCACGTTGACGTAAGTATCGCCTACGACGATGGCGCTGTCGCCATAGCCGCCGCCGAAGACGCAGAAGTGGGGCGAGCCCACCTTCTCGTAAATCTCTCTCCACTCGTTGCTCTCAAAGAAGTTTTTGTCGTTTCTTCCCGATAACAGCATGGTGTAGTCATGGAGCAGACCCTTCGTCATGGTGAGGTGCGTGTTGCCACCAACCTTACATGCCACGTTGCCGCCGGCGTAGATGTTATGATTGATCTTAAACTTCAGCTTCTCGTGGTCGTACTGCGGAGAGTAAGTCACTCCGTCGATGATGCTGGCAGGTTCCCATGAGCGGGTACGTGGTCGCCAGTACGAATGGATAAGGGCTTCGCCGCCGAGGATGAACACGTTGGTGTTGCCCGTTACGTCGGCTGACGTGGTGGTGAGCACGCTCTTGCCCTCCACGTCGGCGGTGCTGGAGCTGCCTAAGCCGCCTCCATAGATGCCATGTCCGATAGAACCGTAGTAGAGTGTCATGAGAGTGTTGCCATAGACGGTGCCGTTCTGACAGCCACCGTAGATGCGCTCCATGAAAAAGGAATAGACATCCCTGTTGTTATCGTCCGCAGGATGAGCCATGTTGGCGTCGTCCGAGGGCGAGAGATACTGCTTCTTCTTGTCGTCCCAGTAAGGATAGTGTATGACGGGACGGTCAATGATGAGGCAGGTGTTGCCGTAGATGCCGCCCAATGTCTTATAGTCTGCACACTCCGAGGCGATACGTCCCTTGCCTCCTGCGAACACGCCGTCCATGATAGAGCCGCCACGGATGTTGACCAGGGTGGTGCGGTTGGAGGGATTGATGTAGTTGTCGCGTGAGAACGTGGCTGAGTCTGCCTTTTCGTAACCTACGTTAGCCACATCGCCACCGCCATACACGCTGCCGAGCACCAACGTACGGTCAATGCGGCTCTTCGTGTCATTGTAAGTGAACATCTTGCCGTAAATATGCACCTCCGTATTCTCCACGCGAGCCATATTGGGGAAGTCGACGTAAGCGCCGTTCTTCCATGCCGACTCTACGCCGGCTCCGCCTCCATAGATGTTGCCTTCGATGGTGCCAGCCTTGACGAAAACATTGGACTTGCCCTTCACCTTACCGAAGTCGTAGGCGCTGCCGTCTTTATAGTCGCCGTATGGAAGGGCGCCCAGACCGGCTCCGTAGATGTCATGCGCTGTGAGCTGGCAGTCGGTCTCGACGTATGTGTCGCCGCTGACATAGCCGGCAAAGCCACCGCCATTTATCTGAAGCAATGTCAGTCCGCTTGCGCCTGTCATCCATGCCAGACGACTGGCGTGATAACGTCGGAACGTGTTAGGGTCGTTGTCGCTGCCGTCATAGCTGCCGTAATAGAGCATCTTTTCTTCCTTCGACACTTTCTTGTAGTCATCAAGCATGGAAAACTCCAGACTCAGATATGTCTGAAAGTCCTTGTTCTGACAGAGATAGCGATACTTGATGCCGTCTATGGTCAGAACGCCTTTGTCGTCAACCTTTGTTCCGGGCTGTGCATAAACCTCCGTCTTGCCTACTTCTGTATTGGCACCATATCCTGCTCCGAACACAGAGAACTGCGGGCGTGAGGCATCCGAACAGCATAAGTACCAGCACATGCCTTGAAGCGAGGTGATGTCGAACAAGCTTATGGTCTTTCCCTTCGAGTCCTTAAGGTCTTCAAGGGGCGAATGATTGACGATGACCACGGCCTTGCCTGTGTTGTTGTCTCCCATCGTGCCCACCTTGCAGGCACGGTTGCCGCCGCCGAAGATGTTATGATGGTTGGCGAACATGCGTCTGTCCAAATCGAAGAAGAGACTCGTGTTCTTGTCGTTCCTGATTCGGTTTATTACCTCTTTGGTTGCAGTATCGGTGATGCTGTCAAGCGATTGGGCAGCAACCATTGTAAGGACGAGACGCATAAACTCTTCTTTGTTGTTGCATACGCGCTTGCTGTCAGCGTCTGCCGAGGTCCATGTGGTGATGTTGCCTTTCTGGTCTGCCTTGCGATTCCATATCCATGTGCCGCCGTCCATCTGCACCTTCGTGTTGCCGAGGATGTTGGCGTAGGTGCCCTTGTCGTCTGTGTCCTTACGTCCGAGCACCTCGTCCGCAGGATTCTCCTTGTTGTCAATGCGCACGTCGCCATATCCGCCGCCGAAGACGCTGTTGCCGAGCATGCCGCCCTCGACGTGTACGAGCGTATTGCCGTCCACCGTGCCGTAAGCACAGCCGCCGTAGACGTTGCTCCATACGTAGGGCACGATGTTGTCCTTGTCAGTACCGTTGCCGGGCTTGCTGTCGGTGATGTGTACGAGCGTATTGCCGTTGATGCGTCCGACGTTTTCATAATGGTCAGCCTCTGCTTTCGTCAGACCCTTGCCACCGCCATACACTTCGCCGAAGACAGTGCCGCCGGAGATATTGACGAACGAACGATAGCCCACTGCCTTGTAGCTTATGAAGGATCCGTCGGTCTGATTGAGCGTTGTGATGCTGCGAAGCGAGTCGGTAGAGTAATATGTGGAAGGCTTGGCAGAGACATACTCGCCCACGTTGGCGTTGTCGCCACCGCCATACACATTGCCGTAAATCTTGGCATCGTCAGAGATTTCCACCTTGGTGGTGCCGATGACGCGAGCCACATTGACGAAGTGGTCGGAAGAAGGAGTCGTGGGTTTCAGACCGGCGCCACCTCCGAACACGTCGCCGTGTATGCGTGCGCCGCACAAATACACCTCCGTCTTGCCGCCAATCTGTCCCGTGGTGTTGTCCTTGGTGGAGGCTGGGTCGCCGAAGCCACCGCCGAACACACGATGGACGAATGTCTTGCCGTCCACCGTCACCTTGGTGCTGTCAGCCACCGTACCTGCATAACCGCCTCCCAAAACGCCCCATACTGTAAAGTTAGGGATGCCCATAGAGTTGTCGAAAACCGGCAATATAGTTGTTGTGCTTCGTTCGGCGTGAGTGGCGAAAGTGCCACTTTCGGAAATCTTAGGTGGCGCCATTTGATAATTATCGTCCACCTCCGTGTCGTATTTTCCGTAATCACCGTCTACGTTGACGGTAACATCGGTGCTTCCGACCTTTGTCAGCTGACCGTAACCGCCGCCGAATACGCTGAAGTGAGGATTGTCGTTGTCCGTATAAGCCTGCTTCCATTCGTCTGTCGTGAGCAAATCGTAGGGAGTAGTTCCCTTCTGTACGAGAACGGTGGCTTTTCCTGCGACGTTGCAGGCAAGGTTGCCTCCGCCGTAGATGTTATGAGGATTGAGGAACTTTCCGGCGGCGAAGAACTCGTCTTTCTTGTACACGGCTCCCTCAATGGAAGGCTCGTCAGAGGGGTCATTGATGTTAGCGTCCCAGACGTAGAAGAGGTTATTCGTGGCATCCCACTTGCGGTTCCATATCACATTGATTGAGAACTCGTTATTCTCATTGTGTCCGCCCTCGCCGCTCATACTGCCTTCGTCCTGCGCCAGCATCACGTTGGTGTTGCCGAGAACGTCGGCGGAGGTGACGTTGTCGTTCGTGATGTTGCCGTTGCCGCCACCGAAAATCTGACCAGCCATGTTGCCCGCATAGATGCTGACGTAGGTGTCGGCGCTGACCTGAGCCAGATTGCCGCCACCGAAGATGTCGCCATAAACGTAAGGTGCCTGTTCGGCTGACCCGATGAGGCTGACGTTGGCATTGCCTATGACCAAGCCCACCGAGTCAGGATGTTGCGTCATATTGTCGTTCGCGGCGAATGTCTGTGTAGTAGGACGACGGCGACGACCGTTGCCTCCTGCGAATACGGAGCCGCGGATGTCAGCATTGTTGCCGATGACGACGTTGGTGGCATCGGCGCCGCGGTTCTCCACCACAGCCATGTCGCCGCCACCGTATACATTATTAAAGAAGACGCCGCCCTGGATGTTCACGTCAGACTTGCCATAGACACGAGCCATGCGTGAGAGGGTCTCAATGTTGTTAGTATTGAGCTGCTTGGCGTCGAGCTGCTTGGCGTCTGCCACGCCGTAGCCGCCGCCGAAGACAGGGCAATGGAAGATGCCGCCATTAATGGTCAGCTTCACGTTGCCGTAGGTCTTGCCCAGTTCCTTATAGTTGATGTTTTTGCCGCCGTAAGCGTTAGTGGAGAAGAAATAGGCGGTGCCGCGTCCGCCAGCGAACACACCCTTCTCGCAATAAAACTCGCCGCCATTAATGGTCAGAGATGTCACGACGTCCGTTTCATTGCCGTTGCCATACACGTTGCCGCCGTACTGGCTCGGTGTGGCTGCTTTCTTGGTCCACAGACTCTTGCTCATAAAGCCGCTGCCGCCGCCGTAGATGCCGTCGATGGGAGCGGAAGCGTAACCGAACTCGCCACCATTGATGACAATTTCGGAGCGGGTGTCCGTAGGACTTACCTCGGTGAAGTTCTGAGTGTCAGCATTGTAGCAATGATAGCTTACCAGACGGTCTTTGGCTGTGGCGTACGGTCCGTAGAGCATCACGTTCTTGGAGTCGTTCCAGTAAGGAATGCGATCGTCTGGCGTGTGGGTGTCGGCAGCGTCGTCGCCATATCCGATGCCGTTCATACCGCCCGCACCGGCTCCGAAGATGCCGCAGAGAATGTTGTCCTTCTTGTCGTTCTTCTCAGGCAGAATCTGGAAGGTGCCGCCGTTGATGGTGACGGTGCTGATGCCGTAGAAGGGATTGTTGACAACCACGTTGCCCGTATGTCCACGACCGGTACTGCCACCGTAAAGCTCGGTTATGATGATACGCTTGTCGGTGTATTCGTCCTTGTTGTTTTCGGATGACGAAGGGTCGAGCGTGATGTTGGCTCTTCCCATAAACGTATTGCAAGGTACGTTGTATGTCTTGTCATCGTAAGGCAGAGTCAGCTCGGTCTGAGCACCTAATGTGCCGTTGACAACACGAGCCACCTTGCCGCTTCTGATGATAATGTCGACGTCGGCATACATGGCGCCCTCGTGGTTGCCGGCAAGGATGACGCCGGCGTCATAGTCGTTGGTGCTCAGCCTCTTTGTGCTGTCGTTCATCGTCACCATACGTTGCTCGTTGTGGAGGTCGTTCCATGTACGGTCAATGTCGATGTCGATGGTACACTTTATGGGCTGTTGGGGTGTGCCCATAATGCCGTTCTGCTTGGCAGGTGCACCGTCTTCTTCTCTTCTAACCGACTGACGACCTCCGGCACTTATACAGGAATAGAAGCCGGACTTGACGCTGATGCTGAATCCCTCCTTGCCATGAGGCATGGAAGCATTATAGGCTGCGATGCTGTCCGCATTGTTGAGCGGATAGAAGCGACCGTCGTTGTTGATGCCGCCGAAGATGTGCAGGGCGTTGGTTACGGCGCCGTCGATGGTGCCGTAGTCGGGTGAGTTATGGCTGAATCCCGTCATGCGGATGCCCTTATCCATGAGGATGTTGTTATACTGGCAGTAGATGATTTTATAGTTGTCGTCGCCATTCATGGCGAAGGTGAGATTCTCGAAGCGGGTGTCTCCCCAGATAGGCAGACCTCTTGACGCTCCCTTTATCTCTATGCAGCCGTTATAGTCTTTGTCCCACATGCCCGTGATGGTGGTATTGCGGAAGAGCTGGGGATTGTTGCGCTTTGCATTTGCCCAGTCGTCGTATGTAAGGAGGCTCTCGCGCTGATAGTTAGACGTGAGGCAGAATCCGGCAAGGGTGGTGTTGGAAGAACTGGTGCCCATAAGGACGATGGTGTTCTCGTCCCACGAACCTTTGGCTGACAGCTTGCTGTAAGCTCCCTTCCATGTAAGCATAGGCTTGTCAGGAGAGTAGCCCCAAGAGTCGTCCGCAAGATTGTCTGTTCCTTTGGCGTATGTCTTGCCGTCAGATGTGGTTACACCGGCGGGGCAGAGATAAACCACGACCGAAACATTCACGTATTTCTCAAGCAATACTGATGAGCCGCTCTTTACCGTAACCTTACAGTAATACTTGCGTCCTTTGGAACTGTCCGTAGGGCGCGTTACGATGTTCTGCGAAGTGGGGATGGAGGTCAGGCGTTCCGTTCCGTTATACCATTCGTAGGTGATGTCCAGGCCCAGCTCGTCGTTGGAGAGATGTTCCTCAGAGTCGTTGGTGACGTTGACGGTGAACTCGCTCTTGCTTGTCGTAAGACTTGCCGAAAGCGTGATGGGGTTGACGATGAGAGTATTGGTGGTGGAGTTGCCGTCGGTGGCATACACAGACTGTGCGTATGTCTGACGGGGAAGAGGGAAGGGATTGAGCTTGTCGGTGTTTACCTTCACCGGATCGGCATTGCCGTGTGACACATACCAGTCGTAAACGTCATTCATGGCATTGCCCTCCTCGTCAACGACGGTGAGCACATCCTCCTTGCCACGCTTCATCTTCAGAGCTATGGAGCTGAAAGCGAAGCTGTTGGACGAAGCAGAGTAAGCCCAAGTCTTGCGGTCGAGCTTATTGTCGTTGATGTAAGCGTTGGCTATTTCGGTAAAGGTCTTGAAGAACGTCTTGCCCGTAGTGGGGTCGATGTCGGTGGGTTCGTGCTCCGTTCCGTCGTTGTAGTTGGTAGAGCCTGATACGGCATTGGCATTAGAGTAATATAATGTAGCCTTATTGGATGCAGGAAAACTCTTCTGGTACGAGCTGCCATAGAAAGCAATGACGCTTCCCTTGATGTTGCTGCCGTTTGTTATGATGCCCGGACCATGCACATAGATGTTGGTGGGGAGAATGGTGTAAGAGTTGGTCGAGAAGCTGGTGGCACAACCAATACCGCCAGATATGGTTACCGCTTTCTTGCATGTGGCGTTCTTGTGCATATTCATGCTTACGTCGGCAGAGATGTTAAAGACGCGGTGATAGCCGCCGTTGATGTAGCCCACGATACCGCCTATACGGTATACGCCGTTAGCGTCATACGCTTCCTCGTTGTCCGTAACCTTTGAGTTGCGTATGATGATGTTGCTTATCTCGGCGTTCTTGGTAAGGTCGGCGGCTACGACGCCAAGCTTTATGGTACCACTGCCCACGGGGCGATAACCCTTTGTCTTCTCCACGCAGGCTTTCTCGATTACCAGGTTGGTGACGCAGGCGAAGCCGGCTTCGTTGGCAGCTGATCCTGCAAGACGTGAGAAGAGACCCCATGATGCCTCCTGACCGTCTGCATTGGTCCAGCAGATGTGCATGTTGCTTATCTTATGGCCGTCGCCGTCAAACTTACCGGCAAAGAAATTAGGTGTCTTTGGATTCCATGAGCCGATAGGAGTCCACAACGCCTTGCTAAGGTCGATGTCCTTGGTTAGCTTGAAGTATTTGCCGGAGAAAGACACGCCGTTGTTTACGTCGTGTGCAAGCTTAGCTAACTGCATGTCGTTGCTGATAAGGTACGGCTTGTCCTTCGATCCGTCGCCTGAATCATAGCTGTCGGCATAGTAAGGCGTGCCGTCATACACGTTGCCATACACTTTAGGCTCGGCGTCGACGGTGGAGTCCTGCTGCGCCAACACCATCTGGGCGCTGACAAGCAGGAAGGTAAGTAAGAAGAGTAGTTTACGATATATGCAGTTTGAGGGATATACGCTCATATTCAAGTCTTTAAATTGAAGTTTAACTGTTTGCTATGTCCTAAAATCAATCTATCAGCAAATGTCCCGTATAGGCATCCTGGTCTGCCAGCACATACAGATAGCGAGGTTGTATGAGGATGCGGATGGGGTTTATCATTGCTGTCTTGCCCGTTGTGAGGTTGCCGAAGTTGTCCTTGTTAAGGGTTATCACTGAGGTGGCGTTCTTTCGTGTCACCATCGTCTTGCCGTCCTCGGCTATCAGCTCCACGTCGTACGTCACTTTTATTTTGGGAGTGAAGTCTGCGTCGGGGATGGTGAAGAAGTCAGAGCCCCATTGCGTATAGCCGGCAGAGGTGACTATGGCAGTCTGCGTGGCATCGTCGTAAGTCTCGCTGCCGTAGCCCTTGTAGGGGATGGGCGTATCGACGAACGGTGCGCGTTGGACGTCAGACCATCCTATGTCTGAAGCGTTCCAGCTGTTAGTGGCGTTGTTCCACGTATAAGATCGTGTGATGGTGCACGAGGTGGCGAGATTGCCAGAGAGCGTTACGCTATGGATGCGGAAATGTCGTATGGCGTTCATCTTGGCATCGAGTCGGAAGGACAGACTGTAGCCGGTAAGGGTCTGGTCGAACTTCAGATTGATGACGCGGTCTTCATTCTCCGTGGCTATCGCTCCCTTGCTGATGGGTAGAGCGCAGATGATGGGCGCTGCCTTCGTGTCGAAGATGACGGGCGATGTGGCGTTCTCCATGGAGAAAGGGAAGGAGAGTGTGTAGATGCCGGAGATGGTGTTGGTCAGCGTAGCCGCTTCAGAATAAGGCATGTATGCGAAGAAGCTGAACGATGAGGCGTTGGGATAATCAGCCCATCGCTTCGGCGTCGTCGTAGGCCAACTCTGCGTGGAAGCATTGTACGTGGCAGTTTCGTTGCGGAAGATAGGGTTGGCGGCTTCGTTGTCCTGATAGCCGAAAACACCCATCGTAGCAGGATGGCGTTGCGGACTGTATGCTTCGTATGGATTGGTGCGTGTGAGAATCTTCTGCGACTGTGCGGAGAAGGTGATGTAGCCGTAGCTGTCGGCATGCTGAATGGGCATGTCGGAAGAATCGCAAGCACTGAGACTTGCGAGGGAGATAATAGCTGCTATGGAACTTAGATGCTTCATGCTTGTATTATATATGTGTTTCTTACCATTCCTGCGTGCCGTTGCCGTTGTTCTTGATTTCGGCACCGGGGAGCCATTGCTCCACTTGCAGGTCGGCGAAGGTGATGTTGTCGCCAACGTCAGACAACTTGAAGATGTAGGTGTATTGGTAGCCTGCCTTCCACTGCATATACTGCGCTGGAACTGTGGCAGACACTTTCTTGCCGCTGATGTAGGCGGTAATGGTGTAAGCGCCCTGCTCGTAGGGGATGTTGGCGAGTGGCGGCACGTAATACCATTTCTGGTAGAGGGTGGGGTCTTTGAGGATGTGGACAGCGTCCGACGGCTCCTCATAGGGGACGGTGAGGAGAATCTTACCAGTGGCATCGGTTGATGCGGGCGCCATCGTGATGACGGGCAGCTGGCTTGAGGGGATGCCGGTGAGGGGATAGGTGGCGGTGATGGTGCCACGGAGAGGGGTGTCTGCCTTGGATGGGTCGTCAAGGAAGCGGCTGTCGCTGAACTGTATGTTCCTCATTGTGACACTCTTCGTGCCGTTGGGATAAGTAAAGCGGAAGCGCACCTTGGCGATGATGGGGGCGAAGGTGAGCGTCACGCACGACCCGTAAGCGGGCGATGAGGCTGATGTGCCGTTGGAGGATGTGGTGGCAAGCCAGAGACGGCTGGCGTATGGGGACGATGTAGCGTTGGCAGCATCGGAATATTCAAAGGGAAAGGAGAGGCTGACGTTGGGGTCAGCGGTGGATGGGGTGGTGACGGTGACGTCGGAACGGAAGGGACTGTAAGCGAAGAAGCGATAGCTTGTGGCTGAATGGTCCCAGTATTTTATGGTTTGCGGAATGGAGAGCATCGGGTTCTCGATGCCCACGTATTCCCAGTCGGCAGTGTTGGAGGCGGTGTTGCCCGCGCTGCCCTGAGTGAAAATAACCTTATAGCCGTCCATCACAATCTGTGAAGACGATAAGGCGGAAACGTCTGATGTGGTTTTATATCCCCAGACGCGGAACGAAGTGAAAAGTGTTTCGAGGCCGTTGCCGGCACCTCGTGTTGTCTGCTCATCCTGCCATTTGCTGTTATTGCTGCTAAAGGCAATGCTCGTTGTTGGCGCGTCAGGATTGGGCACAACGGGGTCGTCCTGCGCCGATGGAGAGCAGGAGAAGCAAAGGCATAATGAAAAGCAAAACAACAAAGAAAGAATGCGTGATGAAAGCATGACTTCTTGTGGTTATTAAAAATGCAATGTCGAGGGTGCGTCAATATCTTGGATTGATGCACCCTCGGCGATTAAGTGTTTTAAGGCTTTGTGCCTATTGTATATTCAATTATTAGTATATCTTAACAACCTTTACACCGTAGGTGTTATTGTTGTTAGTATACTTCTTGTAGTATGTTGTGCCTACAGTAAGAGTTGTGCCGTTTGCAACAGCTGTATTGCCAGAAGGATCCTCGTAATACTCATTCTCACCTGCTATTATTGTAGAACCCTCTCCAATAGTAACTGCTTTATAGATGGTAGTCTCTGTGCCTTCCTTCTTCAGATATACATAAGCGTATGTTGCTGGAGTTTCAGCAGTGAACTTAGCAGTAGTGTTAACACCAGGCTTAACAACCTTTCCATCCTCTTTAGGAATTTCGGTGGCAAATGAAGTTCCAACTTCTGTCAGGACAATACCGTTGCGACCAGTAATACCGGTTGCCTTTGAATCTCTGAACTGCAGAGCGTCAATAACAGTAGCCTCAGTTGCGTCGGCTTTGTTTACCTTGTAAAGATTTCCCTTATTTTCAAGGTTGCACAAGGTTCCATCATCGTATACGCTGAAGTAGATGTCTGTATATTTAGAAGCAGGGTACTCATTACCAACACCATAAGCCTTGATAACCTTCTTTGTGTCGCTGTTGAATGCGTAAGTTGTTACTGAAGGTGTAGCCACGGTTGTGATTGACTCATGACTAAAGTCTACATTGTCAACGTCAGTTACGACAGCATCAAAAGTGATGGGGAAGAGACCCTCTTTGTCGGTAGTGGTACTTGTTGTACCATTGGTGTTGTCTGAAATCTTAAAGATGTATGTATAGGCGTGGTTAGGCTGCCAAGCTGTGTAAGAAGCTGGAACAACAGCAGTTGCGCCATATACCTTTATCTGCTCGCCAGAACCATCAGTAGATGTAAGGGTGTAGTTAAGGCGAAGAGTGAGAGCCTGACCTTCTGCAGGGAGGACGGGAGTGAAGTAGCTGTTGTCCTTGTTTCCTGCCATATTAGCTTCCTTAGCGTTGTCGTTGAGAACTTCCTTATCATTGTAGTTTACTGTGCCAAGACCAAGCTTTGTTGTCGTGTCGTCAGAACCAGTTACTATGCTGACAAAAGCTTTGTTGAATGCAGCATCGCTTGCGTTGTCGCTACCAACCTTAGGATATGTAACGTTGATGGTACCATTAGTAGACAAATTTTTGTCACCGGTTGTAAAGAGGACAGCTGCGCCTTTGTCGGTAAGGTCTTTTTTAGGTTCAGTAGTGTTTTCATAGAACTGGATGTCGCTTACAGTATATCCAGGAATTGTCTCGTAGAAAGCTACACGTACCTTTGCAGTGAGATTCTTGAATGTGAATGTCACTGCGTCCTTGTATTTGGTTCCATCATTCTTGACAGTAGTTACGTCGGTGTAGTAGCACTCCTTGAGGTCTTGGATACTTTTACCTTTAAGAGAGTAAGAAAGAGGTTTGTCAACTGTTGGTGTTGTGATAGCTGTACCTACAATCTGATTGGCTTCAGGATTAGCATCTTTTGTTGTAATAAGCTCATTGTCTCCAACAGAGTAAGCGATGAAGTCGTACTGGTCCTTGCTGTAGTCCCAATACTTGATAGACTGCTCTGAAGGAGCTTTGTCTCCTGCATGAAGACCAGTTTTCTCTACGCCTACATATTCCCAATCGTTAGTGTTGTCAGCTGTTGTACCAGCGCTGTTTTCTTTCCACTTAACCTGATAGTTGTCGAATACAATAGAAGTTGTTGGGCTGTTAGTGGGGAGTGTACCCTTTGTACCCAGTACATAGAATTTTCCACCAAGGAGTTTGGCTGCAGAAGCACCAACGCTTTTGCCGTCAGCAGCACGTGTAATCTTACCAGTCTCTCCTCCGAAGTTAATCACTGAGTTAGCAGCATTTTGTCCGTTTCCTGAGTTCTCGCCCAAGAAGTCGTCGCTTGAGCAGCTGGCGAGCGCCAATACTGAAGCGGCATAAAGAAAATACTTGTTCATAATCTTTAAATAAATAATAGTTTGTATTGTTTTGTTTATTAAAATCTTGAATACATATATATGTTGTTACATATCAAACTCCCATTGCTTCTCCTCGAAGTCTTCCACTACGGCATCAAAGCCTGAACCACCGGATCGGTTAGGGATGGGCACTTTGTCCATGTCAAGCTCCACGGTTATGACGCCACCACGATAGAGCCGGCGCACTTGGTCGGTGACGTCGAAGACAATTGTGGAGTCCTTACCGTTATAGAACTGCATTTTCACGTCCACGTAGTGTCGGTTGTTGAGGTCTGCCTCTGCCACCTTCTCCAACGACTCAAGGTAAGAACGTGTGTCGAGCTTGTAGGGATTGAGCTTTGGCATGCCGAATGTCAGCGCCTTGCCACCTATCACGTCCACCGTCTCCCCCTTCTTGTCCGTCACGTCCTGCTTCATTCGCATGTAGAAGTTGACGGTGATGGCGTCCGTTCCGGTCACGCCCGTATTGACATTGACGGAGCGAGCCATACCGCTGAGGTTGGCGTTGCCGTCGATGGAGGTTACCTTCCTGCCGTTGCGGTTGTTATGATGGAGAATCACTTGCACTAAATATATATAAGTTAGGGGCTGGAGTTGTGTTTCGAGCGTACGTACCCAGCAGTTGCGCTCCTCATCGAAGACGAATCCTTCCAGATTCTTGTTGATGTCGATGCCCTTTTCGTAACTGGAGAAGAGTTCCTCCGGCTGATAGAACGAGTGGGTGAAGTGTGGCGTGTTATACGAAGACGGATTCATAGTCTGTCCTGTGTATGCCGTGACATAGTCGTACGTTGACGTCTCGTCAATGCGCACACTCTGCACGCCGTCGGGAGTGTCGATGTAGTTCCATGCAAGGATGTCCCAAAAGCCGAAGTCGTACTTGGCGTAGATGGAGTTGCCGCTGATGGTGTGCTTGTAAGGAGAGCGGTGGGTGCCGTACTGCGTGCTGCCAGTGAAATAGCGTCGCACCTCAAAGGCATGAGGCTCCGTATAGCCGATAGGACCGAACATCGAAAGGTCGGTGTCGTCCCAACCATACGTCCATTCCGCCTGCCAGTCATATTCGACGTCGTACTTAAACAGATAGTTCCATACAACCTTCAGATTGAGGTCGACGGCAGGAATCTGCATATCAATATCTTTTCCGCCTTGATGAAGATGAAGCATCGGTTCGCGCTCGCAACTTGTTGTTGCGAGACACGAAGCGACGAGGCATGTAGCCATTATCCTATTAATCATCATTACCTTATTTCTTCTTAATGTTCCGTCTGTAGAGCAAGTCGTAACTAAGCGTTATCTCCAGTCGGGTGGGGCCCAACCATGAGTAACGATGCTGTCTCTTGCGGAAGTCCTTGGCATCGCCGTACCATTTATAGTAATATTGCTCCGTGTCCGTGTCTGGGTCGACAGGGCACTTCCATTGATAGGGATCGTAGAGCGTGTGGAGATATCCAGCCTGCAAGCCGAACTCCAGTCGCCAATGTTCGGAACGTCCCAACGGCATCACATATCCTATGCCCATGCCAGCGCCCCAACCTTCGCCTTCCCATCCGCGCTTCTCTCCGAAGCATATATTATATAGGTACGCATGCGCGTAAAGGCTGAAGTAGAGTCCCTTGAAAGCTGCCCCTTGTCCCAACGGACGCTCACGAATGTCGCCGCTTCGCAGATAATAGCGGGTGTGGAGCTGATAATTGCGCAACTGGAAATACTTGTGATCATCGTAGTGCTGCCACCACGGACCGTCAAAACTGGCTCCGTACGTGAAGTGACCGTGAAGCGGATAATACTCTATCGCCACATTAGGGATGGGGCAGAAGCGGTCATAACCTGGCATGTAAGCGAAGTCGAGGAGCAGATTGGTCTTAACGCTCAATAGCTCGCGGCGTGGCAGAACCGTGTAGTCGCTGTATGTAAAAGCGGGAATGTCAAGCTTAACATTATTCGGGACCGTTGTCGGCATCATAGCCAAAGGCTGTGACATCAGACTGTTGTCGTCCAAGCCAAGAAGCTGTCGCTTGTCTATCGCCATTATTCGCACGGCACGCAATACGGGGTAATACTCCTTGAGCACGTAGCGCCATAGCTTGCCGCCGTCATATTGCTTCATCGCCTCTTTAAGGCGAGTGTTGTTGATGCCATAATGGTTTATGAGCGAGTCTACCTCATGAAATCTCTTATCCTTGCCGATGCGCATCAGCGTTTGAAGGAGGGCGTAGTCCTCAGGCACGACATCATAGCGTATTCGGTCCTTGCTAATGCCGTAGCTGCCGAGCAGTCGGTCCACAGAGGCACGACGTCCCTTCGCCAGACGACAGTTGTTGTCGTATGGACCTTCAGGTGATGCCGTGGCACGTCCAAGGACAATGCCTCTATCGCCCAACGCTTCAAGTTGAGGAATAAGGACTTCGGTAATCCACTTCCTGTCTTGATCGCTGATGTTCATTCTGTTTACAATAAATTGGATGGGACGCGAATTTCGGACAAAGGTGCTGTCAGTGGTCTTAACCTGAGCAACCGTGTCCAAAGCGAAGCATGAAATCATTGTAATTATCACTATAAGATATTTCACTTACCGTAAAAACGTTTGTAATCCTGACTTGATTTATGTTAATTCGTTGAAGGATAATGCCTAATCCCAACATATTCTGACTGCAAAATTATAAAAAATGCAATAATTACAATGCAATTGCATGTAGTTTTTTAAAAGTAACATTGTTATATTATGTTAATGGCTTAAGTGTGATATATCATAAAAAAACTCCTTAAAAGGACAAAAACATTAACAGTTTTAATGCTTTTACCTTTCAAGGAGTAACTTGTTTGAGTTTTTTTATTATAAGAATAGCGTGTTACATTCTTATTTAAGGCGGAAGATATTCAGCGAGTTAGCCGGAATCTCCACTACGCCGCCATCAGAAGAAGTGGTGACAAACGTCTCGGTGGGGTGGACGTTTGTGGGGTTGTCGATGGTGTTCTCCTCCTGACCATTCTTGGCTGTGAGGCGGATTAGCTTGGCGCCCTTGATGGTCTTGCCATGTAGACAGATTTCGGCTGTGGTGTTCTCGCTGCTGGTGTTGGCTACCTTCAATATCACTTCCCCGGTGTTTTCGTCAAGAGTGGCTGTGGAGAATACGCCGGGCAGCGTGTTAGCGCGGAGCTTTGTGGCGAATATCTGCTTGCCGTCAAGACTTGCGTAAACGCTGTCGCCAACCACCTTCAGCTCGATGTCGTACCAGCGACCCGTCTCAATGGTTCCTGAGACAGTGGCAGCCTGACCCTTTGCGCCGCCGACAATCTGCTCGATGCCGTGCTGCGTGTTGTTCCATCCGCCAAGGTTGAGCCAGCAGTAGTTCTTGTCGTCCACATAATTAAAGATAAGCATGAAGCCCTCGTTGCCTGAGTCCTTGCGTGCTCTTACCTTATATATATAGCCGTCAGCAGTAATCTCACCGGGGTTGAGACGTATGCAGCTCTCGCCATTGGACGTCTGCTTGATGATGCCGCCGTCAACCTTCCAGTCGCCGTTAACGTCAGTGGGAAGTTCCTGCAGAGTCATAGGCAGAGCCTTGCCCTCAGCATCTGTGTAGCCCTTGTCTTCGAATGAAGCCTGCGTTGCCCATGTGCCCATACCCACGCGGCATACAGCCGGCTTGACCTGCACCTCGCCGTAAGAATAAGGATTGTCCTGCTTTACGTTGAGCACACGGGTGCCCACGTTGTTAGCCATGAGGTTCTGAACGTAGTAAGACGGTGTGCCGAACACACGGTCAGACGTAAACTGTATCATGTCAGGTGCCCACATACGGTCGTTGAGGTTGGCGAAGATAGGAGCGTATGATGCCATCGTAACGATGTCGCTGTTGTTCTCGATGCCCATCATATAGACAGCCTCGCCGAGAGCGGCGTCAAGAGATCCCATATTGCCGAAGCCCTGTGTAACGGCATACTCGCCGACGTAAATCTCAGATCCCTTACGGTCGTAACCGTCATACTTGCGGAAGTTCTCGGCAAACCAAGCCGGATTGCGATAGTAATGCTCGTCGAGCAGTTCCACGCTTTCGTTGCTGTCCCATGTGGGATTGTCATCACCCCATGCCACTACGTTGCCGATGAGGTGCATGTTGGGATACTTGGCGAGGACAGCATCCTTAAACTTCTTGAAGCGCTCATAGTAATGGTCGCTCTGAAGGGCAGGGTCGGGCTGGTTGTTCTCATTGCCAATCTCGAGATACTCGATGTTGTAAGGCTCTGGATGACCGTTCTTTGCACGCAGCGCACCGTACTTGCTTGTGACAGGACCATTGGCATACTCCAAAGCGTTCATACATTCGTCAATCCAAGGCTGGATGCTGTCCACGGGGGTCATGCCACCGTGCCACAGTCCAACGTTCACCACGTAGAGCGGTTTGGCGTTAAGGTCCTCGGCAAGCTGCAGGTATTCGTCAAATCCCATGCCGTCGCTTGTGCGATAACGCCAGTTGACGTTCTTATGTCCCGGACGTTCTTCGATGGGACCGATGGTCTTCTCCCAATGGAAAGCGTTCTCAGGCGACTCCTGTCCTTCCACGTAGCAACCGCCGGGGAAACGTACGAACTTGGGACGGATGTTATAGAGAAGCTGTGCAAGGTCGGGGCGCAGACCGTTCTCGCGATTCATGAATGTAGGCGGGAAGAGGCTGACAACGTCCAGTGTGATGGTGCCCTTGCCGTCGAAGACCAGCTCGAACTGAGCTTTAGGGTCGTTGGCGTTGGCAGTAAGAGAGGCAGTGAACTTGCTCCACTTCTTTCCCATCTTAGCATCCACGGCTGTCTCGGCATACACACTCTTGCCATCGGCGCTGACGAGGCGAGCCTTAACGCCTCCCTTGTAGCTTCCTTTAGCCCAAAGAGACAACTTGTAAGTTCTGCCCTGCACGGCATTGATGCCCCAGAAACCCTCGTTAACGAGAGAGGCAGTGGCGTTCTTACGCGCAGCAATGTTTATCTGAAGAGCCTTTCCCTGAGCGTTGTTGAGCAGAGCCTTGCTGACGAGTTGCGTAGATATGGTTGCTCCGTCTGCAGCCTTTGTGCGCCATGTGGGAGTGGCGTTGTCGCTGTCCTCGAACGAGCGGTTGCTGATAAGCTCGGCGTAGAGACCGCCGTCCGCAGCATGATTGATGTCCTCGAAGAAGATGCCGTAGAGATTAGGCGACACCTTAACGCCGGGATTGGCTACATCAACGTTTATCTTCACTTGGGCGTTTGCTGTCAAAGCGGAGGCAAGCAACGCCGAGAGGAGGATGTTATTTGGCTTCATTTTTTTCTTTTATCTTTTGTTGTTTATGGAATGGTTGAGTGTTAAAGAGTTGGCCAACCGTCGGCAGTCCAACTTATCTTCTTCTGAATGAGCAGCGGGGCGCCGTTCTTCTGCATGCTGTAGCCGTGGCAGACAAACCAGTCGCCGTCTGCAAACGAGTAAGCTGCGCAGTGTCCTGCTGCCTCAAACTCACGCTTGTCGCCTTCAAGGAAGATGTTGCCGCCACCCTCACGCATATCCTTGCCGTTGCGGTCGAGGTAAGGACCTGCCACTTTCTTGCTTCTTCCCACTGCCACACGGTAGTTGCTCTTTGCGCCGCGGCAGCAGTAGTCCCAGCTTACGAACAGATAATAATATCCGTCGTGCTGCATTATGAAGGGAGCCTCGATGGCGTTGGTGCCGGCAAACTCTGATGTAGGATTAGGTTCGGCAGTGGTGTCGCCCACGGCATGTCGTCTTGCTATGGTAACGGGCTTGGCGCCACGCTTTACGTGTAAGGAGCGGTCGAGCTGTATGAGCTGGATGCCGTCCCAGAACGATCCCCACGTCATCCAAGCGTTGCCCTTCTTGTCAACGATGAAGTTAGGGTCGATGGCGTTCCAGTTGTCGCGGTCTCCCTTAGAAGCCACGATGCATCCCTCGTCCTTCCATCCGTCCGCATTGGCGAGCGACGTATTGCTAAGCAATCCTATAGCCGACGTATTCTTGCCGAATGTGGAGCAAGAGTAAGCCATATACCACTTGCCGCGATACTTGATGACGTCGGGAGCCCAAATGTGAGTCTCAAATCCCGGAACGCTGTCGCGGGTCCATGCCGGTATCTTGCCTTCCGTCAGTAAGCCTTCAGGTTTGATGGTCCAGTGGCGGCGGTCCGAGGATGTCATCTGTGTGATGCCGTGTCCGGTGCAGTAAAGATAATACTGACCGTCCTCGAAAGCCATCACGGGGTCGTGCACCATTGGCGTATCGACAGCGAGAGGAGCCGTCTGGGCGCTTGCCTGAGCCGTATTAAAGAATGGGGCAGTGGCAAGAACCACTGCTCCATAGATGTATTTCTTGAGATTCATATTTAATAGAGTATCTCTTATGAATGTTTTTACTTATTAACGAACTTGCGTCCGTTCACAATTACGATGCCCTTGTATGAGCTGTCCACCTGCTGACCGTTCAGATTATACCACTTGCCGTTGCTCTCAGCCTTCTTGGTGATGACGTACGGAGAGTTGATGCCAGTGGCTAAGCTTGATCCGTCGATGTACGAACCTTCGTTAACGAAGAACAATACCACCTTGTCCTCAGGCTGTGTAAGCTTCATGCTGAACGAATAGTTGTATACCTTCTTGGTGGTAGTGGTGATGGTGGATGTCATCTTCACCACATTGCCGGTGAACTCTACATTCATATCCACTAACGAACCGTCCATATCTTCAACGAATGTGTCCCAGTTGTAGTCGCTCTGGAGGGTAAACTCAACGTTGGATGAGTTGTCATTAGTATTGCCACCAGCAACTGTGAACCATCCGTAGTTGTCGTTGCGGAGAACGAAATGTTCGCCATATCCCTCAGCACCGCGCTCAGCGTTGGCAGCCACAAGGCACCAGTTGTTCCAGTTTGCCACCTTGTTGCTGTAGTTATAGAACTTAAGCTCTGCCTTGCCGCCCTTCTTGAGAGTGTAATAGTCCTTCGAGAAGTTGGTCCACCAGGCTGCAGAGGTGTTCTTCTCCATTGACTCGGGGAAGTAAACGTCAGCGTCCTTCTCTGCTTCTGCCTCCACTACGATGGTGTAGTCCTTGGTGTAGACGTAATCGTCCTTTGAGACTATCATTGTCATCGTTACTTCACCCTGACCCTTTACCTTTCCGTCGCTTGTGAGGATGCTCTCGTCGCTTGACTTCCATGAGATGTTAGTGCCGAGCTTACCCTCTGTGGGCAGAACCGGAGTCTCTTCCAAAACAGTGCCGTCGTCGAACGGAAGGTTAATCTTGTTGGCTGTGTACTTGATGGCAGCCTTAGCGTCAGCCTTCACAGCCCAAACCTCCTGCTGCTTTGTGTAGCTCTTCTGACCCAATGTGGTGGAACCGCTTGAAGAAGAGAGAGCAGCGATGGCGATGGCGGGGATATTGGTATAGTCGATGGTCTGGCGAACCAGTACGCCGCGATAAACCACGTCGTCAATGGTAAGAGCGATATAGTCAGTGCCTGCTGTGCGCTCCCATGTGCCGTTCTCGGCACCGCTGATGGTGCCGTCGGCATTGAGGCGGATGTTGACGGGAGTCTCGTATGCCTTGGCTTCCGTGTTCTGACCATACTCATGGCGGAGGAACTGATAGTCGCCGGCTATCTCGGTGTCTGCGATGGAAGCCTTAGTGGCGATGTCGTTGTTGGTGATTGTCTCGCCGTCAAACTCGAACGGAGCAGCCATTATCCAACCCTCATCGTTAAGGAAGAGCTGATGAACGCGAACCTCATGACCTTCGCCCTTGTTGGTGAAGCGTGAGTGATAGACCACGAACGAGCGTCCTTCCTTGTCTGTGAAAGCAGAGTTGTGACCCTGCGCAATCTCTGCACCCGACATCGGATCCCACTTATAGCCTCCGAAGAGCAGCACGCCGCGGTTGTCGACTGCAGTGGCGCTATAGTTCATAAGGTAACGGTTGAAGACTGCTGATGTGCCGTTGCAGTCAACGTAAGGTCCTTCGGGATTGTCCGAACGGAACACGCGCATCTGATAGCCGCCGGTGCTGACGAGTCCGCCGTAGCTCATGAAGAGGAAATAGTGTGAACCAATCTTCTCTACGTAGCTTGCCTCGCCCGAAACATAATAGCCACCGGCTATCTTCTTGCCGAAGTAGGGGTCGCTTGTGGTGTTGGCGCTGGCAGCAGCGGATGTAGCAGCTTTGCCATTAACCTCGTAAGGATATGTGTAAGTGTAGTCGCGCAGACCGTTGCTCTTGTCGAGACGCAGCAGGAAGATGCCGCCCGACCATGATCCGTAGCTCATCCACAGATTGTCCTGATCGTCATAGAATACGCACGGGTCGATGCAGTTAGGCCAGAACGATCCCCACTTGTCGCCTACATTATATCGCTCGGGCAGGGAGGTTTCGCCGGTGGCAATGGTGAAGTCGGTGTTCTTCCAGTCGGCGGCAGCGGCATATCCATTGTGTGCATACTTACCCAAGAAGCCGGAGAATACCACCGGACCCTGATATTTCCACGGACCTTCTACGTTGTCGCTTGTGAAGCAGACGATGCTCGAAGCCCAGTTGTCACCGTTGAGGCTCATATACATACACCACTTCTTCATCGTCTTGTTGTAGATGACGTCGGGTGCCCACTGCATGCCCTTCACTGTATTGCCTTTCTTCTGCCATCCGTGAGCGTCGAAGTTGCCGAACGTAACGGTCTTGCCCGCATGGTCCTTGACGGATGTCACGGCGTGTGTGGCGTAAGCGTCAGAGTAGTTGACGAGCGTGCCACTCAGATTACAGAAGAGGCTGTTGGTGGCAGTGGCGTTTTCCTCGCCAGCCTTAAATACTGTCCACTCCTGATAGTTCTCAGCGGCAGTGGTCTTGCCTCTGCCAAGGTGAGATCCATATATATAATATGTAGGGGATGCGGGATTTGTGATGTTGTCAATGACGATGGACGGGTCATGACAAACCACGCGCTTGTTATATTGGCGAGCGCTGTAAGCTCCCTGCAAGTCAGCGTCGGTGACAGTGGTCTGCGCTGCGGAAGAGAGAGCGGAGAATGCGAATATGGGAATTAATAGATTCTTCATAGGAATATTTTTAATTGAAAATTGAGAGTTGAACTTCCAACTCTCAATTCTCAACTGATTTTACTTATGTCTTCTTGCCTTGGCAGCTGAGCCAAACACAAGGTGGCTGCCGTCCACTGTGAACGAAACGTAGAGGTCGTTCGGGTTGATGGTGTTGATGCCGAGGTAAGACTGGTAGGTCTCTGTGCCGTCATTGCCGGTAACGATAGCCTGTATGTCAGCGGTGCCGTTGTTGCAGTTTGTGACGTAAAGCTTAACCTTGGCGCCGTTCATTGCAGCGAGCCATCCAGCCCAGTCTGCGTACGATTCGAGCTGAGTGCCTATCGAGGTGCAAGCTGCGTAGCCGTTGCCCCAGCCGTAGTTGTCGGCACGTACAACTCCATATTCAGGAGTTGTCTTGGCTGCATCGCGGAGGATTACCACGTAGTTGTTCCAGTTGCTTACACCAGATGTGTAGTTGGTGAAGTTGAACTCGCGAGTTGCGCCAGCCGGAACCTTGATGTCGTCTGTGAATACTGACCAGAACGCGTCAGAGCAGTTGGCTGCACCGAGAGAGGTTGGCTCCGGAGTGGCAGCAGTAACCTTCGACTCGTTCACCTTAACTGTCACCTCAGCAGTCTTGCCGCCGTTGGCAGTGATTACCACCTTGTGCTCGCCAGCCTTTGCAGGAACTGTTGAGAAGGTGAGCTTCGAGTTGTCGAGCACCTCTGTGCGTCCGTCCTGATAAGTTCCCTTCACCTCCAAGCCAGTGGCGTCGAATGCCAATGTGCGCTCCACACCAAGGATGGCACTTGAGTTGAAGAAGTAATAGTTGGTGTGCTTCGGCTTGCTTGTCACCTCTATCTTCACTGGAGTGTCCACCACCTTGAAGGCTGCGCTTGCATTGATGGTCTTGTCAGCCTGCTTGTTGAGGAGAGTCTTGTTGAGCGTAGCAACGATATACTTGTCGCCGAGAGTATTGAAGTCGGGCACTACCATGAACGAGAGGTCGCTTGCCGAAATCTCTTTGACAGTTCCGCCGTCGTATGTAACCTTAGCCTTGATCTGTGATGTGAAATCAGAAAGCTCAGTGCCGAGGTTTACCTCTGCCGGAACATCGGTAAGTTCCATAGAGACAGGCTGCTGGTCAACTGCGTCTGTCACGTCCATCTCATCCTTGTCGAAGACGTAGTAACATCCGTCAACGGTGAAGTCGAGGTAAAGGTCAGCCGACTCAACGGGGATGCCTGTATACTTCTGCTGCGAAACCATACCTTCTGTTCCTACTACGTCAGCCACAACGTCGCAGGTGTTGTCGCCATAGTTGGTTACTGTGACCGTAACCTTTGCGCCGTTCATCTGAGCGAGCCAGCTTGCCCAGTCGCCTGACGCTGTGTTGCTGTGAGTGCAGGATGCGTAGCTGTCGCCCCATCCATAGTCGTCCGAACGGAGGCAGCAATACTCTGTCTTGTCAGCCTTGCGGAGCACCACTACGTAGTTGTTCCAGTTGCTTGCAAGTGAAGAGTAGTTGGTGAAGGTGGTGGAGTAGACCTTGTTGCTCTCAATCTTGATGTCCTGATCGAGGTGAGCCTCCCACCATGCTGATGAGCAGTCTGTATTTCCGAGTGTGGTAGGCGAAATCTTCGCAGCTTGACCCTTGTTGGCATTGGCGATGGAGTCAGCACGTTCTGTAAGCCAGTCAGGACCGTTAACGTTGAATATGTCGCTGCCCTCGCATCCGGTCAGTGCTGTCATCGCCAAAGCGGCGGCGCAGAATACGGATGCCAATTTGCTTATATGTTTCATAATAGTATTTGCTAATATTTAATAATGTTGTTTTTACTTGCTGAGTCTTGTAACCGGGTGAACCGTCCAACCCTTCTCCTTGAAGTAGGTGGTGTTGTCTGACGAGTTGTTGGCTGAGTTGCCGACGAGGTTCGGGTTGTTGTTAATAAGGTTCTGCGAGATGGGCAGGAACTCATGTCCGGGAACGAAGTAGTCAACCGGGCTGATTACCTTGTCGTCGCTACCATACTCAGAGTATGAAACCGGATCAGTGGGCAGGAAGTTGATGCCGAGACGCACAACGCTGTGCTCCTTCAACTGCTGCAGACGGTCAGCGTCATAGAAGAATCCCCAACGGATAAGGTCGAAACCGCGACCGAACTCGCAACCGAACTCCTTCGGACGCTCCACGTTGGCAATCTGCTCGAAGAGCTTGTCCTTTGTGTCGAAGTCGGCAAGCTTGAGCTTGGCGAGGTTAGCACGCTGGCGCACCTCGTTAATCCAGTCGATGGCCTGCTGTGTAGGTCCGTTCACCTCGTTCTCGCACTCGGCAGCGCGGAGCAGAACGTCAGAATAACGCATCATGCGGAGGTTGATGCCGCAGTGCAGACCGGTGGTAACGGTGCTATACAAGTTGGTGCGGATGTTGGTCCACTTTGCGATAGGAATGCCACCGTTGAGGTTGTTGGTGACGAGAGTGTCTTGCGGAGTGAGCTTCTGTGTGTAAGCCACGTTGCCGTTCTCGAAGCCTTCCCAGTCCTTCTCGTATGTGCAGAGAGTCCAGTAAAGACGCGGATCAAGCTTGCCGGCTGTTGTGCGTTCGCTCTTGAAGAGCTGATAGAGCCAAGGCGAAGCTGAGAGGTCAGCCCAACCGCCGAAGCGTCCCGGGCAGAGGTTAGACTCGATGGCGTGACCCTGAGTGGCGTTCGGAGAAGTGTTCACCGGTGTCCATTCGTCGTCGGTGCCCTGTGTGCCGTAGTCGAGATACTGCACCTCGAAGAGGCTCTCGGCGTTGTTCTCGTATGCCGAACCCTCGCGGAAGTTGTCGCCGTAGTTGGCCATGAGCGAGTACTTGCCATACTTCTTGTTGATGATGTCCTTCAGCACAGCGAGAGCGTCGCTATACTTGTGGCGCTGCATGAGAGCACGGGCGTAATAGCCGGCAGCGGCACCGCTTGTGGCGCGACCCTTTGCCCACTCGCCGCCCTCTTCGCGTGAGGGGAGCAGCGTGATGGCTTCCTTGAGGTCAGCCTCCACCTGGTCGAGCACCTCGTCGTACGAATTGTTCTTGCCGTACAGACCGTCCAGTGTTGAGTATGTGTCGTAGTCGGTGATGAGCGGCACGTTCTGGTAATAACCGGCGAGGTTATAGTAAGAGAAGGCACGGAGGAACAGAGCCTGACCCTTGATGCGCTTCATGCTCTCTGAGAGGGCAGCGTCGTCGTTGCCGGTGCGTGAGAGGATGAAGTTGCAGACGTTGATGGTGTAGTAAGCCTCACGCCAGGGCCACTCTGCAATCTCGTTGGTGATAGGAGCGTTGAAGTTGTCGAACTCGAGGTACCATACCTGCGAAGCGTTCCATACCTCGTCGCCGCGAGTCATGTCGATGGTGTATCCCACACGACCCGTAGAGCCTTCGATACGTATGTGGTTGTAAGCAGCGATGACACACTCCTCAAGGTCGTCGGAGGTGAACTTGTCCGTGGTCTGCTGGTTGGGGTTGGTAAGCTCCAACTTGTCCTCACAAGAAGTCAGCGACATGGCGCTCAGACCGAGGAATGCTGCAAGTGCATAATTATATAGTTTCATAATTGGATTTACGTTTAATCGGTTATTGGTTTTTTGTTAGAATGTGAAGTGCAGACCTGCCATGAAGCTGCGTGCGCTTGGGAACGAGCAGAAGTTGTAGCCCGGTGTGAATGTGCCGCCAGCGTAGTCGACGTTATATCCCTTGTAGCCTGTGAAGGTGTAGAGATTCTGAGCCGAAACATATACGCGTACGCCGCTTACCAAGCCTCTGAACCACTGGTCAGGGAAGTTGTATCCCAGTTCCACGTTAGCAATCTTCCAGTATGCTGCGTTCTGGATCTTGCGTGAGCTGAAGAGGTCGTTCCAAGCGAGAGTGGCCTTGTTGGCTGCGTATGTGCGTGGTACGTTAGAAAGGTATGTAGAACCGTCCTCAGAGAAGCGGTTGGCGTCAGCCATAGCCACGTCCTTGTTGCCCCAGCCATAGCAAGAGTTGAGGCTGTTGTAGATGTCGTCGCTTACATGATAGTTGAGCACGCCGTATGTAGAGATGCTCAGGTCGAAGTTCTTATACTCCATGTGAGCGCTCAGTCCGAAGTTCACCTTTGGCAGACCGCTGCCGAGAACTGTCTGGTCGTAAGCGTCGATAACGCCGTCAGGCTCGCCGTTAGGACCAGAGATGTCCTTGTAGAGGCAGTCGCCGATGTTGGCACCCTGCTGTGTGGCGTGATTGTCGAGGTCGCTCTGTGTGCGTGCGAGGCCTTCGTAAACCCAACCGTAGAACTGACCGATCTCCTGACCTACGTATGTGGCATAAGCGCCGGTGATGTACGACTTGGTGCCGAAGCCGAGTGACGTAACCTTGTTCTTCAGTGTGCTGAGGTTGGCAGAAACGTCATACTTGAACGGATGGTCGTGGTTGCGGTATGTGGCAGAGAACTCGAAACCGCTGTTGTCCATAGAGGCAGCGTTCATCGTAACGGTAGCGTTTGCCACACCGGTCTGTGTAGGAACCGGAACTCCGTAGAGAAGGTCCTCAGAACGGTTCTTATACCACTCTGCTGTAAACTCGAAGCGGTTGTTGAACATGGCGAGGTCGATACCGATGTTGGTTGACTTCTTCTTCTCCCAAGCGATGTTCTTGTTTACGAACTCAGAAACGGCAGAACCCGTAACGACGTTGTTGCCGAAGCTGTAGGTCATGTTGTTACGCTTCATTGTCGCCATGTACATATACTCGCCGATGTTCTCATTACCGAGCACACCATAGCTGGCGCGAATCTTAGCCATGTTGACAATCTTCTTGCTGATGGGGAAGAACTTCTCCTTGTCCAGACGCCAACCTACTGACACTGAAGGGAATGTGCCCCAACGGATGTCCTTGGTAAGACGTGAGCTACCATCGCGACGGATAACTGCTGAGAGCAAGTACTTCTCGTCATAGTTGTATGTCAAGCGGCCGATGTAAGAGGCGAGCGCGTGGCGATATTCGTAAGACTCTGAGTAAGTGTTGGCTGCGTTCTGGAGCTGGAGGTAGTAAGGCTCGGTGAACTTGATGCCCCAGCCGGTGAGCAGGTTGGTGTTCTCTTCCTCGTATGTCAGACCGCCGAGAAGGTTGATGTTGTGCTTGCCGAAGTGACCGTCATACACGAGAGTGTTCTCGATGAGGGCGTCAGAATAGTTGCGCGAGCCCTTTGTAAGGCGTTCGTTGGCCTTGTCAAGATAAACACGGTTAGACTGAATCCATGCCGGAATCCATGTCTTGTCCTTAGCCTCTGTCTTGCTGTAAGAGAGGTTGATGTTGTAGTGAAGGCCGTGGTTCTTGAGCTTCAGACCCACCATCTTGAACAGATCGACGTCAGCAGAAGCTGTGCCTACGAAGCGGTCAACGATGGTGTTGCGCTGCAGCATATTGTTGACGAGCAGCGGGTTGGAAGCCGAGATGTCGCCGTGTACGTTGTCATAGTAAACGCCGTAGCCGTAAGCGTCGTAGCGATAGTTGTTGGCTGCACCAACCTTGTCGTCGAGCACCCATGTTGACGGGTCGTAAGCCTTGATGGTAGGCTGCATGAGCAGAGTGCCGCGGAGCACGTTGGTGACGTCGCCGTAAAGACCCTGGACATACTCGCCGGCGTTGGAGAGGCCCATGTTGTCCTGATTGGAGTGAGAGTAAACCATGCTTGTGCGGAACTTGATGAATTTTGTTTCCATCGTGTTGTTCACGCGGGCTGTGTAGCGCTCGTAGTTAGGACCTGCACCCTCAAGCGTGCCCTTCTGATTGAAGTAGTCGAGCGATACATTATATGTGCTCTTTGCGCTGCCGCCGCTGAGAGCCACGTTGTGGTTCTGACGGATGCCGGTCTTGAACACCTCGCTGAACCAGTCTGTATTGGTGTTGTCCTGGAAGTGATAACGTCCGTCTTCGCCCATCTTATAACCTCCGGGAAGGGTGGTGCCTGAGTTGGCGCAAGCCTGACCTATGTAATTGCTGTACTGGTCGGCATTCATAACGTCATAAACGTCGCCGGGGATGACGTCAGCTCCGAAGTAGCCGGAATAGTTGACCTTCAGAGGCTGGTCCTTCTTGCCGTTCTTCGTTGTGATGATAACCACACCGTTGGCAGCACGCGAACCGTAGATGGCACCTGCCGAAGCATCCTTAAGAATCTGGATGGTCTCGATGTCGTTAGGCGAGAAGTCGCGGATGGTGGTACCCATAGGCACACCGTCGACTACATAAAGAGGAGCTGTGCTGCCGAACGAACCGATACCGCGGATGCGTACTGACGGGTCGGCACCAGGCTGACCGTCCGATGTAATCTGAACGCCCGCAACCTTACCTTCGAGCATTGTAGAGATGTTAGAGTTAGAGACTTTCTTCATCTCCTCAGCGTTAACGATGGCAACAGAACCAGTGAGGTCAGCCTTCTTCTGTGTACCGTAACCTACTACAACAACCTGATTGAGGACGTTGTTGTCAGGTGTGAGCTGTATCTTTTCTATAATAGCGCGGCCACGTACAGCCACTTCGCTGGTCTTATAACCCAGATAGCTGACAATAAGCGTAGCGTTTGATTCGACATCCAACGAGAATTTTCCGTCTATGTCGGTGACTGCGCCAGTCTTCGAATTCTTAGCCTTGATGGAAGCACCCATAAGCGGAGCGCCAGTCTCGTCGACAACCTGTCCCTGCACCTTAATGGTGGGGGCTTGTGCTATGGCTGCATTGGCTGTGACTGGGGCAACAACTGTTGCACCGCCAACTGCGCCGAGGCATAGCATCATTGAGAATACTTCTTTCCTCATTGTTTCTGATTTTAGGTTTTTAATTATTATTTAGTTATAATTTTTTATTTCTCTTAGGTTTGAGATCGCCATTAGCTTTTAGCTTTAGGTTAAAGGTGATAACGAACGACTGCCTTACATGTATTGGTAACATGAATGATTTGTGCACCCGTGAAATTTACAGTGGCAAAATTACACTTATTCACTATTGGTTAGGTGGACAAACGCTATAAAAAAGGTGGACAAACGCTGTAAATGTGCTGTTTTTACCTTATTTGCGCTTTTATCCACTAGCTGTGTACCTACACGGTGAATTTGATATAAATCATGTAGGTGGACAAGTTATATTAAGGGGTGGATAAGAAAATGGTAATGAAAGGGTGTAGAAAACGTTCACTTTTACTCGTGTTTTCTTAAAGAGCCACTTTAGCAATCTTATAGAGCCTCTCTTACATTCTAAAAGAGCCACTATTACACTCTAAAAGAGCCTCTTTTATAATGCAAGAGAGGCTCTTTTAGAGTGTAATAGTGGCTCTATTGGAAATTAACAGTTGATAACACATCTTTCTGCTCCTTATTCTCGGTACGAAGAAGGAGCCACACCATACTGTTTGGAGAAGCAGCGTGTGAAGTATTTGGGGTCGTTAAAGCCTACGCGGTATGCTATCTCCGTGATGTTGCGGTTGGCTACATTGTCTTTCAGCATGCGCTTGGCGATGTCCAGACGGTAATTGCGGATGAACTGTGAGGTGGGCAGTCCGGTCTCAGCATTGAGCTTCTTGCTGAGCACGGCGCGGTTGATGCCGATGGCGTCAGCCAGCTCCTGCGCTCCGAACTTAGAGTTGCTGTAGTTTCGTTCCATTGTCTCCATCACCACTTCCATGAACGGGCGCTCGTTAGCTACGGTCTCTTGGCGGTCAGCTTCGATGGTCTTCTGCTGGCTCTCCTTGTAGCGACGCTGGTTTTCCAGAATCTGCTTGATGCGCGTCTGCAGTTGTCCCGGCTCGTCACTCTCCTTGAGTGCATCCTCGATGGGTTGGTAGAGCGACTTCACTTCACGCTCGCGCATCTTCTCCATGCGGCGCTTGAAGATGTAGCGAACGGCTACGCCTATACATATTAATATAATAAGCACGAACCACCAGCTCTTATAGAAGTAAGGCGTGACGCTTACGTCTATGGATATGGTCTGCTCGTTCTCGGCTCCGATGTTGGGCGAATATCTCACCTCAAACTTGTAGTCGCCGGCGGGTAGGGTGGAGTAGCGCACGCTGTGCTGACCCGGCTGCAGCTTCACCCATTCCTTTTCGTATCCCTTCATGCGGTAACTGTAGACACCTTGGTTCTCTCCCGTTTAGTTGAGAGCCGAGAAGCTGATGCTGAACGAACGGTCGCTCTCGTGAAGCCTTATCTTTTTGGCAGTCGTTATGTTCTCCTTCAGATGATTGCTTCCGGCGAACACGGTCTGGTTGTTGACGCTCAGTTCGGTGAAGCGCAGGTTGAATTTGTCGTTGTAAGTGTTGCTTACGCCGTTGACAACCATCAATCCGCTCTCTGTTCCGAGATATATGGTGCCCTTCTTGTCGCGTATGGCTCCATTATAAAAGAACTGTGAGCTGATCAGTCCGTCTTCCTCCGTGTAGTTGTTGAACTGGCGTGTCTTTGGATTGAAGACCGAAAGACCGTGGCTTGTGGTTATCCACAGCTGTCCATGATTGTCCTCCACGATGCCCGTAACGGTGTTGTTGGCAAGTCCGTCAGCTGTGGTGAAGGTCTCGATGTGCGTCTTGCCGTCCTTGTCGCGTGTCTGGCAGTACATGCCGTAGCCGTTGCTGCCCATCCAAATCTTTCCGTCGCGCGTCTGACAGAACGCCATAATCTTGTCGATGATGCGGCTTTCAGGACGGTCGAGCTTGTAAGGCTGATGCTTTGCGGTGAAGAAACGCTTGCCATTGCGGCGCGATTTCAGATTGACGCTAACCATTCCGCGTATGCTACCCACCATGAGTGTGCCGTCGCGGGTGACCAACGAACCTACACAACCCTTTATGTCGCGGCATCCGGGGAACGGATCTTCCAGGCGTTGCTTGCGCAGATTATAGAAGAAAAGACCCTCGTTGGCACCTATCCACATTCCTTCATTAATGCGGTCGTAAGCCAATACACCTATAAAGGTAAGCAGCGGCTGGTGTTCGCCGTCCACGTTCAGACGCTGTATGTTGTTGGGCTGCTTGGTGTTAGCTATTGCCACGCCGCCTCCCCACGTGCCAATCCATAGGTTGCCTTTTGCGTCTGCCGTAATAGCGGACACCGAATTGTGAGGCAGGGCTGAATTGTCGGTGCGGTAATGCACGAACCCTTTGGAGCCTGGACGCATACAGCAGAGTCCGCCTTCCATCACGCCCACCCACAGCGTGCCGTCCGATGAGGCATACATAGAGTTGACGGCGTTGCGTGAAAGCGATGTCGGATCGTTGGGATTGTTGGCGTAATTGGTGATAAGCAGTTGGCGTGGCGTGAGTTTCACGATGCCACCCGTTTCGGTTCCCACCCATACCTGACCGTTATTCACGAAGAGCGAGTTGACGAAGTTACTGCTAAGGGGATGAATAGGGCTGGTGCAGTTCCAGTGCTCAACGAATCCCTCACGGTCGTCGATGATGTCCACGCCGCACAATGTGCCGACAAGCAGACGGTTTTCTGGTGCAACGGCAAGGCTTGTCACCACCTCATGCTGCAGCGTATGGCGTGCGTCGTAAGTGTGAAACTCACGTCCGTCGCTACATAACAGTCCGTTGTTGGTGGCAAGCCATATCTTATTGTTATACCTTATTATACTGGCAGCATAATTGTTGCCCATCGGGGCGAACATGTGTGTGAGGTCCTTGGCTATGAGACGTCCTTTCTTCTCGAAGTATTCGCTGACGCGTCCGTTAATGCACACCACCACGGAGCCGCGCTTATATACGTCACACATTCCGAATTCGGGCACACTGTTGGGGGAAGGGGCTGACAGAACTGACATTACACGGCCCTTCTTGTCGAAGGCGATGCGGATGATTCGGGACGTACTGGCTATCCATATACATCCCTTCGCGTCGCAATATGTGCGGACGCAAGTGTCGTCCCATACGTTTTCCATCTGTTTCTCCACTTCTTTGTCAACGCATTCGGGAATGACTGGGCACATTGTCTCAAGGCTAAGCACCTGCGGACCTTCCTCAAAAGCTATCCAAAGACGGCGAAAACGGTCCTCACATACGTTGCGTGTGCTGTTGCTGCGCAGGGCGATGGGCGAAGCCGTATAGCCGAGGCTCGTCATCTGATAACCGTCATAGCGCACCAGTCCGCCGCCATGAGTGCTTATCCATACGAATCCGTACGAATCCTTGAAGATGTCATCAGCGTAGTTATTGGGCATACCGGTTGCCATATTGAGGTAACTCGCCAAATATTTGCCCGCTTCACGGCTTTGGGCAAAGCCAAGAAGCGACGTTATCAGCATAGCAATCAGCAGTATTATATGTCTCATTTATGTAGTTTTTAGGTTTGGGTGTAGGTTTTACAATCTTTTGCAAAGGTAACAAAAAAATATGGATAAAGTAGGTAATATATGATGAAATTCGTACTTTTGCAGTAAATACACAAAGCATAGTGGAATAAGAATGAAAACAATAATCACATAAACATACAAAGATACGTATATGACACGAAACAAGATTGTCTACATTGCTATTGTGGCGTTGCTCGGAGCGTCACTTCTGCTTGGTTTCGCCGAAGAAGTGTTCCGTTTGGATTTGGGCAGCGCTTCATGGGCAGCACATTGGGCAACGTCGCCCGTGGCTTTGGCATTGGGCTTCGCCTTCGCCCTTATCTTCGGCAAGACCTTCCCCGACTTCAACAAGGTGATGTCGAAGAAGCTCCTTCAGTATTCTGTCATCGGACTTGGCTTCGGAATGAACGTCAATGCGGCGTTAGCATCCGGAAGCGAGGGAATGATGTTCACCATTGTGAGCGTGTTCGGCACGTTGGCTCTTGGTTGGCTGTTCGGCAGAAAGCTTCTTAAGGTGGACTCGCAGACCAGTTATCTGCTCAGTTCGGGTACCGCCATCTGTGGTGGTTCGGCTATAGCCGCCGTCGGTCCCATCATACGTGCCAAGGCGGAGAGCATGTCTGTGGCGCTCGGCGTGGTGTTCGTGCTCAACGGCATTGCCCTCTTCGTATTCCCATACATCGGCGACTTCCTTGGTATGACGATGAAGCAGTTCGGTATGTGGGCGGCAATAGCCATCCACGACACGTCTTCAGTAGTGGGAGCAGGTGCGGCTTACGACCAGATGCATCCCGAACTGGTGGCATCGCAGGGTGTCAGCGCCTTGGAAGTGGCAACCACCGTCAAGCTTACGCGTGCCTTGTGGATAGTCGTTCTGGCTCTCGTCACTCCCTTCTTCTTCCGTCAGTCGTTGGCAGTGGAGAGCGGCAAGCAGAAGCCGTGGTATTCATGTGTCCCACGATTCATCATCTGGTTTATCATTGCCATCCTCTTCAATACCTACATCCTCAGCAATGCCTCGCTCCTTGGTGACAGCGTAGCCGGCATGGGTGGCGCATTCAGTGGAGCCGTCAACAAGCTTGCCAAGCACCTCATCACCCTCTCGCTCTTCTTCATCGGAGCTTCGCTCACCCGCGAAACCCTGCGCAGCGTAGGTGCACGCCCACTCGTCCAAGGCATTATGCTATGGATAAGCATCAGCTTGCTGAGCTTAGCGTATATTGAATTTGGAATTACGAATTAGGAATTTGCAGTGGAGGAAGTAAAAACTAAAGAAACAATGAAAATAGCGTAATGAGCAAGGATGTGCAAGTCAAAAATAATAAAATGAGAAGAAAAGGCTCCTACAGTTTGCCTTTTCTTCCTATTTGTTAAGTTTTGAATTGATAGAATAAAACATGTACTTCATGTCTTTCTGTCAAAAAACATGTACTTCATGTCTTCCTGTCAAAAATCATGTCTTCTTGTCTAAGATTTTAGAACGGGAACAGCAGCGGCAATACGCCTATCATTACGATTCCCATTATTATCTGCAACGGCAATCCCACCTTTACATAGTCCATAAACGTGTAGCCGCCTGCCTGCATTACCAGTGCGTTTGGCGGCGTAGAGAACGGTGAGGCGAAGCACATGCTTGCTCCCAAGGTCACGGCGAACAGCATGGGGTAGGGGCTTACGCCGATGGCAGCTGCCGAAGTGAGAGCAATGGGCGACATAAGCACAGCCGTAGCCGTGTTGCTGATAAACATTGTGAGGAACGATGTGGTGAAGTAAATGCCGGCTAGAAGAGCATAAGGACTTGCCTGACCGAGATTGTCGGCAAGCAGACTTGCCACGAGAGCCGATGCTCCCGTCTTCTCCAATGCCACCGACATCGGTAGCATGGCGGCTATGAGCACAATGCTCTCCCAGTTGATGGTCTTGTAAGCAGCCTCCACGGAGCGAATACATCCACTAATGACCATCAGCAGTCCGGCTATCATTACGGCTGTGACGGGAACTACGGGGATGAAGTCGAACACCATCATCGCTATCATGGCGAGCATGATGACACCGGCAATCGGAGCCTTATAGTCGAGCGTCACGCGAGATGCCTGCTCCAACGGCTGACCGATTACCACGATGCCGTCAGCCACGTCAGCGATGCGCTGTATGTTGTTCCATTTGCCTTGGATAAGAAGGATGTCGCCCTGACGGAATTCCATGTCCGCAAGGTTGTCGTTGACATAGCTGTCGCCACGTCTTACACCCAGCACGTTAACATTATAGAGACGGCGCAGACCGGCATCCTTCAGCGTCTTGCCGCACAAACGAGAATTGTGCATCAGCACTATCTCGGCTATACCTATATCATAGAACGCTATTTCTTCTGTGGCTTTCTTCATTCCCATGTCAGCAGCAAGGCTTTCCGCCTGTTTGCTGTCGCCACTTACGTAAACGATGTCGCCGTCCGTAAGCTTCGTGTCGGGACCCGCAAGACGCTGCTCCACCTCCTTCATCAGCGGTGAATGGCCTTTCTTTATGCGTCTTACCTCCAGCACGGTCAGCCCGTAACGGTGGTGAATGTCCATTTCGGCAAGGGTCTTTCCGTTGGCAAGCGAGTCGGCTCCGACGGTGAAGACGGCGAGATTGTCCGTAAGACGATACTCTTCCATGAGATCGTCCAATGACTTGCCGCGTGCCGGACGGTTCTCCCCGTCGTGATTCTTGCTGCCGTTAAGGAAGCGCTTGCTGAGAGGCAGCAGCACGATGATGCCCACCACGATACAGACAATGCCTACAGGGAGGAAGCTGAAGAAGCGAAGCGGCTCGAAGCCGTTCTCCGTCAGCGCGTCCTGGATGACAAGGTTGGGAGGCGTACCGATCAGAGTGAGCATACCACCCATACTGCTGGCGAACGCCAAAGGCATAAGCAGGCGACTCGCTCTTATCTTGGCTTTCTGTGCCAGACTTACCACAATGGGCATCATGAGAGCCACGGTGCCGGTGTTGCTGACGAAGGCTCCGATGACAGCCGTCACCACCATAAGCAGCAGAAACAGTCCTAACTCGTTGTCGCCAGCCAATGTCATCAGCTTGCCCGACGCCTTCTTAGCCAGTCCTGTCTGCACGATGGCACCGCCCACGACGAACAGTCCCACCATCATTATCACCACTGAGTTGGAGAATCCCGAGAGAGCCTCCTGCGGAGTGAGTATTCCGGAGAGCAAAAGGGCGACGAGGGCGCACAAGGCGACGAGGTCGGAACGAACTTTGCCCATGGCGAAGAATACTGCCGATAGGGCGAGGATAATGAGTGTTGTTATCATATACTGTTGTCTATAGTCTGTTTTAGACTATTCGTGGTTTAGATAACTACTCCCGTTCCGCTGCATGTAACCATCAGCATTGATCCTGACTGACCTACAGTCTCATAATCAAGGTCGATGCCAACAACGGCGTTGCATCCCATCTCGCTGGCTCTGTCCATCATTTCCTGCATGGCTGTGTCCTTGGCTTCGCGGAGCACCTTCTCGTACGAGCCGCTTCTGCCGCCGAAGAAGTCGCGTATGCCAGCGCAGAAGTCCTTTATGAAGTTGGCACCGATAATGGTTTCTCCGGTAACAATGCCCTTATACTCTTTAATTGTGTGACCCTCAATGGTCGGTGTTGTTGATAAAATCATAATTGTATTATTTAATTTGGTTCACTTATATAGACGTGCAAGAAGTATGGAATGTTGCATCGGAAGTGGCGTTTTTTCGATATGTTAACGAAAAAACAACCATATTGACACTACTTTAGATACTTTGTGCCTCTTTTCAATGTATTTTAATCAAAATATGTCGTTTGTGGTTATCAAAGTACGATTATGTATATTGACTGAACTTGCGAAAGCTCAATATATTGAAAAAATATTTGTATAATATGTACTAAATGTTGGAGAAAATGTTCACTTTTTACCAGTAAAAGTATTAACTTTGCAGCTGTGTAATTCTCAATATTATTATGAGCACAATCATTAATTATCTTGACAAAGCGGATGCAAGCACAACTGTGGCGCTCAACTTCGACGGAGGCAGCATAATGGACTCCATGTCAGAGGTGTTCTCTTCCCGCCTGTTGTGGGTGCCGATAGCATTGGTGTTCCTTTATTTTCTCTTTAAGGCGGATGCAAAGAACAGACAGCGCCTGCTGATAATCCTGGCCGTAGCTCTGACCGTGACGCTCTGCGACCAGCTGACGTCCCACGTCATGAAGCCCTACTTCGCACGTCTTCGTCCGTCGCATACGCCGGGCGTGGAGAATCTGCTCCATTATGTCAACGGATATCGCGGCGGTCAGTACGGCTTCTGCTCCAGTCATGCGTCCAACTCGTTCGGCGTGGCAACCTTCATAACGCTGATGACGCGACGAATGAGGATAGGCTTTTCGTTCTTCGCACTCTCGCTTTGCGTGGCATACTCGCGCATCTATCTCGGCGTACATTACTTCGGCGATGTATTCGTAGGTACAGCCATCGGCATTGCCATCGGCTTCCTCGTCTTCTATATGCTTCCGAAGAACTGCCGTCAGATATGGCTCTCAAGACGTGTTGCCCAGAAACGCTGCGCAGGCATGGAGCGTCTGACCTCCAATGGCAGTCGTCTCCGTCTCCCCGTCTTCCTCCGTCCCGCCTTCTATCGTACAGCCAAGCGCCGTTACATTAATATGTAGGAATATTAAATGAAAAAATAGAAATAAGGGTGTGCATTCTTTCCTGTTCAAGGAAGAATGCACACCCTAATTGTTTTAATTTTATTGCTGTCCGGTAAAACACAAAAGAGCATAAAAATCCTCCCCGAAGCCCC
>ERZ1023881.54-NODE-54-length-61107-cov-84.538328_pt1 | contig 61107 bp, 45 predicted proteins | sample MGYA00380393_ERZ1023881 | MGnify/ENA primary metagenome ERZ1023881 (study PRJEB33179, sample SAMN07449004) | human gut metagenome | biome: Human-gut; feature: Human associated habitat; material: Faeces | host: Homo sapiens | place: India: Bhopal | collected... | reverse complement strand
CCAACTTCTTGATTTTCAATCAAAGTCCAATTTAGAGCGAGTTAGTTTTTTTAACGGAATTCGTATTCTGGGGCTGCTGAAAACCGGGGCATATCACACCCTTTTTTTATTTATTCATTACTGAGACTTGCGAAGTTCAATATATTACTGCTCCCCTCTCGTTTTCTTATCCGCCACATACATTCCTATCAGAATGCAGGCGGCACCCGCCAGAAAATAGGGGGTAATCTGCTCGCCAAGCACCCATGAAGCGAATATCATGGTGGTGATAGGATTGAAATAGACCCAGTTGGTAGCCTTTACCGTGCCCAGTTTTGAGATGCACCAGTTCCACGTGAGGAAGCAGATCATAGAGGCAAGGCAGCCCAGAAAGAGCAGATTGCCAAATACCTGGGGACGGGTGAATACCTCGAGCGAAGGAAAACCCGGAATGAAGATATAATAAGGCAAGATAGTAAGAACACCATAGAAAAACACCTTGCGGGTGATGAATGCAGGACTGTAATCGCCCGTGGTTGACTTCATCAGCAGCGAATAAATCGCCCAGCACATACACGCCGTAAACGCCAATGCATCGCCCACCGGAGAAAGATGAAGCACAAACCTGCCGTTCAATACCACGATGATCATACCCACAAATGCCAGAAGAGAACCCAGCAGCTGGACGATATGAATGCGGTTGGAATCCTTATAGACCAGACGAACCAGCAGGGTGGCAAAGAGCGGACACGAACAGACAATGAGCGAGGTATTGGTGGTGGTGGTAAAATTCATCGCCTCATTCTCGCTGCAGAAATAGAGCGAACCGCCCGTAATGCCCAGCAGCGCCATCTTAGCCTCATCCTGCCAGGAATCGGCAAAAAGACGGCGATGATTGAACGCCAGCATCAGCACGTAGGCGATGCTGAAACGCAGGGTGAAGATCTGAGCAGGAGAAAGCCCGTTCAGCATCAGCACCTTGGTGGAAACAAAGGTGGTTCCCCAGATCGCCACCGTCAGGAAGGCTACCAGATGGTAGAATATATTGTTATTTTTCGTTTGCATATCTTAATTTATCTTTTAATGGTGCAAAAGTAAGATTTTTCTGTGGATAAACCAAGACTTCTGCATTTTTTTTGTAACTTTGCAGCATGATTTTCCATCCATTCCATCATACTTCAGAAAATGTTCCTGCAAGGATGAACAATCCTTTGGATTACGAACCGCATCCGCTCTGCATCCAGGCGTGCAGGGAAGTGCAGGAGATGCTTGCCAGACGAGAAGACTGGCAGGAAGAGATTGCGCGCGGCAAAATGTTTGGCGTGCTCATCGTAGAAAATGTAAAAACAGATACCGATGTCCCGAAATGGGGATACCCAGCTGCCGATAGCGAGGCTCCGAAATGGGGATACCTGGCAGCCTACAGCGGACAGATTGGCGGAAGAAGCGACTGGGAGGACTTCGTGCCTGCCGTTTTCGACTATCTGCAGCCCGACGGCTACTTCAAGACCCACGAGGCGGAAATCTCACGTATCAACCAGAGCATCAGCCACCTGGAGAAGGATGAAAGGATGAAGGAAGCCAGAACCCTGATCCGGCAACTGCAGGAGGAGCGGAAGCGTACCATCGCCGCCTATCAGGAGAAGATGAAGGAAGCGAAGGCAAAGCGTGACAGCCGCAGAGAGGCAGGAAACCTATCAGAAGCGGAAGAGGCGGAGATGATCAGGGAAAGCCAGTTTATGAAGGCTGAACTGCGCCGACTGAAGAAATCGCTCTCGGAAAAGACTGCCCTGGAAACAGAATTTGAGGATTATCAGGAGAATATACTGAGGCTGAAGCAGCTGCGCAAGCAACTCTCTGATGCCCTGCAGCAATGGCTTTTCTCGCAGTTCAGAATGCTGAACCAGGAGGGAGAAAGCAAGGATCTGCTGGAGATTTTCAGAGATGAAGCCCTGAAGGAGTATCCGCAGGCGGCGATAGCTACGAGCAGGATTGCAGCCCTGAAGATGGTGCCGCCAGCCGGGAGCGGCGAGTGCTGCGAACCGAAACTGCTGCAATATGCCTACCAGCATGGTTACAAACCGCTGCAGATGGCAATGTTCTGGTGGGGAGAAAGCCCGAAGGAGGAAATCCGTCACCACCTGCAGTTCTATCCAGCCTGCAACGGCAAGTGCAAGCCGATACTGCATTGGATGCTGCCATCATCGGTATTCGAAAGCCCTGCATCGGCAGAAAACGGCATCGGCGGACAGAAGGGACCATTCCCTAAGCAGGTAGAGATGCTCTATGAGCAGGTGGAAACGCTCTACGAAGACTGCGAGCTGACCGTGATCCACAAACCTGCAGGACTGCTCTCTGTACCGGGAAAGGACGCTGCCCAGCCATCGATCTATGCGCTGATGCGAAGGAAATATCCCGAGGCTACCGGTCCGCTCATCGTTCACCGGCTGGACATGGCGACCAGCGGACTGATGATCATCGCCAAGACCGAATTTGCCTATCATCGCCTACAGAAGGAGTTTCTGAACCATCGGGTGCAGAAGAAATACATCGCCATCATTTCAGAAAAAGACATTCCGGGAAAGGAGATTTTTGGAAAAGACATTCCGGAAAAGGAGATTCCGGAAAAGGGAATCGTCTCCCTTCCGCTGCTGCCCGATTATCTGAACCGCCCCCGCCAGATAGTGAATCACGAGCAGGGCAAGGAGGCCATTACGGAGTATGAAATCCTGGAGCGCATCGACGGCTCACATCTCCGCATCGCCCTCTATCCCAAGACGGGCAGAACCCACCAGCTGCGTGTGCATTGTGCCCATCAAGAGGGTTTGAATGCTCCCATCCTGGGCGATCCGCTCTACGGCAACGAGAAGGCTGCCCGACTGCATCTACATGCCGAGGAGATTACCTTCGATCATCCCCTGACGGGTAAGAAAATAACGATAAAGAGAAAGGCTGATTTCTAAACGGAACCAGCCTTTTTTCTGTCTATTTTTATTCAAGTTTTTCAAGTTAAGCCCTTCAGACGAAGAACATGATGATGACCTGGGCGATGATGACTCGGATAAACATGCCGAGCGGATAAACCGTAGCATAGCTGATGCTAGGCGTATCGCCATCCAGGGTCTCGTTGGCGTAGGTAAGCGCCATCGGATTCGCCATACTGCCGCAGAGAATGCCGCAGATGCTGCCGAAATCGTACTTCTTGGTCTTCAGGATGATGAAGCCCACGATGATAACCGGAACCACCGTGATGAGGAAACCGATGCCTACCCACATCAAACCCTCGGGACGAACCACCGTCTCGAAGAACTGTCCACCAGCCGACAGACCCAGACAGCCCAGATACAGGGCAAGACCCAGCTCGCGGAGCATCAGTCCCGCACTACGCGTCATATAAGAGATGAACTGCACCCTAGGGCCCAGCGCACCAATCAGAATACCCATTACGATAGGACCACCGGCAATACCCAGACGTACGGGAGCCGTCATTCCCGGAATATTCAGCGGAATGGTTCCCACGGCGAGTCCCAGAATGATACCCAGGAAGATGGCACCCAGGTTAGGCTCGTTGAGCGTCTTCACGGCATTGCCCAGAAACTGCTCCACATGGTCGATGCTCGTAGGGTCGCCCACCACCGTCAGACGGTCGCCATACTGCAGACGGAGGTCGTCGGTAGCCAGCAGTCGGATATCACCACGCAGCACTCGGCTCACATTCACGCCATAGGTATTGCGCATCTGCAGGCTTCCCAGTCGCTTGCCGTTGAGTCCCGGACGGGTCATCACGATGATTCTGCTCTCCAGTTTGGCATCGATGGCGTTCCAGTCCACCTTATCATTATTCCACTCCTTATCCACCTTCTTTCCGAAGAGTATCTGCATGGCAGCTGCCTCATCCTTATTGGTAACCACGAGCACATTATCGTTGGTATGGAGCACGGTATCAGCCTCAGGAATGATGACCTGCTCGCCTCGCCATACACGGGAGATGATGAACTTGCGATGGGTCATCATCGAGATTTCGGCGATGGTACTACCGTTGAGAGCCGGGTTTACGATGACGTACTGTCCGATGGATGTATGGTCATCCTCATCGGCACGTCGGATCTCCAGGTCCTCAGGCTTTACGAAGAGCTTTCGCAGGAACATCATCGCCAGAATGACGCCCACAACGCCCAGAGGATAGGTTACCGCACAGCCCAGGGCAGCTCCGCCGCTAGGCAATCCCAACTGCTGCAGCGCCTGCTGGGCAGCACCCAAAGCCGGAGTATTGGTGGTGGCACCGCAGAGAATGCCCACCATATCGGGCAGGCTCACGGGCAGCACCAGGCACAGGGCAAGCGAAAATACGGTGCCCACGGCGATGACTGCCAGGCTCCAGAGATTGAGCGAGATGCCCTCGTGGCGCATCGAACCGAAGAAGTTAGGACCCACATAGAGACCCAGCACATACACGAACATGGTGAGTCCGAAACTCTCGGCAAACTCCAGCATGTTCTCGTCGATGGAGAGTCCGAGATGGCCCGCCACGATGCCCACAAAGAATACGAAAGCTATGCCGAGGGAGATTCCCTTGACATGAATCTTGCCCAGGGCAAGACCTAAGGTACAAATCAATGAAAGAATGACGATGCCCTGCACCGCCGAATGCACGTTGATTAAATGATCAAACCACATAATATAAGTTTCTATCTTTTCTCGTGATAATGTTCAGTTTACTAAATTCAGCTGCAAAGGTACATTAAATTAAGAACATCACAAAAGAAAAACGCCCTTTTCTTCTAAATATTTGCAATAAAAGCTGAATTTAAAGCAAAAAACCAAATCTAACTCAAAGTTTTTTTGTACCTTTGCACCCGTTTAAAATAGAAATAAATGAAAGATATTTGTTGTATAGGGCACGTAACCAAAGATAAGATAGTTACCCCAAACAGAACTGTTTACATGGCTGGCGGAACATCGTTCTACTTCGCCTATGCCATCAACCAACTGCCCAAGGATGTGAGCTTTTCGCTCATCACGGCAATGGATCCTACGGAAACAGAACCAGTAGAAAAGATGCGCCAGGCGGGCATAGAAGTAACCCTCAATCCTTCGCGCAATACCGTCTTCTTCGAGAATATCTACGGAGAAAACCAGAACGAGCGCAAGCAGCGTGTGCTTGCCAAGGCTGATCCATTCACCATCAGACAGCTGGAGCACGTGGAGGCGAAGGTGTACCACCTGGGAAGTCTGCTGAGCGATGATTTCTCGCCCGAGGTAGTGGAATTCCTCTCGCGCAGCGGAAGGGTTTCCATCGACGTGCAGGGCTATCTGCGCGAGGTGAGAGACGAGAAGGTGTATCCGATAGACTGGAAGGATAAGCTGGAAGTGCTGAAGAACACCTACTATCTGAAGGTGAACGAGACGGAGATGGAGACCATCACGGGGCAGAAGGAGCCACGCGAGGCTGCAAAGCTGATACATTCGTGGGGAGTTACCGAGGTAATCATCACGCTGGGCAGCGAGGGTTCTCTGATTTATGTAGATGACACCTTCTACGAGATTCCCGCCTATCCTCCTCACGAGGTGGTGGATGCTACCGGATGCGGCGACACCTATTCTGCCGGTTATCTCTACAAGCGACTGCAGGGTGCCACTCCTACCGAGGCCGGCAAGTTTGCGGCTGCCATGTGCACCATCAAGCTGGAGCACAATGGTCCGTTCAACCGCACCATAGAAGATGTCTACCACATTATTAAATAAGTGGGGGGATAAAACGTTGATTAGATGCAGTTAAAATCGGATAAAAACCGAATAAAACAAAAGATCCATCTTGCGAGTCAGTTCGCAAGATGGATTTTTTCATAGTAAGCTTCTACTTACTACTCTGTTAGCTCTTAGAATGTTACTTAACCACAAACTTTCTACCATTCTGGATGTAAACACCCTTGGCAGGAACTGTTATCTTACGACCTTGCAAATCATAAATAGGAGTCAACTTATCATATTTACCCTCTACGATGTTGCTTATGCTGGTTGAAGTACCCTTCACAAATCGAGTGTTTCTTACAGCAACAGCCTTTCCTTCCTCATTCTTTACCTGTACAATGGCAATGCAATTACCATCCGAAAGTTCAGAAACATCAATGATAGCAGCATAGTCAGCATCCATTACTGAAGAATCAGAGCTTCTGGTTCTACGCGCCTTGTTGGTTGTCTGTGCATTCATTTCACCAGAGATTTCCTCTCCTGTGTCTTCATTGATAATACGATAGCCATAGCTGTAACCATTGCCCTCAGTCTTTGTCATCTTCAATGTCAGTTCATTATCCTTGATGTCAGAAAGAAGGATATAATCGTCAAGATTGTCATCTGGCTCGAAGATAAGAGTCTCAACAAAATTGTAGGTACGCTCGTTCAAAGCCTTATCCTGTAATTTTAAAGAAGCTAATCCCCAAATACCAGGCGCAGAACCTTGTGGCAGGATACAATTAATTGTATAACGCTTCCAGACAGTAGGGTCACCATCAAAGAACAATGGATAAAAACCAGGACCATTGATATAATGCCAATTACCATGACTTATACCCTGAGGATCAAGTAACTCATAGCGTCCAATATGATATCCAGCCTTATCATCCTTTGCATAATAATTGATTGTTACTTTGGTTTCTCCATCAGGAGCCTCTGGATGAGTAGGCTCAGCATAAACAGAAATGCGATTCAAATCTATAATTGGAGCCTCTGTATCAGGATTTTCCGTCACAATATGGATACTCTTTCTCTTTTCATGAATAGGAGAATCAGAGAATACAATATATGTTTCATTTCCTGCAAAATCATTTAATGAAATACTCTCTACATAATAATCTGCTGTAGGATAAAACTCTGTAATAATGCAATCTACACTTACTATCTGAGTCTTTTCATCATACGTACCATCTCTATCAGCAAAAGAATCAGAATCGCCACCTTTTGCTAACCGAATCAAAGCCCTTTGAATACCTACATTATCAGTCACTTTGAAGCGAATCTTAAGATTCTGCACTTTATGTCCCTCAATAACTGAATCCGTAACTTCATACTGCAAGCTTCCACTTTCATATTTTGGAGCTTCCTGATCTTCCAAAGAATTATTGATATAAAGATTCCAAACACAATCATTACGACCTTCGAAACGCTGAGTTCCTTGAAAATCATAAATTACAATATCTTCAGCAGTCCAATATCCTGTTTTGCTATACTTACTGATAGTTACTTCTCCACGAATCAAATGGTCATTTCCTTCAACTGCATTCATTCCTATATCCACAAATTGACTTAATTCTTTACCATCAGTACCTATAAAATGCGGAGAACACAAACGAGTACTAGCACCAGAAGCACCATCCTCAAATCCATCAATGTGATTCAGTTCTATCTCTACGATTACTTTCTTGTCTTCATCCGGTGCTCCTTCAACCTTTACTTCCAAGCGCTTAATCTTACCCGGATAATCATAATCCGGATTCAAATTAAGTACCTCAAAAGTAAGATGATCAGGAATCTTTGAGATGTAGCGAGTACCATTCATGATACGATCACGAATAAACTCGTATTTTTCCAAAGCACGTGAGCGCAATTTCTCCGGGTCTTTGATATAATAAGCCACAGACTCAGCCATATCCTCGTTTGGATTCTTACCATGAGCATACGCAGTCACAAACTCAACATCCTTAGTGGTTGACCAACCTTCAAGTCCGGCATTTGGGTCTTTATACCATCCGCCAACCTTTATCCAATCGTTCTTGATTTCATCAGATAAGGTGAAAGCCCAAAGGAAGTGGGTCTTTTCATGGAGAATCAATCTTTGAGTTTCAACATCCTGGTTATTTTCACCAAAAGCGCTTTCCATAAACTCAATATAACCATTGTCCACACACCAAGATACAGCAGCTGCCGTAGGATAAAGTGGATGCTTATGACCATTCAAACGGCGAACCAGATAATTGAGATGTGGAGTCTTATGGAATCCTTCAGGTAACTCCTCTAACATATTGATGATTGCTACTCGTTCTGTAGGCAAGAACTTCTGGAAGCAAAACTCATCCTCATTAGTAATTCCGGCAGTCAGAGCCTTATAGTCTGGTACTTCCATCGTACAAGCAAATCTCTGGGTCAAGATCTGGTTTACCTGTCCTTCGTCCTCACCAAAATTAGTGGCATAATTGACAAGGGCATGATGCAAACGCTTCGAGAAGAAGCGGCCACGCACACCATCAAGATTTACCAGGAAAGGATTGGCATAATAGAAAGCATCCTCGCCAATAGTTACAATACGGGAATTACCCGATGTTTCTACCTTGATATCATCGTCTATCTTATCTTCAGTCAAGATAAATTTAGAATACCCCTCTCCTATTGCATAAGGAATCGTCTTCAAAGTCTCATACAGACGATAAGCATATTCCTGTGTCCATGCTTTTCCTTCATCAGAGAGAATAACATGATAGTACTGATAAAGCATACCGACACTAGGCACATCAGAAGGCACAATCTTCTTGCCCAGAAATTCTATTTCCGGACGCTTGTTGATGGAAGCGGTAGTAGTGTAACCAGAAAGGCTACCATCCTCCTGCCAGGAATGAGTCCAGGTATTAGGATCTGCATCCATCTTGGTAATAGCCAAGGTTTGAGGAACCATCGGTTCTATGCTTCCATCTTCATTCACGATGATGGTTAAAGCCTGAGGCAGATGATAACCTGAAGCTTCAATCTTCAGGAACATTTTGCCCGCAGGCACATTGTCGAACGAATAGCTGCCATCCACCGACACTTCTGTAGTGGCAAGGTAAGCATCAGAACCAATAGACACTACAGCCTTATCGCCCGATTGCACACCAGTCACCTTGTATTCTACTTTGGCAGCCTGGGCTATTGCCAAGCATACAAGCCATAAAGTCAAGAGTGATAAAAGTCGTTTCATAAGCCTAAAATCGTTTGTTTTTATTCGAATCATTTACATTTTGGGAGCAAAGATAAACAAATAATTCCAAACCATCAAGTTCATAATGGTTCATATCGGCATTTTTCTGCAAATGTGCTTGTTTTTCTCTATTTATTTTTTTATCTTTGCACATAGTTTTTAAAACTACACATATTATTTTAAGCGTATGGCATTTAATAAACAACTAATCATCATCATAAGTGTGCTCTTTTCATTAACAGCATGCACAGGAGGAGGTAGTGACGATCCTAATCCGACGCCACAACCTCCCCTAGCAGAAAAACGACCTATTCATATTAGCCCAACTCTCCAAAGTAGAGCAACAGAAAGCAATTTTGAAATAGGAGATTATATCGGTCTGTACATTGTCAATCACCCTTCTAATGGTTCGGTGGCAAAACTTCAGACTTCAGGTAATCATGTGGATAACATGAAGTTTACCTATAACGGCACATGGACTGCAGCCTCCCCCATCTACTGGAAAGACAACGTTACCCATGCCGACTTTTATCTGTATTATCCATACACCACGTCTATCGGAGATGTGAATGCAATACCTTGGAGTGTAAATGCAGACCAAAGCACCAGCGAGAAATACAAGGCAGGCGACCTCCTGATAGGCAAAACAACCGATGTGACTCCAACAGAAGGTGATGTGGGGATAGCTGCAAGACACATGATGAGCCAGATGGTTATTTCGCTGCAGCCAGGCAATGGCTTTACCAACGAATCGCTGAACAAATCTAAAATTAGCGTAAAAATCAACCAATTAAAAATACAAGCTACTGCGAATCTTGCTACAGGTGAGATAAGTGCGAAAGGAGATGCAGCAGACCTTACTCCACTAAAAGAAGAAGGCAATAACTATAAGGCACTCATCATTCCACAAGCAGTTGGCGAGGGAATTCTTATTACCGTAAACGTAGACGGCAGAGATTACAATTTGCAGAAAGCATCGAACTTTACCGCTTTCGAAGCAGGAAAGAAACATAAGTTTACCGTAACCCTGAGCAAGACCAGCAATGGTGTGAATGTGAACATCACCAAGTGGGAAGACGATGAAATCGACTACGGCGGCACAGCAGAATAAAAAGAGCCCCGTCCTCTCTCTCCGTCATCGATGAAAAGAGTTACCTTCATCAATGAGATGACTCATTATCATCGATGAAATTATTCACTCTAAAACAAAGACAATATGAGAACAATTCATATTTCCAAGCCCACCTTATTATATTATATGGTGGCTTTGGTAGCCATGCTCTTCACAGGCTGTAGCGATGATTTCTTCGGCAGCAGCGAACAGCATGACAGCAACCGCATCCAACTATCGGGCGACATCGACCAGCTTGCCGTAACCCGCGTCAACGACAACGGTTTCTGCAATGGCGACGTAATGGGTGTGTACATCGTAGATTACGAAGGCAACAACCCTGGCACACTGAAGGTTAGCGGCAACCGTGGCGATAATGTTCGCCACACCTTTGACGAGCCTAACTATAAGTGGAGTTCTGCCTACGATCTTTTTTGGAAAGACAAGCATACTCATATTGATGTGTATGGCTACTATCCTTTTGCCAACCCTGAGAGCATCGAAGACTATCAGTTTGAGGTGCAGAAGGACCAGAGCACCACAACGGCAGAGGGTGAGATGGGTGGTTACGAAGCGAGCGATTTCCTCTGGGGAAAGGTGGCCGATGTGGCTCCTACCACCAGCGTAATCCGTTTGCCTCTTGCCCACCGCATGTCTAATGCCCGTGTTACCCTGATTCAGGGTTCCGGTTTTGCCGAGGGCGAATGGGCGAATACCAAGAAGATTGTCTTGACAGCCAATGTGGCTCGCAAGGCAAGCATCAACCTTTCTACCGGCGAAATCAAGGCAGCTGGAAGTGCAGAGAGCGCCATGACCATCCCATCTCGTGTCAACGACGAGTGGCGCACCATCGTGGTTCCTCAAACCGTGGCAGCCGGCACTACCCTCTTCAGCATCACCATCGGTGGTGTGCCTTATAAGTTCGCTAAGAACGAGGCACTTACCTATGTGGCAGGCAAGATGATGAACTTCGGTATCAAGGTGGATAAGCAGGCAGGAAGCGGTGTTTATAAGCTGACATTGGTAAGCGAAAGCATCACTCCTTGGGAGAATGATTTGGTAAGTCATGATGCTATGACAAAGGAGTACATTGTCATCAACTCTACTCCTGGAGGTTTGAAGAAAGCCATTACTGCGGCTAATAAGGACTATACTCAGGTTCGAAATCTTAAGATTACAGGACAGATTGATTCTCGCGACTTCTATTTCATGAGAGACTCTATGACCCGTTTGTCTGCATTGAATTTGAAAGAAGTACGTATCAAAGCATGGGGTAGAGCTGAAACGACAAATAACATTAATGAAAACGACCAAATTCCTGGCAGTTCTTTCTATTGGAACTCATCCGTTTCAGGAAGTCAATCTTTAACACGTTTGGTCTTACCTGACACATTAAAGTCTATTGGTCCAAATGCTTTTTATGGTTGTAAATACCTTTCCGGATCTTTGATTATTCCAGAAGGTGTTGTTGACATCCAAAGAGGAGCATTCAATGGTTGCACAGGTCTCAACGGAACACTTTCACTTCCATCTACTCTTCGCAAATTAGGAAATGAAGGAGAAGACGATAATCAAGATGAAGGAACAGATTACTATGGAGGTGTCTTCCTAGGTTGCAAGAATTTAACAGGTAATCTTATTCTACCTGATAACTTAGAAATGATTAGAGGTTATTGTTTTTCGGGATGTAGTGGATTATATGGCGAATTGAGATTACCAGCCAAGCTTAGAAGAATGGGAGTATGCGCATTCAGTGGATGTTCGGGGCTTACAGGCTCGTTATCGATACCACAAGGAATTATAGCCATTCCATCTGAAGCTTTTCATGATTGTGGTTTTAATGGCACCCTTACTCTACACGATGGTATTACAAACATAGCCAACGATGCATTCAATTATTGCCATTTCAAAGGCGAATTACATTTGCCAAAAAGTCTAAAGGTCATTTCTGACAACGCCTTCTATAGCAATGATTTCTCTGGCGAACTGACATTACCTTCTACTCTCACTCATATTGGTAGCAATGCCTTTGCCTATAACTGGCGTTTGATGGGAGTGCTTGATATACCTGAAGAAGTGGAAAGTGTCGGAGAAAATGCCTTTTCTAACTGTAGGATGTTGGAAGGCATTATTTTCCCTGAATCAATGGAAACTATTCGACAAGGAGCTTTTAATGAATGTTACGGAATTAGTTCCATTAGATGCAAAGGAACTATGCCTGCCCATATTGAGAGCGGTGCTTTCGATGGCGTAGCCAAAGACAATTTCACTCTCGAAGTTCCTGAATCTGCCATTTCTCAATATCAGGCTGCACCAGGCTGGTGCGACTTCAAGCGTATCGCAGCTCACCACAAGCTCGTTTGCCGTCCATCTGTAGCCTGCGCCTTGAGCACGGAGCACAAGCAGAAACTGGTAATTAATGCCGAGGGCGAATGGGAAGTAGCCAGCAAGCCAGACTGGTGTGAGGTTTCTCCTGCCAGCGGCAACAAGAAAACTGAAGTTACTTTGACCATCAAGGGAATGGCTAAGAATGCCGATAGCCGTGATGGAAAGGTGGTATTCCGTCTGAAGAACAAAGACTACACCCACGAGTGCAGCGTTACCCAGTATGGCTATGAATACGGCGAGGACGAATGGATTACCCTGCAGAAGGCTACCAAGGGCAACAATGGTGGAATCAATATCGTGCTGCTCGGCGACGGCTTTAACGCCAAGGATATTGCCAGCAGAGACTATCTGAAGGATATCAAGCAGGAAGTGGAGTATTTCTTCGGTATTGAGCCTTACAAGACTTACCGCGATTACTTCAACGTTTATACCGCCATTCCGCTTTCTACGGAATCGGGCGTAGGAACCGTGAACACCATCCGCTACAACCGATTCAACACCACCTTTACCGGTGGCGTAGGACTGAAGGCTGATTATGACGAAGTATTCGATTATGCTCTGGGCGCTCCAACCGTCAACAAGGGCAATCTGAATCAGACGCTGATTATCATCGTTCCTAACTCTACCGATTACGGCGGCATCTGCCAGATGTGGGAAGATGGTTCGGCTATTGCCTTCTGTCCTAAGAGCACCTATGGTTATCCGCTCGATACCCGTGGCGTCATCCAGCATGAGGCAGGCGGACACGGATTCGGAAAGTTGGGCGATGAGTACATTTATCACAACGCCTTCATCGATGCCTGTGACTGTTCTTGCTGCGGACACGTTCTTGAATTCAACGGAGCCAAGTCGCTCGGCTGGTACGACAACCTGGAACTTACGGGCAAAATGCACAGCGTAGGCTGGAGTCATCTGATTTTCGACGACCGCTACAGCGACATCGTGGATATTTACGAGGGAGGCTACATGCACAACCGAGGCGTATTTCGCTCGGAACCGAACTCTTGCATGAACAACGATATTCCTTATTACAGCACCATCAGCCGTGAGAGTATCGTGAAGCGCATCAAGGCGTATGCAGGAGAAACCTACAGTTTCGAAGACTTCGTGAAGAACGACAAGCGAGATGCAGGAATCGTGGAAAGCCGTACCTTCGGCGGCAATGGCGACCAGCGCACCGCAGGAACCTATCAGCATGCTCCTATGATTCACAAGGGCAGTCCGCTGAAGATGGCAAAGGTGAGAAGGCATCGCTAATGGCGATAGCCAGGTTCATCATAGTATAGACCATTAAAATATAGAAAAATATGAAGAAACATATAATAAGATACGCAAGTTTTGCGTTCGCTATATTAGGAATGGTATCTTGCAGCGAAGAGCAGGAAACGGCTCTTCGCCCGCAGGATGCGAAATCCACACCGATGACTTTCCTGGTAAGCTATCCGGGACAAGCGACCCGTGCCACAGAAACCAGTTTTGAGCAAAACGACAGGATTGGTCTCTACGTGGCAGACGCAAAGGCGCAGCTGGAAATAGGAGGCAACCTGGTGAACAACGAGGCGCTTACCTACAACGGAAGCAAATGGGCAGCAGCCCGAACCCTCTACTGGGACAAGGGCACCTATACTGCCTATGCTTACTATCCCTACATGGAAGATGTAAGCAGCATTACAGACCAGCCCTTCAGCGTAGTCCTGGATCAAAGTACCGCCAAGAGCAAAGAAACCCTGGGCGGCTATGAGGCAAGCGACCTGCTCTTTGCCAGCAGCAAGAACATTTCGGCATCAGCCTCACCCATCCCTCTCAACTTCAAGCACATCATGAGCAAGCTCAAGATTCGCCTGATAAAAGGAGAGGATTTCGAGGGCGACATGCCTACCACGGCCCAGGTAACCATCCACAACACGGTGCCTACTGCCACCATCGACCTGCAGGCAGGAGTGGCAACCCGTTATGTAAAGGGAACCCGAAAGAGCATCATCGCCCATCAGGACGATGCAACCAGCTATTCCGCCATCATCGTGCCTCAGCGCATCGAAAACCGAATGCCGCTCATCGAGGTGGTGATGAAAGGCGTGAGCTATCTCTTCGAGAGCAAGTTCCAGTTTAAGCCGGGAACCGAGCATCTCGTCAACCTCATCATCTCCGACAATCCGGACCAGGTGAAGATTGACATCGGTGGAGAAATAACAGATTGGCAATAAGAATAAAAAATAATGAAGAAGACGGTAAGTATTTTATCCCTTCTGGTTCTCCTTCTTGGAGTTTGGGCGGCAGCATTATGGCTGTCGCCCTTCAATGCTTATAATGGGAGCAGCAAGGAAACCCGATACGGAGTACACGAAGGACTGGAACTGGTAGAACAGGAAAACGCTCAAGAGGGCAAGCGATATGTGGTGGAAGATGAAGACGGTAAAGAGCTGTTTGTCATCCCCTTACGTGGCTGTCTGCTCGACACCCGCTATCGCAACGGGCAACTCCGATTCCGGGAGAAGAACACGAAAAGAGAAGGATACATAGACCGTCAAGGTGGTATTTTCCTGAATGAAAATGCCGGAGAATACAAATCGGCAGAAGCACAGAAAGGCATCGCTCATCTGACCGAGAAAACGAAAGGAGAAACCATTTCAGGAGATGATGCGGGAAATTATTCGGGAGATTATTCTGAAAATCATTCCGGAGATTATTCCGGGGGAAATCCTGGGGATCATTCCAGAGAGAAGAAGGGCTCTGCCGATGGACTATCAGGCAGAAAGACGAGTGCCCTCTCACAGGTAGATCTCAAGACGATGGCGCAGAGCAATCCATTCTATAAGGAAGCCTCAAAAATCATGCAGGGCAAACTGACTGAAACCGATGCCAAGCGCCGCCACACCATTCTGAACTACTGTGAGCACTTCCGCACAGCCTACACCACCAAAGACATCGATTTCCTGCGACAGGTGTTCAGCGACAAGGCACTCATCATCGTGGGAAATGTGGTGAAACCTATCGCCAACGACGATAAATGCCAGGCAGAAAGCCGGGTTACCTTCGCCATCCATTCCAAGCGCGATTATCTTGCAAGGCTTTCAAAGGTGTTTGCTGCCAATCAGAAAATCGACGTCAGATTCTCGGGGTTCCGCATCATGCGCCATCCTACGATGGACGGAATCTACGGTGTAACGCTCAGACAGCAATACAAGAGCGACAGATATAGTGACGATGGCTACCTCTTCCTACTCTGGGATTTCAGAGATAAGTCGATGCCACTCATCCATGTTCGCACCTGGCAGCCTGCCGGAACCGTCCATACAGGCAATGATGTGATTAATATTCAAGACTTTAATTTAGAATAAAAGAAAAATATGATGGGAGAAGTGAAAGATATGAGAGAAGTTTTTGCTTCGCTGGAAGTTAAAGCCCGATGCCTGCAACTTCTGAAGGCACTGCAACTAACCATGATTCTCTGGCTAGCCATTCCTTCTGCCCTTAGGGCACAGGAGTTTTCGGTGGCTAGTTTCCGCCAGCTGCCTAACGATGTGAGCGCCTTTATCAACAATGTGCGTGACCTGAACGATGAAGCCTGCGCCCTGATCAAGGTGGTGGCACCAGCCGACTTTGCCTTCTCCTCCCCTCTCGGCATCGTGAAGAGAAAGGACGAAGTGGGAGAAATCTGGCTTTATCTGCCAAAGGGAACCAAGGCCCTTACCCTGAAACATCCCGAATGGGGCGTGCTGCGCGATTACAGACTGGGCAAACCGCTGGAGAGCCGAATGACCTACGAGATGAAGCTCAACCTGCCCAAGCCTCCCATCACGGAACTCCACGATACAATAGTAGAGATAAAGACCATCACCGACACCATCGCCATCGAGAAAGTGCGCCCCAAAATGCCACTAGCCTTCTACAGTCTGGCTACCCTTTCCCTGCACAAAGACGGCCCCTCTTACGGCATCTTCCTTGCCCTGATGCGCCGCCATGGTTTCTTTCTCCATGCCAGCAGTAACCTGAAGAGCATAGGAAACCCGGAGGGCAACTGCGACAAGGATGGCTTCATCGGCGGAAGCAACATCAAGCCCTACTATTCGGGCGAAACCCGCCACACCAACTATACCATGACGGCAGGACTCATCCACCACATCACGCATAGCTTCTGCATTTTCGAAGGCGTAGGATACGGTAAGTCGGCCACAGCCTGGCAACTGAGCGAGAGCGAAGGAAAAGGTTATCTGATCAACGACGGACTTTCTGATAAAGGAGTAACCGCAGAACTGGGAGCCCTGGCTTCCTTCGGAAAACTCAGCATTTCAGCCTCAGCCATCACCATCGCCGGAAAGCAATGGAAGGGCAGCATCGGAATAGGAATCAAACTGGGAAAATCAAAAACCGGGAAATAAAGCCAAGAAAATAAATCCGGGAAAATAAGAATGAACATCAAGATGAAAAGTAAACTGATTATATATTTAGGAATAATGCTGGCTATTCTCACGGCATGCAGCAGCGAGAAACCTACCCATCTGGAACCGCATCTTGCCACTCTCCCTGCTTCCGGCATTACCCGAAACGAGGCCACTCTGCACGGTTCGGTTTCGCTGGAGGGAGAGACCACCCTGCCTACCCTTTCCTTCAGATATGGAGAGACGGAGGAAATGCCACTCACTTCAAATCCCATCAGCCTTTCAGATGAAGACAGCAACCCTTCGGGGGATGGCCATTCCACCACGGAAGTGGCATTCTGCATGATGGGCCTGAAGGCAGGTACCACCTATTATTACATGCTGCAGGGAAGCAACGGCAGAATCATGCTCAGCAGTAACCCGATGAGCTTCACCACCCTGCCCAACGAAAAGCCAGCCCTTAACGATCCGCAGGTTCTAAGCTATGGTCCCTGCAGCATCATCGTGGGCTTCGACATTACGGCAAATGGCGGTGAAGAGATTACGGAAGCAGGATGCTATTATGCAGAGAATGCAGAGGATGTAGAGGAAAGCGGGAATGGCGATGCGACCCCTACGCAGCAAAAGGCGAAGATAGGAAACTACCAGGGAGCCATCGGAGCGCAGCAGGTGAAACTCAACGACCTGAAATTCAACACCACCTACAGAATCTGGGCTTACGCCCAAAACCGGGTAGGCGAAACCAAGAGCCAAGCCATCACCTTCAGGACTTCAGACGCCGTAAAACTACAGGAAGCAGGAAAACTGAGCGAACTGATGGACAATCATCTTTACGAATACACCCAGCTCACGATAGCCGACAATCTGAATGGAGACGACCTGAGATGCCTGAGAACGATGGCAGGAAGAAACATCAACAATGAAACCACGGAAGGAAAACTTGCCGACATCAACTTGGCTGATGCCCACATCGTAGCAGGAGGAGGCGACTTCGGACCTTATCATCGCCACACCGAAAATCAGGTGGTGGGTCAGGGATTCCTTGCCCAATGCAATCAGCTCAGCCACATCATCCTTCCATCGGATGTCATCAAGATAGAGAAAGATGCGTTTGCCGACTGCACCTCTCTGAAGGAAATAGAGATTCCAGCCTCTGTAAGCCAGCTGCTTCCATCAGCCGGTTGCACGGCGCTGGAAAGCATCCAGGTTTCGAAAGCCAACACCCACTACAGCAGTATGGATGGAGTACTGTTTAATGCAGCCGGAACCGAAATTCTCTGGTTCCCGATGGGTAAGCAAGGCGACTACACCCTGCCTTCCACCCTTTCAGGAATCGGCGATTATGCTTTCAAGGAATGCAGCATCACCCGCTTCATCTTTCCGGAGAGTTTTTCAGAAATAGGACAGGGAGTGCTGATGAACAGTCAGGTGGAAGAGGTTTCTCTGCCAGCCCAACTCAAGCTGATTCCTACGGGCACCTTCCAGGGATGCACCCGCCTGAAGTTGGTAAGATTGGGAGAGAAGACAGAGCTCGTTTCTGATTACGTGTTCGACGGCTGTCCGCTCACCGACCTCTACGTCGATGCCCCCTATCCACCCGTATGCAATACGAATGCCTTCACCACCAAGGGCACTCCTTTCCTCCCTACCTGCGTGCTTCACGTACCGGCAGGCAAGAAGAAGCTCTATCAGAACAACAGAAACTGGAGCAAGTTTGAACACATTGTTGAGCAATAAAAACAAAAAAAAACTTAGAATATGACAACACCTGAAATAGAAGAATTAAAGTCTCTCGTGGAGCAGGAATACGGCAAAATACTAGCCACCACCACCGACTTTGAGGAATTCTCGTTCTTCCTCGAAAAGCATACAGGCGACAAGGTTTCACCCTCAACCCTGAAGCGCCTCTACGGTTATGTGAGTGACAACCACAAGCCACGCATGGTGACGCTCGATATTCTTGCGCAATATATTGGGCACAAGAACTACATGGAGTTCAAGCAATGGCTGAAGACCAGTACCCGCTACAACTCCTCGTTCTTCAAGGCAAGCCAGCTGGTAAGCAGCGACCTGAAGAAGGGTACGGAGATAGCCATCGGATGGAGCCCCAACCGCATTCTGCGCCTACGCTATCTGGGCGAGAGTACCTACGAAATACTTGCCTCAGAAAACAGCAAGCTTGAAGCAGGCGATCACTTCGTTACCGGATGCTTCATCAAGGAGCAGCCGCTCTATCTGCCTTACATCGAGCGAAACGGCGAGCGTACCGCATCGTTCGTGGCAGGAAGAAACGGAGGTCTCACCCTTATCAGCATCATCAGCCAATGAAAACAGCATCAGATAAGCCGATGAAGACAACATCAGGATTCACGGAAGATATCAACAAGGAGATGAACGTTGCCGAACCCCAGCCGGTGGAGTCTAAGTTCAGCAACCTCAGCCAATGCTACGTCTCCATCTCTGGGCACACCCGCATCTTCACAGCCACAAGATACGGCAAGCGCTACATGCTGAAATGCCTGAAGAACGACTTCCTCTATACACCCATCTACCGACAGGCATTGACCAAGGAATTCGAGATAGGTCTGCAGTTGGAGCACCCCAACATCTGCCATACCATAGGCATGGAAGAAGTGGAGAACCTGGGCACTACCATCGTGATGGAATACATAGATGGCGACACGCTGCAATATCTGATAGACCAGCAACTGCTTACGGCGGAAATGGCGCACAAGATAGCCCACGAACTGATGGACGCCCTGGAATACATGCACAACAAGCAGATGATTCATCGCGACCTGAAACCCGCCAACATCATGGTAACCCACAATGGCAAGAACGTGAAGCTCATCGATTTCGGACTTTCCGATAGCGATTCCTTCACCATTCTTAAACTGCCGGCAGGAACCTCGGGCTACATCGCCCCGGAACAACTCCTGCAGGGAGCCAAATCAGACCCTCAGGCAGACATTTATTCGCTGGGCATGGTGCTTCTCGACATGGCGAAGGCCACCCACAACAGGCACCTCAGGCAGATGGCAGAAGTATGCATAAGCCGCGACCTGAGCATCCGTCCCAAGAGCATCCGCGAGGTAAGAGAACACAAGCATGAATCGCCCCTGCTGAAGGCAGGCGGTATCGTTCTCGGCATCATCGCCCTGCTGCTCATCAGCCTCATCGCCTTCACCTATTATCATAGGGCGCAGTTAAAAGAGAAGCAGAATGTGCCGACAGAAACCGGTCAGAATGCTTCGCCAGATGATAACGCCAACGAGATTCAGGACTATCAACTCTGGCAGAGATGATGGTCAAGATGATGGAAAAGAGAAGAAATCTCCATCATTTCCGATAAAAAAGTGATAGTCTTTAAACATAATTATCCTATTATCTTCTTATTTTTGCCTGAATTGGTGTAACTTTGCATCCTATATGGAACAGATTTCACCAATTCAGGCATTATTGCAACAACGCACCCTGCTCCAGCTGGAGTATTACACCGAGAAGGAAGCCTTCCGCAAGCTCACCGAACAGATGGGAATGCAGCGCAAGGTGAAACGAGGTGATGCCTGGTTCCCGCTCCGTGTGGGAAAAAGCTTTTATAATTCGCTGAATCAAACAGCCATTGAGGTCTTCCGTACCTCTGATCAGGATATCGAGCACAACTTTGAGTTCGGTCGCCCCGTCATGTTCTTTATGGTCAAGAAGATGGACAAGAATGAGAACCAGGACAAAAAAGTTCAAAGTATAAAATACTTTTCCTTTACCGGAACCGTGAGCTATGTGGATGGCGACAGAATGGTGATTACCGTGCCCGACTCTGCCCCATTGCTCGACTTGCAGCAATCTGCGGAGCCTATCGGCGTACAGCTGTCCTTTGACGAAACCAGCTACAAGCTGATGTTTGAAGCCTTGGACCGTGTGATGAAGGCGAAGAACAACCGCCTGGCTTATCTCCGCGATTTATTCTATTCGCATCAGAAGGCAGGCAGATTCTCCTTCGAACCGATGAAGTTCCCTTGGCTCAATCCTACCCAGGAAAGAGCTGTGAATGAGGTGCTTTGGGCGAAGGACGTGGCGATTGTTCACGGACCTCCGGGAACCGGAAAGACCACGACCCTGGTGGAAGCCATCAACGAAACCCTGATGCGAGAGAGTCAGGTGCTGGTGTGTGCACAGAGCAATATGGCGGTGGACTGGATTTCTGAAAAACTGGTGGATAGAGGCATAAATGTGCTCCGTATCGGAAACCCTACCCGTGTGAACGACAAGATGCTGGGCTTCACCTACGAGCGCCGTTTCGAGAGTCATCCCGACTATCCGCAGCTCTGGGCTATCCGCAAGGCAATCAGAGAATTAAGGAAAAACAGGAAGAAAGGCAGCGAGAACTATCATCAGAAGATGGATAGGCTGAAGAGCCGTGCCGCCGAAATAGAAATCCGCATCAATTCTGAACTCTTTGGCGAGGCACGTGTCATCGCCTGCACCCTAGTGGGTTCTGCCCACCGGTTGCTGGAAGGCATGAAGTTCGGCACCCTGTTTATCGACGAGGCAGCCCAGGCTTTGGAAGCCGCCTGCTGGATTCCAATGAAGAGAGCCAGCCGGGTAATTCTGGCAGGTGACCATTGCCAGTTGCCACCTACCGTGAAGAGTATTGCGGCATTGAGAGCAGGACTGGGCAAGACGCTGATGGAGCGCATTGCCGAAAACAAGCCCGAGGTAGTAACCCTGCTGAAAATCCAGTACCGCATGAACGACGAAATCATGCGATTCTCCAGCGACTGGTTCTACGGGGGCAAGGTGGAGAGTGCGCCTCAGATCAAATATCGAAGCGTATTGGATTACGACCATCCGATAACGTGGATTGATACTTCAAACGAGGAGAATCAGATAACGATAGAAGGAGAAGATGCTCCTGAGGATTCTGCATCTGCATCATCTTCTGTATCTGCATCATCTTCTGAATCCACATCATCTTCTGAATCTGCAGCCAATCAGAATTCTGATTTGAACTTCAAGGAGCAGTTTGTGGGCGAGAGTTTCGGGCGTATCAACAAGGCAGAAGCCGAGCTCACCCTGCTCACCCTGGCGGAATACTTCACCAAGATAGGCAAGCAGCGGGTATTGAGCGAGAGTATCGACGTAGGCATCATTTCGCCTTACCGTGCCCAGGTGCAGTATCTGAAGAAGCTCATCAAGAAGTATGAGTTCTTCAAGCCTTACCGCCGCCTCATCAGCGTAAACACGGTGGACGGTTTCCAGGGGCAGGAAAGAGACGTGATTCTCATCTCGCTGGTGCGTTCCAACGATGAAGGCCAGATCGGTTTCCTGAAAGACCTCCGCCGCATGAACGTGGCGATGACGAGAGCCCGCATGAAGCTCATCATCCTGGGCAACAAGGACACGATGACGAAGCATCCTTTCTACAAGAAACTGTGGGAGTATGTGGAAGGGCTCAATAATGATGAATAAGAACGAAGTTCGTGTAAAAAAGTGTATGTATGCAAGGAAAGTTCGTGTAGAAAAGTGTTGAAAACATTTGGAAGTTCGTGTAAAAAAGTGTATCTTTGCAACCAACAGAGCTGTTTAAACATCATAACAGCAAGTTATTAACATCATTAACAACTTCAAAATGTATGTAAGGATGAAAAGAACGATCATAGAACAATTAAAAGCATGGAAAGAGAGCCTTTACAGAAAGCCCTTAATCTTATCAGGAGCAAGACAAGTAGGCAAGACTTATATCCTCCAGGAGTTTGGGAAACAGGAATATGACCACGTTGCCTACATCAACTGTGATGGAAACTCTGAGATTGCCAACATATTTGCAGAAGATTATGATATGAAGCGAGTCCTAATGGTTATCGGAGCCATTAGCAAACAGCCTATAATCCCTGGCAAAACGCTTATCATTCTGGATGAAATACAAGAACTTCACAAGGGACTTTCCTCGCTGAAGTATTTCTGTGAAAATGCACCAGAATACCATGTGGCTGTAGCAGGTTCACTTTTAGGCGTTGCCATGCACCAAGGAGAATCCGCCCCAGTGGGAAAGGTTGACATCATTCGCCTCTACCCTATGTCTTTCGAAGAGTTTCTTATGGCAAAAGACGAAGAACAGTTGCTGAACATATTGAAAAGTAAAGACTGGAAGACCATCACATTACTTCATGATAAACTCATCAAGATATTAAGAGAATATTATTTTGTAGGGGGAATGCCTGAGGCTGTGAAAACTTATCTTGCAACTAACGATGCAAATCTCGTCAGACAGGTTCAGAACAACATTCTCACCATTTATCGTAGTGACATGTCGAAGCATGTCAGCCCAAATGAAGCCACTCGCATCAGCATGGTTTGGCAATCCATCCCTTCCCAGCTTGCCAAGGAAAACAAGAAGTTCATCTATGGAGCGGTGAGAAGCGGAGCACGAGCCAAGGATTTTGAGATGGCAATACAATGGCTGGTGGATGCAGGTCTCACCTATCGCATTTCCCGAGTAAGAGAAGTTGGAATGCCTTTGAAGTTTTACGAAGACCTCAATGCCTTCAAGCTGTTTCTCCTGGATGTCGGCCTCCTGGGTGCGCTGAGCGAGATGGAACCTGCCCAAATGCTCATCTCCAACAAAGCCATGACGGAGAGCAAGGGGGCGTTCACGGAAAACTACGTCCTTACCCAGCTATTATGTCAACAGGACATTTACACCTATTATTATAGTAGGGAAGACGCTCGCTTGGAGATAGACTTCCTTGCCCAGCACCAAGGGGTGATAACTCCGATAGAGGTAAAAGCGGAAGAGAACCTGCGTTCCAAGTCACTTCGCGCCTTCTTTGACGCCCATCCCGACTTGCGAGCCATCCGCTTCTCCATGTCGCCATACAAGGAGCAAGAGTGGATGAAGAATGTCCCATTGTACGGGGTAGAGGAGAGTTTCTAGGAACTCTTCTCACAATACTCCCTGAACTTTGCCTTAGTCATGGCAATACCAATGAGTCTATTAGATAACGCAACAGTAACAACAAAATAAAAAAATATGCTACAACGAGACTACATACAGCGATTGATTCGCGAGTTTATGGCGGCACTCGAAAGAATGCTCGAAAAGAAAGAGGTGGAGGTGAGACGTGAGAAGATTAAGGAGCTTTACGACCAATACGTAGGTCCCTATGCCTTCTACAGCATCGCCACCATCGAGGATGTGATGAAGGCGATGGCTGGAATCGACGACGAGGAGAAGCGACTCTCCAAGATGGACATGCTTGCCGAACTCTACTATCACGAGGCTGACATGGTGGGGCAGCCCGCAAGAGATGAACTGCTGAACAAAGCGTTCATGCTCTTCGATTATGTGGAAACCCACGGAGATACGTTTTCCATCGAGCGCCGCAATAAAATGGCACAAATCAAACAGAAGATAGGAGATGCGCTCAAATAAAATGAGTGCATTCTCCCCCTCTTTCATCTTTTTAGGATAACAAAAACTAATCATACAGTTCAATGGTCAAAACTCAAAGTTCAAAGTCAACAAACGACATGACGGTAGGTTCGCCCTTGCGAGCCATCATCAAATTTGCGATTCCACTTATCTTGGGTTACATCCTTCAGCAGATGTATCTCATCATCGATGCCGCCATCGTGGGAAGATGGATTGGCGTGGGAGCTCTTGCGGCAGTAGGCGCATCCAGCTCCATTATGTTTCTCATCATGGGCTTCTGCAACGGCTCCTGTGCCGGTTTTGCCATCCCTATCGCCCAGGCTTTCGGTGCCAAGGATTACGCCAAGATGCGGGCTTACGTAAGCAACAGCATCCGTATCGCCGTGGTGTTTGCCGTGGTCATCACCTTTCTTTCCTGCATCTTCTGCGGAAAGATTCTGCACCTGGTGAATACGCCGAAGGAGGTGTTCGATGATGCCTACATCTTCCTGATGCTGCAGTTTGCGGCGATTCCTTTTACCATTGCCTACAACCTGCTCTCCGGTCAGATCCGTGCTCTGGGCAACTCGAAGCAGCCATTCTATTTCCTCATCACCGCCTCCGTCATCAACATCATTCTCGATGGCATTCTGATTCTCGGCATGGGACTGGGCGTAGAGGGTGCAGGCATTGCTACCTGGCTATCGCAGGGAATCTCCGTGCTGCTCTGTATCTGGTTTATCAAGAAGAAGATGCAGATTCTGATTCCGAAGGGTGAAGAAAGGAAATTCGACAACAAGAAGGTAAGCATTCTGCTGAACAACGGCGTTCCGATGGGTCTGCAGTTCTCGATTACCGCCATCGGTCTCATCATGCTGCAGAGTGCGAACAACGCTCTGGGAACGGTTTATGTGGCTGCATTTACTGCCTCTATGCGCATCAAATATCTCTTTACCTGCGTTTTCGAGAACATCGGAGTGGCGATGGCTACCTATTGCGGTCAGAACCTGGGAGCCAGGAAGTTGGATAGAATCGGTCAGGGCGTAAGGGCTGCCATCAGGATGATGCTGGTTTATTTCGTCTTCACCTTCCTGCTCATCTATCCGTTTGCCGATGAAATGATGATGCTCTTCGTGGATAAGGGCGAGGCGGAGGTGGTGACTTATGCTGCCCAGTTTATGCGCATAGCCAACTATTTCTATCCTTGTCTGGGCTTGCTCACCATCCTGCGCTACAGCATCCAGGGCTTGGGTTACAGCAACCTCTCGATGCTGAGTGGCGTGATGGAAATGATAGCGAGATGCGGTGTGAGTCTCTGGCTGGTGCCTGCCCTGGCATGGACGGGTGTCTGCTTCGGCGACCCTGTGGCGTGGGTCATGGCTGATCTCTTCCTCATTCCCGCCTTCCTGTGGCTTTATAAGCATCTGAAGAAGGAGCAAGTCCGATAGGCGTTCCTCCGGATTTGCAATCCGGAGTCAAAAAAGGTTCGACCTACTTCTTGCGGATTTGCAATCCGCACAACCAAGCTCTCATTTATTTAAAAATTTGCATTAAAAAATATTCTGCTAAGGGTTAGGAAAATGAAAATTCGATTGTAATATAGGCAAAAGAAAAGAAAATAAAGTAATGCAAATAAACAAAGAAACGATAGAACAGCTCTTCCGGCAGCATTATCTGAGGATGTACCAATTGGCCAGGGTACTTCTGAAGGATGATGCAGCCAGCAAGGATGTGGTGAGCGAAGTCTTTGCCGATGTGCTCGACGGAAAGATTCAACTGGGTCTTGATAACGAGACTATAACCAGCGATTCGCCCCTGCCTTCCACTAACGCCGGGAGCTATCTTCTGGTGTGTGTGCGCCATAAATGCCTCAACCTGTTGAGCCGACAGAAGATGAAAGACCGGGTTCATCATCTCCTGAAAGCCGATACTTCGCCTTCGATAGCTCCCCTGAAAGCGACGATTGCCGAAATAGACAGGGAGACCGAAAAGTACGAGGCAATTCAGGCTTATATGAATGCTGAGCTCACGCCACAAACCCGCAAGGTACTCGATCTCCGCTTTCGGCAGAAACTGAAATATCGGGAGATTGCTACGGAATTGGGCATCAGCGAAGTGGCAGTTTATAAGCATCTGGCGCAAGGCATCAGAAAATTAAAGCAAAAGTTTAACCCTTAGCAGATTTATTATGGACAAGTTTGAAAAAATACTGGATATCATCGACCATCAGGAGAAGTATTCTGATAAGGAGATTCGTGAAATATTGCAGGATGAGGAATGCCGAAAACTCTATCAGACGATGGTGGAAGTGGATTCTGCACTTGAAAACCCCTCTCCTATTATTAATGTAGATGAGGAATGGGAGAAATTCAGCCAGGAGCATCAACTTCAGGAAAAAGCAACTCATCCTATAACTTCCTGGCGTAAACTGGCAGCATCCATCGCCGGCTTTGTCTTGATTTCGGGTATTGCCTTTGCCGCAATCCATACTTACATCAAGCGCAGCCAGGAACCAATCCAGATAACTGCAGATACTCATCCGGAAGTCATAAAATCAGATTCCGCAAAGGAGGAAGCAGCAAAGGATTCCCTGACTCATCCGAAACCAGAAAAGCCAGCCATTCACAAGACTTTCGAGAATGTGGCTTTCGAGCAGATGATTTCAGAGATTGCTTCTTATTATGATTTACAAGTGAAGTTTGAGAATAACGAGGACAAGACCCTCCGCCTCTATTACGAATGGAACAGTCATTCGAGCATCGAGAACATCGTAAAAGAACTGAACCAATTCGAGAATGTAAACATCGAATTGCAACAAAACGAGCTGATTGTAAAATAACAAATAAAAAGCAACATCATTATGAGAAGATTTTCAGCCATCATATTCCTGCTGTGCACGTTCGCCCTGGCGATGAGCGCACAGCACATCCAGCGCAACTATCACGACCGCAGCATGTCGGACGTCCTCATCGACCTCGACAAGGCTTCCAAGCGCTACAAAATCAGTTTCATCTACAACGAACTGGAGGACTTCACAGTTACCCAGAACGTGAAGACAGCCAATATTCCCGATGCCATCCGCAAGGTAATCGGTTTCTATCCGATACAGATGACCGTGGGCGACAGCCTCATCACCGTGGAATGCATGCGCAAGAGCGAGCACAAGCTGATAGGCAGACTGATAGACAATCACAATCTTCCTGTAGAATTCGCCAATATCCAGCTGCTCAACCCGAAGGATTCCTCCTTTCTCTGTGGAGGCGTGAGCAACGCCAATGGCGATTTTGTCATCCCCTGCCAGCAGAAGCAGGCCCTTATGAAGGTTTCTTTCGTGGGCTACAAGACGATTTGCAAGCTGGTACCTATTGCCCGTATCGGAAATGTGAGGATGCAGGCGAATTCATACCTGTTGAAAGGTGTGACCGTTGAAGCCGCAAGGGTTGTAGAAAAAGTAGATAGACAAATCATCTTCCCTACAAAAGAGCAGGTGAAAACGGCTTCCAATGGTTATGATCTGTTGGACAACTTGTCTTTGCCTACCATTATCGTAAATCGAGCAGAACGCAAAGTTCAGTCATTAAAGGGCGGAGATGTGCAAATACGCATCAACGATGTCAAGGCTAGCATGCAAGATGTATTGGCTTTGCAGCCGGATGAAGTTACAAAGGTGGAATTCATCAATGTTCCAGGACTCAAATATGGAGACAGCAATCTGGATGCAGTCATCAACTACCAGGTCCGCCGACGCTATGCCGGTTATGTGAGTGGAGTTTCTACGATGCAAGGCACCAAGACAGGTTTCAATAATAGCGACGGTTATTTCAAATACAATGTGAAGAAATCGGAATTCAGCATCAACTACAGTTTCTCCTATCGCTCGGTAGAGGAACGAAGCAATGAGAGTCTCGGTACTTATCATCTGCCCACAGGAGAAACTCTACATCGCAATTATTTAGGTTATGATTCTCCGTTCCTATACACCATCAATAATGTACAGTTGGGTTATAATCTTAGTGAGCCAGACAAATATACATTGAATGTACGGTTGAATTTCTTCAATTACAACAGTCCTGTGAGAGGCATGAACCAGCTTTATCAGGAAAGCGGCAAGGCGGACCAGTATCTGCTGAACAACAGAAAAATGCTGGAGCAGATTCCATCTCTGGACATTTATTATTCGCTCAACATGCCCCATGACCAGAACCTGGCTCTGAACCTGGTGGGTACTTACATCGGCACAGATTACCAGTATCGTATGAGGGAATATACGTTCAACAAATCGCCGGATGAATCTGTAAAGAACGCTCCGCTGACCGATTACAGTTATGATGCAACTGGTAGAAAGCGCTCTCTTATTGGTGAAGGAACATACAGCAAGAACTGGAAACAGATGGCTTTATCGGTAGGTGGACAATATAATATCAGCCACACAGATAACATCTATGTGGGAAGCAGTAATGCTGATACGGAATTGAAGTACAGCAATCTCTATCTTTTCACCCAGCTACAGGGACAGCAGAAGTGGTTCAGTTATCAGGTGGGAGTTGGCGCAACCAGGTCTTCCATCCATCAGGGGGAGAACGGATACAGCAAATGGCTGTTTCGACCACAGGTAACTTTACAGGCAAAGGCTAGCGACCGTCTGAGTTTTAAATGGAGCAGCAAAATCACGTCAGACATCCCAAGCCTTTCCGACTTGAGCGAGTTGCGCCAATATTCCAACAGCTTTGAGGCGCGTGACGGCAATAGCGGTCTGAAGCCATTTACCGGCTACAACAATACCTTGTCGGCTTCCTGGAACATTCCGCTGATGTCTGTGTACCTGGAGGGAAACTGGACGTATTACGACAAGCCTATAGCTACCTCTATCTTGCCCGAAAAGCGGGAGGATGGCTCTTATCTCTTTGTGAGCAAACCGGAGAATCAGAAGAGTCATGATTACAAGCACCTGCTGTTGACTTCTGAAGTTCACCTCATCAAGGATCATCTGGATTTGAACCTTATGTGCGAGTATCAGAATGTCAAGACAAAGGGTTTGGATTATTCCCACGAGTTCAATTACTTCAGGTATGGAGCAGAAATTCGGTACATGACAGGCAATTGGTACATTGGCTATGGTGCCTATAAGGTGGAAAAGAGTTTTTGGGGAGAAAAGACAAACGGCGGAGAGCCAACCTCCAATCTTGCCGTAACCTACAGTTATAAGAACTGGCAGTTTGGCGTTCTCGGATTATTCGTATTCTATCCTCATGGCTGCGTGTATAAGGATGAACTTTTCAACAAGTATGTGCAGCAGAAGAACAAGAGACGCCTTGCTGACCAGGGCAACATGCTTGTCTTTACTGCCAGTTTCAACTTCAGCCATGGCCGCAGATACCATACAGGCAGCCGTAAGCTGAACAATAGCGATAGAGATAATGGTATCAGATAGAACGACGACTTGTAGTTATAAAAAATAATCTTTCTAACTGGGAAAATATTTTTTCCCAGTTAGAAAGATGAAATTCTATTATTCAGTATTCGTTATGGAAAACCTTGTAGGGGTCCATCTGCTGCATTTTTTCCTTGATTTTCTGCTCTATTCCCTCTGATGGTTCCGGAATTTCGGCACCCATTTCCTTGGCAGCAGCCTCATCCTCGGCAGCACCGGCACTATCACCCAGACTTCTGCGAACCTCGCTGCGCTCGCGATAGGCATCAATAGAGAAAGGATTTACATCCATCACCTTACCGTAGGTCTGTTCAGCCTCCTCCATCTTTCCCTGCGCCTTCTCTACACGAGCCTTCAGTAACAGCACATCCTCGTTACCCGGAATATGCTCATAGAGGAAAGTTGCATCGAGTTCTGCCTCGGAAAGCTGAGCCTGATCCAACAGGATGCTGCCACGAAGCAATCGGGCGGCATAGAAATCCTCACGCTTGCCTATCGCCTCAGTCAGCATCGATACGGCACGGGGTGCATCGCCCAGCCCTTTGCAGGCTCTGGCATAGAAGAAATACGTCTCTACATTCTCAGCATCCAGCTGCAGAGCCTTGTTGCACACATCCGTCATGGCGATGTAATCCTCCATCATATACGCCACATCCGCCATACGCAGCAACACCGCCACGTTGTCGGTCTGGGCTTCCGAGAGAATCTGCAACTGCTCATAGGCTTTCTGCAGATCACCCATAGAGATGTAAGCCTGCGAGAGATAGTCGCGGCATTCCAAATCTTCGGCATTCAACTGCAGAGCGTGTTCCAAAGACTTGGCAGCAAGGTCAAATTGATGCATGCGGAGAGCACGAACACCATCATATTTCACCATGTCGAAGTCTTTTTCCTTCTCCTGTTTCACTTCCTCAGTAGTCTTTTGGCCACCAAATAGCTTTTTAAATATGTTCATAATCCAACTATTTTTTTAGGTTTTGAATTGTTTGTTGTTGAAATCGTATCAAACGACAGGGCAAAGATACAAATAAAAGCCCAAAAACGCCTGCTTTTTGGAAGAAATATTTTCATTTTTCTGATTACGAGAAGATGGTGACAAACTTAGACGCACGAATACCATCCACATAAACATCTGCTTGATAGGGAGTTAGGATTGTTTTTGATTTCAGCTAAAGGCACCAAAAATCTCAGTCTCAGTGTCTCAGTTGTTTTTCAAGTACCCTCTCTTTTTCTTTTATTCTTATATATATATTATATATTTATATATAATTAATTAATAATCAGTAAGTTACAAAACAGAAGAAAGAAGAGGAATAGAAAAAAGGGGGGAATGATACCCCCTTATTTTTTAACTGAGAGACTGAGACTGAGATTTTTCAAATCAATTGGAACAACTGGAGCAAGCTAATTGGAACGCAGCCCCCAGGGAAATCCCCTCTTCTCTAGAAGGCAAGCTCAATCCATTTGCTTTACACCTTAGGAACAGAAAATCATAGGGAAAACATTAATTTTCCTTAAACAAGCCGCTTTCTAGGATTATTTCGAAGTATAGTTAGAAATATTTTCGGATTTTTGCAAAGTATACTTTAAAATATTTCTGTATGGACAAGCAAATTATCAAAAGAAAGCCTTTCCAGGCTATCACGGCTACATCATCACCCGTGATTACCAGACCCAAATAAAGGCAGATGGTTATACGATAGAGGTAGTACCTATCTGGAAATGGCTACTGCAAGACAACAACTAGAGCTTTAAAGAGCAAACAGAGATTTTAGATAAAAACAGAAACTTTCCTTTTTAAAAGGAAATAATTGCCGATTTCTTTCCTTTTTAGAAGGAAACTTTCTACATTTGCAGCCGATTGTAGGAATCGATTTTGATGGAATAGGAATAGGAACAGGAATAGGAATAGGAACAGGAATAGGAATAGGCAAGACCATGGCTCAAAGCACCATGATCTTGCCCTTTTCTATTCTGACTTTTGCCACCCCCATCTCGTTCAGCGCCGTGATGATTTCCTGCAGGCTTGCCCTGCGGGAGAAGCGGAAGTGGATGAGCTTACCCATATTCGCCTGGGATTGGAAGACTACGGTCTTGTTGTACCAGGCTCCGATGTCGCTCATCGCCTCTGCCAGCGTAACCTGATCCATATCGAAATCGCCTTCCAGCCAATCGGAGGCTGAAGGGGAAGCCTTAGACACTACTATCTTATCCGCCTGGAGCGTAGCAGTCTGCCCCGGGCGCATCTCTACCTCCGTATCGGCATTGCTCACCTTCACCTTGCCCTGCATCAGGGTTACCTTTGGGGCATCCTTGCGATAGGCTTTCACGTCGAATATGGTGCCTAATACCTGCGTCTGCATCTCTCCTGCCTTTACCACGAAAGGACGATGAGGGTTCTTGGTTACCTCGAAATGAGCCTCGCCCTTCAGACGGACTTCCCGGACTTCTGCATCATCGAAAGATGCAGGATATTCGAGCGTAGAATTGGCGTTGAGCATCACCCTGGTGCCATCGCTCAGCGTTACCAATGTGGTGGTTGCTGCCGGGGTAGAAACCACGCAATAGCCATCGCTCAGGGTCTGCTCCACCTGCTTGGGAGAAGTGACCTCCGAGAAAAGTTCCATGGAGAACTCCGTAGGCTGAGAAATCTCCTGGGATGAACGGAAAATAAAAAGGAAGAGGCTTGCCGCTACTGCAACTGAGGCAGTAATCCAAGCCAGGATTCGGGCTTTGGAAATCTTTCTGGATGAAGATTCTCCTCCGATTTCATCCTCTATCTTTTTCTCAGACAATTCATCTTCTGCCTTCTGTAGATGTTCCTCCTCAGAAGAAATATGCTTCTTCTCGAAGGCTTCCCAAGTTGCCAGCGTTTCTTCCTTCGAAGGCTCATCGCCCAAGGCTTCCCCGAATATCTGGGAAAGCCGGGCATCAGAAACATTTTCTGATACAGAATCCATTCTATAATCCAGTTCTTGATCTTGATTCTTATTCATGATTTTTCCTCCTAATTCTCTATGTTTGTATACTTCATTCGCTCGCGCAAGATGGCGAGTGCCTTGGAAATATGCTTCTTCACGGTGTTGGGACTGATGCCCAGCCTGTCGGCTGCCTGCTGATAGGTGAGATGCTCGAAATAGCAGAGGCGGAGAATCGTGCAGGTGGGTTCCTTCAGCTCCCTTGCTATCTGCTCTGCCTGTTGCAGCAGGCGCTCGTGCTCCTCATACCGGGTACTCATATCATACCGGGTGGCCTCTATCAGCGCCTCCACGTTGGTCTGTTCCACCTGCTGGTGCTTGAGCCAGTTGAGGCAGGAATTTCTCACCGATGCATAGAGCCAGCTCCTCCTTGTTTCCATCTGCAAGGAGGAGAATTGGTTCCACGCCTTCTCGAAAACATCTCCCACAACGTCACGGGCCTCGTTGCCGTCTCCCAAAAGGGACACGGCATAACGCACCAATCGAGGATACATTTCCAGGAATAGCTGCTTAAAGTCGTTGTCTTTCGCTCTGTCCTGCGCCACTACCTTTATATTTATTTCTTGTTGCGTTGAATGTGTATCTCACATTCATGAGAATTTTCTGATTATCTGCATATCGGGTTAACGTGCGATGCGACTGCGTGCCGTTTGCCTCGAAATAATAATATCCTGTATGCAAGAGGTCTTGCACTACAAACATCACCTTGAGGGCATCATTCTTCATAAAGTTCTTGGAAACCCGGAACTGCATATTGCCCGTACATTTCCTCCTTCCGATTCCCATCTCCGCCCTCGTGCTGACATTGCCCGAAAGATTCATGAACCACCGGTGGGGAAGCCTCAGATTATTGTTCATACTGAATGTAAACTGAGGCTGGTTTTTGCCAAACTCGGGGATATTGAGATGATCTACATTATCATGACCGTAGAAGACACTCGCCGTGAGGTTAGGATACCAGATTCCAAACGAAGGCGCCACACGGATATTGGCTCCACAATAGTAGGAATGAGGCACTGAAGCCATCGTCTGCAAAAGCACACTCGGATGATTCACCTCATCGTAAGGCTTGTACCAGGTCATGTACATATCAAGTACATAGTTGTAGTAAGCCATAAACGACAACCACTTGTAATTGCCCGACAGGTTGAAACTGTGCTGCTTCTGAGGCTTGAGATGAGGGTCACCGGACTTGTACTCGTACTTGCTGTCGTAGTCGATGCTGCTCTGAAGCATGACGTAGATAGGACTGTACTTGTTCAGACGATAGGAGAAGGCAAGATTCAGATTATCCTTGCTGTAGCCGATGGATGCAAATGGAATCCAATCCCTGTAGCTGGGACTCTGTTCCGCCTGCAGCACATCCTTCTCGTAATAATCGGTTTTCTGGTATTCGTATCGCAAACCGGCTCCATAGTTCATGTGTCCGATGTTCAGATAATACTCCAGGAATCCGGCATAGATAGACTGGCGGATGTGGTTGAAGGCATCGGCAGAAAAGCCGCTCTGGGTGAAGTCGTTGTGGCGGTTAGTAAACATCTCTTCCGTTCCGAAGGAAAGCCTACCCTTCCACAAAGGTCCCGACACCACCAGCTTGGCAGCATAGAGATTACTCTTCACCTTGCTCTCTGATTCCGCATCCAGCTGTCCGTCGTTTATCGCCGTCTGGGTGCTCTGGCTCACCTTATTATAGAAGTCGCCATTGAAATTGATGTTCCATTTGCCGAAATCGCCATTATAATAGGCATTCACGCTATGCGACCAATGGGGCTTGCTTTTCGAAAACAGATCTACGCCCATGCTTTCCGTCAGTTTACCATTCTCCCACACATCGGTAGCTCCCCAGCTGTGAGTGTAGTTGTTGCCTATCATGTTGATTGTCTCATAGCGCATACCCAGCGATTGCTGCTCGGAAATCTCATAGTTGAAACCTGCGTTCATAAGAATCTCTCCACCAAGGGTTTTCGTGGTTCTACGGCTGTTGAATTCCCAGTCGCTGGTAGTATGGAGCTGGGTTTCGGAATGGGCGGTGGTGTGCGAGCGTTCCAATCCCGCTCCCACTTCGCCGAAGATATCGAGTCCGCCCGTGCGGTAGTTCAACTGCACATCCTCATAGCCATGAGGCGAATAACGACCCTGTATATATTCAGAATAAAGGCTTCCGCTCAAGCCCTGTCCGCGCTTGCGAACGGCACGCAGACGGATTACGGCATTGGTCTTGGAACTATACTGCGCTCCGGGAACGGTAACGATTTCTGCCTTCAGAATATCCTTGGCGCTCAATCGCTTGAGTTCGTTCAGATTCACCAGTTTCCTGCCGTTGAGATAAATCTCGGGCGCTCCACGACCGATGATTTCCCAACTGCCTGCTTCACCCGAAACGAAGGGCAACTGGCTGATCATATCTTCGGCAGAGCCCAGTTCGCCCAGGATGGTACCTGATACCAGGGTGGTGAAGGCACCGTCCTTGTACACCACATTGGGGCGGGTACTCTTGATGGTTACCGCCTTCAGCTGCTGGGTGTCGGGATGCAGACCGATGTGCATGGTAGGCTTGCAGGCCATGGTCTGCGACTTATAGCCCACAAAAGAAACCTTCAGCATCACATCCTTATCGGCATAAGGAAGCACGAAACTTCCATCCTCTGCCGTTACGCAACCGGCCACATAAGCCTTGCTGACGGAGGAAATCAACACCACGTTGGCAAAAGGCAGAGGCTTCTGGTGCTCATCCACTACCCTGCCCTTGATCTGTTCTACCCGGGTCGTCTTGCCCGTGTATTGCACGGCAAAATAGGTGTTGTGCTCTACGAAGGAGAAAGGTTTCCCTTGCAGCACCATCTCCAGGGCTTCCTTCTGTCGTTTAGCCTGGATATTGGCTGTAACGTGATATTGGTCGGTAGCCTGATAGGCAAAGAGGATATTCTTCTCGCCCGCCTTTTCAATCTTCTTCAACACGGAAGTAAGCGTTTCGTTATGCACCTGAAAGGTCATACCTCTGCTTTGAGCAAATAGGGAAATGCTCAAGACAAGACACAGTATAAGGGAAGTCGTTCTTTTCATCATTTTTTCTTGTTTTTATGATTCTACTTTGTTCATAATACAACATCCCCCTAGAATCGGGTACGCCTATTTTAAAAATTTTGTTGCAAAAATACAAAAATAATTGGGAATTGCAGCATTTTAGGAAGAAATGATTAACTTTGCAAACGGAAAAATCAGAAGACTGTAGATAATTGCAGAAAATAAATATTGTTAAATGCAGCGGATAACGCATAAGAGAATCAGAATTTCCTGGCTGCTGCTATTGGTTTACCTGCCGATGCTGCTGGTCGTTACGTTTCACCATCATGGTGAAGCGCAGGGAACTCATGCAGATTTCTATTGTGCAGATTGCGCCCATCATGTTCATCACGACGGCCATCTGATAGCCCTGCAGAATACCATGCACGACTGTGTGCTCTGCCAATTGCAAAGCACACCTTATCTGGCTCCATCCCTCGTGGTATGGGTTGCCATCATCGTGCTCCATCTCTCCCCTCGCCGTGCCTTCTGCTCTCCTTGCCTGTGCAGGGCGAAGGGGGTAAAATCTACCCGTGCTCCACCTTATTATCAGTTTTTTATAAATAATTGAAAATTAACATAATAAGGTAATTAATAACATAATGAGAACAATATTGAAATCAATATTGCTGATGAGCCTATGCTCGTCGGCAACAGCCCCTGCTATGGCTATAAACGGAGCAAATCATGATAAGAAGGACGCAAACATTCATGAAGAAGAGACAAATGATTCTACCAGACACCAGCCGCTGACGGAATCGAGCGTGAAACTGAACGAAGTGGTGGTAACAGGCTTGACGGGTAGCCAGAAACTGAAGCAGTTGCCTGCACCCATCTCTTTCGTTTCTGCCCGCCAACTCGAAATGCAGCCTTCAACCAACATCATCGACGCCATCGCTCATCAGCCTGGCGTTTCGCAGATTACCACGGGAAGCGGAATCTCCAAACCCGTGATTCGTGGATTGGGATTTAACCGTGTGGTCGTAGTGAATGATGGAGTAAGACAGGAAGGACAGCAATGGGGCGATGAGCACGGAATAGAAATCGACCCGGCTTCGGTTCATTCCGTAGAGATCCTGAAAGGTCCGGCAAGTCTTATGTATGGCTCGGATGCGATGGCTGGCGTCCTCATCTTCCATTCCGCTCCTACCCTTGCCAAGGGCGACATGAGAGCGAATTTCTCAACGGGTTACCAAACCAACAACGGACTTTTTGATTATTCGCTCAACTTTGCCGGCAACCAGGACGGCTTTGTCTGGAATACCCGATATAGTGGAAAGATGGCACATGCCTACAAGAACAAATACGATGGTTACGTCTTCGGTTCATCACTCCGAGAACAGGCCCTTTCGCAGCTCCTCGGTTGGAATTATCGCCAGGGACATTCGCATCTCACACTCGATTATTATCATCTCACTCCGGGCATCGTAGAGGGAGAAAGAGATGAGAAAACGGGCGAACTGGAAATTCCGGAAGGCTACGATGCCAAGAGTTACGGCAAGCCGATGCCTTATCAGCAGATTCACCATTACAAGGCGGTGCTCGACAATTCCTGGTTCCTGGGCGACGGCAATCTGAAACTCCTCTTGGGTTATCAGCAGAACCGCCGTCAGGAGTTTGAGGAGGAAGAGAATCCGAAGGAATGCGGACTCGACTTCATGCTCCATACCGTGAATTACGACCTGCATTATCTTTCGCCGGAAATGAATGGCTGGAAATTCTCAACAGGTGTCAACGGCATGTGGCAGCAGTCGGTTAATAAAGGTTCTGAATTTCTGATTCCAGCCTATCATCTCTTCGATTATGGCGTGTTTGCCACGGTGAGCAAAGAGATAGACAAACTGAACCTGAGCGGAGGCATCAGATACGATCATCGCCATCTGCACAGCGAGGCTTTGAGAGAAGAGGATGATGCTGAATCGAATGATTCTTTCCGCTTCCAGGCCTTTAAGCGCAGCTTTGAGGGAGTAACCGGAAGCATTGGCTTGGCTTACGAAATCCTGCCCGATTTCAATATCAAGCTGAACCTGGCAAGAGGATTCCGTGCGCCTAACATCAGCGAATTATCATCGAATGGTGTGCACGAGGGAACCCAGCGATACGAATTGGGAAATACCGGTCTGAAGCCTGAGAACAGCTGGCAATTCGACCTCGGTTTGGACTATTCTTCGTCTATTATTTCGGCAGAACTCTCGCTGTTTGCCAATCGCATTAACCATTACATCTATAGCGAGAAGTTGGCAGATGAGAACAATCAGCCTATCCTCATCGACGACACGCCTGCCTATCAGTTTACTTCGGGCGACGCCCGCATTCTGGGTGGTGAGGCGAGCATCGACATCCATCCTGTAGAGCGTCTGCACTTCGGCAACACTTTTTCATATGTCAACTCCGTGCAGTTGCATCAGCCATCCGAATCTAAATATCTGCCATTCACCCCAGCTCCCCGTTGGATTTCGGATGTAAGATATGAGTTTGTCTGCAACGGCAGGACTTTCGACCATCTCTTCGTCAAGCTGCAGATGGATTACAATCTTCACCAGAACCATTATTTCGCAGCCAACGATACGGAGACCGCCACGCCATCCTACACCTTATTAAATATGTATGCCGGTACCGACGTGAAGCTTCACGGCAAGCGTCTTCTCTCGCTCTATCTTTCGGGCGAGAACCTTACCAACCGTGCTTACCAGAACCACCTGAGCCGTCTGAAGTATCTTGACGTAAACCAGGTTACAGGCAGAAGAGGCGTTTACAATATGGGCCGCAACTTCAGCATAAAGATAGTGGTTCCGATAGAGTTGTAACTCCCCTTTTGGAATAAGCAATTCCTCATCAGGAATCAGAATTTAGAATAAATAAATGCCGATAGGGTACCAGAAGCTACAGAAAAAGTAACTTTTGGTGCCACTATCGGCATTTTTTCGTCTAATAATTAGACAATAATGACCGCTTTTCGATGATATTTCGTAACTTTGCACCATGATAAAGAAACAAGGAACGATATTGATTGTTGATGACAACCGCAACATTCTTACTACGGTAAGGATGCTGCTGGAACCCATATTCGATGGCATCATCACCATCGCCAACCCGAACTCCATCCCAGCCAAGCTGAGAGAGGAGCATCCCGACGTGGTGCTGCTCGACATGAACTTCTCCAGCGGAATCAATTCGGGAAACGAGGGACTGTACTGGCTCAGGGAAATCAAGAGCCTCAGCCCGAAAACAGAGGTGGTGCTCTTTACCGCCTATGCCGACATCCAACTTGCCGTAACAGGCATCAAGGAAGGTGCCGCCGACTTCATCGTGAAGCCTTTTGAAAACGAGAAGATGATCCGTACGCTGATGGAGGCTAGGGATAAGAACAAGGCTGTGGATAACGCTATTGGCAAAAAAGGTGGAAAACTTTGTGGAAAAGATGCACAAAGTGCTATGTATTGGGGAGATAGCGAAGTTATGAACAATTTGAGAAGCATTGTGGAAAAAGTTGCCGCAACCGATGCAAACATCCTCATTACAGGAGAAAACGGAACAGGTAAAGAGGTGTTAGCCAATGAAATACACCGTTTATCCACAAGATGTGGGAAAAAGATGCTGCCTGTGGATATGGGAGCCATTACGGAAACCCTTTTCGAGAGCGAACTCTTCGGTCATGTGAAGGGCGCTTTTACTGATGCCAAGGTGGATAAACCGGGCAAGTTTGAGCTTGCCGACGGCAGTACCATTTTCCTGGATGAGATAGGAAACCTATCCTATGGTCTTCAGGCAAAACTCCTTACCGCCCTGCAACGCAGAAGCATCGTAAGAGTGGGCGGAAGTACGCAGATTCCCATCAACGTACGGCTGGTTTGCGCCACCAACCGCAACCTGCAGCAGATGGTAAACGATGGCGAATTCAGAGAGGATCTGCTCTATCGCATCAATACCATCCATCTGGAATTGCCTGCCCTGAGACAGAGAAAATCAGACATCGTTCCATTGGCAGAAAGATTCCTCCATCAATATGGCGATTTATATAATAAGGTGAATCTCCGTCTTTCGAAAGAAGCTGAGAAAAAACTTACCAGTTTGCCTTGGTATGGTAACATCCGTGAACTTCAGCACGCCATCGAGAAAGCTGTGATTCTATCTGATGGCGGAATAATTTCTGCCGAAGATATTGACGGTGGAAACCAGCAGAAAAGAGAGAAGCCCCTGGAAGAGGTTCAGACGCTCGACGAGATGGAGAGCCGAATGATAGAGAAAACCATCAGGGAATGTGAGGGAAACCTGTCGGTGGTAGCCGCAAGGTTAGGTATTTCCCGCCAGACGCTTTATAATAAGATTAAGCGATATGGATTATAAACTAATTATAATTATCGTGCTTTTGCTCGTGGCTGTAGTGGGTTACATTCGCCTCTACCGCCACTATCGCCGTAACATCAAGAAGGTAACCTTCCTTTTTGATGCGATAGATAATGGGGATTTCTCCTTCAACTTTCCTACGGAGAAGAGGTTTAAGGAAGATAATATTCTACACCAGTCCCTCAACCGCATCAAGCTCTTTCTTCAGCATACGAGAGAGGAGCAGATGGATCGGGAGAAATATTACGAGCAGATTCTGAATGCGGTGGATACGGGCATCCTTGTGGTGGATAGTCACGACAACATCCTGCAGCACAACCAGGCTGCCCTCCGATTGCTCGATACAGATGTGCTTACCCACATGAATCAGGTAAAAGAAAAGCTGAAGGATGAGCACCTGGCAAAACATGAGACGCAAGCCATGCTGAAAGACAAACACGTGCGCATCATCGCCCTGAGCGACGTGAGCCACGAGCTGAGCAATCAGGAAGTGGATTCTTGGATCAAACTGATTCGTGTGCTGACCCATGAAATCATGAATACCATCACGCCGGTTACTTCGCTGAGCGAGACTCTGCTTACCCGGGTTACAGAGGATAAAGACCTGAAGCAAGGCTTGGAAACCATCCACAAAACAGGAACCGAACTGTTGGCTTTCGTCAACAACTATCGCCGTTTCACCCATGTTCCCCAGCCTCAGCCTGCTCTTTTCTATGTGGAACCCTTCCTGGAAAGAATGGCGCTGCTCTGCAACCACGAAGTAGAGATTTCGGTTTCTCCCAAGGATCTGCTGGCCTACGCCGACGAGAGCCTTCTCTCTCACGTGGTAACGAATCTTCTGAAGAATGCCGTAGAAGCTTTCAGGGAAAAGGAAAGAGAAGACAAGCAGGAATGCCGCTCCGCGGATTTGCAATCCGCGGCAAGCAAGAAGGCATTTATCCGTCTCCAAGCCTACGCCAACGCTCAGGAATCCATCATCATCGACGTGAGCAACAACGCCGGTCTCATCCCCGAAGATGTAGCCTCCCACATTTTCATCCCGTTCTTCACCACGAAGCCGGAAGGAAGCGGAATCGGTCTTTCCCTTTCCCGCCAGATCATGCGAGTAAGCGGCGGCAGCCTCTCGCTCCATCAAGACAAGGCACAGGGAATCACCACCTTCCGCATCATCATCCCATAAAAAAGTATAATTTTGGGGAGGAAAGTTTGGCACTTTCGCTTTTTTACAATATCTTTGCCATTATAAAAGATTAAGCTTATGTCAACCGACGATAAGACCATATTAAAGATAAAAGATATAGCTAAATCTACTATTCCTTCAGGAAGCAAGGCTATATTGTATGGATCAAGAGCGAGAGGTGATGCTCACAACGATTCAGACTGGGACATTCTTATCCTTTTAGATAAAGACAAACTGGAACAAACAGACTATGACAAAGTAAGTTACCCGTTTGTCTTGTTAGGTTGCGACCTCGGCACAGAAATCAATCCCATTCTTTACACAAAGAAAGAATGGGAATCGTATAACTTCACCCCTTTTTACGAGAATGTAAATCGAGACGGCATTAGTTTAATATAAAAGTTATGGATCAAGTAAACAAAGACACATTAATCAGTCTGCAAGTAGAAAAAGCCAAGCGCTTTTTAACTCAAGCAGATGAAATGGTTGAACTAAAGCATTGGGATTTAGCAGCCAATCGCTATTATTATGCCTGCTTCCATGCCGTACAAGCTCTATTCATAGCAAAAGGTGTTAATGCCCACACTCATGCCGGCATTAACACCCAATTCAGTTTACACTTCGTAAAGACTGGTATCGTAGATATCTCTTATGGCAGTTTCCTCGCCCGTATGTTCCAATTAAGGCAAAAAGCCGATTACAACTGCGCCTACGAAATTTCCGAAAATGACATCCTGGAAATTATTGGCTTATCACACGATTTTATAAAAGCCATATTAAACTTAGTCAAATAATTACTGATTGCCCTCCGCCTCTACAATCTGTCCATCAAACAGGCGGATGGTGCGATGGGCTATCTTGGCATCATGCTCATTATGTGTTACCATGACGATGGTGGTGCCCTCGTGGTTCAGCTCAGTAAGCAGATGCATCACCTCGGCACCATTCTTGGAATCGAGGTTACCCGTAGGCTCATCGGCAAGGATGAGCTTGGGACCGAAGACCACGGCACGGGCGATGGCTACTCGCTGTTGCTGACCACCAGAAAGCTGGTGAGGGAAGTGCTTGGCACGATGGCTGATGGCCATTCGCTTCATAATCGCCTGCACCTTTGCCTTGCGCTCCGCCTTCGGAATGTTGAGGTAAGTAAGAGGAAGCTCGATGTTCTCCTCTACATTCAATTCATCTATCAGATTGAAGCTCTGGAACACAAAACCGATTTCTCCCTTTCTCACATCCGTACGCTCCTTTTCCTTCAGGTTTGCCACCTCGTGATTACCCAGGAAATATTTTCCCGAAGTAGGGTTATCGAGCAAACCGAGAATGTTGAGCAAGGTGGATTTGCCGCAACCGGATGGTCCCATAATGGCAACAAACTCGCCGTCTTCTACTGTGAAAGATACGTTATTTAAAGCAATCGTCTCCACATCTTCTGTGCGGAATGACTTGCAAAGATTCTCTATTTTTATCATTTTGTTCAATGTTAAGTGTTAAATGTTGAATGTTAAATTAGGGTATACGCCCTTAAATCTGTGTCATCTGTGAAAATCTGTGGGAGACTTATTCATCCTTGAGATACTTCACCGGATTACTATTCGCCACCTTGTAGCAGTTGATGACGACGGAAAGCCCGATGATGACGAGCAAGATGATGGTAACACCGATAAACAGCAAAGGCGTCATCGTAATCTTCTCACTGAACGACATGAGCCATTGTCTGGCTATCAGCCAAGCCCCCAAGTCGCCCACGATGATGCAAGGCAAGGCAATCTTCATGATGTCCTTCAGGAAGATGCGAAGAATATCCTTCACCTTCGCCCCGTTCACCTTTCTTATCGCTATCTCCTTGCGGCGGCGGTTCACCTCATCACTCGTATAGCCCACCAATCCGAAGAGGGCGATAATCATCGTCACGATGCCGGCAACCAAGATTCCGTTGCGGAAATTGAGCTGGGAAGCATACTGGTTAGCCAGTTCTGAGGCATAACTTTTCACGATGACCTTATTGTTCGGATACATCGCCTGCACCTTCGATTGCAACTCCGACAACGATTCATCCCTTAGTTCATTAAACTTAACCAACATATAGTAAGCCGTCTTGGCAGAATAGAAATACAAGTCAGGAAATCCATTCATTCCATCACCCCCGGTTTCCGCAGCCCCCCAGCGGATATTCTTGCTCACGCCACATATGGTAAAGATATTATTATCATGTCCCGTACAGGTAATTTGCTTGCCAACTACGCCATTCTTCCAATGCCACGTCTTGATGAGTTTCTCAGCACCTCGTTCATCAATAATAACCTGGCGGCAACTGTCATTTCTTTCCGTAAAGAAAGAGCCCTGAACGATAGGAATATTCATCATCTTGAAGAAATTATCGTCCACTCCCGACATCTCCATGATATTAAAGGTATTCTTATCGTCGCCAGGTACTCCTACCATATTTCCACTACGATCATACCCATCGAGCGGAACATTAAAAGTCGAACTGCAATCCTTAACATTCGGCATTCGCCTGATTTCTGCCAGACATTGATTGCGCTGGTCTCTATTGCTGGCATCTATCGAAACTATCGCTACATGATCATAATCATACCCAGGATTGAGCCCCAACATCAGCTGGTATTGACCATTCACGATGTAAAGCAAACTGAACAGCAAACCAGAGATAACGAACTGGATGCCCAGCAAACCAAGTTTCCAACGGTTGCGATTCTCATTATAGCCACGGAAAGCGATGGCTACAGGAATCTTGTTGTAAAGCCAACCAGGCAACAAGCCGCCAACCAGCAGTACCAGAATACAGATAGCCACCAATATCCAACTGCCACGATTAAGCACCAACGTGCTTACCGGAGCAGAAAGGAAGTTTTCGATGGTTCCCTTGCAAAGAAACACAAGAACAGCCGCAAGAACAACCGCCAGCCCCACATGCACCAAAGCCTCAGAGAAAATGATGGCATGAATGTTCTTCGATTCGGCACCATAACACTTACGAACAGCCATTTCGCGAGAACGACCCACAAGATTTCCCACGATGATAAGCAGATAGTTCATCACAGAAGTAAAGAGGAGGACAAAAGCGATAATTCCCATAATCCATCCCATCTTCTTGACATAAGGATCTTGGGTGTAAACATCGCTCAATACCGTGAAATCATAGTTCAGTTCTATTCCCATATTCTTCATCTCCTTCAAAGGAAAATGATCCTCTCGCATCTTATTCACGTAAGGCTTGAGTTCTTTTGCCTCATGCCCCTTTGCCAACCGGATGTAGGACCTATAGGAATCATTTCCCACCCATTGGCCTCTGCCATCGTAGGAATATACGTATGGCACACTACACCTCGACAGAATCATCTGCGTACCATGAAAGGAAGAACCCCATGGAAACGCTTCGAAAACACCATAGATGGTAAAAGTGGTTCCCGGATATTTAGAAAGCGTGAAATGCTTACCAACAACATTACCACCTATCTTTGCTGCCGTTTCTGAATCGATGAGACAGGATAAGGGTTGGGATAAAATCTGTTTAGCCTTGCCTATCAATATCTTCTGTGGAAAGACATCGAAGAAACAACTGTCTGCCATCCTGATATTGGCAGAAACGATGTTCTGGTCTTCCATCTTGCATTGGGCATCATCATAAAAATAGTTAGTACTGGTAGCAGCTTCCACCATAGGCGCATATTGCTTTACACCTTGGGCGGTGGCTCCTGAAGTATTGGTAAACTCCATGGTTTCACCATGGTTAGTACCCACTTCCGAAATCATATACGTCCTCTCCCAACTAGGGAAATACGTATCGTAAGTCTGCTCGAAATAAATCTCGGCAATAATTACCGAACTGATTGCCAATCCGAGCGCTAGGCACAAGATCTTCACGAAATTGTGCTGGCCCCTTCGAGGCAGATTCTTGAATGCGTTAATAATATGATTCATATCAAATATCCTGTTTCAAGGGCGTTAGCCCAATTTATCACTAATCACTACTAATTAAAAACTAATACATCATTATCCTTATAGGCTTCATAGCCGCTAACGATGACTTGTTCACCCGGCTCCAAGCCCTCAATTACCTCATAATATTGAGGATTCTGGCGACCGATGGTGATCTTTCGGCGATAAGCCTTCTTGCCACTCTTGTCTAATACGAAGATCCATTGACCACCCGTTACACTATAAAACGTGCCTTTAGGGATAATTATTGCCTGCTTCGACTGACCGAGCTGCAAATCTACATAATAAGTCTGACCGGTTCGGATATTGCCAGGGCGAACGCCTTTGAAGACGAAGTCGATGCGGAACCTGCCATCTCTTACCTCGGGATAAACCTTGCGGACCTGCAGGAGATAATGCTTGCCGTTCTGGTCGAAAGTGGCAGTAAGTCCCGGTTTTACCCGGTCGATGTAATGCTCATCCACCTGCGCCTGCACCTTGAAATCGCTGAGGTCGTTGATGACTCCTATCTTCTGTCCGGCAGAAATGCTCTGTCCTAACTCCACATCGAGCAAACCTATCTCACCCGAAATGGTGCTGCGGATGTTCAGCTTCTCCTTGCGCTGACGAACTAGCTGCACATTCTTCTGCATGGCTTCCAGATTATCACCCATCTGATCCATCTGCGAACGGCGGAGCTGTGCATCCTTCTTCAATCGCTTGCTGATGAGCGCATGCTTCTTGACGGCAAGGTCGTAATCTTCCTTTGCCTTCAGATACTCCTCGCGCGAATTGAGTTCTTCCTTGTGCAACGCTTCCTGATGCTGATAGGAACGGCGCTTGGTAATGACATCCTGCGAAAGCGACAGTTCCTCGTTGCTATTGTTCAGACGGTCCTGCTCCATCGAAATCTGGGTGTTGCGAAGCATATCCTGCTTTTCGGCAAGTTCGCTTTCGGCATTCAGAATCTCCAGATCGAGATTCGAATTGCTCAGTTTTACGATCACATCGCCCTTGTTCACGTGGGCACCTTCATCCACCACTTTCTCCAGAACAATACCACCTTCTTCGGAACTGATCTGTACCACGGAGATAGGAACCACCTGTCCATCCACCGAAACATAATCATTGAACTGCGCCTTCTCCACGGTTCCGATGCTCAATCCCTTCCTATCCACCTTCAGAGTGGAAGAGAAATTGCTCAATCCCAACCAAATGAGGACTGCGATCAAAACCGCTCCTCCGCCAATCCATGCCCAATACTTGCGAGGCACGAGATATTTTTTCTTTTCTATTTTTATGTCCATAATTTTATGTATTCAAGTTTGCAAGAGCACTCCACACGCCCTGAAAGGGCAGAAGCTCCTAGCCCAGGGTAACACCCTGGGTTATCATGGCCGCAAGCCTGTCGCCCTGTAAGGGCAAAAGCTTTAAAATTCCAGGCAATATACAAAGCTTTTGCCCTTTCAGGGCGCCTTGCTGATTGTTATTATACCCAGGGTGTTACCCTGGGCTAGGAGCTTTTGGGCCTTCAGCCCGTACCTGAACCACTTGCGAAAGTTCTGTTATTTAATTAAATTTTCTCCCTGATAATAAGCAACCAGCCTCTGTTTGATAATGAGCAGCATCTGCATCTGGAGTTCCTTGATCCTGCTTTCCAGAAGCGTTTGGGCTGCGGTATGAAGGTCGAAGGTAGAAAGCATTCCTTCTTCAAACTTCCGGCTCGACATGTGATAGGCGAGCGAATCGGAGGCCACCTTCTTCTGCATCTGATGCAACTCCTTGGCGTAACCTTCTGCATCCATTACCGCCTGGGCTATCTGATCGTGAAGCTTGCGACGGGTTTCCTCCAGGTTCACCTGTGCCAGTTGCCAGTCGTTGCGTGCTTTCTTCACGCTGTGCCAGCGGTCGCTATTATAAATAGGTATGGAAAGGGTCAACGCGAGGTATTCGCCCTGGTTGTTGCGAAACTGCGAGGCAAACCCATCGTATTGCCCTTTCTGAGAGAGATTCTTATAATAGTTGGTCGAAATGCCACCACCGAGAGAGAGTGATGGCAGCAATCTGCCTTTTGCTATCTTGTAATCATACCGAGCCCGCTCTACTTCGTATTCTGCCGACTTCAAATCGGGAGAAATATGCTGGAAGCCCTGGTAAACGGTTTCGTAGTTTACTCCAGATTCAGGAACCTCTTTATTATCAGACGTTAGCTTCAGATTCCGCTCTTCAGCTATCTGGATTTTCAGCTCTTCATCCACAGGAAAATTCATTGCGGATTTCAAGGCGAGCAGACTCTGTTTTGCCACATTCTCCTGATGCGTAAGATTGTATTCATCTTCCGCCACCTGCGATTCCATCTGCACCACATCCGGACGCCCCTTCTCGCCCAATTCATACAGTCGCTTCATCTTAGCCAGCATCCGCTTGCTTTCGTTCAGTTTCTCGCTTGCTATCCGAATGCTTGCCTCAGCATAGGCTGCATCCACATATTTCTGCATCACGTCGATGGCACGGTCGTCCTGAATCTTCTGCATCGCCGTGGCAGAATAATCCCGGCTCAGCTTAGCCTGCTTCAAGGCGTTGATGGTGGCGAAACCATCGAAGACATTCAGTTCGGCATAAAGCTGATAGTAGTTGTTGAATGTCGTTACATTATTATAAGTATTGGTTTCCGGGTCGATGTTTCGTCCCCAGGCATACTGTCCTTGCACGCCGCCCGTAACGGTAGGCAGGAATCCTGCCACAGCATGCTGGTAATCCTGCTTGCGTTGGCGGGCGTTTACCACCTCCCGCTTCACCTCCGTAGCGTGCTCCACGGCGTATTTCATGCAGTCGTCAAGGCTCCAGCTCTGTGCCGAGGCACTAGCCGCCCAGACCAACCATCCTATCAATATTCCTATTCTTTTCATAATCTTCTTCATTTTGGCATGATAAGGACAAGAGCCGTGCCAAAACAGCACTTATCCTGATAATCAAGCCATTAGATAAAATTCTTCATAAAACAAACTGTCCAACAATTAGACACCACCGTCTAATTGTTGGACAGAAAACCGCAGATTAAAGCTGATCATTTACCGCATCCACCACTTGTCCATCAAACAGATTGATGATGCGACTGGCGTAGGTAGCATCGTGCTTGGAGTGCGTCACCATCACGATGGTGGTTCCCTCTTCGTTCAGTTCGCTGAGCAACTGCATCACCTCCATACCATTCTTGGAATCGAGGTTACCCGTAGGCTCATCGGCAAGGATGATGCTAGGCTTGCCCACCACGGCACGGGCGATGGCAACTCTCTGCTGTTGACCGCCCGAAAGCTGATGAGGATAATGCTTGGCACGATGGCTCAGCTTCACCTTTCTCAATATCTCGAGCACGCGCTCCTTGCGCTCCGCCTTTCCCACTCCGAGGTATTTCAGCTGTAAATCCACATTCTCCTCAACGGTAAGTTCATCGATAAGATTGAAGTTCTGGAACACGAAGCCGATGCGACCCTTGCGATAGGCGGTACGCTCACGCTCCTTCAGATGGCCCACTTCCTCGTTATTCAACCAATACTTGCCCTCCGTAGGACTATCCAGCAAGCCCAGGATGTTCAGCAAGGTTGACTTGCCGCATCCCGAAGGACCCATAATGGCGATAAACTCACCATCTTCTACTTCTATGTTTACGCCGTTCAGGGCGATGGTTTCCACCTCTTCCGTGCGGAATATTCTAGTTAAATTTTCTGTTCGTATCATCGTTAGAAATCTTTTTTATCGTTAGAAATCTTTATCTCGTTAGAAATCCTTTTAAAGTTTATGACTCATTATTCAGCCTTGATGCTGTCTATCGGATTCGACATCGCCGTACGCAGGGTGCAGCCGATAACCGAAACAAAGGCTATCAATAAAGTAAAGACGGCGCCAGCCAGCAACACCCACCAAGGGAAGGAGATGCGATGGACGAAATCCATGAGATAAGTCTGCATCAGCTTCACGCAGATAGGGATGGCGATGACCACAGCCACCAGCGAACTGACGAGGAATCTCTTAGCCAGTTGCCAAGCCGCATCCCCAATCGAAGCCCCCATCACCTTGCGCAGGGCAATCTGGCGCTTCTGCTGGTTGCCGTAATAAACCGACATTCCGAAGAGCCCCAAGGCAGAAATCAGGATAGAGATGCTCATGAAGGTGATGATGAGCACCATCATATTATGCTTGTCCTTGAGATTATTCTTCAAAGTATCATCCATATACTCCGCCTCCATTTCCGCAGGAACACCTATCAGTTCCTTAGCCACCTGCTTGCAGGTACTCCGGATAGCCTGCAGCGCCTGGGTATGATCGCCACGGGTTTTCACCAGAACAGCCCATCCACCCTGCTGCGGGGTGATGACTCCAATGGCATTATGCTCCGTTTTCTCATTCTCGCTCAGCGCATCTCCACTATGATAATCGGCAATCACGCCGCACACCTCATATTCGTGTTTTCCGTTTTCCAGTCTCATTCCAAACCACGGTTTGTGGGCAGAAACACCATAGGCTCGCTTCGCATCTTCCGTTACCCAAATCTTGCCATAGGCTGGCTCGCAATACTGTTCAATCACCCTGATTCCCAGCATCTTCATCGCCGTGGAATCTGCCAAGAACATACGGAGCATTCCTATCAGTTTTTCGTTGTCACCATGCACGCCGTTTCCCCAGCTACTGATAGGATTGGCGTTGCCGTAAGTTGCCTCTTCCACCTCCGGAAGCGCTTTCAGACGGTTCCTGAGGATAGACATCTTCTCCGGCGAACCATCCAAGGAAGAATAGATGGAAACAATATCCTTCGTCTGATAACCCAACGGCAAATCGGCAAGATGCTTCATCTGGAGCATCATCGTTATCGCCATCACTACCAGCGTGATGCTGATGGCGTTCTGGGCTACGATAAATATCTTGCTGAACCACATCTTGCTGCGCATGCGGATGGTTCCCTTCACCACATCTATCGGATTGAAACGGGAAACCACGATGGCAGGAAGGATTCCCGCAAAGATGGAAATGATGACGTAAGCCAACGGCAGGAACCACAGAAGGTCGAAGGAATGGAACAGGTCGATTTTCGTATCCAACATCGAATTGAATAACGGAATGAATGCCCAGGAAATCAACAAGCCCAGCAGGAAGCAGACTGCCGTGAAGAGCGCCGACTCCTTGAGATAGCGAAGCATCACGCCCCCTACCGATTCGCCCAGCAGTCTTCGGGTAGCCATCTCCTTCGCACGGTTGCCAATCTGAGCCACCGTAAGATTGATGTAATTGAAGAGAGCTGAGAGCAGCAGAACCAGCGCCACAACCAGGAGGATATTCACGAGAGTACGATTGCCATGCTTGAAAATATCGACTTCATCATCCGTAAAATGAATCTGGTCCCATCTTACAAAATGGCAACCCCACATAAAGCTGATTCCATCCGATTCCTTCTTCCACTCCTTCCAGTAGTTCATGTATTTGCCGAGCAAGGTCTGTCTCACTTTTTCCGGGTCAGCATCCTTTGCCAGTCGCGCCACCGTAGTGCAGGAGCCAAACTGATCCATCGCCTGAGCCTCAGCTTCTATCAGTTTCATCGACACGAAAATATCGTATGGGTTAAGAAGGTCCTCACGGTCGAAATCCGCCATGATTCCCACCACCTTGAGTTGCAGCTTACCGCATTGGATGGTGCGACCGATAGGATTGGCGTTGCCAAAGGCTTTCTTGGCAAAAGATTCCGAAACCATTGCCTGATGAGCATCCGAAAGGAGATGATCAGGCGCACAACCACGGCATTTGTAACCCATAAACTGGGAAAAGTTCGGGTCGATAGCCAGATATTTTGCCTCATAATACTGTCCATCTATCATGGCTCCCTGCGGAGCGTAATATTCACCAAATCTTGTCCATCCCTTGATTTCCGGGATGGAAGGAAAGAACTCCTTGGCTGTGCCCCAGGTCATTCCGAGATAATCGCCGGAACCTGCAACATAGAGTTCCTTAGCCTGTTTCAGATTCGTTCCCACACGGTACTCTGCAGTAGCGTAGGAAACGAGTATCAGCACAAAAGCCAGTGCCACCGAGAGGCCCAAGGCCTCTATGGTGGCATAAAGCTTGTTGCGTGATAAGAATTTCACATAACTTTTCATCATATACTCATTTATTTTTTGTTTCACTTAAATCAAACGATAAAGGAAGAATAGCAGTTCCCTGTTTTCGTTAGCTGCTGCAAAGTTACGGCTTCTCCCGTTTTCTGCCAAGATTTCCGGCAGCCCGAAAGGTGGATTGTATGAAATTCATACACTCTATTGTATGATTATCACACAACAATCCCGTTTTTATTTGTCGTTTCGGAAAAAAAGCGTACTTTTGCAAACAAAAAAAGAAAAAAATGAAATATGGAACCCTTCTTGTCATCGACGATAATCCGTCGATACTCACGGCGCTGAAGATCTGTCTGGGTAATACGTTCGAACGGATTCTCACCCTGCCCCGCCCCGATACCGCCCCCATGTTGCTGCAACAGGAGCAGGTAGATCTCATCCTGCTCGACATGAACTTCTCACTTGGCGTAAACAGCGGTCAGGACGGCTTGCTCTGGCTCCGCACCTTCCGCCGGCTCCATGCCCACATCCCCGTGGTGCTCATCACCGCCTTTGCCGACGTGCAGCTAGCCATCAAGGGATTGAAAAGCGGAGCCGCCGATTTCGTCACCAAACCCTGGGATAATGACGAACTCATCAGAACCCTAAAAGATGCCATCGACCGAAGCCAGGAAGTGGAGACTCTGGAGAGCATCGAGACCACTCATATCCACAAGGTGGTGGATCAATGCCACGGCAACATCTCTCGTGCCGCCGAACTGCTCGGCATCACTCGCCAAACGCTTTATGCCAAGCTCAAGCGATAATTCTTTATCACAATCATTCATGATTATAAACATCTGATATGAACACCATTTTCCACATATATATAATAGGTATCATACTCCTCGTCATAGGAGCTATCATCTATCTTTTCTTGCGTCACCAGCGCAACCTGAAGAGCCGTGCCTTCTTGATGCAAGAGGCTATTCGCAATGGCGATTACTCCTTCCGCCTATCCACCAAGGGATTACTCTTTGGAGAACGAGCCTTGCAGCAAGCCCTCAACGACATGGAGAACGACATCGGCAGACTGGTGGCGCAGCATGAGGTGGAATCTTGGCAAAGGCTAACCCGTGTGCTCACCCATGAGATTATGAATGCCACCGCCCCCATCTCCAGCATCTGCCAAGCCTATCTTAGCAATCCCGACATCCAAGGTTCGTCCTATGAGGAAGGCATCCGAGCCATTCGAGATACCAGCAAATCGCTCACCAGTTTTGTGGACAGCTATCGCAAGCTCACCCAGCTACAAAATCCTGTCATCGAGAACATTCCACTCAAGGATTTCGTGGAAGGCATCAAGCCGCTCTATCCTCAGATAGAATGGCACATCCATATCCCCGAAGATGCCACCTGGTCTGCCGACAAGAACATGCTGCGCCAGGTATTTATCAATCTGACCAAGAATGCCATCGAGGCTCACGCCTCAGCCATCGACATTCGATGCTTCCACAAACATCCAGAGAGCATCGAGAGTTCACAATTCTCAGGCATCTATTTCAGCAACAATGGCGACCCCATCCCTGCCGATGTGGCAAAGGAGATGTTCATCCCCTTCTTCTCCACCAAACCATCAGGTTCGGGCATCGGCCTCTCCATCTCCCGCCAGATGCTGATGATGCAATCCATCAATCTCTCCCTTGCCGAGCACAATGTGGCAGGCTATCATGTAACATTCCGGATGGAATGAAATATATAATAAAGAAGATGAAACAAAAACTTTTGGTGGTTTCAAGGCTTTTATGTACTTTTGCAAGCGAAACTTACAAATAAAATAATAACATACAATATGAAGAATCTAAAAACAATTATCTTTACCGCTTGTGCCCTGTTCTCACTCGGCGCAGTAGCCTCAACCGAGCATACCACCGTGCAGGGCGACCATGGCAAACTCGATGTAGTCATCCAGCGTCCAGACAATGATGCAGCCAATGGCAACGGAAGCCAAGCAAAGGCCAAAGCGAAGGCAGGCAAGAAGACTCCGCTCCTCGTGCTCTGCCATGGATTTGGCGGCAATAAGGAGGGAAAACTCTTCGACTGCCTCGTAGACAGCCTCAACAAGAAAGGCATTGCCGTGATCAGATTCGACTTCAATGGCCATGGCAAGAGCGAGGGAAAATTTGAGGATATGACCGTACTGAATGAGATAGAAGATGCCAAGTGCATCTTGCGCTATGCCTCCTCGCTGCCTTGGGTGAGCAAGATTGCGATGGGCGGCCACTCACAAGGTGGCGTGGTTACAGCCATGACCAGCGGACAGCTAGCCGCACAAGCTGACAAGGATATCAAGAAGATACAAGCCGTGGTGCTCCTTGCCCCTGCCGCCGTGCTCCGTGACGATGCCCTGCGTGGCAATACATTCGGCAAGATGTACGACCCCAAGAATCCTCCAGCCAAGATAGAGATGTGGGACGGCAAGGCCCTGGGTGGCAACTATATCCGCACAGCCACCACTCTGCCTATCTACGAGACGGCCAAGAACTACCACGGAGCCGAGTGCATCCTGCATGGCGATGCCGACCGAGTAGTGCCTTACACCTATGGTCAGCGTTTCCACTATCTGAACAAGAAGAGCGAATGGCACTTGATGACCGATGCCGACCACGGATTCGGCGGTCAGGAAGAGCAAGCCGCTCATATCGCCAGCGATTTCTTGGCTAAAGTTTTGAAGTAAAACATCCATTTACCAGCAATAGCATAAAAGTCCTTAACATATAGTACAATCCACTATATGTTGAGGGCTTTTTATTTTTTTAGCAAAATAATTATGGCTATTTGTGGATAATTGTTTATTTTTGCATTGTCATTACGACAAAAGCATTATTAGATAAATTGTAAAACAGCATTAAGTAAGTTATAACAGAAAACATAAAATAACACATTAAACTTTACAACAAAACGAATGATGACAATAGAAGAATACAGAGCTGCCATCTTACAGGCACTGCTCGATGCTAAGAACGAAGACGGTACTCCTGCGCTCAGCGAGAAGGAAGCTACCGAGGCTCTCAATGGATTTACCGACGATGAGCTGCAAGATGGTATCCTCTGGAATACACCTCAGGACGTGGCAGACATCATCCTCGAAGGTTAAGAGATACCAAGCAAGAGCCTACGCAGATGAGATATTTTTATGTATTGTGCAAAGAAACAAGTCGTTTTCTTTGCACAATTCAATTATTATTTGTAAATTTGCAGCCGCTTAAGCGATAAGGGTAACTATTTTCCCCTCATCGACAAGCTATAAATAAATAGATTTTTTACCGGTAAAAAAAGATATAAAGATAATGAAGATAGAAAACGAAATCATCAGCTCTGTCATCGCGGCGGTGAAGGAGCTTTATGGTCAGGACGTACCTGAAAAGATGGTAGCCCTGCAGAAGACCAAGAGTAATTTCGAAGGTAACCTTACCCTCGTCGTATTCCCATTCCTCAAAATGTCGAAGAAAAAGCCTGAGGATACAGCACAGGAAATCGGCGAATACCTGAAGAAAAACTGCGCTAACGTTATCGCAGACTTCAACGTGGTTAAGGGTTTCCTCAACCTTTCTATCGCTCCTGCCGCTTGGGTAGGACTCTTGAACACCATCAACGCTGACCCTAAGTTCGGCGAGAAGCCAGTTACTGAGAACAGTCCGCTCGTCATGATCGAGTACTCTTCTCCTAACACCAACAAGCCTCTCCACCTCGGTCACGTGCGCAACAACCTCCTCGGCTGGTCATTGGCCCAGATCATGGAGGCTAACGGCAACAAGGTAATCAAGACAAACATCGTTAACGACCGTGGTATCCACATCTGTAAGTCTATGCTCGCCTGGCTCAAGTGGGGCAATGGCGAAACTCCTGAAACTTCCGGCAAGAAGGGCGACCACCTCATCGGCGACTACTATGTAGCCTTCGACAAGCACTATCGTGAGGAAATCGCAGAGCTCAAGGCTCAGTACATGAAGGAGGGCATGGAAGAAGAAGCTGCCACAGAGAAAGCTAAAGTAGAGGCTCCGCTGATCAAGGAGGCTCACGAGATGCTCGTAAAGTGGGAGAACAACGACCCTGAGGTTCGTGCACTCTGGCAGAAGATGAACAACTGGGTTTACGCTGGCTTCGATGAGACTTACAAGATGATGGGTGTAAGTTTCGACAAGATATATTATGAGTCAAATACTTACCTCGAGGGTAAGAAGAAGGTAGAGGAAGGATTGGAGAAGGGTCTCTTCTTCCGCAAGGACGACAACTCTGTTTGGGCTGACCTCACCAACGAGGGACTCGACCAGAAGCTCCTGCTCCGTTCTGACGGTACTTCTGTTTATATGACTCAGGACATCGGTACTGCCGACCTCCGCTTCAAGGACTTCCCTATCGACAAGATGATCTATGTAGTAGGTAACGAGCAGAACTACCACTTCCAGGTGCTCTCTATCCTGCTCGACCGTCTCGGCTTCAAGTGGGGTAAGGACTTGGTTCACTTCTCTTACGGAATGGTAGAGTTGCCTAACGGTAAGATGAAGAGCCGCGAGGGAACCGTAGTAGATGCAGATGACCTGATGGCAGAGATGATCAAGGATGCTCGCCAGACAAGCGATGAGCTTGGCAAGTTCAAGGACATGAGCGAGGAAGAGCGCCAGGAGATTTCACGCATCGTGGGTCTCGGAGCGTTGAAGTACTTCATCCTCAAGGTAGATGCCCGCAAGAACATGCTCTTCAACCCAGAGGAGAGTATCGACTTCAACGGCAACACAGGTCCTTTCATCCAGTACACCTACGCTCGTATCCGCAGCATCATGCGTAAGGCTGCTGCCGAGGGCATTGAGATTCCTGCAGAATTGGGCGCTGATGCTCCTATCAACGAGAAGGAGATCGACCTCATCCAGAAGATGAACGACTTCGCAGTAGCCGTAGCCGATGCCGGCAACAACTACAACCCTGGTGGCATTGCCAACTACTGCTACGAGCTGACCAAGGAGTTCAACCAGTTCTATCACGACTACAGCATCCTGAATGCTGAGAGCGAGGCAGAGAAGATTACCCGCCTGGTTCTCGCAGCCAATGTTGCCAAGATTCTGAAGAATGGTATGGCTCTGCTCGGCATCGAGGTTCCTGAAAGAATGTAAAATTTTAGGTAATTAGAAGTTATCAGGAGTATAGCACTCCTGAAAAACTTCTCAAGATATAATTAACCTACAATTTAAAAAATGAATATTGACTATTGACAAATAATGAGCATCCCCAGAGCCAGACTTTGGGGCTTGCTCATTTCTTTTTTATATAGGTCAGTATTCCCCAAAAACTGAACTCTCGTTATGTGGTTCAGTAAAAACACAAATCATTTATCCAATAAAAGAAACGCAAATGAGTAACATGCCCGTAAATCCTCCTTCATGGAGAAACGATACAGTCTTGCCTTTGCCCAATGAGGTGAAGGCGAACGCCTGGGCTGTGGATGCAGCCTGCTCCGGAAATCCCGGCCCGATGGAATACCAATGCATTGACCTTCAGACTGGTGCGCAGGTTTTCCACTATGGTCCTATCCACGGCACCAACAACATCGGCGAGTTCCTCGCCATCGTCCACGCCCTCGCCCTGATGGCCCAGAAAGGCATTACCGACAAGGTAATCTACAGCGACAGCGTGAATGCCCAGCTCTGGGTAAACAAGAAGCAATGCAAGACCAAACTGGAGCGCACTCCTCAAACCGAGCAGCTCTATCAGGTCATCGCCCGTGCCGAAAACTGGCTCCGCACCCACCCCATCACCGTCCCTATCTTTAAATGGGAAACGAAGAAGTGGGGCGAGATTCCTGCAGATTTCGGAAGAAAAGGATAAGACTTTTTACGTAAAACCGATGTAACTGCGACAGTACTTACAAGCAACAGCGATAATACTTACAAGGCGCAAGCAGGCATCGGTCATCAATGAAGCCCCCAAAAGGACTGGGGCTGTTATTTCTAACAGTACGGTTGAAACGGGCTGAAAGCCCAAAAGCTCTTAGCCCAGGGCATCGCCCTGGGTATAATAGCAATCAATAAGACGCCCTGTAAGGGCAAAAGCTTTGTTTATTGCTTGGTTCTTTAAAGCTTTTGCCCTTACAGGGCGACGGGTTTGCGTTCATAATTACCCAGGGCGATGCCCTGGGCTAGGAGCTTCTGCCCTTTCAGGGCGTATTGGGTAATTTCAACCATACAGGTCGGTTTATTTTATCCTCCAAGATACGAAAATACAAAAATTATTTGGAGGTTTCAGGAATTAATCGTAAATTTGCACCAAATCTAAACAGATTCATAACTAGCTAACTTGTAATTATTAATAATTCAACCAGACAATGAAACAAAAACATTTATTTTGGGGAGCTGCGGTTGCATTAACCTTCCTCTTCAGCGCATCAGCTATTGCACAACCTAGACACACCAAGAAAAAGGTGAAGAAAGTGGTTGAGGCAAAAGCAGGAGTATGTCCGTTTACGGACAAATGGGTAGAAGACGAGACTAAGTTTGCGGATCGCAAAGAAAAAGCCCATGCTACTTTCGTGCCTTATTCTTCTACTGCTTCCATGCAGCAGGACGATTACTTCAAATTCCCATGGCTCACTCCTAAGCACGCCAACTATCTCCTGCTCAACGGAAAGTGGAAATTCCACTACACAGCCGACTGGAAGCAGGGCAAGCCTGAGAAGGATGATTTCTGGGCAGACAACGCAGATGTTTCTTCATGGAAGGAACTCCAGGTGCCTCTGAACTGGGAAATGGCAGGATATGATGTGCCTGTATATAATAATGTGGGCTATCCTTTCGAGAACAAACCGCCGTTCATCACAGCCTTCAAGGATAATTTCGACAAGAATCCGGTAGGTTCTTATCGCCGTAACTTCAACCTGCCTGAGGGTTGGGAAACTGGAAAGCGTGTGTTCCTGCACTTCGACGGTGCCTGCAGCGCCATCGTGGTTTGGGTAAACGGTAAGTATGCCGGCTATTCACAGGGTGCCAACACCGATGCAGACTTCGATGTTACCAACCTCGTTCGCAAGGGCGACAACAACGTATCGGTTCGCGTTTACCGCTGGAGCGACGGTTCTTATCTGGAGGGACAGGATATGTGGCACCTGGGTGGTATCCACCGCGATGTTTATCTCGTAGCTACTCCAAAGACTTTCGTGGCAGACCATTACATCACATCTGCCCTAAACAGCGACTATACATCAGGCAACCTGAATGTTGACCTGACCATCGATAACGCAGCCAAGGAGAAATCTGAGAAGACGCTGGAGATTGAACTCCTCGACCCTCAGGGAAAATCTGTTGGCAAGCAGTCTGCTCAGGTAGCGATGACTGCCAAGGATGCTCAGAAGAACTGTCGCCTTAGCATCGACAACCTCACCGGTCTGAAGGCTTGGACCTCAGAGCAGCCTAATCTCTATACCGTTATCGTTCGTCAGAAGGCTGGCAACCAGGAAGAGATGGTATTCTCTACCAAATACGGCTTCAGAGAGGTGACCATCAAGGATAAACTGGTTTATGTAAACGGCAAGCGAGTATTCTTCAAGGGTGTTAACACCCAGGATATTCACCCACTCTATGGTCACGCCATCGACGTGGAAACCATGCTTCGCGACGTAATCCTGATGAAGCAGGCCAATGTGAACACCGTTCGTACCAGCCACTATCCTCGTCAGGCTAAGATGTATGCGATGTTCGACTACTACGGATTATACTGTATGGATGAGGCTGACGTAGAGTGCCACAACAACCAATCTCTCTCAAACAACCCTACATGGCGCGCAGCCTACGTGGACCGCACAGAGCGCATGGTATTGAGAGACCGCAACCATCCTAGCGTGGTATTCTGGTCGCTCGGTAACGAGTCGGGCGGTGGCGACAACTTCCAGGCTACCTACGATAAGGTGAAGGAGCTTTTGCCTGGTCGCGACGCGTGGGTTCACTACGAGGGTTACAATCACGGTGCCAAGTACTCAGACTTCGGTTCAGACATGTATCCAAGAATCGAGGTAGTGAAGAAGCAGATGGATGGCCTACACAACAAGCCATACTTCATCTGTGAATATGCTCACGCAATGGGTCAGGCTGTGGGTAACCTGCAGGAATACTGGGATCTCATCGAGGCAAGTACAGGTATTATCGGTGGCTGCATCTGGGACTGGGTTGACCAGGGAATCTACGATACACGCCGCATCCGCAAGGGTCTTCCTCTGAAGGATCCTAAGACCGGACTCCACTACTACACATCCGGTTACGACTATACCAAGATGAACAACGGTTACAGAGGATTCCAGGGCGACTTCATGAGCAACGGTATCATTACTCCAGGCAGAGAGTGGACGGCTAAGCTCACCGAGGTGAAGTATGTTTATAGAGACGTGAACTTCGAATCTTTCTACAGCCGCGTACTCACCTTGAAGAACAAGTGCGCATTCACCAACCTGGCAGATATCTATGATCTCAGCTACGAGGTGCTCCGCAATGGCGTTTCTGTAGAGAAGAACCAGGTGGCAATCCCATCTGTATTGCCAGGCAAGACCTGCGATATCAACATCCCATACACCACCGCTGTAGATGATAAGGCAGAGTATGTCATCACCTTCAGCCTCGTTCTGAAGAAGTCAACTTCCTGGAGCAAGCAGGGTTATATGATGGCTCAGCAGCAGTTCAAGCTTTCTGCAGAGAACGCAGGTGGCACATCTGTTGCCGACCCAACCTTCGTACAGAAAGACCATGGCAAATTGCCAGCTATCGAGGAGAAGGGCAAGCTGAAGGTGAAGAATAACACCATCACCGGCAACGACTTCAGCATCACATTCGCAGAGGATGGCACCATCGCCAACTGGACTTATCGCAATACTCAGCTCGTTCAGCCTAACGCTGGTCCTGACTTCAACGGTTTCCGCCGCATCGCCAACGACAACGTGAACCTGGGTGCTACAGGTGGTGTTGCCGAGAACGAGAATAAGGAAGAGGGTGCACTCACCGGCAAGAAGATGATGGTGAAGGCTCCTAAGAAGCAGGGCAAGAACGTGGTTGTGGAAACTGCCGTTACCAACGGTAAGGATACTCACCAGATTGCTTACATCATCTATCCTAACGGAACCGTGGATATGAAGGTAACTACCAACAATTCTTCTGAGGAAACCCGAAAAATTGGTATTGCCATGCAATTTGCTCCTGGTTTCGAGAATGTGGAGTATTATGCCAAGGGTCCTTGGAGCAACTACATCGACCGCCAGAGAGGTTCGCTGTTAGGTTTGTACAAGACCACCGTGGATGGCATGTTCGAAGAGCAGAGTGCTCCTCAGACCATGGGCGACCGCCAGGGCCTGCGCCAGTTGACATTGGACAACAACAGCACGAAGTTGCAGATTACCACCGAGGGCATGGTAGCCTTCTCGTTGTCTCACTTCGATGATGCCCAGTTCAACTACGATGTATTCTATGGTGGCAAGCATCCTTACGACCTAGTACGTTCTAACCAGATTTTCGCTCACTTCGATTTCTGGCAGCGTGGCATCGGTAACCGCAGCTGTGGTGGTGACTCTTGTCTGCCACAGTACATGACTCCAACAGGAGCTCATGAGTTCACCTTGCGCTTCACTCCAATGGCGAAATAAGGAAATAGAAATATGGGTATTATAGTTCATACCCACACGCCCTGAAAGGGCAGAAGCTCCTAGCCCAGGGTAACACCCTGGGTTTTAGGATAAACACAAGAAAGTCGCCCTGAAAGGGCAAAAGCTTTGGAAATGAAAGCTTTTGCCCTTTCTATTATATTTGCACTTGGAAAAATAAAGAGGTGAAAATCTTTATAT
>ERZ1023881.46-NODE-46-length-66889-cov-59.121854_pt1 | contig 66889 bp, 49 predicted proteins | sample MGYA00380393_ERZ1023881 | MGnify/ENA primary metagenome ERZ1023881 (study PRJEB33179, sample SAMN07449004) | human gut metagenome | biome: Human-gut; feature: Human associated habitat; material: Faeces | host: Homo sapiens | place: India: Bhopal | collected... | reverse complement strand
ACACCAAACTACTACTTTGCATCTACAGAGACAGGCGTAGCGCAGATGGCGAAGGGTGCAGAGCTCGGTATCTGGTTTGATACCGATATCAAGAGCAGCGTGGCTGGTCAGCTCAACCCTCTCTTCAAGAACTTCACTCAGAGTGAGAAGATGAACATCAATTGCGAGATAGATGATGTAGCCCAAGGTGCTCCATTGGCATTCGACAAGAGCTGGAATTTCGAATATCAGGCAGGCAGTCCTGCCCTCTCAGGAGGTGTAACCGATTTTGTCCGTCTCTTCCCACAAGGTCTGCCATTCTTCGGCATGAAGCAGGTGAATTTTCTGGATAAGAATAACGACCAGAACTATTACTTCGCCGCCCCATTGCCAAGCGCAAGATTCGGAGCATGGCTGTAAAATGATTAATTTTGTGTTAATCTTAGGAAAAGTCTTGGTTGTTATTAGGAAAAAATGTACTATTTGCCTAATAGAAAGTTTCGTTCAGCGACGTTGAATGTACGTTCAATGTCGCTGAAAACATAAAAGAAAGTAAACACGATGGCAATAAGACTGAGGGCGCCTCCTACAAGTGCCAGGAGCAGCAACGCTATGCCCATTAATACTCCAGTTTCTTCCTTTTCGGTACTTTGTTGAGTTCCTGCTGGTGCTTGTATATCCTCTTTCTGGGCATCTGCGTTAGAGGCTTGTTTCCCTTTCTGTTGGGCAACGGCAGCCAGTTCCGTCTTTTCATTCTTGCCGTCAGCAACAATACCGTAGAATTTCACCGCCACAACTTGATGAGCAAACTGCAAGCAATGTGGCAAATATGGTGAAAAAGGCGATGCAGATGGGGTTGGCGTTCATCAAGCATTGAAAACAATCTTATTTTTCAAATAAAAAGACTAATTAGTAAACTGATGACTTTTCCTCGTACAAGTATAAAAACTTCTAATTTTAACAAAAATATAGCGCATAATTAGTTGGGGATTCATAAAAAATAGGTAATTTTGCAACCGGCAATTGAATACAAAGTTAATATTAAAAATAAAGAACTATGATTAGATTAAATGTATTTTTTGAGAAAAAGGAGGAGGTAAAGGTTGAGGAAATCAACGCTTTGTGTAAGGAGCTGGTAGAGAAGTCCTTGAAGGACAATGGCAATATTGCCTACGACTATTTCACCAGTGGAACTCGCAATGGTGTGATGATGATCTGCGAGACATGGGAGAACGAGGAGGTTCTGAAAGCTCACATGGCTTCTGAGCATTTCACTACACTGGTTCCAAAGATTGAAGCTCTTACCAAGAATGGCTTGAAACTGGAGCAGTTCACTTTCTAATTTTTTTTCAGACATCAGTCCGTGATGATACATTTTCTTCTTCATCATCGGCTGATGTTCTGCATTATATATTTCTACATAATATATAAAAGGTCTATTTTTATCTTATTGGCGTATGGAAAAGAAAATACCTGTCATTCTTCTGAACTTTACTGGCGTATATAACTTAGAGGCATTTGCCTCAAACAAGAATATCATCCACGTAGATTGCCAGGACATGAAGGGGGTGGATTGCTATTGTGATGAAGAAGGCAGGGAAGAACTGCATCGTCGGCTTGCTCCTTTTCCTGCCGAGGCAATTCATTTCATAGACTCCGGTGATTTTCATTATCTCACAGAATATTGGGTATCCAGACTCCAGGAACCTTTTTCCCTGATCGTTTTCGATCATCATCCTGATATGCAACAACCGGAATGGGAGGGCGTAGTATCATGTGGCGGCTGGGTGAAAGATGTGTTGGAAAAGAACCCGCTAGTCAGACATATTATTATTGTTGGGGCATCGGATGAGTTGATTGCTCAAGTGCCTATTCATCTGAGAGAAAAGGTCTTGTTCTATAGTCAGGCAGAAATGAATCACCATCAGGCATGGCCCTCCAAGGCTGGTAAGCTTATACACGAGCCTGTCTATATTTCCATCGATAAGGATGTCTTAAGAAAGCAGGATGCCATCACGGATTGGAGCAATGGCAACATGACGCTTATACAGCTACAAGCCGTGCTTCGTATTATCTATGCCCATGAGAATGTGATTGGCATAGATATTACCGGAGAGTGTTCTGCTACTCTTGATTATTTCACCGAAGTTGAAGATGCTGCGATAAACAACAAGACTAATGTTGAACTGATGCAGATGATCTTGGCCGAAAGTTAGATTACTTCTGTAAGCTTACCCGTTTGGGAATCGATGATATAACCATGCAGATTGACATCCTTTGGTACAAGAGGGTGAGTACGGATGGTATCAATCGTATTTCTTACAGAATCCTCGGTGTCGTGGAATCCCTCCAGCCAATGTTCTAGGTCGATACCGCAAAGTCCGATAGTGTCGATAACATCCTGATGGATGCCACGCTTGAGCATCAATTCCTTCATCTGCTGTCCGTTCATGTGGCAGGCACCGCAGTTGGAGTGGGCGATGACCATGATTTCCTCTACACCCAGTTCGTAAATGGCGACCAGGAGGCTGCGCATGGCGGAGTCGAATGGACTGATAACCAGTCCACCTGCATTCTTGATGAGCTTGGCATCTCCATTCTTCAATCCCAATGCTGCCGGCAGAAGCTCTGTCAGGCGGGTATCCATACAGGAAAGGATGGCAAGCTTCTTATCTGGGTATTTGCTCGTAAGATACTTCTCGTAACCCTTGCTGGCTACGAATTCCTCGTTATACTTGATAATTTCTTCTATAATCATAGTAGTGCTAATGAAATATGAAACGATTTTTTCTTATTTCTCAGGGGTAGGCTTGAGATAAGCCATGAACTTCTCCGGCTGATAGTTGAGAACCAGCTCGTTAGGGAACTCTGCTTTCTCTACCAGCGGCATGATGTTGCTGTAGTCGGCAATCATGGTAGAGAAGTGGGCATCACTTCCAAAGATGACAGGGGTCTCGTACTTCTTGGCAAGTTCCAGCAGTTCCAGGTTATTAGGAGCTGCCACCGTCTTGTGGCGGATGGGAGCCATGGAGTGATTGTTGATTTCGAGCAGGGTATGCGTCTCCTTGGAAACCTTCATCAGAGCCTCGAAATCCAGTTCTGCCGTTCCATCTCCAGGATGGGAGATAATCTGCACGAATGGATTGCGCATGGCATTGATGACACCCTGCGTGTTCTCTTCCCTGGTTCCTCCCTGCCAGCAAAGGCTATGAATGCCAGCGATTCGGATATCAAGTATGCGCCAGTAATCCTCATCGAGGTCAATATCGCCCTGGGTATTGAGGATGTTGAGTTCTGCTCCCAACATCAGCTTGATTCCATAGAGCTGACGGGGAACGCAATGCAGGTTTCTGAAATAGATGGGATCACAGGTGCCCGGGATATGTGGTCCGTGCTCTGTGATTCCCAGTATTTCCAACCCCTTTTCTTTTGCAGCCATGGTCATTTCCTGCAAACTGCTGAAGGCATGACCCGATGCTATGGTATGTGTATGAACGTCTAATAATGTTTTCATACTGCAAAGGTACGGATATTTTGCGAATTAGTTTATTTCTCCATGATTAAAAAACATTTTTTCTTCGAAAATAGATGTTTTCCCACTTTTTACGCCTCCTCCTTCTTCGTTTTAGGAAGTACGAGGTTGAGAATCACGCCGATGACGGCAGAGAGACCGATGCCTGAAATGGCGAAGGAACCGGAGGAGAGGACGGCACCACCCAAGCCCATCGTCAGCATCACCGAGATGATGATGACATTGCGGGTTTCATTCATATCTACCTTGTTCTGCATCAGATTCTGAACACCCACACTGGCGATGGTGCCGAAAAGAAGCAGCATGATGCCACCTAATACCGCTTGAGGTATGCTCTGCAGCAAGGCACTCAATTTGCCCACGATAGAGAAACAGATGGCGGTGGCTGCGGATATGCGAATCACGGCAGGACTTGTGACCTTGGTGATAGACATCGCTCCCGTTACTTCAGAATAGGTAGTCTCAGGAGGACCACCTAGGAAGGCGGAACAGAGACACGCCACTCCATCGCCCAACATCGTGCGATGCAATCCCGGATCTGCCACGAAATCCTTCTTCGCCACGGCACTCACCACATACACGTCGCCGATATGTTCCAGCACTGGTGCTATCGCCACGGGTAACATATAGAGAAATGGCGCCCAGGAGAAATGGGTGATGGTATCGAAGCTTACCGGACAGGAGAACCACGAAGCCGCTGCTACATCCGAGAAATCTACCTCGCCCATGCAGATGGCGATGACGTAACCTACGATAACGCCCGAAATGATAGGTACCAGCTTCATCAGTCCTTTGCAGAAGGTAAGTACCAGGATGGCGGTGATAAGCGATGCGAAGGCGAGAACCCAGTTGGTCTTAGCCATATTCACAGCGCTGCCCGAAAGGGAAAGACCGATAAGGATGATGGCGGGTCCGATGACTACCGGAGGGAAAATCCTATCCAGCAGTTTCTTGCCCTGCCATTTTACTAGGGCGCTCATGATGAAATACACCAGGGAGACGCTGGTAAGTCCGGCGATGGTTCCCGGAAGTCCCCACTGCTTGGTGGCAGCGATGATAGGAGCGATGAAGGCGAAGGAACTGCCCAGGAAGATAGGCACCTTGCCCTTGGTGATGAAGTGAAAGAGAAAGGTTCCCACACCTGCGGTGAAGAGAGCCGTTGCCGGATCGATGCCTATCAGGAGAGGCACCAGAACCGTTGCACCGAAAGCCACAAATAGGAATTGTACTCCCACAAGGGTTTTCTTGGTCATAGAAAGTTGTTCTGTATTCATTATTATTGTTATATGAAAATGATTCTTGTTTCTGTTTATAGCTTGCTAAATCTTTGCAAAAATACGAATAAAGTTTGAAAATACCAAGAATCTCTTTCTTTTATTTCGCAAATCCTTTCTTTTTCTTCACTCTCTTTCCAACGAAGTTCCAGGATGACATCTCTAAATTTCCCCTTGTGATACTAAATATTTGCCGAAAAAGTTGGCTGTTATTATTTCTTTATGTAACTTTGCCGCAACTATTTTGTTTTAGTTAATTAAAAAATATGTTTTATATGGACAAAAAAAGAATATTGGAATATCTCATTAAGATAATTAAAATCAAAAGCGGTATCGATTTTAAAAAGGAAAAGCCTTTGAAATTAGATGAATCTTCTAACTTCGAAAATGGCTTTTTGGGTAGAGAAATTTATGAAAAACTTTTTCAAATCTATGATGAAAAAAATAAGCAGAAAAAGATAAAGGATACAAAGGAAGATGATCTAAAAGTGCTGGTTTTGCCTAAAATTATCAAAAGCGAAAGACTTATTGATGAAATGAATAAAGAAGGGAAGATATGTCATGAGACAGACGTACTAGATATACCAGTTCTTTATATTCCAGCTATTCTTGATATGAATGGACAATTAAAGGTCAATACAACTAAGACTCCATGGATACCGATTGAGATTTTGGCTCCTTTTGGAAATAATGTTTCTATTGGTGAATGGAAAGATAAAGATTTCAATCTAACAGAAGGTATCAGCAATAAAAATGAAATTCTTTGGGATAAATATATTGCTAAGGTGAAGGAATATTACAAATTTCAGATAGAAAATGACTGGGATTCTACATTCCTTAAAAATTCTGAAAAGAAAAACAGTTACTATGAGATTTATCCTTCTGCATGGATTATTTTGGATGAAACAGTGGAAGCTTATGGCAAGATACTCGAATTATATCATTTCTTGTTTGAGCATATTGATGAAAATATGAAATCGGTTCCATTACTCAACAAGCTGCTTTTTCCTTCAAAAGATACCGAAGAAGGTTTATATGGAGAATTGAATATTAAATCAATGAAAAAACATTTAGGAGTTATGAGTGGTAAATGGCCTCTTTCTCCTTCTCAAAGAGAATCACTTCATCATTTGAATGAAACGAAAGATGGAGAGATTTTAGCAGTGTCAGGTCCTCCGGGAACAGGTAAGACAACACTTTTACAAAGTGTTGTTGCTGATTTGTTTGTCAAACATGCAAAAGAAGGTCTGAAAGCTCCCATCATTGTAGCAACTTCTACTAATAACAAAGCTGTTACCAATATAATGGATTCTTTTGCAAATGTGGTAGAGGAAGATTCTGATAAAAATGAAAAGAGAAAGTTGTTAGAAAGAAGATGGATTGGACTATCTTCTTTTTCGGTATATTTTCCTTCTGATGCTAAGAAGAATGATCCACATTTTAAGACGAATAAAGAAGGTGGTATAGATTATGAGAGTATAGAACATAAAAATAATAGCCAAGCAGAAAACGAAAAATTTGAGGAATTTAAGAATACGTTCCAGGAGTGTTGTGATAAATGTTATCATATAAAAAATACTAATGAGAACTCCTATTGGGAGGGTGTAATGAAGTATCTTCAAGACGAAATTCAAAAGCGTGAATCGAAATTAAAAGAAATATTATCTGCTGTTGAAAAGCCGACGGTTCAATATAGTAATCAGAAAAAAAAGACATTGTGTCAGAAGTTCTTGAGCTTTTTAGGTTTTTATAAATCTGAAGCTCAGCCCGATTCCTCTAATAGAAAACTTGAGAATCTATTAGAGAGTCTGAACGAATTTGGATTCGATTATAAGGAGAAACTTTTGCATATAACAAAAAGTCTTCATAAAGATGATAAAAAAGTTAAAGATATCCCCGAAAATGGTATTAGTGAGTTGAGTGCTGTGGGGCTTGAAGAAATAAATGGTATTTTAGATATAACGTTAAGATATCAGATGTTTTGGCTTGCTGTTCATTATTATGAGGCTAGTTGGTTAATGGCAAATGATTGTCTAGATGAAAGAAAATATACCTATAAATATTTAAGCATCCAAGACAAAAGATTCCATAGAATGGCAAAGATTACACCTTGTATGGTGATGACATTCTTTAAATTGCCAGATGTCTTTAGGGGAGCATTAGATAGAACAAGGAATTCAAATCAATCGGGAAAAATGAAAATATCGAAAGAATCTGATGATTTAAAGCAGTTACCATATATGCGGAACATAGATCTTTTGATTGTAGATGAAGCAGGACAGGTCGCTCCAGAATTGGCCATTCCTTCATTTGCCTTAGCCAAGAAGGCTATCGTCGTAGGTGATGTGCATCAAATACCACCAGTGTATTCTGTTAGTGAGATCGTAGATTATGAAATGCATAAGAAAATTCTTGGTAAGGATTCAATAGAAAATATATCGGAGTTCTTAACTCTTCCTTTAAACTGCTCTTCTTCAAGCTTGATGTCTTTGGCAACAAGTGCATGCAAGTTTCAAAAGAAAGGGGAGAGAGGAATGTTTCTTAGTGAGCATAGACGTTGTTACAAAGAAATCATTAGCTTCTGCAATGAGTTGGTTTATCATGGACGTCTGAATCCTCGTAGGTCAGATGAGTTTGAAAATGATAGATTCTTAGGTCCAAACTGTCCTGTCATGGGGTCTTTTCATGTTAGTCATCAGAACTCTGAGGTTGATGGTGAGAGTAGAATTTGCATGCAAGAGGCTGAAGCTATTGCAAAATGGATAGACCAAAATTTTGAAGAGATAAGGAATACATATTCGAAAGATGGTAAATTTGCGATAGAAAAAACAATTTCGGTTATTACGCCATTTAAGGCTCAGGTGGACAAGATAAAAGTAGCTTTAGAAGAAGTGTCTAAGAAGCATAAGGTTGGAAAGATTCCTTGTGGAACAGTACATACTTTCCAAGGTGCAGAGAGCAAGATAGTTATATTCTCTACTGTATATGGTCGTCAAGAGGGGTGGAAGTTTATCAAGGAGAATGACAATCTGATAAATGTAGCAGTTTCTAGAGCAAAAGATTATTTTTTCACCTTTGGCGAAAGATCAATTGGAGGCTGTACAGATAATGAGGATGATAAGGATAAAAATGTGGCTCAACTCTTGCTAAAATATACAAAGACAGAGATTCCTGCCCAAATTATAAAGGTTCCTCTATAAAAATATGATGAGGAACATCTAGGTAAATTGTATCGATTCACAAATCTGCAAGAATCTTGCAATCTAGTTGGGGCATTACTCTTGTAAAGGGGAAAAACTTTGAAAACTATCTCATAATCAAAGATTTTCCCCTTTTTTCTTTACACCTCTTCCTTCTTCGATTTAGGAAGTACGAGGTTGATAATCACGCCGATGGCAGAACCAATGACTATTTCGCAAATCCTTTCTTTTTCTTCATTCTCTTTCCCACAAAGTTCCAGGAAGGCATCTTCTTCAGGGTACTTCTCACGGGCTGTACATCCCAGAGCAGGAAGATAATCAGCACGGCAATGCCGATGAGGCAGGTGATGCCATAGAGATTCCGGATGCTGAGCATCAGAAGATTGGTGGCATCGTAGGGCAAGCCGCGCGACATGTTGTCTGCCATCTGATAACGGAGCCCGAAACTGTACAGACCTGAGCACATCGCCGACATCGGACCGTTGCGGATGATGCCTGCCATCGTCAATCCCATGAAGAAATGCTGGAACGGCATCAGTTCTTCCAGATACACGGTGAGCATGCAGAAGAAGATGGCGTTGCCGAAGCTCCGCAGGAAGCAAGGCAGATAAAGTGCCTCGATGTTGAGACCCGGATCGATGAGGAAATACATCATCACAGGATAACATACCATCGTTGCCACGCCTATCGTGAGCAGACGGGTGTATTTCTGATGAAGCACCTTGCACCAGAATAGGCAGAAGAGGCAACCGGCGATGGCTCCCGTCCATTCCACGAAGTTGAGCACGTTGGTTGTGATGGCACCGAAATGCAGCACGCCACCCGTAAAGGCGGTTTGCAGCACTTTAGGCGTACTACCCATAAACTCTACGAAGGCGAAGAGAATGAGCAGCGGGATGAGTCGCTTATACTTCCACGCCGCCGGCTCGATGTAAGGGTGACGGATGTGAAACATTCGCTGGATGCAGAAATATCCGGTAAATATAAAGAGCAATACATCCATCTGCATAATCTTCGAATCGAGCCAGTTGTAGTGCTCGCCATAGGTGAAGAAGAAGATGAACTCCAGCATCCATGCCGACCACAGGATGCAGCCCAGATAGTCGAGACTGATGAAGGGCAGAGGTTTCATGAAGCGGAAGTCGTGGGTGGTGACATACACGATGAGTGCCACCAGGAGCAGGGCTCCCGTCATCGTCCAGTTGATGATGCGCCAATCCTGATAGATGTAAATCAGGTGTTCGGTGACCCAGGGCGAGAGGAACATGTTTCCCAGTACGATGCAGTAGAGCAGGGGGAAGAAGATGGTGAAATCGCGCTTGGAGGTCATCCACAACTGGATGGTGCTCATACATTCGAAGGTTCCGCAGAGCTTGAAGAAGCCTGCGATGTAAGCGAGAATGCACATCAAGGGTACCGAGTCGGTCCACATGATGAGGAAATTGCAGGTTGCCACTACCAGTGCCGCATTCAGCAGGAGTTGGCGGTTGGTAAAGTGGAACTTCATCTTGAAGAGGAAGGGGAATGGCATCGCCACGCCCACCACGTTGAACATGATGATCATGAGCACGTCTTCTCTCATCAAACTGTACTCGCCCATTACCTGGCTCATGGCTCCTCCATAGATTCCGCCCGACATCAGGAAGATGAAGGCGAAGAGGAGATAAATCCATGGCTGTAACCGGCGAGGAATATATCCATTGAACGAAGGAACCCGGAAGGGTCCCTGAAGCATTGGAGGTCCTGGCATTTTCTATAATTTATAGTTTATAGAACATTCTATTTGATACGAACCTTGGTCTCTACGTTCAGTCCGGCACGGAGCAGGGCTATCTGTTTCGGGTCATTGTCCTTGGTGAGGGCGATGCGAACAGGCACACGCTGCTCTACCTTTACGAAGTTGCCGGTGGCATTATCCACAGGAATCATGGAATAGGCATTGCCGGCTGCGGCAGAAAGGGCTTCTACCTTGCCATGGAATACTACACCCGGGATGGCATCGGCGGTGAAATCTACGCTCTTGCCCATGGTGATGCCGTCCATCTGAGTCTCACGATAATTGGCTACCACCCAAACATCATTGTCATCCACGATGCGAGCCAGCATCTGACCAGGCTGTACCAACTGGCCTTCGTGAATATCCTTTCTTCCCATCACGCCATCGCAGGTTGCCACGATTACGGTATAGGAAAGATTGAGGCGAGCCAGATTGAGCTGTGCCTCTGCTACGCTCTCTCCGGCACGGGAACCGCCGAGCTGCTGGGTCTGTACATTGCGAACCGATGCGGCACTAGCCTTGCGGCTGCTAGCCTGCTCATAACGTGCCTTGGCTCCCAGATAACGTGCATAGGCGTTGTCGTATTGCTGACGGGTTACCGCATCCTTCTTCATCAGAGCTGCAAAGCGGTCGAAGTCCTGCTTGGCATTCATCATATCCACACGAGCCTCCTCGATGCCGGCAGCAGCTGTCTGCACATTGGTATTGGTGGTGCCCATACTGGCGGTTACCACCGAAGAACTTGACTTAGAGCCACGCAAGCCAGCCTCTGCCTGAGCCACATGCAGGCGGAACTCAGCATCCTCGATGATAACGAGGGTATCGCCCTTCTTTACGTGCTGATAGTCGTTGAAACGAATCTCCTTGATGAATCCCGGTACACGGGTATTGATAGGGGTGATATGGCGGTTTACCTGTGCATCATCTGTGTAAGCCACATCGCTTCCATGATAGAAATGGCTGAAACACCAGCCGATAGCTCCCAGGAAAAGGAGGATAATCACTACATTATATATTCTCTTGATAATCTTCTTGCTCATAATCTCTTGATAATAGTTTTCGATAAAAACTCTTAATTCTGTTTTTAAAATTAAATTTCTCCAGCCACGTTTTTGTTAAATTTCTCCTGCCACGTACTTCATGCGATAGTAGGCATAGACGATGTTGATGCGGGCATCCACCTCACTGAGCTCGGCATTGAGCTTGAGGTTGGAGGCATCCACCATATCCGTAACCAGAGCGAGCTGGCTGAGATAGCGGGCATTCATCACGTCGTAGTTCTGTTGTGCTAGTTCCACGCTCTTTCGCTGCGTTTCCAGTTCTACGTAGGTTTGCTGATACTGCACGTAGGCAGCCTGCACATTATTGTTGAGCTGCTCTGCCTGTACGGCATGTGCCTCTTTAGCCTGTCGGGTTTCTACGGCAGCCTGCTTGATGCGCTTGTTGCTCTTGAAGAGAGAGCTGAGGCTGTATTTCACGCCTACGCCCACATACCAGACGTTGAGGTTCTTGTCAACAGGTGGCAATTCGAAGAGGATAGGTCCATCGAAGTTATCTGCGGAAACGAAAGCTACCTTTGGTAGAAGATCGCTCTTGGCAATCTTTTCTTTCTGTTCTGCGATGCGGATGGCGTTGTTGCTTTGCTCTAGGAGTGGGGAATTCAGGGTGCCTGCCGTCTGCCAGTAAGCCTCGCCCTCCTTGCCGTAGGTCTTGTCGGCGATAGTGGCATCGGGGATAATCTGAATCTCCTGGCTTGTCTGGTTCATCTGGCTTCCTTCTTCCTTCAGGTTTCCCTGGTTCATTCCGAGGGTATTGCAAAGCTGATGGTTCAGGATGCTTCGATTGTTTCGTAGTGCTGTAAGACCGAGTTTGAGACTTTCCATCTGGAGCTCGTATCGGGTGATGTCGTTCTTCAGCGCCATGCCGTGCGTCTGCTTCTCCTTGATGTCATCGATGAGCTGGCGGGTCAACTCGATATTCTTTTCATACACCTTGATGCGGTTGTCTATCTTATAAAGGTCGAGATATTGCCCCAGGGCGATGAAGCGAATCTGCTGACGGGTGAGTTTCACGCCTACTTCTGCCTGCTGCTTTCCGAGTTCGGCGAGCTTGATGCCTGCATTGATGGCTCCACCGGCATAAACCACCTGCTGAGCTTGGAAAGCGAAGTTGTTGCCGAAATGTGGGGATTTCAAACCATGAACGTTGCTGAAGTCGCGGTCGGTAATCAGCGCATTGCCGATATAGCTGAATGAGAGGGAAGCATCGAGGTCGGGCAGTTTTTTGCTTTTAGCTGCTTCGATGCCGAGGTGGGCTGCTTCTACTCCTGATAATGAAGTGCGAAGAGTTTTGCTGTTATCCTCCACCTTCTGGAAGAGCTGGCTGATGGTCATGTTTTCTTTCTTGCTGGCAGGCAAGGAAGCAGCCGCCCCTTCGGTGGTTTGTGATTGAGCCGAAGCCCAATGGGTTCCTCCTGCAAGCAGAAGGCTTACAAATAAGATGTTCTTAATCATTGATCATTACTTTTTGAATTTCGGGTGCAAAGGTACGGAGTTTTGAGCGAACAATCGCTTTAAATATTTCGCAGCGGATGGACGATTTGGGAATAATAGTTCTTTTATCTCACATATTTTGTGTAATTTTGCAACCGAAATAGGAATAAAGAGACATAATAACTCTATATATAATAAGGTGTAGATGGAATTATCTGAATTAAGTAGTCAGCAGGAAGCAAGCCTTTTCCTCTCTGGTTTGGAGGAATGGCAGGAGGGTCCGCAAGTTTTGACTTACGGAGCAATATTGATTTGCCGGAAGGGAAAGGCGAGGCTGAATGTGAATTATAAGGATTGGGAACTTTATGAGGGGGCGGTGATTACGCTCTTCCCGAATGATGTAGTGGAACTGAAGGTTGAAGGGGATTGCAAATCCCCTCAAACTGAAAATGGGGATTGCAAATCCCCTGAAACTGAAAACGGGGATTGCAAATCCCCTCAAACAGCGAACAGTTTCCAGGCCGAAATCCTGAAATATAATCCTTCTTTGCTTCGAGAAGCAAGCTTGCAGCTGGAGCAGACGGTATATTCTTCCTTGCGTGAAGATCGTTGCCGGCAGGATACCCCTGTGGTGACAAACATCATCAATGGGATGTTTGGTTTATTGAAGGTATATTTCGACCAGTCGGAATGTACCTGCATCTCGCAGTTGGTATTGTGCCAGTTGAAGGCGTTCTTCATCGGTTTTCATGAGTATCTTCAGCGCAATCCGCAATACCGACCAGATGAAGTAAAATCGTATCGTGTAAGAGAACTGTTCAATCGGTTTATGATGCTTCTGGAGAAGGATTACAAGATTTCAAGAGATGTGAACTATTATGCCGAACAGATGAATATCTCTTCGAAATATCTGACCAACATCGTGAATCAGGTGACGGGGCATACCCCCAAGACCATCATCGACCAATACGTGATTCTGCAACTCAAGATGCATCTTAAGCGGACCACGCAAAGCATCAAGGAGATGGCCTGGGAGTTTCATTTCGCCGACGTCAGTTTCTTCTGCCGATATTTCAAGAAGCATACAGGTCTGACACCGCAGCAGATAAGGTCGTAATCACAACCTTCAGTTTTTCTCTGATCTCGGCTTCTTCTATCTCGCCGATGTATTCTGGTGACAGCGCCTTGAGTTCTTCGAGGCATCCCATCTGCATCATGGTGGCGATAGGGAGGAGCTTATGTGCCGCCTTTCCTATGCGGTCGGTAGATAAGGATTCCTCTTCTATGGCTTCTTTCAGATTCGTGAGATGAGCGGCAAGTTCCTGCTTCACGGTATCAAGAATCTCCTTCGCCGCTTCTTCGTCGCCTCCAGCAAAAGCAAGAAGAGCATCCAGCTGAGGATTGGATTTCTGCTGGGATGATGAATCTGGCTGGGATGGAGTTCCTGACTGGGCATCCAGTTGAGGCTGGGACTCTATTCCCAGGATATCAGACAGTTTCTCCATACTGAATGGCTTGAACAGGCAATCATCGAAGCCTGCTTTCAGGAGCTGTCCCAAGATGCTTGTATCGTGAGCCGTCATTGCCACCACCATCATCTTGGTATGGTTGATGTGGGCAATCATATCCATGCCGTTCATCTCCGGCATTTCGATATCCATCAGCATCAGGGCTGGCTGCTCGTTATGCAGCGTGGTGAGGGCATCCATCACATGGTTGCAGGCGAATACCTGCCAGGTGTCGCCTACGATGCGGCGCAACATCTCCTGGAGAAGCTGGAGCTGCAGCTTGTCATCATCCAGAATCAGAATCTTGTGGTTGGCAAATTCCGGCTTCTTCTTTATATCAGTAACCTGATGGCTGCCGGAATTCTGTCCTTCCTTATCTTGAGCAGAATCGGGAGAAGGATCATGCTTAATTTCTGATGGAGCCATTTCCTGAGACTCCTCCTTTGGTGCTGGCTTGATAGGGATGGTGACGATGAATGTAGAACCTTTGCCCAGGGTAGAGTGGAGGATGATTTCTCCACCAAGCAGCGAAACCAGTTCCTGGGTGATGGACAATCCCAAACCGGTACCCTCGATGCCCTGGGCGCTCTTCAATCTCGTAAACGCCTGGAACACCTTCTGTTTCTCCTCATCGGTCATTCCCTTGCCCGTATCCTTTACGCTCAGGGTAAGCGTAGGCTTGCCCAGAATTTCTGAAACCTGTGCCTGGATGGTAACGCTGCCCCGGTCAGTATATTTGATGGCGTTGCTTACCAGATTATCCAATATCTGACGAATGCGGAAGGCATCAGCACGGAAGAATTCCTTCTTCATTGGAGAATCCGAAGAATCCGAAGTTCCCATCCCCTTCATCTTGCATTCGAACGAAATCTCCAATCCTTTCTCTTCTGCCCGCAATTTCATTCCCTCTACCGATTCAGCTACCAGTTGTGCCGGTGAGAAAGAGGTAGGCTGAACCTTCATCAGTCCGTTCTCCAACTGATGATAATCGAGCAGCGAGGCAACGAGATGTGAAAGATGAACGGCAGAGTTCTTGATGTTCTGGAGGCATTCGAGGCCCTGAGGATTGCTGACGTAATCTTTCATCAGATCGATGAAGCCCGAGATAGAGGCAGCTGGCGCCTTGATATCGTGGGTGATAGTGAGGAGCAGGCGCTCGCGCTGGTTCATGATACGCTGGATTTCCTCGTTGGCAGCCTCCAGGTTTTCCCTGTAGATACGCTCCTTTTTGGCATCGCGCCAGATAAACCAGATCATGATGACGATGGCAAAGAAGGCTACGATGGCGAGCAGTTCCATCTGCCACAACAGATGCTTTCTTGCTTCCACCGCCTTCTCGATGGCTTCCTGCATGTTATCTTTTTCACGCTGGTGTACATCGCTCAGATGTTTGGCGGAGCGCAGGGCGAGTTTGGCACTCACCATCTTCAGCTCTTCCATCTCTCTATTGATGCTCTGCTTGTGGTCTTGCGTTTCCACTTTCTCCTTCTTGTCTATCTGTTCTAGGATGTTTGCCACGTTTTCCGCCACGTTTACTGGGGTGGTAACAGAATCGATGACAGCCCGGTTGCTGTCCTGTTTTACGCTCAAGGTTTCGGCGTGCTCCTTCTTGAAGGCATCGGCAAGTCGGCGGAAGAATCCCCTTCGGGTCTTCAATACCTCTACCGTCGTCTTCTTTGCCTCGTGGGTTTGAGGTGCCTTGGAGTGAACCAGTATGGAATCCTTTCCCGTATTCAGATTCTTCACCTTATTCTGCAGATAGTTTTGGGTAGGTCTTCCTGCCATGGCATCAGACAGTTGCTTCAGGTTTCTCTGCTCCTCTTTGAGTAGGGAAGAGATGGTACTATCGGCGGCACCCCTTTTCTGGATATACTCGCGCGAAGCTTCATTGATGGCATTGATGCTCTTGGTGTTGCTATACACCAGACTGATTGCCAGAATCATGATAATGGCAATGGCGCTATATCCGAGGGCTACCTTGAGAGGAATATTGTTCTTGTGCATGAGAAATCGTTTAAAATGATGAGCAGACTGATATCTTGCTCAATAGATATTTGTTTGCAAAGTTAATGCAAAAAAATGATATTAGAAAACAAAAGGGCTAAAAACAAGTCAGGAGACCAATGAATTCTATCATTAGTCTCCTGCCTGATTGAAAGCGACGCGTAATTACTAGTGTTATTCTATCTTTTCCTCAGTTAATTACTATTTTTTAAAGGTGATATTACTCTGCTACAGTAGAATCTGTTGCTGTAGAGTCTGCTGGAGTCTCTGCTGGAGCAGCTGGTTCTGCTGGAGCTACTGTGTCAACTGGAGCTACTGATGATACACTTGCCATCTTGTTGCTGGCGAATACATTGCTCACTGAAACCATAACCATGGCAGCGATAGCTGCGAAAACTAACTTTTTCATAATCTTTTGTTTTTTTATTGTGAATATTATATTTATTACTTTCTTTGTGAACAGCCTTGCTTGCGTTACCGCTCATTGGCGTGTTCACTTTCTAATATCACAATCTGCGTGCCAAAAAACGAAAGAATTATCTAATAGTTTGATTATCAGCAGTAAATACTTTTTATGCCAGAATTCTACATTGTGGAAACTGTGGAATTAGTGTGGAATTATTCCCCAAAAAATTGGGGAATGGTCATCAGATTCCCCATTTTCCCATATCATCAAAAGCCGTACTTCTTTCTATCAGATACCATATTTCTTCATCTTATTGTAGAGTGTCTTTCTATCTACGGCGAGCAATTGTGCAGCCTTGCTCTTGTTGCCGCCTGCTGCTTTCAGCGCAGATTCTATTCTCTGCAGTTCCGTTTCCTCATCGTGCAGGGCGGTAGGGGCTTGTGGCTGGATATGCGCCATACTCTGTTCCAGTTCGGTTACTCCGATGTATCTTCCGGTGGCGAGCAGGGTAGCTCGTTTCATCACATTGTTCAGTTCTCGCAGGTTGCCCGGCCAGTTGTAGGCGGCAATTCGCTCCTTGGCTTTGCCGTCGAGTCCTTCCACATTTCTGTTCAGCTCCTTGTTGGCGTGCTTGATAAAGAGGTCGGCAAAGAGGAAGAGGTCGGCACCACGGTCTTTCAGCTCCGGCATGTAGATGGTAAACTCATTGATGCGGTGGTAGAGGTCTTCACGGAAGTTGCCTTCTGCCACGCGTTGAGCCAGATTCTCATTGGTAGCGCATACCAGTCGGATATCGATATCTATTTCCTTGTTGCTTCCTACCGGACGGATTTTTCTTTCCTGGAGGGCACGGAGCAGCTGCACCTGTACTTCATAGTTCAGGTTTCCCATCTCATCGAGGAAGAGAGTTCCTCCGTTGGCAATCTCGAAAGCGCCCTTCTTGTCCTGGTCAGCTCCCGTAAACGATCCCTTCACATGACCGAAGAATTCTGATGCCGCCACCTCTTTAGGAATGGCACCGCAGTCGAGTGCGAAGAAAGGCTTATTGGCTCTAGTGCTGAGTTCATGGATTCTTCTAGCCACATATTCCTTACCTGTACCGCTGGCACCCAGGATGAGTACCGACATAGGGGTAGGGGCCACCAGCGAAACGAAACTGTAGAGCTTGCGTGAAGCCTCGCTTTCACCTTCCAGGTATTTGGGTACATCCCCATTGGCAGATGAAGCCTGATTTCCTGCCTGCTTGCCAGGTGCTGCGTCTGTAGGAGTAGAATTTGTGTCTGTGGAACGCAGACTATCTGCTGAGGCAGCATACGGATCCTGTTTTTTCGGAGTCTTGATAGCTTCCTTGATCTTATCCAGAAGGATTTCCGGATGGAAAGGTTTTGCCACATAATCGGTAGCGCCCGATTTCATGGCGAGCACCACATTCTGAATTTCTGCATAGCTGGTCATCACGATGAAAGGCACCTGCACGCCATGCTTTCTCATCCATTGCAGCAGGAAGATGCCGTCGTGATCGGGAAGGCGGAGATCTGATAATACCAGATCGAATCCTCTTTCTGCCTCCTCGCAAACCTGTATGGCGGCCTTGACCGAAGTAGTTTTCTCCACCTCGAATCCCTTCTTTCTGAGCCATGTCTGAATCATGGTTCCAAATGCGATGTCGTCTTCAACTATTAGAATCTTTTCCATGTCATTGCGATCTTACTGTCTTGTTGTATCTTTCTTACTTGCTTACTTGTATCTTTGTCTTCTAAAAAGATAGTGTTGTTTCAGAGTGCAAAGTTAGCACTAATATTTGGAATCAGCAAGGAAAAAGGGCTTAATTGTTTAAATGAATCGAAAAAATTAGGAAGTAATCACATAAAAATGGAAACTAGTTGAGCTTTTTAACACTTCATCTATCTCTTAATTCAGGAAAAATATGTATTTTTGCATATTAAAACGAATCTATATAATATTTACGTACTAACAATAGTAGTTATGAAGAAACAAATACTTACATTGGCCATGCTGTCCGCTCTGGTGCTCTCAGCTCACGCCCAACAGCCAGCCAATCAGCTGTTGCCTTATCAGAACCCTAACCTTTCTGCCGAGGCAAGAGCCAATGACTTGCTTTCACGCCTGACCCTGGAGGAGAAGACGAAGCTGATGATGGATGCTTCGCCTGCCATCTCCCGACTGGGTATCCCTCAGTTTCAATGGTGGAACGAGGCGCTGCATGGCGTGGCACGCAACGGATATGCCACGGTTTTCCCTATCACCATGCACATGGCTTCTTCCTGGGATGATGCCTTGCTCTATCAGGTGTTTACTGCCGTAAGCGATGAGGCGAGAGCCAAGGCGCAGGTAGCGAAGAAGTCGGGTAATGTAAAGAGATATCAGAGTCTGAGCTTCTGGACTCCGAATGTCAATATCTTCCGTGATCCTAGATGGGGACGCGGACAGGAGACTTATGGCGAAGATCCTTATCTCACCACACGTATGGGACTCGCCGTAGTGAATGGCTTGCAGGGACAGTCGTTCGACGGCAAGCCGCTGGCGGCTCCTGGTGTTCCGGCTTCCGGTCAGTCTAAGGCTCCCCAGTATGTCAAGACGCTGGCTTGTGCCAAGCATTTCGCCGTGCATAGCGGTCCGGAGTGGAATCGCCACGTCTTCAATCTGGAGAATCTGCCAGCCCGGGATTTGTGGGAGACTTATCTCCCTGCCTTCAAGTCGCTGGTACAGGATGGACATGTGGCTGAGGTGATGTGTGCCTATCAGCGTATAGATGGTGCTCCTTGCTGTTCCAACGCCAAGTTTGAGCGCCAGATCCTCAGAGACGAATGGGGATTCAAGGGATTGATTACTTCCGATTGCGGAGCTGTCAACGATTTCTATATGCCGGGCTATCATGGTACGGCAAAGACCGCTACCGAGGCAACTGCCCAGGCTGTGAATGCCGGTACCGACCTGGAATGCGGCAGTGCCTATCGTACTATTCCGAAAGCTGTGAAGGCGGGAATGATCAATGAAGATAAGGTAAACCAGAGCCTGAAGCGTCTGCTGGTGGCTCGTTTCAAGCTCGGCGATTTCGATAAGGATGAAACCGTGTCGTGGACTCAGATTCCTGAGAACGTCATCGCCTGCAAGGCTCATAAGGATCTGGCTGAGAAAATAGCAGAAGAAGGCATCGTCCTTCTTCAGAACAGAAACCAGCTGCTGCCATTGAAACGCAATCAGAAGATTGTGGTGATGGGACCTAATGCCAATGACTCCATCATGCTGCGAGGCAACTATTCGGGTTATCCTACCAGTTCTACCACTATCCTCCAGGGCATCCGCAACTATATGAAGGGGGCTGAGGTGAAGTATGTTCCGGCTTGTACCTTGACAAGAAACGAGGTGCAGGAAAGCCGTTTCAACCTCTTCCGTGAGGGAATGAAGGCCACCTACTGGAACAATCAGGAACAGAAGGGTGAGCCGGTGGCTACGGATGTGATGAAGACAGCCATCAATCTGAGCAATGGTGGTAACACCGTGTTTGCTCCGGGTGTGAATCTTACTCATTTCTCAGCCCGCTATGAGGGTGTGTTGACTCCTGATAGGGATGAGGATCTTACCATCAATATGGGTATTGATGACGGTTGCCGCCTGATAGTGGATGGCGATACCATCGTGAACATGAGGGAGTGTTGGGGCCGTGTGGCGCCTATCATCAAACCGCTCTCTCTGAAAGCAGGCAAGCCGGTCAAGATTCAGGTAGATTATACCCAGAAGGAAGATGTGGCTGTGATGCAGTTTGATATCCTGAAGACTTCGAAGCCTACCAGCGAGCAGATTCTGGCAGAGGTGGGCGATGCGGATGCCGTGGTATTCGTAGGCGGTATCTCTCCAAACCTGGAGGGCGAGCAGCTTGAGATTGAGGAACCGGGATTCAAGGGCGGCGACAGAACCGACCTGGAGTTGCCGAAGGCTCAGCGTCAGGTCATCGCCATGCTGCATCAGGCAGGCAAGCGTGTTGTCTTTGTCAACTGTTCGGGATGTGCCATCGCCATGGTTCCTGAGACAGAGAATGCCGAGGCGATTCTTCAGGCATGGTATCCTGGTGAACGGGGTGGTGAGGCTGTAGCCAAGGTTCTCTTTGGCGAGGTGAACCCATCGGGCAAGCTTCCGGTTACCTTCTATAAGAGTGTGAACGATCTTCCTACTTTCCTCGATTATACGATGAAGAATCGTACCTATCGTTATTTCAAGGGCGAGCCTTTGTTCCCATTCGGTTACGGTTTGAGTTATACCACTTTTGAGTATGGCAAGCCTACCTTGATGCAGGTGAAGAGCAGGAAGTGTGGCGGCAAGGCTGCTGATTACAAACTGATGTTCTCCTTGCAGAATACGGGCAAGCGAGAGGGTACCGAAGTAGCGCAGGTTTATATCAAGCGCATGGATGACGTGGATGGACCTATCAAGAGTCTCAAGGCATTCAAGCGTGTGTCTTTGAAGGCTGGTGAGCGCCAGATGGTGAGCATCGATCTTCCTCGCAAGAGTTTCGAGGGTTGGGATGCCCAGACCAACACCATCCGTGTGGTTCCTGGCACTTACCAGGTATTTGTTGGCGGCTCCAGCGCTGATGCAGCCAAGACTAAGATAGAAGTGAAGATCAAGTAGCATTCTAGCTATTTGTAATAAGCCTCTTTTCATATAATGCCTCGCCTTGGCACTATATTGCCCTAGTACAGGGCAATAATATGCCAAGGCGAGGCAAGAAATGAGGCGTCCTCTCGTATTGGAGGAATTGGTGCATCAGGTTTTCTTCTGATGCGTCGTATAGAATCCTAATCTCTTTTTTACTCTTCACCCTTCACCTTTGCGCCTGAACCCCCGATAAACACTGGGGCTTCGGGAGGTGAAGAGTGCACACTCACTCTTCACCACTCTTCACCACTCTTCACCTGCCGGAAATCTTCAGATGGATGCTGTAGAAACGGAAAAAATAAATAAGGTGAAGAGGGGGTGAAGAGTGGTGAAGAGTCAAGTTGACTCTTCACTCTATTAAAACTTCTGTATATCAGATGGTTATAATGGGTTGGTGAAGGGTGAAGAGTGTTTTGCAATTTTTGCGCTGAAACTCTATCTGGAATATTCAAAAGGTGATAATCTTGTTGTTATGCAAAAAAGGTGTGCCATCATACAATGACACACCTTTTATAATTATTTTAGTGTTCTGCTACGATCTTGTAGTAAACATCCTTTGCCCAGAACAAAGTGCTGAAGTAGCCGAGAGGCTCCTTATAGTACTTGCTGATGGCAGCCTGGACATTGTCCTTGTTGTAGTTCAACTCATCACTTGGATAAGGCAAACGACCCGGAGGTGTTGGATAGCTAGCCAGCTGATTGTCCTTTGCAAAGCTTACTTCTGGATAACCTGTACGGCGTGTTACATTCCAAGCCTCAAGCAAGTTTGTCCAACCAAAGTTTAACCACAACTGAGTACAAACAGCTTCTTGGGTTGGCTTCCAAGCTTTTTCAGCGTATGCAGCGATTTCTTCAGCTGTCGGCTCAATCAAATCGCGGTTAGCATTGTAGCTGTCATTACCCTTCTTGTAGAGAGAACTGTTTTTCTTCTCATTCCAGAAGTATTCAGTTGAAAGTTCAACACCCTTGATGAAGCATGCCTTAGCTTTAGCCTCATCCTTGGTAACACCATAGCCCATCAGATAAGCTTCAGACTTGCTCAAGCTTACTTCTGCAGCACCCATCCAAAGACCAAATACATTGGAATTACCTTCGTATTCTTTCCAACCTGCTACAGCCTGTGAGTCAAGTACACAATAGTAGTTAGCTGGATAAAGCTTACGTTTCTGATAGTCCTTACCTTTTTCTGTAGCGATATCAGAAATTTGTGAGCTAGTTTTTGTAACATCGTATGAGATATACTCACCATCTGGGTTAGGATCCAACATTACCTGGATACGTGGGTCGGTATCTGCTGTTGGAATACCATTGGCTGGCACGTTCAAAGCATCAAGCATAGCCTGTGATGGAGTGTAACCTGTCCAGAGAGCTTGTGAAATGCTCTTGCCCCAGTTGAAGTCATCTGAGTTTGTACTAGGCTCAACACCCATGTTATCTGCGTTGCTTTCAATAACTGGGTACTTGGATGGATTCTCAACGATTTCCTTGATTGCGGCATGAGCTTCGCTTGTTACGCTACCATTTGTTGAAAGATGGAGAGCGATACGAAGACGAAGTGAGTTGATGTACTTCTGCCAGCGAGCAGCATTGCCTGCAGCGATGGTATAATCCTTAGCGCCCATTGCATTCTGTACGGCTGTAGAAGGACCACCTTCTGCAAAATAATCACCGGCTTCTTTAAGATCAGCCAGAATCATCTTGTAGAGGTCTGCATCATCGTCGTAAGCAGCTTTCTGCTTTGCACCGGTATAGTCGCTATTCTCCCATAAAGTGCCGGCACCCTTGAATGGAACTGCACCAAAAAGTGACAACATCTCATGGAGCTGAGACTCCAGTATAGAACGGCTAACCATCAGGTAAACCTTGTTGGCGTTCTGTTCTGACTCATCAAGCTTATTGTATGTCTTCTCCAATACGCGATATTGAGTCAGCATATCATAGAAGTTAGTCCATCGGTCGTTGAAGCGGCCTTCACCACCGCCCATAAAACGTCCTTTTCCGTTGGAAGAACCGATCATTCCACCAAAGACACCTGATGTCTGGGTCTGGCAATAATAGCGATAATATACAGGGTTCAACCAAGTATTACCTTTGAAAAGTACGGCAGTGAATACGTCTGGCACACTTACCGTATTGGTTTTTGAAGGATCTGGATATTTCTCGGTGTAGTCTGTATTAGAGCATGAACCGAGAGCAACGAGTGCCAAACCAGCCATCATGATTGAAAATATCTTCTTTTTCATATATGTTTCTTAATTAACTATGAATTACTAATTTAATTAGAAGCTAGCACGGAGTGAAACACCGAATGTACGGGCACTGGCAGTAGAACCACCTATCTGTGCCTGATAGATCCAGCTTGTACCATCAGATGCTTCTGAATCGAACAGCTTCAATGAACGATAGATATAGAATGGGTTACGTGCGAATGCAGAAATCGTCAGGTTGGTGCAAGCAAACTTCTTGGTCAAAGAGGTTGGCAATGTGTATGCCAAGCTGATTTCACGGCATTTTACGTAACTGTTCTTCTGGATAGCATCAGCATAACTCTGGTTTGCACCTGTACCCCAACCATATTGGCTGTCATTGATTTCAAACTGGGTAACGATGATGTCGTTAGGTGTACCGTCTTCCTTTACACCCTTCTGGATAACACCATTGTCCCATACCAAATGGCCATCAATCTTAGTCTCACCACGCTTGTAGTTGCTGATAGTTGAAGGATCTACTCTTACGATAGAACCCTTCTTGCTAACATCGTCTGCAGTACTATAGTAGAAGAGACCGCCAGAGGCAGCGTCACGTGCACCTACTGCATCCTTGATGTTACCTGCATCCATCATATACTGCCATGGCTGATTGAATACATCACCACCAATGCGGAAGTCGAATGACATATCAAGAGCCCAGTTTTTGTATCTTAAGCTGGTTCCGAAACCACCTGTCATCTTAGGCATGGCATTACCCACCTTGTGGCGTTCTGTTTTGTCTGCAATGCGAAGACCGTCGGCACCAATGATGTAGTTGCCCTTATCGTCGGTCTTCCAGGTATATGCATACCAGTCACCCATAGATTCACCTACATGAGACTCAAGGCTTGCTGCACCACCATCGAATGTCTGGTGAGAAAGAACATCAAGTCCATCTGCCAACTTCTTTACTGTATTCTTGTTCCAAGCCAAGTTACCACGGAGCTCCCAGTTCCAGTCTTTGTTCTGGATTGGTGTGCCATATACGCTCAACTCAATACCCTTGTTGGTCAACTCTCCGATATTCATCAACATACTGCGACCACCCATTGAGGCTGCTGCAGAAGTATGGAGAATCTGGTCCTTGATATCATTGTAATAGTAACTGAACTCCATTCCCAAACGGTTGTTCAGGAACTTGTTCTCGATACCCAACTCATACTCATGCTTCTTTTCTGGTTTGATGCCTTCGTTACCGATCTTGGTTTCAACAAATGCGTATGTATAGGTATTGTTCTTGTTCAAAGAACCCTGCTTGTAGGCCATGTTTGCCCAGTAAATCTCAGGAGCATTACCTACGATACCGTATGAAGCACGAATCTTACCATAGTTCCACCACTTTGGACACTTGTCTTTCAGAAGTTCTGTGTAGAGAACACTTGCACTAACTGATGGATACCAGAAAGAGTTGTTGCCGTCAGCCAATGTGGAAGTCTTCTCCTGGCGGATGGTTCCTTCCAGGTAAGCCCAGTTGTCGAAGCCATAGCTGGCTGTCAGGAACATACCTGTGCGGAGCAGGTCTTGCTTGTTCATATCTGCACTCTTTGTACCAACGGAAGCATTCAAATGGAACCAGTTTTCCTGTGACAGACCATTTGTTGTGCTGACACTTGACTGATAATATGACTCATGACGTCCATTCCAACCGAAATTGGCGGTAATGTTATGCTTCTCAGCAAAAGTCTTGTCGAACATCAACATGACATCACCATATACGATAGAATACTGGTCGTTGCTCAAACCGTATGAATCAGAGAACTGACCTGTAGTAGAGAACAAGTGTGGAGTTTCTGCACGGTTCTTATTCTCAATCTTATTGGTTGTGATATCTGTAGCGATACGGGCACTCAGCTTCAATCCTGGGATGATGTCCCATGTAGGGTTTACAGAACCGATAAAGCGAGTGTGATTCTCTTCCTGTGTCTTACCCAGGATATTCCAGAAGTACTCTGACATCAAAGAAGTAGAACCCATTGGTGTGTAAAGGAACTGCTCGTCTGGAGTCAAGGTCTGGTCAGTTCCGCCATTGGCACGGTAGATACTGTTCTGGTATCCCTGACTGGTAAGTGTGTGCTCACGGATATATTTAACATCTGTGAAACCACCGAACATACCAGTATAGTTACATACCAAACGGCTGATACGATAAGGACGGTTCTTGATATATTGTGATGTGAATGTTGCAGCATAGTTCAACTTGATGGTCTTGGTAACATCAAATGTACCATTTAAGTTGAAGTTGTGCTTATTGTTGTTAGAGTTATACTGCATTGCCTGTACATCATTGTATGTATAGGAGAAACGCAGGCTATTGCGGTCTGTGCTGTTGGTCAATGCAAGATTATAAGTCTGGTTTATACCTGTACGGAAGATATCTTCCCATTGGTTGTGATCAATAGGAGTAAATGAACGTTCTGTGCCGTCAAAGTAGGTAACCTTTTTGCTGGAATCATAGCGGGCACCATAGGTATAGATGGTTTCGCGGTTCGGAGTAACAATGTTGTTGCCATTGCGGTCGAAGCGGGTGTTACGGAAACCTGTAGCTGCTTCCTGTGTGTCGCCAAGTGCCCAGTTGTCATAACCAGGACCGAATTCCTTCTGGATTTCAGGCATATAGGCCACCTTGTCGAAGCTTACGTTTGCGCTGAAGTCAACATGTGTTCCGGTTCCTTTCTGTCCCTTTTTGGTAGTAATCATTACAACACCATTAGCTGCCTCTGAACCATAAAGAGCTGAAGCTGCTGCACCCTTCAAGATAGAGATATTCTCAATATCCTCTGGGTTGATATCTACGAGACCGTTTGAGTTGATTCGCTGATTGCTCCAATAGTCATTATTGTTGGTGTTACCATTATGGATTGGCACGCCATCAAGAATCAATAAAGGCTGGGTATTACCATTGATAGAAGAAAGACCACGAACAGAGATAGATACAGCTGATGTACCGCCACCTGGTGCAGACTGAATACGAACACCTGATGCCTTGCCATAAAGACCTGATGCCAAATTCGCACCACCTGTTCTGTTCAAATCTTCTGCATTGATAGAGCTGACTGCATAACCCAACTTCTTGGCATCCTTCTTGATACCAAGAGCAGTTACTACGACTTCTTCAAGTGCTTTTGAATCGTCTTTTAAAGTGATTTCGAGAGGTTTGCCATTGTAAGTAACCTCTTTAGTTTCAAATCCTACGTAAGAAATGCGGAGAATAGTTCCCTTTTTCACACCCTTGAGTGAAAAGTTACCATCAATGTCTGTCACAGTTCCGTTGCTTGTTCCCTTGATGAGAACAGAAGCACCAATGACTGTTTCGCCAGTAGCATCCTTGACGATACCTGTACATGTCTCGTCTTGCTGTATGTTCTGTACGCTGTTAACGGCAGGAATACCTGCGTAAGCAGCACCAGCAGAACCAACCATCAAGGCGAATGCCAGATTCATTGTTTTGTTAGTTTTTGCCATAATACAAACTTTTAATGTAATGAATAACTATTTATATTTAATTGTTCTTGCTTGAGATGTTTAATTATACTCACTTACAATCTGATTTTCTTTTATTTATTATCTAGGTTGGTAAGTTCATTTAAAAATGTTTTGCAAAAATACGTAAAAAGTATTAATTGATATAGAAAAAGCTGTGAATAATCTTTGGTTTTAAGACTATTTAACCAAAAATAAGCAGTGACCGACAACAAACGGCCACTGCTTACTCGATTTAACCTAAAAGTTTGCCAATGCTGCGCAACTTTGTGCGATATCCATAGATGGCAATCACCACGAAACAGATGAATGGAAGAATGAACGATGCATTGGTAGATGGCATTCCGAATACGGTATGCATATCGATGATGGATGCCTGCAAAGGTGGCAGGACACTACCGCCCAGGATTGCCATGATGAGACCGGCTGCACCAAACTTGGCATCATCGCCAAGACCCCTCAGGGCTATACCATAGATGGTAGGGAACATCAATGACATGCAGGCACTTACTGCTACCAGGCAGTAGAGACCCCAGATGTTGTGGAGTGCAATGACACCCACTGTGAAGCAGCCACCTGCTATCGCCAATATCATCAGTAACTGTCCTGCATTGAAGAAGCGGAGGATGAAGGTGCAGATGAAACGGGAACAGCAGAACAGTACCATCGCTACGATGTTGAACTTCTGCGAGGTGACCTCGGCATCAATCTCTGCCATACCTTCCTGCATCAGAATGCGGGTGCCATACTGGATGATGAAGGTCCAGCACATAATCTGTGCGCCTACATAGAAGAACTGGGTGAATACGCCTTCACGATAGTGAGGCATGCGGAAGATGCGGCGAAGGGTAGGCACGAAGTTGATCTTGTTGTCTTTCTCGCAGTTCTTCGGCATCTTGGTAAACAGGATGACGAAGAAGATGGTGAGGATGACCAGACCGATAATCAGGTATGGATTGATCAGTACCGAAAGGTCGTATTCCTTGATTGCCTCAAATTCGCTAGCCGAGAGATTGGCGCGCCCAGTCGTATCAAGCGGGTTGAGTTTTGCCTGTATAAAGTTCATCGCCACATACATACCGAGCAGCGAACCCATCGGGTTGAACGATTGCGCCAGGTTCAGTCGGCGTGTTGCCGTCTCCTCCGTTCCCATCGACAGAATGTAAGGGTTGCTCGATGTCTCCAGGAAGGAGAGTCCGCAGGTCAGGATGAAGTAGGCGAGGAGAAATGGATAATATTCGCCCATCATTTTTGCCGGATAGAAGAGGAATGCACCGAAGGCATAGAGTCCTAATCCCAGCAGTACGCCTGCCTTGTAGGAGAAGCGGCGGATGAAGATGGCGGCTGGGAAAGCCATGGCGAAGTAACCGCCGTAGAAGGCTACCTGTACCAGTGCACCATCCGTAGATGACATTCGGAAGATCTTGGAGAATGCCTTCACCATCGGATTGGTGATATCATTGGCAAATCCCCACAGTGCAAAGCACGATGTGATTAATATGAAAGGTACGAGGTAGCTCACCCCGTCTTTCATCAGGATTGATTCTTTCTTTTTTTGTTCCATATTTCAGGTTAATATTGTCTGTGTTTATGTTTGTAGGGTAAATATTCGGATGGATCAGATGCTGTGTCTTACCACAGCTCTCAGTTCGTCGATATCCTTGATTTCTCCCTTGGCAAGTGCCTGGGTCAGGATGTTGCCCATACCCGTAGCCTCTATAGGACCCGCAATGACTGGAACGCCCAATGCTTCGGAGGTGAGACGGTTGAGTAACTTGTTCTGTGAACCGCCGCCGATGATGTGCATGCACTTGATTGGTTGCGGTAACATCTCGTTGAGGTGAGCAGTGGCCTCGGCATACTTGGCTGCCAGCGACTGGAGTACGCAGCGCACGATTTCTGCCTTGGTCTGAGGAACCTGCAGCTGATGGGTGGCGCAGTAGTCGATGATAGCCTGCTGCATGGATGCCGGATTCTGGAACGCAGCGTCATCCACAGGGATGATGGCATTGATGTGAGCTTCCTCTGCCAGAGGGAGGATGATGTCGAACTGCTGTTCCTCGCCATTCTCCTTCCATTCTGCCATCAGTTTCTGCATGATCCAGAGACCTGTGATGTTCTGCAGGAAGGTGATGCGGCCGCCGATGCCGCCCTCGTTGGTAAACTCTGCCTTTCGGGCTTCCTCGGTAAGGATTGGCTTTTCTATCTCAACACCCAGGAGCGACCAGGTTCCTGAACTGATGAATGCCATCGGGTATTCATCTTCTGTGGCTGGTACGGCTGCTACCGCACTGGCTGTATCATGAGAACCTACAGCGATGACATCTACTTCTCCGAGTCCGGTTTCCTCTGCGATGTCGCGGCGCAGCTTTCCTCTTACGGTGCCCGGCATCACGATCTTGCCGAAGATGTGGCGTGGAAGCCCCAGCTGGTCGATGGTTGCCCAGTCCCAGTCCTTGGTGCTGGCATTCAGCAGTTCTGATGTGGATGCGATGGTATATTCATTGTTGGCTTCGCCAGTGAGATAGTAGCTGAAGAGGTCTGGGGTGAAAAGCAGATGCGCAGCCTTCTCCAACTGTGGACTGTTGGTCTTCTTCAGGCTGTATAACTGGAAGAGGGTATTGATTTCCATCACCTGGGTGCCGTTGATGGCATAATGGGCAGATGGGTCAATCTGCTTGAACACTTCTTCCGGCATTCCCTTGGTGCGGGCATCGCGATAGCATACCGGGTTGCCCAGAAGGTTGCCGTCCTGGTCGATGAGTCCGAAATCCACTCCCCAGGTATCGATGGCGATGCCATCCACCTTGAGTCCCTTGGCTCCTGCCATCTTCAGTCCCGTCTTCATATCCTCGAAAAGGGCGAGGAAATCCCAATAGACGTGGTCGCCTAATCTTACCTGTCGGTTAGGGAAACGATGGATGAGCTCCATTTCGAGCTTGCCGTTTTCTAGTTTTCCGGCAATCACTCGTCCGCTGCCTCCACCGAAATCTATAGCTAGATAAATCATAGTTATTTAAAAATGTTTGGGTAGATAAAAGTTGTTTCGTATAAAAAGCGGTAGGAGAGTGCCCGTAGCGGGCAGCTTTCTCTCCTACCGCTTCTCTCATATAGAGGATAGAGGTTTATTGTTTCTTACCTAATACGTAAACCTCGAGATCGTCGATTTCTTCCGGTGTCAGTGTGGTGTATTTGCCACCGCTCTGAACGATGATTCTACAAGCCATCTCAAAGAACATGGCACGCTCGAACACCTCATCGAAATTCTTGCCGCAAACTACCTGTCCGTGCTTCAGCAAGAGAGCAGAGTTGTGATCCTTCAAGGCTGCGATGACAGCTGCTGCCAATTCTGGAGAACCTGGACGATAGTAAGGAATCACAGGGATTTCCTTGCCTACGTGGCATGGAACCTCTGCAGTTACATTGAAGTCCTTCGGAGTTTCCTGCATACAAGCCACTGCTGTTGCAAAAGGAGACTGGAAGTGGAGAACCACGTCGCAATCAGGACGCTCACGGAGTACACCGAGGTGGAATCCGCTCTCCATAGAAGGCTTGACACCATTGAGAACTTCGCCAGTTGCTACCAGGCACTGAGATACCTTCTCCTTCTGGAGGCTAGGAACCCATGAACCTGTACCTGAGACAAGAGCCTCGTCGCCGATGCGCCAAGAGAGGTTGCCACTACTGCAAATGGTGAGGGCTGCATCGCCTACGCGGTGAGCCTGCTCCAGGAATTTCTGAATATGCTCTTCTGTAATCATTTTCTTTTTCTTTCTATTTGAATGATATTCGTAATGATGGTGTTACACCTTATTTATATATAGGACCGTAGTTCTTGCAAGCACGGAAGTCTGCACCTTCCTTGTCCATACCGAATGCGTTCCAAGATGCTGGACGGAAGATCTTATCGTCCTCAACATTGTGCATGCATACTGGGATGCGGAGAATAGAGCAGAGGGTGATGAGGTCGGCACCGATATGACCGTAGCTGATAGCACCATGGTTTGCGCCCCAGTTGTTCATCACTGAATATACATCCTTGAATGGAGCCTTGTCGCAAAGGCGTGGTGCGAACCAGGTAGTAGGCCATGTTGGGTCTGTACGCTTGTCGAGAACCTTATGAATCTCTGGATCAATCTCAACGGTCCAGCCTTCTGCCAACTGGAGCACAGGACCAAGACCCTTTACGTGGTTCAGACGAACCATGGTTACAGGCATGCCGCCCTTGCTGAGGAAGTTGGAAGAGAAACCGCCGCCACGGAAGTAGTCACGGTTGGCTGGATACCAGGTAGTTGCCTTCAAGCACTTATCTACATCCTCCTCGGTCATTTCCCAAGGCTGCTTCATGATAGGGTTGCCCTCAGCATCTGTAGCCTGACCTGTACCGTCGAGTGTGGTAGCACCAGAGTTGATCAAGTGGATGATACCACCAGCTGCCTGACCTGTAAGTTCCTTACCGGTAACACGCTTCACAGCCTCTGGACTCCAGTAGGTACGAACGTCGCTGAAGATCTGAGCACGACCTGTCAACAGGTGGTTGAATAACATAGCTACGCCGTTGCCTGCATCATTCTCTGTAGCGAGAATGATAGCCTCACGGATACCGTTCCAGTCGAATGAAGTATTGAGGAGAGCCTCTGGATAGTCGCCGTTAGGGTAGAAGTCTGTCCACTGACGCTGTCCCTGGAAACCACCGGCGATGGCATTGTGGCCCAATGCTTCCTCCTTGAAACCTAATTCTTTCAATCTTGGGTTACCGTGCATCAAGTCACGCATGATGATAGTCATCTTCACGATAAACTCCCAGTCAGCATCCTTCTGCTCACGTGTCTTTGCCTTTTCATTGTTGGCGATGTCCTCACCCTCATTGCACATACAGTGCTCGCGGGTCCATGCCATAGCCTTCTCGTACTCCACAGGGTCGTAGATACCCTCAGTCATACGGCGGATGATTTCTGTAAGGTCAACACTTTCGTTGCGCATACCGAGGTACTCCTGGAAGAAGTTAGGGTCAACGATGGAACCAGCGATACCCATGCAGGCACTACCCATAGAGAGATAAGACTTGCCGCGCATGGTAGCTACAGCCTGAGCTGCTCTGGCAAAGCGCAGAATCTTTTCTGCGACGTCAGCAGGGATAGAGTCATCCTCCAAGTCCTGTACATCATGACCATAGATACCGAAAGCTGGCAATCCCTTCTGGGCATGAGCTGCGAGAACAGCAGCCAGATAAACAGCACCTGGACGCTCTGTACCGTTGAATCCCCAAACAGCCTTTGGCCAGTGTGGATTCATATCCATAGTTTCTGCACCATAGCACCAGCAGGAAGTAACGGTGATGGTAGAGCCAACACCCTCGCGCTCAAACTTTTCTGCGCAAGCTGCACTTTCTGCTACACGACCGATGGTACTGTCAGCGATGACACACTCTACAGGAGAGCCGTCGCCATTACGTAAATTCTCTGAAATCAGTTTGGCTACAGACTTAGCCAAATTCATGGTTTTTTCCTCGAGGCTTTCTCGTACACCTCCCTGACGTCCGTCGATAGTAGGACGGATACCGATTTTAGGATAGTTATTCATAATTTTTGTTCTTTAAGTTTTTATAGTTACTATATTTTATATACATTATATTATATGTAAGCACAAAGGTAGTGATAAAAAATGAATCTTATCACTACCTTTATGTTTTTTTTATATTTGTTTTTCTTTATTTAGAATTAAACTTGAATGCCAGAGGTTCATTCTTGAGTCCGGATGGAAGGGTAACGGTTACCTGATTGCCCTTGACGGTGTACTTGACAGACTTGCCGTTCTGCAGCAGAACCAGCTTACCCTTAGGCTTGTTTTCTGTCCAGGTAATGGTCTTAGGAGTCTTCTCTCCATCTTCCAGTGCATAGATGGCGTAGAGGGTCTTGCCATTCTTGTCGGCGGTAAACCATACCTTGCCATCATTATAGTGAGCAGCATTGACGGTAGAGTAAATAGCCTGACCGTTCTTGTTGAGCCAGCTTCCTATCTTCAGGAGGGTATTCACAACTTCCGGTTGCAGGGTTCCGTCTGCCTTCGGACCAACGCCGAGTGCGAGACATCCGCCCTTTGCTACAATTTCCGAGAGAATACCGATCACCTTGTTAGGTGACTTGAACTTAGCGTTTGGTGTCCATCCCCAGGCATGGCTCAGGGTGATGCAGCTTTCCCAAGGAATATCGAGCTGCTTGGCTGGGATACCCTGTTCTGGAGTCTGATAGTTCTCATTCTTTCCACGAATGGTTCTATCTACACTGATCATACCCGGATTACGCTTGCGGGCATCTACCAGAATGGTATCAAGACCGATTTCCTCGCCGGTAATCCATCCGCCATCGAGCCACAGGATATCGATGTTGCCATAATCAGTGGTCAGCTCGTTGAGCTGGTTCTGGGTAAATTTGCGGTAGTTCTGCCACCAGTCTGGATGCTGCTGCTTCTTGTAGTTGATGCGGCGGTTAGGGGTTGAATAATAAGGGTTCCAGAACCATTTGCAGTGCCAGTCTGGTTTGGAGAAATAACAGCCAATCATGAATCCCTTGTTTCGGTAGGCATTGAATACCTCCTTGGCGATGTTGTGGCGTGGATCCTTGCCGAAAGGTCCATGGGCGATGGAGAAGTCGGTATATTTGGTATCAAACATGCAGAAGCCATCGTGGTGCTTGGTGGTGAAGATCATATACTTCATACCTGCCTTTTTCATCACGTCAGCCCATTTGCTAGGGTCGAAGTTCACTGGATTGAGGGAATCTTTCTGACTCCAGTACCATGCCTTGTCCTCCTCGTAGGTTGGTTTGCGCTCACGTACAATCCAGTCTTCCGAACAGATTGACCAGGATTCTACGATACCAGGTACGCTATAGAGTCCCCAGTGCATCAATACACCGAACTTCTGGTCCTGCCAATGCTTGAGTTTGGTTAATACTTGTGGATCTGTTGGCCAGACGTAATCTTCTGTGTTTGACTGTTGGTGAACGAAGCTCTGTGCTTCCTGTGCCTGTGTCTGGGTAGTGAATCCTGCAGATAAGGCAAGGCCGAGCATCATTAATTTGAAATGTTTCATATACCTTGATAGTTAAATTGAACGGATATATTGCCTGATTCTTTTGCTGCATCAATTAAGCTTCCAAAGTCATCGCAGAACTCTGTCATCTGATGATAGAGCAGGTTGCTGCCTTTATCAGATAATTCTGTATCTGGCAAAGGACCGGAGTTGATGGCTACGGTGAAGATGTTGGCTGCTACACCGGCACGAACGCCCAAAGGAGCATTCTCTACCACAATGCCTTCCCAAGGCTGCAGGTTGCCAGCTTTTTGCAATCCCATCAGATAAGGATCTGGATTTGGCTTGCCTCGCTTCACATCATAAGCAGTTACGATATGCTCTTCATCGAGATATTTGCCGAAGTCATTGAGAAGTCTCTGGATGAGTGGGCGCTGACCGCTGCCCGTTACGACTCCTACCTGCATACCGGCTTCCTTGATCTTCTGCATGATTTCCTTCACACCAGGGAAAATCTCGGCGGTAGGCATGGAGTGGAAGATGTCTGTCTTCACATCATACATCTTCTGTGCTTCATCCAGTGTGATGTCGATACCCTTCTGTTTCTTTACCATCATCTGGATGGTGTCGATGCCTCGGGCTCCCTCGGTGGCATAGGCATCGGCGGCAGTCATGTGGATGTCAAACTGCTTCATTGACTCCTGCCAAGCCACGGCATGGTTGGGCATACTGTTATACAATACACCATCCATATCAAAAAGAACGGCTTTAGGGTTGAATTCCCCAAAGCCGTGGTCTTTTAAGTATTTTGAAATAATTTCCTTCATCAATTACTTCTCGTTAGCCAGACGCTCCTGGATAGCCTTGCTCTCTGCCTCATAACCTGGCTTGTTGAGCAATGCGAACATATTCTTCTTGTATGCCTCAACACCTGGCTGGTTGAATGGGTTCACCTCTTCCAAGAGACCGCTGATACCGCAAGCCTTCTCGAAGAAGTAGATCAACTGACCGAGGTAGTAAGCGTTCAACTCAGGTACGTTAACCAGGATGTTAGGAACACCACCGTCAACGTGAGCCAGACGTGTACCGAGCTCAGCCATCTTGTTCACCTCGTCAACACGCTTGCCCTCAAGGAAGTTCAAACCGTCGAGGTTCTCATCATCGTGAGGGAAGAGTAACTTCTCGTTAGGAGTCTCTACGCTGATAACAGTCTCGAAGATAGAGCGCTCGCCCTGCTGAATCCACTGGCCCATAGAGTGAAGGTCGGTAGTGAAGTCGCAAGCTGCTGGGAAGATACCCTTCTGGTCCTTACCCTCGCTCTCACCATAGAGCTGCTTCCACCACTCAGCGAAGTAGTGAAGTTTTGGCTGGAAGTTGCAGACAATCTCAATCTTCTTGCCTGCCTGTGTATAGAGAGCCTGACGTGTAGCTGCATAGATAGCAGCAGGGTTCTCCTCGAAAGCTACGTCCTTGCCGCAAGCCTTTTCCATGTCTGCAGCACCAGCTACGAGCTGCTTAACATCGAAACCAGCTACTGCGATAGGCAGCAGACCTACTGGAGTAAGAACAGAGAAACGGCCACCCACGTTGTCAGGGATGATGAAGCTCTTGTAACCCTCCTTGTCAGCGCAAGTACGTGCAGCACCCTTCTTGGCATCGGTTACAGCAACGATAACATCCTTAGCCTCTTCCTTGCCGCGCTGATCCTCGCACTGCTTCTTCAGAAGACGGAAAGCGAGAGCAGTCTCAGTTGTGGTACCAGACTTAGAGATATTGATGACACCAAACTTCTTGTCCTTCAGGAAAGAAGTCAACTCGAAGAGGTAATCCTCACCGATGTTGTTACCTGCGAAGAGGATAGTTGGGTTCTTCTTGTCGTTAACGAGCCATGCGAAAGAGTTGCCGAGACCTTCGATAACGGCGCGTGCACCGAGGTAGCTACCACCGATACCTGCCACAACAACGACCTCACACTTTTCGCGCAATGTGTTGGCAACAGCCTGGATTTCATTGAGGAACTCAGGAGTGATAGAAGATGGCAAATGCAACCATCCCAAGAAATCGTTACCTTCACATGTGCCGTTCTCAAGAGCTTCCTGAGCGGCCTTTACCTTAGGCTCGTAAGCCTTTACTGCACCCTCTGCGAGGAATGATGCAGCCTTTGTAATGTTTAAGCTGATACTTTTCATTTTTCCTTTTAAATATCTAAATGAATGTGTTAATGTTTCTCCTTTATCTGAACGAGTCGGTCAAGAGCTTGATTTCGATTTGCGGACTGATACGTTCGTACAATATATTATATACGGCATCGAGAATCGGCATGTTGACGTGCATGTGGCGATTGATTTCCTTCATACACTTCGTGCCGAAAAATCCCTCGGCTATCATCTCCATCTCTATCTGCGCACTTTTCACGCTATAGCCCTTGCCTATCATGGTTCCGAAGGTGCGGTTGCGGGAGAAGTTGCTGTAACCCGTTACGAGCAGGTCGCCCAGATATACCGAATCGTACATACAACGGTCGATAGGGTGGACGGCAGTGAGGAAGCGATGCATCTCCTGTACGGCGTTCGACATGAGTACCGCCTGGAAGTTGTCACCATACTTCAAACCACCACAGATACCTGCTGCAATGGCATACACGTTTTTCAGTACCGATGAGTATTCGATACCGATGACGTCGCTGGAAGTTTTGGTCTTGATATACTCACTCGCCAAGCAGTCGTTGGCGAAGGCATGCGCTTTGTCTGTGTCGCTGCAACCCACGGTGAGGTAACTCAATCGCTCCAAGGCAACCTCCTCGGCATGAGAAGGACCACCGATACATGCCAGGTTCTCGTATGGTACGTCATAAACCTGATGGAAATATTCCGAGCAGACAAGGTTCTCATCAGGCACGATACCCTTGATGGCTGTAATGATGAACTTGTCGCTGATCCGTGTCTTGAGTTTCTTGAGATGGTTCTTCAGGTAAGGCGATGGGGTAACGAATACGAGTGTATCGTAGTTCTGCACTATCTTGTTGATGTCGGAAGAGAAGAATATCTCATCCACATTGAATCGTGCTGACATCAGATAGGCAGGGTTGTGGCCCATACGCTTGAAGTCCTCGATGCGGTCATCGCGACGCATATACCAACCTATGTGATGAGTATGCCCCACCACAATCTTGGCTATTGCTGTAGCCCAGCTACCGCCGCCAATTATCGCTATTTTACCGCAATTATACACCTTATTATATAATGTTAAGTGTTAAATGTTCTCAAGTTTTTTCAAGAATTAGAGAATTGGAGAAAAGATCTGAAATTCTCTAATTCTTGAAACGGAATAAACTTGATTTTATTTGTTTGCTGCGTCAATCCAGCCCTGGATGTCGTCAACAGAAGGCTTCTCGTAGCCGAGCTTGTACTTCTTGTTGATTTCTCCAATCTTCTGCTGCAAGCCTTGTGCTTTTTCTTCACGGATATCAGAGATGAGGTTGAAGCCTGCCTTGCGGAGCACGTATGCCCAATCCTCTGGCACGCCAATCTCTTCCCATTCCTTGATGGTGCTCTGTGGCATCTTCTTCTCTGGCTTCATCTGTGGGAAGAACAATACCTCCTGGATGAAGGTCTTGCCGGTCATCAGCATTACCAGACGGTCGATACCGATACCGATACCTGATGTAGGAGGCATACCGTACTGGAGGGCACGGAGGAAGTCCTGGTCGATGATCATTGCCTCGTCATCACCCTTATCGGCAAGCTTCATCTGGTCGATGAAACGCTCTTCCTGGTCGATTGGGTCGTTGAGCTCAGAGTATGCATTGGCAAGCTCCTTACCGTTTACCATCAACTCGAAACGCTCGGTCAAGCCTGGCTTAGAACGGTGCATCTTGGTCAATGGAGACATCTCTACAGGATAGTCGGTGATGAAGGTTGGCTGGAGGAAGGTTCCCTCGCAGAACTCACCGAAGAGCTCATCAATCAACTTACCCTTACCCATGGTCTCATCTACGTCCATGCCCTTCTCCTTGCAGAATGCGCGGATCTCTTCCTCGGTCTTGCCGTTGCAGTCGAAACCGGTCTTTTCCTTGATGGCATCGAGGATAGGCAGACGGCGATATGGAGCCTTGAAGCTGATGATGTTACCATCAATCTCACGCTCTGGCTTGCCGTTGACAGCGATACAGATAGTCTCGAGCAACTTCTCTGTGAATGCCATCATCCAGTTGTAGTCTTTATACTGAACATAAAGCTCCATACAGGTGAACTCTGGGTTGTGGTTGCGGTCCATACCCTCATTGCGGAAGTTCTTGCCAATCTCATAGACACCCTCGAAACCACCTACGATGAGGCGCTTCAGATAAAGCTCGGTAGCGATACGCATGTACATATCCTGGTCGAGTGCGTTGAAGTGGGTGATGAATGGGCGGGCAGAAGCACCACCGGCAATGCTCTGCAGGGTAGGAGTCTCTACCTCTGTATAGCCAGCGTTGTCGAGTACGCTGCGCAGGGTGCGGAGTACGGTAGCACGCTGCAGGAAGGTTTCCTTCACACCATCGTTTACGATGAGGTCAACATAGCGCTGACGGTAACGCAACTCTGGATCGTCGAACTTGTCGTAAGCTACACCATCCTTGTACTTCACGATTGGGAGTGGCTTCAAGCTCTTGGAGAGCAGGCACAATTCCTTGGCGTGAACAGAAATCTCGCCAGTCTGTGTACGGAAAACGAAACCCTTTACGCCGATGAAGTCACCGATGTCGAGGAGCTTCTTGAATACTGTATTATAAAGGTCCTTGTTCTCGTCTGGACAAATCTCGTCGCGGGCGATATAGACCTGGATTCTTCCCTTTGAGTCCTGCAACTCAGCGAAGCTTGCTTTACCCATTACGCGGCGACCCATCATACGGCCAGCGATAACTACCTGGCGTGGCTCGTCCTCGTCCTTGAACTCAGCCTTGATATCAGTGCTGAATGCATTGGTTGGAAACTCTGCTGCTGGATATGGATCGATGCCCATCTCGCGCAATGTCTGAAGACTCTGTCTGCGAACGATCTCCTGTTCGCTTAACTCTAAAATGTTCATATTATATTCAGATATATCTTTATATTTTCTTATTTTGGTGCAAAAATACAAATAATTTTCCGAACTCGCACCCTATTTTTATGCTTTTTAATACAATAAGGTGATTTATCTATGCAAAAATTGCACGAGTCTATAGTTTGATGAAGATTTTCTTGTGATACATCCAGACTCCCATCACGGCGTGGATGGCTACAAAGAAGAGGGCGTAGGTGAGCGATGCCACATACTCATCAGTGATGAGACTGTGAATGCCGGCAAAGATATCTGCCTTGATGCCGAAGCTGCCGAAGAGGATGGCGAGCGCCTCACTCATCACATAGAGAAAGAGTGGGTTCATGCCAAAGGCGAGCAATCCCCTGGTCAGGATGTTGTCTTTCTGCGGTTTCTTCTGGCTGTCGCCTGTCGCAGCTGAATCGGTAGCAGCACCTCTTCCGTCGATAAACTGTACCAGGATACCCAATATCCAGGATGCGAATCCGCAGGTTACGAATACGTAGCTGGGACTCCAGATGCGCTTGTTGATTCCGAAACCTATCAGAGAGAGTCCGAATCCCAGGGCTACCATCACAAGACCTGCCACTTTCAAGACCTTGATCTTGGATTCTACAGTCTGTCCCGCAATGGAGATGTATTTGCAGCAGAGGAATCCTATCATCGTATGGGCGATGGCTGGAATCGTGCTCAGCAGTCCTTCGGGATCTACCGGACTTCTATGATAGAGATGGTCGATGCCGAAGATGCTTCTATCTACCTGTGCCAGGATGTTGATGGAGGCATCGTATGCATAGCCGTTGCCAAATACCAGGATTCCCATATAGATGACAATCAGTCCGATGATGGTATGGATGAAGTAACGGTGGTTCAGGGTGATGGCAAGCATAGCCACTACTCCGTAGCAGAGGGCGATGCGCTGCAGGACAGCCCAGATTCTGAGGTGGGCAAAGTCTAGCCCACCTCCGTTGCATATCATGTCAAACCAGTTGATGCCCAGACCGATGAGGAAGAGCAGGACGGTTCGCTTGGCAATCTTTCTGTAGATGGCGGCAGAAGGCTTGAACTCAGTCTTCTTCAGAGATAGAAAGGTGGACATTCCCATCATGAAGAGGAAGAAGGGAAAGACCAGGTCGCATGGGGTGAGTCCATTCCACTTGCTATGCTCCAGAAAACTGTAGTTATGTTCCCCGCCATTGTTTACTAATATCATGAGGGCTACGGTGAGTCCTCGCATCACGTCGAGTGATTTTAATCTGTTCATATTTATTTGATGAATATCATGATTTATCTGATGGATATCATGAATTACTTGATGAAATGAATGACTTCTTTGGCTATGTCTGCAGGATTTCCCTCTGGCTTCGAAGAGTATGGGTTCTTCTGCAGGGTCCAAGGCTCCTCCAGCGCATACCAGTCGATTTTCGGAGCACTAGGCAATGCCAGTTGGAAGAGTTCTGCGGATGTCTTGCCGGCATTCTTGCCACTGCCCAAAGCCTCGTAATCGATGTTCGTGCAAGCCGCCATCTGGTCGGCGAGGGCTTTCATATAGGTACTCCAGCGCTTGTAGTAGAAGTCCTTCAGCAATCCTTGCCATTCCTTATGTCCATAATCTCGCAAACCGCCATCATCGGCACAGACGCGGTTGCCCCACGTGGTAATCTGTACGCGGGCATTCCATTCGTAGAGGTCTCTCTCTGCTGCGGTCTTACCCAGGTTGCGTGCTTCCTCTATCCAGTGTCCCAGACGGAATTCCGGACGGGTGGCGAGCAGCTTGTCCTGCAGCAGAATCATCTTCAGAAAACGGTCGGCATCCTTGTCAAACTCCTTTCGGGAGAATGATTGATAGTCGGCGATGGTCTTCCAGTACTGTTTGCGTCCCTGGTCGGCGAGAGCTTGTCGGCAGATATCTACCAGATCGTACTCATAGTTGTTGTTGCCACGGTATTTGTCTGCTACACTGGCAAAGAGAAGGGCTGCCTGTCGGGTATCTTCCGGGTCGTAATAGTTGCGCATCTTCGACCAGCTGGAAACCTGGAAGTTGTTGAGCGAAGGACGACCGCAGAAGATGCTCTCGTGAGTACCCTGCTGGTTGTTGCCCACCGGACAGTTGTAGATGCTCTGCGCCAGGAGCGCCCATGCCTTCTCGATGGTTGCATCGTGCACACCATAGCGGGCATAGCAGTATTCCTTGAGCCAGTCTTCCTTGGTAGTCTTCTCGGCACGCCAAGGCAGTTCGCTCATCAGCTCAAACATCACCGGGTTGTTTTCCGAACCTTCCATCGTGAAGCCCCAACCCTTGAGCGTTTCACTATTATGATTGTTTTCTCCCTTTTTTCCTGTTGCCAGATAGAAGTTGTTCAGCAGCTGGTCCATTCTTCCATGCAGTCCCACATTGCCTCCGAAGTTCTCGAGCATGCAGAAGAGCCACTGATGCTTGCCGTAACCGCCATCCCGCTTCAGAATGCTAGGACCGCCAAACATCGGTCGGCATTCTGAGAAGAGGTCGAGTACCAGAATGTCGCCAACCTTCAAGTCATCAATCATCTGAGGACGAGGGTTCTCGTTCCATCCCTGAACCACCCAGACCGCTTTTGGGTTGGCACGCTTCATCGCACTCATCAGCGCCTGTCCAGCCTTGGCATAATCCACGGCAGCATCATCTCCACTCTCATGGAAAGGATCCATCGAGTAGAAATCAGATTTTCCGTAGAGCTTGGTCAGTTCCTTATAATATAGGTCGGCGATTTCTGTAAATCTGCTATCGGTAGGAGAGAGGTTGGCAGGACGCTGGTAACCGTTCCACTTGCCGGCATCCGTCACGTTCAGCCCCAGTCTCTTTTTGGCATCGTGAGGCACCATTCCGCAATAGCCCGGTAAGACTGGTTTCATGCCCATCTCCTTCATTCTGGCAAGAATCTTTTTCTGCAGGGTTTCCTGCTGCTTATACCAGTTTTGCGGCAACGGACCACCCCAACCTTCCAGGTTGTTCATCTCCCACCAGGCAAGAAAGGCTGGTCCGGCGATGAACTTGCCCACTTCTTCCTCAGAATAACCGAGTTTCAGGAGCATATTGCGCCATACACATTCTGTGCCTACGGCAGCCAGTGGCATATTGATGCCATGCAATGCCATCCAGTCTATTTCTTTCTGCCATCGATTCCAATCCCAGAAAGCCATCGTATAAGAAAAGGTGCAGTAATTGAAATCGTAGCGAAGTTTGAGGTCGGTTTCATGGCGCTCTTTCTGTTTCACGGCAGGAAGAACGTTTGGCAATTTTGGACTCATATTGTTCCAGGTGATGTGGATGCCGGCATGGTGTTTCAGATACCAGTTGATGCCCACGGCAATATTGACCCAGGAGTTGCCTCGGATGATGATAGGATTGTTTTTGCCGGCCGGTTTGGATGCTGTCGTATTCTTGCCATTTCCTGCCTGGTCTATCTCGAAGAAATCCTTGTCTGATTTCACAAGGATGGTCTTGAACTTGGCAGCAGCCCCCTTGTCGATTCGATTCAGAAGATCGTCTGCCGGATTAGCGTATGCTCCCAGAGTAATGGTGCATAATAGTCCTAGAAGTAATTTTTTCATAAAATTGTTTGTTGTTGTTTCAATATGCTGCAAAGATAGTGGAAAAAGCCGATAATGCCAAGCAAAAAGTGCTTAAAAGATTAAAAAAGACTTATTTATTTTGTTTTGTCTTTAATTTGCATTACTTTTGCAGGAAAATGAGGTGAGGAGTGAGCTGGACATCCATTTGCTCTTATCCCCCTAAACAACCAACTTTAAATTTTGATAAGGATGAACATAGATGAAGTAATTAAAAGAATAAGTAAGACCGATGGACTTTCTAAAACCCTCGGCATGCATTTTGTCTCAACTCCTGAGCCTGATACGCTTCGGGCTACGATGAAAGTGGATGAGCGTAATCGCCAGCCATTCGGATTTCTGAGTGGTGGTGCTTCTTTGGCATTGGCAGAGAATGTTGCTGGTATCGGATCCTTGGCTCTGTGCCCTGGTCAGATAGCTGTGGGGATCAATGTGAGTGGCACTCATGTACAGGCTGTTAGTGAAGGCGATACGGTTACTGCATACGCCAAGCTGGTTCACAAAGGCAGAACCCTGCATACTTGGGAAGTTGCAATTAAAAACACTGCTGATGAATTGATCTGCACCGTACAGGTAACCAACTATGTGTTTACTCCTAAGAAGAAAGATGCTAAGATGCAGGAATCTAAAAAGACAGAAGAATAAGGTATGACAGCATTTGCATATTATCGTTTGCCTTATCTGCATCACGCTCATTATGTGGCGCAGCGGGAGGGTGAGCCGGAAGTGCTCTCCTCGGTGGCGGAGCTGAATGGCAAGAAGGGCTTTGTGATAGCTCCTTTCTCACCGTCCGGCGATTGCCCTGTGCTGCTCATTCATCCGGATGAAAGCAAGCTTTTGCCCATCTCTGACGCAAAAGTGATTTCAACATCTGATTCTACTCAGGCAGAAAACGCTTCTGATCGTGATGCCTATGCCGAAGATTTTGAATGCTTTCATCAGGAATTGGAGAAAGGTACTTTCAGAAAGATTGTGTTGGCAAGAAAGGCAACTGTGCGAACTGCTGATAAGGATTTCGAAAGTCTCTTCATGAAGGCGTGCCGGATGTATCCCCGTCTCTTCGTCTCCCTGGTTTATACCCCGCAGTCGGGAATGTGGCTGATGGCTACTCCTGAGATTCTGCTCAAGGGAGAACAGGGAAATATGAGTACGATGTCGCTGGCGGGTACCCAGAAGGCGGAACCGTCCCGCACTGTTGCCGATTATCCGGTGGAGGGCGTGGAATGGTCGCATAAGAATCAGGAGGAGCAACAGTATGTCACGGATTATATCGAAGATTGCATCAAGGCTTTTGCTGACGATTATCAGCTCAAGGGACCTTATACCACGATGGCGGCAAATCTCTATCATCTTCGTACGGATATCAGTTTCCGTCTGCGGGATGAAGGTAGGTTGGGAGATGTGATAGATGCACTCTATCCTACGCCTGCTGTCTGCGGTATCCCGAAGGAGGAGGCCCGCCGGTTTATCCTGCAGCATGAGCACCAGCCCCGCAAATACTATAGCGGTTTTGTGGGACCCATCTCTCCGCAAGGCAAGACCCATCTCTTCGTTTCCCTTCGCTGCATGAATATCCTGCCGGATGGAGCCTGTGAACTCTATGCTGGTGGCGGATTGCTCAAGGAGAGCGAGATGGAAAAGGAATGGAAAGAGACTGAAGCTAAGATGCAGACCATCAGACGGGTATTGCTTTAGCTGAGATGGTCAGTTCATCAGACGTGTTTTTCTTTGATTAATTATAAAATCTTAATTATAAGTAAGTTCTCGTGTTTAGTAATATCGATAATGTCAATATCCTGACGGGTGTTCTCGCATCTCATGGTGTGAGAAGAGTTGTGGTTTGTCCTGGAAGTCGTAATGCGCCCATCGTACATAATTTTAATGAGATGGAAGGCATTACCTGCTATCCTGTCACCGATGAACGCAGTGCAGGATTTGTGGCTATGGGCATTGCCTTGGGTAATCCGTCACCATGTCCCGATCCGGTAGCGGTATGCGTTACTTCCGGTTCTGCATTGCTCAATCTCTATCCGGCAGTCTGTGAGGCTTTTTATCAGAAACTGCCTATCATCGTGATTTCGGCTGATAGACCTGAAACTTGGATCGGACAGCAGGATGGACAGACGCTGCCGCAAGCCAATGTCTTTGGGACGATGGTCAACAGGAGTGTGAATCTTCCGATTATATCCAATGAGGAGCAGGCATGGTATTGCGAACGGTTGGTGCACGAAGCGGTTATCGATTGCGTGCATCGCAAGATAGGTCCGGTACACATCAATATCCAGCTTTCTGAACCGCTTTATCAGTTTACGGTAGATAAGCTTCCGAAAACTCATTGGGTGGATTACGTGAAGACCAATCTCTTTGGCGGCAGTTTCCATTATGGTGATATGCTTGATTTCCTGAATGCCAGAAAGCCGATGATTGTGGTAGGGCAGGATTACCCATGCAGTCAGCTTTACGGCATCAAGCAGATAGATTCATGGGCAGTCACGCTTATCGAACCGACGGCTCTGGGCACATCTAGTGAAGATCCTGCATGCCGGGAATTCTCCAGCGGCCTCCTGGTTACCAATTTCGATGAAGTGCTGAATAAGTTGGGGGATGACGAGGATTATATGCCCGATTTTATTCTCTATGTAGGAGGTACTTTGGTGAGCAAGCGTCTGAAACAGTTTCTTCGCCTTGCCGTAAAGAAGGGGGCGAAGGTATGGCGGGCAAGCACCGATGGTGATTACATCGATACCTTTATGCGTATTGACCGCATCTTCCCATGTGATACCACACAGTTGGCAGATGCCATGACTTCTTATGATCAGGTTTATCGGGATGAAGTGGATGCGTATAAGGAACGTTGGGAGAAAGCACTGTGGGCGGCTAAACGTCATGCTTTCGATTATGAACCGTCCTTCAGCAGTATGTCAGCTGTGAAGGCTTTCCAGGCGGAATATCTGGCTCATTCACTGGATGATACCCGTGAGTGCCGTCTTTTTTATGGCAATAGCATGGCTATTCGTCTGGCTTGCATCTATGCCCGCCAGTATGTGCATTGCAATCGGGGTGTAAATGGTATTGAGGGGTCGCTATCTACGGCAGCAGGCTTGTCTATCTATCTTTCGGAGTATCATCATCCGGATGCCAAGAGCCAGCAGAAGGTATTCTGCGTATTGGGCGACCTGAGTTTCTTCTACGATCAGAATGCTCTCTGGAATCAGAATCTCAATGGCAGTCTTCGCATCTTGTTGCTGAATAATGGTGGTGGAGCTATCTTTGCCAAGTTCAAGGGATTGAAGGAGAGTGCTGCGCGCGAGAAACTAGTGATGGCAGCGCATTGCACCTCGGCTTATCACATTTGTCTGGCACAGAATGTGGCTTATCAGAATGCTGATGATATGAAGTCGTTGCATGAGGGGCTCGATTGGCTCATCCATACCGAGTCTGACAGACCGATGCTTCTGGAGGTTCTAACGGATATAGAAACTGATAATCAGGTAATAGAAAAATATTATAATAGTTTTCAAATATGAGAGAATGGAAAAAGATAGAAGGTTTTGATTTCAAGGAAATCATCTTCGAGGAGTATAATCACATTGCTAAGATTACAATCAATCGTGAGCGTTATCGCAATGCCTTCACCCCATTGACTACCTGGGAGATGGCGCAGGCTTTCAATTACTGTCGTGACTGTCTTGATATCCGTGTGGTTATCCTGACGGGTGCTGGCGACAAGGCTTTCTGTGCTGGTGGTGATATGCATGTGAAGGGCAGGGGTGGATATGTAGGCAACGATGGTGTGCCTCGTCTCAACGTGCTCGATGTGCAGATGCAGATTCGTCGCTTGCCAAAGCCGGTGATTGCCATGGTGAATGGTTATGCCATCGGTGGCGGTCATGTGCTCCATGTGATGTGCGACCTGACCATCGCATCAGAGAATGCCATCTTCGGTCAGACCGGTCCTAAGGTGGGAAGCTTTGATGCCGGTTTCGGTTCTTCATATCTGGCAAGAATGGTAGGTCAGAAGAAGGCTCGTGAAATCTGGTTCCTCTGCAAGCAGTATTCTGCAAAAGAGGCAGAGGAGATGGGAATGGTGAACAAGGTGGTTCCTCTTGATCAGTTGGAGGATACTTGTGTAGAGTGGGCTGAAATCATGATGGAGCGTTCTCCTTTGGCTCTCCGTATGATCAAGGCTGGATTGAATGCCGAGTTGGATGGTCAGGCAGGTATCCAGGAGTTGGCTGGCGATGCCACCATGCTCTATTATACCATGGATGAGGCACAGGAAGGCGGCAAGGCATTCCTGGAGAAGCGCAAGCCTCGCTTCGAGGATTATCCTCAATTCCCATAATTAAAAAACTCGGAAGATACATTTCTATATCTTCCGAGTTTTTTTATTTCGTTTTTTATTCGTGAGTAGCGAATCTTTGTTCTGCGAGCTTCTCATATTTGGTTCCTGGCTTGCCATAGTTGGCGTAAGGCCAGATGCTGATGCCGCCGCGAGGAGTAAAGATACCTGTTACCTCGATATACTTTGGATCCATCAGCTTGATGAGGTCCTTCATGATGATGTTCACGCAGTCCTCGTGAAAATCACCGTGGTTGCGGAAACTGAAGAGATAGAGCTTCAGGCTCTTGCTCTCTACCATCTTCACGTCAGGAATGTAGCTGATGCGAATCTCTGCAAAGTCTGGCTGACCCGTGATAGGGCAGAGGGAGGTAAACTCTGGGCAGTTGAAACGTACCCAGTAATCATTGCCAGGGTGCTTGTTCACGAAGGTCTCCAATACCTCTGGCGCATAATCCATTCTATATTGGGTCTTGGCACCCAGTGCCTTCAACCCATCTTCTTTTCTATCCATAGTTCTATTCTATTGTTTAACTCTAATGTTTCGTGTTTGTTTTTGGCAATCTCTTTCTGAAAGCATTAAATCGATCCTAACTTGAAGATGTTGTAGGAGATATTGTTGTCATACACATCCTCGCCCTCGTGTTTCTTAATCGCATTGACCACACGGATGGTGATAGGCAGCACGATGATTTCATACACGGTCTTCAGTACCACCTGCCAGAGCATCAGCCAAGGCAATTCTGAGGTTGGGACGATTCCACCCAGGGCAAGAGGGAAGAAAATCAGGCTGTCGCAACTCTCACCAGCTACCGTACTCCAGATGGCACGGGCTGAGAAATGCTTGCCGCCATCTCGAATCTTCATCACGCTCATTACGTAGGCGTTGGCAAAGGAACCTACAATGAATGCCACGAAGGAGGCTGCTGCAATGCGGGGAGCCAGACCGAAGATGGCATGGAATCCGGCATCGTTGGTCCAGTAGGGAGCGGCTGGTATCCAGTCGCAGATGGCACCCAGGGTTACGAAGAAGAAGTTCATGGCGAAGCCGGTCCAGATGAGGAGACGGGCTTTCTGGTAGCCCCATACTTCGCATACCACGTCGTTGATGATGTAACTTACCGGGAACACGATGAGGCCGCCAGTCAAAGAGATGGGACCAACGGCGATTTGCTTTGTTTCGAGCACGTTTGCCGCAATGAGACAAACGCAGAAGAGGATGCTGAAAAGCATGAACAGCACACTCACTTGAGTTGTTTTCTTTTCCATTTTCTTGTTTTTTACGAGGTTTACCAAGCACTCGGATTATACTAACTTTTTTAATTCGGGCTGCAAAATTACAACATTTCTCTCTAACTGCCAAATCTTTACCCGTTTTTTTGCATAAAAAAAAGCCCCAAGTACTATCACTAGCACTTAGGGCGATATGTATTAACTAAACCTAACTTATCTAACAATTAAACCTAACTAAACAATCTAACCTAAACTAAACAATCTATTCAACCAAAACCTAACTAAACAATCTGCTTATGAAAAACTAACCAAAAACACTTATCCTATTGAAATCTGGCGTGCAATCTTCTGCTCTTCCTGCTGCATTTTAGGCAACTGGATGGTGAGCACACCGTCAGCTACGCTGGCAGAAATCTTCTCCTTGTTGACATCGTCTGGGAGAATCAGAGTCTGCTCAAACTTAGCGTATGAGAACTCGCGACGTAGATAAACGTGCTCCTCCTGCTCAGGCTGATGCTTGTTCTCCATCTTGATGTGGAGATCGCCATTCTCATTGAGATTTACCTCAAAGTCGTCCTTGCGCATTCCTGGAGCTGCAAGTTCTACTGTATATTTTGTCAAAGACTCCTTGACGTTGATGGCAGGGGCTGTAGTATTAGCCTTCTGCATATTACCTTCGTTGAAGAGTCCGTTAAATACCTCTGGTATCCAAGAATTTCTGTACATCATAATCTTAACCTCCGATTCTATTTTTATTTATTATTATTCGTTATTATTTATGTTGTGTAGCGAATTACTGATCCGCTTACACTCCCTCATCTAGCAATCCCCGTACCAAAGTGCAAACTTCTGTCATTTCGGCAGTAAATCTGAAGAAATGTAAATAACCCCCCAAAAAACGACCCAAAAAGCCCGACATTCTGTCGCGAATGCCGGGCCTTTTATCTTTTATTTCTCCATAAACTTCTTGGCAGCTCTGAGCTGGTGTCTCATCACGCTCAGGAACTCCTGGCTCTCCTGAAGTACATTCAGGTAAACCAGCGAAATCTGCATCAGGGAATTATCTGAAAGATGCTGGATGCGGTCGATATGCTTCTTGCGAAGTACGCTGAGCTCATCCTTGCAGGCATCTGCCTCGGCGAGAATCTCGTGGTAGTTCTCGTAGCGGCTGGTCTCAATCTGCTCGCAGCTCATACGCATCAGGTCGTTGATCTTCTGGCGTACAGGAGCAAACTCCTTGGTGTATTCTGCAGGGAGTGGATTGAAGTTGTTGTCCACGTGCTCCTTGATTGGGTCGAGCATACGGCGCAGAGAGTAGATAAACTGCTGGTTGCTGTTGGCACCCAGGTGAAACCAGGTGTTGCGCTCGATGGCAATCTCCATAGGCGATTTCTTCAAACCGAGCATCTCCTGGCGACGGAACTTCTTCAGCATATCCTGCTCCTTCTTCAAATCCTTGTTGGCATGACGGAGATTCTTAGGATTCTCGTTGGCAAGACCATCCATAATCTGGTTGAACTCGTTGAGTGCAAAGTGGCAGACGAAGCTCTGGGTGCGGGATACCTGGCGACGAAGCAGATCCCATACAATCTCTGGATCGTGTGAGCGCATCATCAACTGGAAGGTGCTGCCCTTGCTCTCTTCCTTTGCCTTCTTGTTATACTGGATGTTGCTGCGGATGAGCAGGAAGATAACCAATGCCATGAAGCAGCTCTGGATTCCTACACCGCCGAAGTGCATGATGAGGCAGACAATGGCACAGGCTGCGAAAGCTACACCGGCTGTGATAAACCATCCACCAATCACACTCAATACACCGGTTACACGGAACACGGCACTCTCACGGCTCCAAGCTCTATCTGCGAGTGAAGAACCCATTGCTACCATAAAGGTTACGTAGGTGGTAGAGAGTGGCAACTTCAGGTTGGTACCGATGGTGATGAGCATACTTGCCAATACCAGGTTTACGGCTGCACGAACCACGTCGAAGGCTGCGCTCTCTTCCAGCTCTACATTGTTCTTGTCGAAACGGCTGTTGATCCAGTTCATCAGAGCCTTTGGCATAAACTGCTTCAACCATGAATCTGTAGCCTGGCAGTTGCGTACAATCACGCGGGCTGCAGAAGAACTGCCGAACATTTCGTCACCCTCGTCCTGACGGCTCAAATCCACAGAAGTCTTGATTACGTTCTGAGCCTTTTTGGAAGTTGCCATGGCGATGATCATCACGGCACCGGCTGCGAGAAGATACACTGGAGTAGTCTTGGCGCTGTCCATCAGAGAAGTCATCATGAACTGGTCTGGAGTAGCACCGTTGGCATTTGCCATATAGTCCTGATAAGAAGAAAGACCTGCAAGAGGCACACCAATGAAGTTCACCAGGTCGTTGCCGGCGAAAGCCATAGCCAGGGCGAAAGTACCCATCAATACGGTAAATTTGAAGATATTGATGCGGCAGAGATGCAGGAACTCCATCACGATGGCTGAACCCACGAAGGTGATGCAGAGCAGCAAGCCAAGGTTCTGGTCGATATAATCGCGCCATTCTGCTGGCAGGTAAGGACTCTTGCCCAAGCCCTTCATGAAGATGAAGTAAGAGAGGGCTGTGAAGGCGATACCGCCGAAGATGGCGATGCTGTAGCGTGAATGCTTGCGGTAATTGAAGGTGAAGATGATACGGGAAAGCCACATCACGAAAGCACCGAATACGAAGGCGATGATGACGGATGAGAAGATACCCATGATAACCTCCAATGCCTTGTTACTGTTCAGCAAGACACCGTAGTTGAGGCTGTCGTCGCCGTACATCTTCAATGTAGCGAGGATAAAGGCACCTCCCAGGAGCTCGAACACCAGCGAAACGGTGGTTGAGGTTGGCATACCCAGCGTATTGAACACATCCAGGATGATCACATCCGTCACCATCACGGCTAGGAAGAGCGTCATCACTTCCTCGAAGGTAAAGTGATCTGGACTCATGATACCGTGTCGGGCGATATCCATCATTCCCGATGACATGATGGCACCCAGTACCACACCGCAGGAAGCGATGATCAGCACAGTGCGAAACTTAGCCACCTTAGCTCCGATGGCAGATTGCAGGAAGTTGACAGCATCGTTGCTGACTCCCACGAAGAGATCAAACACTGCCAGACAGAGCAGGAAGATCACGATACAAAGATAAATCGTACTCATTATTATATTAATGTTTATTGTTTATTTTTTCCCCTCGTTTTCGGTTGCAAAGGTACGGAAGGGATGTTACAGGTGATTTAAACAGGTGTTACAATCCTGTTAAAAACATTTTTTCTTCGATTTTTTAGAAAGAAAGCATTATCTTTGCACTCGTTTTTAAGGCAAAGTAGTATATAATAATGTATAAGAAATCATAGAATGGAAAAACTGAAAGATATCAGGGCGATAGCCTTCGATGCCGACGATACGCTCTGGGCATTGCAGAATTACTTTGAGGATGTAGAGCATGAATATTGCGAGCTTCTTTCTGCTTATGGCAAGGAGAAGGAGATTTCTGCAGCCCTCTTTGAAACTGAGAGCCGGAATATGGCTGACTTGGGATATGGCTGCAAGGCTTTCACCCTTTCGCTGGTAGAAAATGCCATTAGGGTGAGTCATGGCAAGGTGGAGGCGAATGTCATTGCTCAGATTCTGGATCTGGGCAAGAGCCTCCTGCATCTTGATGCCAAACCGCTGGAGGGTGTTGAGGCTACTCTTGCCCGCATCCGTGAAATGAGAACCGGGCAGGAGGAGGGTTCTTCCGGTGAAAGAAGATACAGGTTGGCTGTCTTTACCAAGGGAGAACTGATGGACCAGGAGAATAAGTTGTGGCGTTCGGGGCTGCAGCGCTATTTTGATGTGGTAAGTATCGTGAGCGATAAGAAGCCCGAGGCTTACCGCCGTCTTTGCCGGGAAATGGAAGTGAAGCCTGAAGAACTGCTCATGGTGGGCAACAGTTTTAAGAGCGATATTGCGCCGGCATTGAAAATCGGAGCCTCTGCCGTCCATATCCCTTTTCATACCACCTGGGCGCACGAAAAGATAGAGGAGTTTGAACATCCCAACCTCCGCCGCATCTCCCGCTTTGCGCAGCTGCTGGACATCCTGTAGCTTCCTTGGGGCAAGTTTCGCACAGATAATTTGCGCTAACATACTTTTTTCATACCATTAGCGCAGATTATCCGCGAATAATTTGCGCTAATGGGGATTTTTTTATATCTTTGCAGAAGATAAGCTGCACTCGGCAATTTGAAAGTAAGCTTTCATTGCGCTCGCTTGCATTATCTTTGCGCAGAAAATAACGAAAGATATGGAACAGAGACTAATAGGAAGAGAAGCAGAACTCAAACTGCTCAATGAATATATAAACTCCGATAAATCAGAGTTTATCGCCGTCTATGGAAGACGACGTGTAGGCAAGACTTTTCTCATCAGAAAAGCCGTAGAGGATCATTTTGCCTTCTTCATGACAGGAATGAACGGAGTTGCCAAAGGCGAACAGCTTGTCAACTTCAGCATTGCCCTGCAAAAATATACCCACTCCACCACTCTGCAGACGTTCAAGAGCTGGCTGCTGGCATTCTATGCCTTGTCACAATACATAGAAACACTTCCGGAAGGCAAGAAAGTAATATTCATCGATGAATTGCCATGGATGGATACCGCCAAATCGGGATTCATACCAGCACTGGAAAACTTCTGGAACAGTTGGGCTGTACTGCGCAATGACATCAAACTCATCGTTTGCGGATCAGCCACATCCTGGATGATCAACAACCTGATTCGCAACCGTGGTGGCTTGCATAACCGACTGACCCATCATCTGATTGTAAAACCATTCACCCTGCACGAATGCGAAGAATACTTCAAGGCTTACCACTTCGGCTACAGCCGAAAACAGATAGCAGAATGCTATATGATTATGGGAGGAATACCTTATTATCTGTCTATGATGGATAAGTCGAAAAGTCTGGCACAGAACATCGACCAGCTGTTTTTCGCAGACAATGCAGAACTGAAAGATGAATTCAACGACTTATACAGAGCTTTGTTTAAGAAATCAGCCGACCATATCGCCGTGGTTACTGCCCTTGCTACCAAAGGAATGGGTATGACCCGACAGGAACTGGTCAAAGCATCGGGAGGAAAAGATAACGGAGCCTTCTCTACAGTACTGGAAGAATTGGAACAATGCGGATTCATCCGTCTGTATGAACCATTCAGCACTACCAACAAGATGACTTCCGACATTCGCCAAAAGCGAAACACCTTATTTCAGTTAGTAGATTTCTATACGCTCTTTTACTTCCGGTTCATCAGACATAACAAGTATCAGGATTCCAGTTTCTGGTCATCCTCCCAGAACAGTCAGCTATACCATACTTGGGCAGGACTGTCGTTTGAGATGCTTTGTCTAAACCATATAGACAAAATCAAGCATGCCCTGGGAATTTCGGGAGTACAGACCTTGGTTTGCTCATGGCGAAGCAGCAACACAGAAAAGGGAGCTCAAATAGACTTGCTGATAGACCGGAAAGATGAAACCATCAACATCTGTGAGATGAAATTCTACAAGAGCGAATTCGAAATCAGCAAGGAATATGAGGAGAAGTTACTGGAGAAACTGCGTATCTTCACAGAAGAGACGAAGACTTCCAAATCGCTTCTCCTCACATTGATTACTTCTTTCGGATTGAAGCAGAACAAACATAGTGACATCGTACAGAAACAGATTACAATGAATGATTTGTTTATTTAAAAGATAACCCCTAAAAGGAAAGGGTGTGACTCATCTTGTCAAGAGCCACACCATAAGAGGTCGTTGTCCAGAAATCCCAGTTGCCGCCACCACCTATATTATCACTCATATAGGTGTAGCCACCCGTCTGCGAATTATATGCCCCCATCAGGCAGCCAATATACTGATAGATTTTGCAAAGATACAGTTTTTATGTTAGAATGTAGCATAATCGTCTGCATTTTAGGCTTTATTATCTTTTTTATTATAGGTATAAAGTGCACTTTTCCCGCCAGGCATCAAAAAAGAAAGTCTCCCGCCAGGCGTCCCGGCGGATTTGAAATCCGCCGTAAAAAAAGGTTCGACCTATTAAAACCGGGGGATTTGCAATCCCCTAACAACAACCCCAAAAAGCACAAACTGGATGTTGCGGATTGCAAATCCGCAAAGCCTAAATAGGTTAGGACATTTTTTAACGGCGGATTGCAAATCCGCCGAGCACCTAGCGGGGGCGGGGGATCAAATCCGGCGGGACGCCATTCAATACTGATGGTAATTTTGTGTGGGTCGTATTCAAATACAACAGGAACAGTGTGGTAGTTACCCCACAGTTACCCCACAGTTACCCCACAGTTAATGAAAGTAATTACTGTAATAAGAGATAACTTTGTCATTTCTATTACTCTGCGCTTACTTCTCTACCAGCACATCCTGCTCCTCGTAGCTGGCGAATCCCAGGCTGAGGTCGGCAACTCTTTCCTTGAAAATCTCCAGGAGGTCTGCCTGAATCTGAGGATTGAGAGGGAACTCGCCATTCTTTGCCTTGTAGAAACGGCGCTCTAACTTCCCCACATTATATAAAAAGGATAAAGAGAGGGCGAAAAAGCAAGTTTTATATGTTTTTTCGCCCCATTTGCATTTATTAACTTTTTTTTTAGACAACTTATTAAAATTTATCGTAAATTTGCAACCAGTTATTAAAATACAATAAGCTAAGCAATAAGAATCATTAATAGAAATATATATAGTCAGACTATTATATAATTAAGAATCTGATTATCTCTATAATACTACATAATATAACAATTAAAACCAAACAATTATGAGCAAAAAAAGTCAGTTTGGCATGACCCTATTACTATCTACGATTTTAGTAGGTGGCGCCAATGCGAGTACTGTTCCTTCCTCAAGTACATTTGGTGTAGCCCAGGTAACACAGCAGGGCGCTGTTTGCAAGGGTGTGGTAAAGGACGCTGCTGGTGAACCAATTATTGGTGCAACGGTCAAGGTGAAAGGTTCCGAAAAGACAGGAGCTGTAACTGACCTGGATGGTGTATTTACCCTTTCTGGTGTAGAAAAAGGACAGACTGTTGTTGTTTCCTACATTGGTTATGTAACACAGGAAGTGAAGTTCAAAGGTCAACCTTTGGATGTTGTAATCTATGAAGATTCTAAAACCCTCAACGAAGTAGTTGTAGTAGGTTATGGTACTACTTCTAAGAGAAAGACCACATCTGCCATCTCTTCTGTAAAGGCAGATGACATCGCTAAGGTACCTGTACCTAATATTACACAGAGTTTGGCAGGACGTGCTCCTGGTCTTATCGTGCAGCAGTCAGGTGGTGGTATCAATGCCAAGGCATCTATCAGTATCCGTGGTGGTGGCACACCTCTCTACGTTATCGATAACATTATCTGTGAGGAGCGTGACTTCCAGAACTTGAATACAGATGATATCGACCAGGTAACTGTATTGAAGGATGCTTCTGCTACCGCTATCTACGGTGCTCGAGCTGCCAACGGTATCATCATGGTAACTACCAAGAAGGGAGCTACAGGCAAGTTGAATATTGACTATAGCTTCAACTACACACTCTCTCAGCCAGCCGACTTGCAGGATAAGGTAGATTCTTACACAGCAGCTACCTATCTGAACCGCGGTCTGGAATATGACGGACGTGCCCCTCAGTACTCTCAGGAAGAACTGGAACTCTTCCGCAACGGTTCTGATCCAAAGGGTCATCCTAATGTAGATTGGCAGGACGTATGTATGCGTACTTTCGCTCCTGAAATGCGCCACAATCTCTCTGTTGCAGGTGGTAATGATGTAATGAAGATCTACACTGGTCTGGGTTACTACAACCAGGAGTCTATCTATCGCACCAACTCCAATAACATGCAGCGCTACAACTTCCGTACCAATATGGAGGCTTACTTCAAGCAGATTGGTTTGAAGGTACAGACGGGTGTAGATGCTTACATCGTGGATACCAAGGAACCAGCAACAGCTTCTGGCCGTGGATACTACAATGTATGGTCTCACATCCAGAACAAGCGCCCTTGGGAGCCTGCTTACAACCAGTACGGACAGATTTACAGCGGTACTACCGATAACCCACTCGTTGACATCAGCGGTGATGGCGGTTACTATAAGGAACAAATCAGTTCTGTACGTGGTAACCTCAACCTGATCTGGGAGGTGCCATGGGTGAAGGGACTTACCCTGAAGGCGCTCGCCAGCTACGGTATCGTGAACGACCGCAACAAGACCTGGGAGAAGTCTGCACAGACATACGACTGGGATGGCAATCCTGCTACAGCCAACAAGCCTAGCCTGAGCAAGAACGTTTACAACCGAAACAACTTCAATACTCAGTTCTTCGTTGACTACTCTCGTACCTTCTTTGAGAAGCATACAGTAGGTGCAACCTTCGGTGTTGAGGCCAGCGGTTCAGATTACGACAACTCATCTTTGGCTCGTAACTCATACCTCTTCGACGTTGACCAGATGAATTCAGGTCCTGTAGATACAGCTACCAACGGTTCATCAGAGGGTGTAGGTTATCGCCGTGCAGCCTTTATCGGCCGTTTGAAGTACGACTATGATTCTCGCTACATGTTCGAGGTAAATATGCGTCATGACGGTAGTGATTACTTCCCAAAGAACAAGCGTTGGGGAACCTTCTTCTCTGGCTCTGCTGCATGGGCAGTATCTGACGAGGCATTCTACAAGAACCTCGGTATCGACAAGGTGCTCAACCTCTTGAAGATCCGTTCTTCTTACGGTGAGATCGGTCAGGACAGTAATGTAGATCGTTTCGCTTATGTATCTTCTTATGGTATGAATACCCGTGGTGCTTACCTCGGCGGCAAGTGGTACTCAAGCTTCTATGAGGGTAATCTTATCAGTCCGGACATGACCTGGTACACCACCAAGGACTTCAACATCGGTGTTGACTTCGCTACACTCAACAGTCGCTTGTCAGGATCTATCGATTACTTTGCCAAGGTTACAACAGGTTACATCGCTTCACCTTCAAACGTAGGTTATACAGCTCCTCTGGGCAAGAACCTTCCTTACGTGAAGTCAGACGGTGAGAGCATCCGCCGTGGTGCTGAGTTCGTACTCCAGTGGAAGGACAACATCGGTGACTTGAAGTATGGTGTTTCTGCCAACTTCACTTTCTACGATGACCGTTGGAACATCAACCCTAACGAGAGCGAGACTTCATTGAAGAACCCATATAAGCGCAGCACACAGGTAGGTGCTTACTCTGGTGTTTACTACAAGAACCTCGGCTTCTACAAGAATTATGAGGACATCATGAACAGTCCTAAGCGTAATGGCTCAACCAACCTGATGGCCGGTGACTTGAAGTACTACGACTTCAACGGTGACGGTAAGATTGATGGTGATGACCAGTATCGCCAGGGTTCAGGTGGAACTCCACAGTCTAACTACGGTTTCAATGTAGATATGGAATACAAGGGATGGACGCTCAATATGTTGTGGCAGGGTGCTACCAACTATAACCTCTATATAGATAGCATTCTTCAGGGTGGTAACAGTAACTATTTGCCAGTGATCTACGATTTCCAGAAGGATATCTGGGCACCTGACAACACCAACAGTCTCTACCCACGTCAGCATGCATCAGCAGGTTTCAATGGCAACAACAACTTCGTAAGCTCTAACTTCTGGTTGGTTGATGCTCACTACCTGCGCTTGAAGACCCTCTCTATCGGTTACGACTTGAAGCGTACCGTTCTCAGCAAGCTGGGATGGTTTACCAAGTGTAATGTATCTCTCGCAGGCTACAACCTCCTTACCTTCAGCCCTGCCAAGAAGTGGGGATTCGATCCTGAGTCAGGTTCTGGTAGTGGTTATACATATCCGATTTCAAGAGTATATACAATCAGCGTGAACATCGGCTTCTAAATTCTAACAATAATTAAAAAGCATATTCATTATGAAACATAAACATATATTGCCAATTCTGTTGATGGGAGCCCTCGGCCTTCAGAGCTGCAGCGATTTCCTCGACACCAAGCCAACAGAAGGCTATCCTGAAACAACTGTTTGGGAGACACAGGGTACTGTAGATGCATTCGTCATCGGAAACTATGGCAATGCATTCGGCCTTTACGAATGGTTCTCTACATGGGACAAGACATTCACCAACAACATGGTGAACTGCCGTGCCGACTGTCCAGGCGAGGCTCGTGGCCTTATCGAGAACACCTACGATTGTGGTTTGAACAGCCGTTTTACCTCTATCCGTAACTGTAACCTCATCATCGAGAAGATGAAGGAATCATCTATTCCAGAGGCTTACAAGGCACGCTTTACAGCAGAGGCAAAGATGATGCGCGCCATGATTTACTTCGACCTGGCTCGCAAGGCTGGCCGTTATATCTGGGTGGACCGTGTACTCAACACCAACGATGAGTTCAATCTTCCTCTTACCAAGGATATCGTAGAGAGCTACCAGCACGTACTGACCGATTTGCGTGAGGCTATTCCTAACTTGCCAGAAGAGGCAGAGGCTGGTCGCCTTACAAAGAATGCCGGCTATGCATTCCTCTCTGAGGTTTGCCTTACAGCTGCAGCTTATACCAACGACAATGCATCTCTGCAGGCAGGCAAGAGCCTTTATCAGGAGGCTATCGACGCAGTTGACGCCCTCAAAGGTGTTTCACTCGATGCCAACTATGAGAGTATCTTCAACCAGAACGGTGCTTACTCTTCACCTGAGATCATTCTGGCTCAGTACTGGAGCAAGGACAATACAACCGTACAGGGTACTGATATGATCAACCTCATCCCTAACCTGCTCAACTCAAACCTTGAGAAGAACGGTTGCGGACCTTTGTTCAAGAATCCAGATATCTTTGAGTGCTGGCTCGACCACACTCCAAGCCAGAACCTCGTAGATGACTATCTGGTTATCGACCAGGAGACAGGTAAGGCAGTACGCTGGTATGAGGCTTCACAGTTCGTCAACAACACCACTCCTATCAGCCGCGATGAGGCTATTGCCAGCATCGAGCACAAAGATGAGGCAGAGTTTGACGGTGGTCAGTACTTCAAGGCATTCAAGGTGAAGACTGCTGGTACCAACATCAGCGACCTGATGTATCAGCACCGTGACAAGCGTTTCGACGCTTCTATCGTTCACGACGGTTCTACATACCTCGGCGAGAACATCACCACTTACACTCGTGGTAACTTCAGCCGCTGGGCAACCAACCGTTACGCTAACGACCACGTGCCTCTGACCAACTACGCTATGCGCAAGTACATCTATACCAACTGGGATCCACGTCCATTCTACAATGTATATACGGATTACCACAAGGTTATCTTCCGCTATGGCCGTTGCTTGCTCAACAAGGCAGAGGCTCAGCTCCGTCTGAACAAGGTATCTGATGCAGTAGCTACTCTCAACCTGACTCGCCAGACTCATGGTGGTCTTCCAGCTTCTGAGGCAAGTACACTTGCTGATGCATGGAAGGACTACAAGATTGAGCGCCGCGTAGAACTCTTCTGGGAGGGTGACTGGTACTTCAGTCTCCTGCGTTGGGGTAAGTATGGTCAGGAGGCTAACGATGGTAAGGCTCCTGGTAGCGTAATCAATGAGCTTACAGAACCTGCAACATTCATCGAGATCAAGCCAGACCACTCTGCTTTCTATATCGGTAATGTTCAGCTTTCTAACGACAAGCGTGCATTCGATACCCGCTCTTATCTCTTCCCTATTCCTAAGTCATTGATTCAGGCAAACTCTGCCATCAACGAATCAGACCAGAACCCAGGATGGGAGTAATATTATTAATAAACAAAAAATCGAATAGAAATGAAAAAGATATCTCTTTCAACACTCAAATGGGTGTTTCTGTTGGTTTGCATGCCTCTTCTCACAGCATGTAATTGGGAGGATCTGCCTGCTTATGAGGAGGCGGAAATCAGCGCCGTACAGCTCTACCACCGTTGGGCAAGTACAGACAAGGACCCTATCACTGGCGAGCCTGTGGTAAAGGAAAAGCGTTTGAACTGCCAGAGTGCTGTTGACTCTGAGAATGGCGTCATCAACGTAAGTGTTTCCGTTCCTGATGCTGGCGGCGACTTCACAGAAGAAGTACGCAACCAGGTAACTCAGAGCAAGTTGTGGGGTCAGGTAACTGTTTCTACAGCTGCTCGTATTACTCCTGTTGAGGGAACTGCTAACTTGGGTACTCCAGACGATTGGACCAAGGAACGCAAGTTCAGCGTAAAGGCTGCCAATGGCAACACAAAGATCTGGACTATTAAAATTGTTAGTTTTAATAAATAAGCTTGCCAGCTCCTATTTCAGGAGTTAGACAGAAAAAGGGGAAAGCCCGGAATCTTCTCTGATTTCGGGCTTTCTTAAAATTAAGAATAATAGAAAAGATATCATTATAATGAAGAATACTATCAAAGAAAGACTGATTGTTCTGTCGCTTTTACTGTTGTCGTTCATTTCTGTAAGTGCTGCTGAGAAGGTTATCAGCGTCAGCCAGAACGGAAATGCAGCCAATGCTATCCGCAGCGCATTGGAAAAGGCTGCTGCCATGAAGGGAAGTCCAGTAACTTTGAAGCTGGAACTCGGTGTATGGAACATTACCCGTGAGGAATCTACCGTGCGCAAATATTATATTTCGAATACTACGTCAGAGGTTGAGTGTGCAGATCCTTCAAAGCACATCGCCCTGCTGCTGCGTGGCCTTCGAAATGTAACCATCGACGGTAATGGCTCTACACTGATGCTCGACGGCGAGATGTCGGCATTTGTCATCGACAACTGTCAGAACATCACACTCCGCAATCTTAATATTGACAATGCCCATCCTACCCAGACCGAAATGACCGTGGAGGCTGATGGTAAGGACTATATGATATGCCGAACTCATCCTACCTCACAATACCGCATCAAGGATGGTAAAGTAGAATGGTACGGACGTGGCTGGGCTTTCAGCAGAGGTATTGCACAGTGGTATGATCCTATCAAGGATATTACCTGGCGTGACTGGAGTCCTACCGATAATGTGGTAGAGGCTCGCGAGATGGAGCCTGGTAAGCTCTATATCAAATACAACAAGAAGCCTGCCGTTCCTGTAGGTACTGTCTTCCAGATGCGCGACGCTATCCGCCGTGAGGCTTGCGGACTTATCTGGGAGTCAAAGAATGTTCGTCTGGACAATGTACGTATCTATTATCTCAGCAACTTCGGTGTTGTAGGTCAGGTTTCTGAAAACATTTCTATCCACCGCTGCTGGTTTGCACCAGAAGAGGGAAGTGGCAGAACCAATGCAGGATTTGCCGACTTTATCCAGATTTCCGGCTGCCGTGGACTGGTGGATATTACCGATACCAAGTTTGCCGGTGCTCATGATGACCCTATCAATGTGCATGGAACTCATTTGCAGATTGTTCGTGCAACCTCTGCCAACAAGCTGCTCCTGCGCTATATGCATCATCAGACCTATGGTTTCCAGTCATTCCACAGCGGCGATGACATTGAAATCGTAAATCCTGAAACACTTCTTGCTGAGGGTACCTTCAAGGTAAAGAGTGCCAAGATGGTTTCTCCTCGCGAGATAGAGATAACGCTCACCAAGCCAGTACCAGCGAATCTATTGAAGAATGGAACTCGTGTAGTGGAGAATATCACCTGGACTCCTCGTGTACACATTGCACGTTGCCACTTCAGCCGTATTCCTACTCGTGGTATTCTCATCACCACCCGTCAGCCATCTGTTATCGAGGACAACTATTTCTACGGAATGCAGATGAGTGCTATTCTCGTGGCAGACGATGCTCGCAGCTGGTTTGAATCGGGTCCGGTTCACAATCTCATCATCCGCAACAATACTTTCAATCGTTGCGCTAGTTCTACTATCTGGATCAATCCAGAAAACCGAAAGAAGGCTGGTGCTGTTCACCGCAACATCACCATCGAGAACAATGTATTCACTCTGCGTTCTCAGGACGACAAGCCTCTTGTTTATGATTCGGTAGATAACTTGAAGGTGAAGAACAATCTTGTGATCAGCCCAAATGGTGAGACAACAAAATTGAGTTATTAGTCATCTTATACGGGATAACTTAGAATTGAATAACTATCAAATTAGTTTAATTGTACTAGGTTAGATCTATAAAATAAGGTCTTAAAGATTAGGTTTATAAGATTTAGTTTTAAAAAATTAGGTTGATAAGAATAGTTATTAAATTTGGTTCAATTATTGACTTACACAAATCAAATAATGAAAACTGAGCGTATGCCCTTTTGCTGCGAAGCAAGAGGGCATATCTGTTTACTTAAGTATTAGCACACAGACTTTTACGTTTGTTTTGCGTAGATTTATGAAGCAAATCTCTCGCTTTTTGCGAACTTTTCATTATCTTTGTAGCCGAAATCATTAAGTAATAAACCTATTATCAACAAACAATTGACGGTATGAAAAAATTTAAATTTCAATTAATCAGCGCATTCTTCTTCTCCCTGCTGTTCTTGTCTTGCTCACAAAAAGAGCAGAACATTTCATCAACAGCATCTTCAGAAAAGAATACCACTTACACAGCATCGGAACTTGGACTATCTGAGGCTGATTTTTCAAAACTCACTCCTAAGCAAAGAGAACAAAGAGCAGCAAACTTAAAGTTGTCTGAATTTGTATCTTTAAAAGATAGTGTTTATAGTTTAACTATATCACAAAAAGAAGCGGAAGCGATGGGTATCAGCGAAGAAATGTACAAAAATGCATTAAACGAGATGAAAGTTGCCAATGAAACCATTGCAAAATGCAACAAAGAAGGGAAACCTATTACTCTGACTAATGCAAATCCCCCAGCCCGCAGTTTGCAGGTTGGGGGATGATTCTTTCTGCTCCCATTCCTATACCTCCAGCAGCGGCTGCAGCTTGGTGGCATCGAAGCAGGGACATGCCTTCTGCACGCCCGGCAGGTCACGATGACCCAGTATCACCTTGATGTCAGGGAAACGGTGGTGGAGGTTGATGATCAGCCAGAACATCGCATCCTTCTGGGCTGCCGTTCGGGTGTCGGCTATGCAGCCATTGGCATCCAGTCCGCCCTCATAGCAGATGCCGATGGAGTTGGCGTTGGCTCCACGGGCATGCGCACCCATCCGCTCTACCGGACGGCACTCATGTACCTTGCCCTCGCGCGTAATATAATAATGATAGCCGATATCAAACCAGCCGTTCACTTCCACATGGTCGTGGCGCAGCTGCTCTACTGTGTAAGGGTGATTGCAGCGGCTACCGCTGCAATGCACCACAATCATATCAATCTTTCTCATAGTCTATTAATTAAACCTGATAATCCATTGTTAAACCCAGGAGACGGTATGCCCTAAAAAGAGCAGGAAGAAACTCCCATAGCCCCCAAAAGGGCTGTTAATACCGTCACCACAAACTTGATGACCTCATTCCATGTCTGCTTGTTCTTGATACTCATATACCTAATCTGTTAATAATTAATATTTTAGAAATTTACATTGTCGCCGTTGCCAGAATCCTCGCCGGTATTGCCGGTATTCTCACCTGTGCTGCCAGTGCCCTGTGATGTGCCGCCACTGTTCTCACCAGTGCTTCCGGTGCCCTGCGATGTACCGCCTCCGGTGGTGCTGCCTGGCTTGCCGGTCTCGTCTGTGCCGTCGCCAGCCGCCTCGTCCTTCTTGTACTTCTTTGCCTCCTCGATGTTGATCGTCTTAGCGCCCGCCTTCTCAGCCTTCATGGCTGCAATCTGCAGAGCTCTGGATGCCACCTGCTTGTAATCCAGTTCGGTGAACTTGTTCTTCACACCCTCTCCAGGAATATACTGGATGTTTGCCCCGGTGATGTTGACGTCGCTGCGGAAGTCGGCAGGATTATCTACTCCTGTACTTGTAAGCTGGAGTCGGAACTTGCCCAGCTCACCAAACTCCACCTGGTTGCCACGCTGAAGCTCTGTTACCAGGTTATCTACTGCGCTCACCAATACTGCGGTGCAGTCTGCACGGGATACGGTGGTCTGCTTCTCGATCAGTCCCGCAAACATCTTGAGCGAGATGGAATCGTTGATCTGTGTGCAAGTATAATACTTGCTGTCTGAGGTCTTGTCACCCGGCTTTGCCAAATGCTTTGCTAAACTAAAACTTACTGACATACTACTAAAAATTTAAAAGATGAATAACTCTTGTTGTGTATCGGACTCTTCCCGATTACATTTGCAAAGATACGACATCCGGCAGGGGCGATTTGCACACTTTGGTCCAAGATGGTTCACTTTCGTCCTTTTTGGTTCACTTTGGTTCAAGATGGTACTCTTTCGTCTGTGTCATATTGGCTGCTGGCAGAAGCCTGGAATGATGGTTGTTTAAGTCATAAATGATACTTGCCTGCGTCATATATGATGATGGCTTACGTCATATATGATACTCGTCTGCGTCATATATGATGATTGCTTACGTCATATATGATGATTGCTTACGTCATATATGATGCAGGCTTGTGCCATATTGGTCGTATTCTGATGCCCTTTAGAGTGTAGTAGGAGGGGCAGTATGGTGTAGTAAGATACCATCAGCTTAATATAGACCACCCATCTCGGAGAGTGGGTATTCAAAACACGCCTATCTCGGAGAGTTTTAGCACCCATCTCGGAGAATCGGGGGTGCCAGACCTCCCATCTCGGAGAGTGGTAAAAGGTTAAGTGCTTGATAATGAGATGGATAGATGCGTGAAAATGGCCCTTATACTATACCATATATAGTAATATACATACTTTATTATACTTTTTATACTATACGTAAACGCGTGTGAGAAATCATTTTTTTTAGAAAAATTGATGGAAAATGTATTTTTTTCTTCATTTTTTTTGGTAAATCCGAAAAAAGGTGTTACTTTTGCAATCGGTTAGTTGAAATGGCAACAAAGCTATGGCAAAAAGCAATTGTGTCATGAGGCTGATGCAAATGAGGATTTTCAATTGCTCTGAGAGAAAAGGTGTGCTCTTTCCTGTCTCTCGTGGGTTTGGTATAGAATCCTTATCAGGACATTCTGTGTCCGATTGATTCGAAGAAAAGAATAATCGGCACGGAATGGATGGTAAAAGAATCTATACCAATCGGGTGCCGACAAAAGAGCAAGACTCCTTTCGGAGAAAATATTGTTGGTGTTCAAATTGATATCTTCACCAATCCTTCTGTGTCGATTTCTTTTTAAAATATTAATTTGCCTACCTTGAAAGAGGCAGACAGCTAACAAGGAAAAGAAATGACAATACCTAGAAACAACGTAACCTCCCTGCTGGGAGTTCAAGGACTGTCGCGAAACAATTATTCCGTTGTGCAGCTCAAGGTAGTTTTGGCCATAGTAGACCATGCTCAGAAAGTGATTAACAACTATGTGGTAGATGAAGAAATGCCTAATAGATCTATGCGTAAGTATCTCACACCCAGTCAACTGGCAGCAGGATATACCATAGTCGTAATCCCCCTGTCTGAGCTTGGCGTAAGCACCAACCATTATGGTCAGGTGAAGAATGCGTTAGAGGATATGGCGAAGCACAAGCCGATAGCCATCCCCTATAAGTGTGATGTGAACCAGATGACCTATTACGCTGAATTTCCAAGACTTTTCTCTTGCGAATTCACCAAGATGGGAGGAAAACTGGCTGTGGAGTTCCGCTTCTCGAACGATTTGCTGGATTATTTCTACAGCTTCGACAAAGGGGTTACCCATATCAAGATGGATGTGGTGAACCAGTGCCGCAGTGCTGCGTCGATCAAGCTCTACATCATTACCCACTGTTGGGCAATCAAGGGATACACCCGTGTGGATCCCAGAAAGTTCGTTGCGCTCATGCATGGCAGAGAGGATTACTATAAGTATTATTGCGATCTGAACTTGAAGACTCTTCAGCCGGCACTTGCCGACCAGAAGCGACTCTACGACTTAGGTGTTGTAGATCAGTATGTTACCATGTCGGCATGCTATCCTCAGGAGGATGGACAGGGTGATGAGCGCCATGTAGGCTGGCCGGCATATCTCATCTTTACGGTACACTACCATATGGAAGAGGAGGGGCTGGTTTCGGCGGATCTGCTGTGCCAGCGTCTGCAGCTGAAGATCAGGCTGATGCATTTTTATGATGTGAGCGAGGCGAAGGCGATAGAGCTGAGCAACCGGCTCAGTATGGGTATGCTGGGCGACTTCATTTGCTGGTTTGAGCGCAAGGAGCAGTATGTGGCTGAATGCATCCGCAAGAAGATGCCGATGAAGAAGACGGCATATATAGTGAGCGCCCTGCGTGGCTTCTTCAAGGATAGAGGCTGTTCGCTGGTGAGAACCTATGAGGTTTCATCACCTTCCAAGAGTAGTTTGGAGATACCTGCTCCGGGGGAGATTCCCGTAGCTAAGCCTTTTCCGCCAGTTCCGTCTAACCTCAAAAATGACTAGCTTATGCAAGATGCCAATCACAATAACTATATGATGATGGGCAAGGCAGATCTCGCCTTGCAGTATTTCCCGATGGCGGGCGACAAGATTACGGCTCGCCGACACCTGATGTCATGGATCAAGCGCTGTCCACCCCTGTGGGAGGGCATCCGCCAGTTGGGCTATCATCAGCGGTGTCAATACTTTTCTCCCAAAATGGTGCAATTGATTTACCATTTCCTGGGAGAGCCTGGCTAAAGGCTGAATAGTGAAAATTATTTATCATTACAGCTATTTACAGGCTATTTTAGCCAAAAATCTCCCTATAAGCCAGAAAAAACTGTGCTTATAGGGAGATTTCAATTGCGCCGGATATGCCCTTTCCTCCGTTAGGCGTCCCGGCGGATTTGCAATCCGCCGTCAAAAAATGACCTAACCTCTTTATGCTCTGGGGATTTGCAATCCCCAGCAACCAGGCTGTTGCCGGCATTTCGATGGGATAGGGGGATTACAAATCCCCCGGCTTAATAGGTCGAA
>ERZ1023881.44-NODE-44-length-67893-cov-38.525030_pt1 | contig 67893 bp, 65 predicted proteins | sample MGYA00380393_ERZ1023881 | MGnify/ENA primary metagenome ERZ1023881 (study PRJEB33179, sample SAMN07449004) | human gut metagenome | biome: Human-gut; feature: Human associated habitat; material: Faeces | host: Homo sapiens | place: India: Bhopal | collected... | reverse complement strand
TCTCAGTACGCCGGTTTTCAAGACCGGTGCATTCGACCACTCTGCCATCTCTCCATGGGGTGTGAGATAAGTGGTTGCGTGAATGAAAAGACACTTGCAAGCGTCAGCATACGCAAGCGGAGAGAGAGGGATTCGAACCCCCGGTACCTCTCAGTACGCCGGTTTTCAAGACCGGTGCATTCGACCACTCTGCCATCTCTCCAATAGTTTGGATTGCATCGCAGCCGCACTTAGCATTGTGACTTTTCGTTTCACTTTTGCGGGTGCAAAGGTAGTGATTAATGTTGGTTTTGCCAAACTTTTCATAAAGAAATTTCACAAAAAAGTCAAAAAAAGTGGTTTATCCCTATATATATAAGGTATACAGCGAAAAAAGAGAAGCGTGCAGTCGGCATTTGTGCGATACTTTCAGTAACTTTGCAGCATGATTTATCCAAGCAATTTCGAAAACAAAATACAATTCGGTGAGATTCGCTCACTGCTGAAGGGCTATTGCCTCAGCCAACTGGGCAAGGACAAGGTGGACGCAATGACGTTCACCGCCGACTGTGGACGCATCAACACTATGCTGAGACAGACACGCGAGTTCAGACGCATGCAGGAGGAGACTGATGATTTCCCCTTGCAGTTCTTCTTTGACATGCGTGCTTCCATAAAGCGCATCCGCATCGAAGGAACTCACCTCGAGGAGAACGAGATATATGACCTGCGTCGTTCGCTGGAGACAGTAGCAGGGATAGTGAAATTCCTCAACCGCAGCGACGAGGACGGCAATTATGACTACCCCACCCTGCACGAACTCACGGAGAACGTGCTCACTTTCCCTGACCTCATACGCCGCATCGACCAGATTCTGGACAAGTATGGCAAGATGAAGGATACGGCTTCGCCACGCCTGGCGGAGATTCGTACGCAACTGAGAAAGGCGGAGGGTAGCGTATCGAGAACGCTTTACAGCATCCTGCACGCAGCTCAGAGCGAGGGCCTCGTCGACAAGGACGTGACGCCGACCATCCGCGACGGACGTCTCGTGGTGCCTATCGCTCCTGCCATGAAGCGCCGTATAAAGGGTATTGTGCATGACGAGTCGTCTACGGGTAAGACGGTGTTCGTGGAACCTACCGAGGTGGTGGAAGCGAACAACCGCATACGTGAACTTGAAGCGGACGAGCGCCGTGAGATTATAGTGATTCTGACGGAGTTTACCAAGCTGGTACGTCCGCACGTGGAGGACATCATTTATGCTTATCTGATGCTTGCAGAGGTGGACTTCATCCGCTCTCGTGCCGAATTTGCCAACCTTACCAATGCTATTGAGCCGGAAGTGGACAAGAAGCCTGTGGTGGACTGGATTACGGCACGCCATCCGCTCCTGTGGCTGGCTCTGAAAAAGCAGGACAAGCCCACCATTCCTCTCGACATAACGCTGACCCGCGACCGTCACATCCTCATCATCTCCGGTCCTAATGCCGGAGGTAAATCGGTGTGCCTGAAAACGGTAGGTCTGTTGCAGTATATGCTGCAGTGCGGCCTGTCCGTACCTATGAGTGAGCGTTCGAAAGTGGGAGTATTCGCCGACATCATGATTGACATCGGTGACGAGCAGAGCATTGAGAACGATCTCTCCACATACTCTTCTCACCTCCTGAACATGAAGAACATGATGAAGCAGGCAGGCGACCGCACTCTGCTGCTCATCGACGAGTTTGGTACGGGTACGGAGCCGCAGATTGGCGGCGCTATGGCAGAGGCTGTGCTCAATCAGTTTGTGAAACGCATGGCGTGGGGCGTCATCACCACTCACTATCAGAACCTCAAGCATTACGCCGACTCGCACGACGGCATCGCCAACGGTGCCATGCTCTACGACAGGCATGAGATGCGTCCGCTCTTCCAGCTTGCCATCGGACAACCGGGTTCGTCGTTCGCCATAGAGATAGCCCGCAAGACGGGCATTCCTGACGAGGTGATAAAGGAGGCAAGCGAAATCGTTGGTTCTGACTATATCCAGAGCGACAAATACCTTCAGGACATAGTTCGCGACAAGCGCTATTGGGAAAACAAGCGCCAGAACGTGCATCAGCGCGAGAAGGACCTGGAGAAAACCATTGCAAAGTATGAGGAGGAGATAAAGGAACTGGCACAGAAGCGTAAGGAAATTCTGCGTCAGGCTAAGGAACAGGCTCAGGAACTCCTGAAAGAGAGCAACCGTAACATCGAGAATACCATTCGCGAAATACGTGAATGTCAGGCGGAGAAGGAGGAGACGAAGCGTCTGCGTGAGGAACTTAACGCCTTTAAGGAAGATGTAAACGAAATAGACACAAAGTCTGCCGATGACCTTATAGAGAAGAAGATGCGCCAGATAATGGAGCGCAAGGAACGTCGCGAAAAGCGTAAGAAGGAGAAAAAGAAGAATGCGGGCAAGCCGACAACTATCGGCACAAAGCTGCCCCAGTCCACTTCCGCTTCCGAACAGCAGACCTTCTCAGTCGGCGACACGGTGCGCATGCGCGGTCTGACAACGGTGGGAACCATCGAAAGTATGCAGGGCAAGGAGGCGACGGTGGTGTTCGGCGACGTACGCACGAAGGTGAAAGCATCACGTCTGGAGCATACTACGAAGAAACCGGAGTCTACACAGCCTGCTACCTTCGCCATCAGTCGCGAGACACGACAGACCATCGACTCGCACAAGCTCAACTTCCATCAGGATCTTGATGTGCGTGGAATGCGTGGCGACGAGGCGCTTAACGCCGTGCAGCACTTCATTGACGATGCCATCCTCGTGGGAATGCCGCGTGTGCGCATCCTCCACGGTAAGGGCAACGGCATCCTGCGCCAGCTAATCCGCCAATATCTGCAGTCTGTCCCCAACGTGACAGCATGTAAGGACGAGCACGTACAATTTGGCGGTGCCGGCATCACAGTGGTTGACTTCTAATTATTCAACAAGAATCAAAGGAGCTAAAGAGGACCTTTACAATTCGTCAAGGTCCTCTCCTTTTCTTTCCAATATGGAAGCGGCAAGCGAGTCTGCCACCTGAATGATGGACACGAGAGGATAAAGCTTGCGTGACGTGTCGTAGCAACGCTCGTCCTCGTAGCTGCTCATATTCAGACCGAAGGCTCCCATGTGCCAACGGATGGCGAGCATCTCGTCATCGTAGAGGTCGAGTCCGCTGCAGAGAAGGAGAATGACCGACTTCTCGCCGTGTCCCATCGGAAATTTCTTATACGTTATCTTATACCCCTCCGAGTCTTCCCATGTTCCGATGCGTGTCTTGCGACGCTTCACGGTACGCTCATAGATGTCGCTCTTGCAGACATCATGGAGAAGACTGGCAAGGATGACACTCTCACGCTTCACCTCATTCTCAAGCGTCGGCTCAAGAGCCTTCATGCTTTCATACACTGCCAACGCAGCCTTGCAGGTGTTGAGAGAATGGAGCACAAGTCCACCGGCGGTGTTGAGATGATGACCAGCCGATGCCGGAGCCTCATAAAATCCCAGGTTTTCAAGGTCAGAGATGACATCCTCCACGCCTTCACGCTCTGTGGAACGCAGCAGAGAGTCGAACTCTTCACGGTTTTGTTTTAAATCTATTTCCATCGTTTTTTGGTTTTTATCTATGAAAAAGACGAGTAGTCAGGTTGTCGTTATTCCTTACAACCCGGCTACCCGTCTTATTTTTTATCTATTCAGTTCTTAGATGATGCTGTTCTTCTTTGTCCACTCTACGATTTCAGGAATGTATCCGAACGCAAGACCAGTAACTGTATCTGCGCAACCGTAGTATACAGCGATGCGACCTGTCTCAGGATCGTGAACCTCTGCACATGGGAAGCATACGTTAGGCACGTCGCCCATGCACTCGTAAGGAGTCTGCGGACTGATGAGGTAAGGACCTGAACGGTGTGTGGCCTTCCAAGGCTGCTCGAGGTCGAGCAATGCAGAACCGAAGGCATATACATAACCGTTGCAAGAACGGAGCACGCCATGATAGAAGAGCAACCAGCCCTCTGAAGTCTTAACAGGCACAGGACCTGCACCGATCTTCATGCACTGCCAAGCTGACAGCTCGAAAGCGGCAGGTGCCATCACGTGACGATGATGTCCCCAGAACTCCATGTCAGGTGACTCGCTGTAGAAGATGTCGCCGAACGGAGTATGACCGGTGTCAGAAGGACGTGAAAGCATGGCGAAGCGACCGTTGATCTTCTCGGGGAAGAGCACGCCGTTACGGTTATAGGGAAGGAAAGCATTCTCTAGCTGGTGGAATGTCTTGAAGTCCTTTGTCCAAGCCACACCGATGGTAGGTCCATGATAGCCGTTGCACCATGTCACGTAGTAGCGGTCTTCGATGAAGCATACGCGGGGGTCGTAACCGTAAACCCACTCGCCAATCTCCTTGTTGTCGCACTCGAAGCGAAGCGGCTCCTCGTTGATGTTCCAGTTTACGCCGTCCTTAGAGAAACCTACGTGGAGAACCATACGACGGTTGGTGTCGTCGCAACGGAACACACCTGCGAAGCCTTCACCGAAGGGCACCACAGCACTGTTGAAGATACTGTTGCTTGTAGGAAGCAGGTCACGAGGTATGATGGGGTTCTTCGAACAGCGCCACAGCGGAGTGCGCTGACCCTCGGGACGATCCTCCCAAGGCATATTAGGCAACGGATTGCCAGAAATGATTAGTTTGCTCATAGTTCTTTTTTTATTTAGTAATTACTATTTAGTATTTATTATTTTTAGAAGATGAAATTCTGAATTCACAATTTAACAATTCAAAACTCCTCTTTACTTCTTCTTGTCGGGGTATGTAAACGGCACAAACCATGTGATAAGGAATGCCGGGATGGTGCAGAAGAGCACGAAGATGAAGAAGTGACGATAGCCGAGCCAGTCGCTTACGTAGCCGCTAAGCATACCGGGAAGCATAACGCCGAGGTTCATGATGCCGGAAGCAAAGGCGTAATGCGCCATCTGGTGCTTGCCTGGAGCAATCTGCTGCATCATGAAGAGGGTCAGACCCACGAAGCCGAAGCCATAACCGAAGTACTCCAAGACAATACCACCGCCGATGAGCACGAGGCTCTCAGGCTGATAGACGGCGAGGAGAGTGTATGCCACGAACGGGAGGTTGAACACACAGCAGAGAGAGAAAAGCGACTTCTGCAGTCCGCGATGAGCAACGTAATAACCGGCGAGGATGCTACCGATGACGAAAGCAGCCGCTCCGAAAGTTCCGTAACACAGACCTATCTCCTTCTCCGAGAGTCCAAGACCCTGATCGGCACGGTCTGCCTTGAGGAAGAGAGGCACAATCTTCATCACGAATCCCTCGGCAAAGCGATAGAGAATGATGAAGAATATATAATATAGTATGTGGCGCTTGCGGAAGAGGTCGACAAATACGTTGCCCAGTTCCACCATTGTCTCCTTAAATCCAGGACGCTCTTCAGCATCCTTCTTCACTTCTGACGGCACAAACTTGGCGTTATAGAGTCCGAGAATCACCATAATGCCACCAATGACAGCCATGATGATGGTCCATGCCATCACCGAGCCATTATGCTTGGCGGCAGCTGCGGCGGCAGCGCTCAGTCCGGTAACGTCGCCAGTGTAAGTCTCGATGAGCATACCGGCAAGATAGACCAGTCCGCCTGTGGCTGCAATCTTGGCAATATTGTAGAAAGCGCCCTGCCATCCGATGTATCGTGCCTGGTCGTCCTTCGAGAGCGAAGCCATATAAACGCCGTCGGCAGCCACGTCATGAGTGGCGCCGCTGAAGGCGATGATGGCAAGCAAGGCTATACATACGGCGAAGAAATTGGGCAGATGCAGAGCCAATGCCACCAGTCCGAAGATGCATCCGGTGGCTATCTGTGTGAATATCACGAAAAACTTCTTGGTTTTGTATATCTCGAGGAGCGGGCTCCAGAGGGGCTTCAGCGTCCACGGAAACATGATGATGGACGTCCAGAAAGCAATCTGCGCATCACTCACGTCCAGTCCCTTGAACATAAGCGTACATACCATGTTGAGTACCACGAACGGCATTCCCATGGCGAAGTAGAGCGTAGGCACCCACGAGATAGGGCTACGACGGTTTTGGATATTAGGTTCCATTGATTTTGTTTTAGTTATATTTATTGATTAGCGAATGCAAAGTTAGTGAAAAAATGACGTTTTCACAATAATAAGACGTTTGAATTGCGCTTATTTTGTCATTGTGTCGTTGCCGTCTATTTCTTCTTTGCTTACAAGCTCGTCGTAAGTGCGGTCCATCTCGGACGTCATAACGGTGAAGTTGTGCTGCGACTGGCACACCTTGAGGAACATAGCGGCAAGGTCGTCTTCGCAGTCATCATACTTTGCAGCCTCATCGGAAAGCAGTACGTTCATGGCGTCAAGAAGCAGACGGAAGAGCGTAGCCTGACGAAGCGACGGCTTTCCGTCCGCAACAGAATGGCGCAAGCCACGGGCGTAGGCATACATCACCACTCGCACGGTCAGCTCTATGGCACGCTCAGCCTTCAATGTCTCCACGTCAGCACCCTCTGCAGGACGCGTATAGCCCTCCAGATGGCTTGCCACCGACACGCAGCGTCCGCCGAGCAAGGCAGAGAAGTTGCGCTTATATTCTGCCACCATCGCCTCATACATGGCATCGGAGGCACAAGCCGTCTTTACGAGGCCGTGCATATCGTCTCCCCTACCCTGCGCTTCACGCACAATGCGCATGATGTCGTCGTACTGGAAGTTCATCGCTGCAAGCGGGAAGAAGATGGTGTCGAAGAACACCGGTGCCACATGCTCGTAGTGATTAAGCATGGACTGCTTCACGTTCTTCGGCTGTCTGCGTTCTTCGGCTGCCACGTCGCTGTTGTCGATGATGCCCGAAGAGAAGGCATCAAAGAAGGAGCGCACGAGGGCTGCAAGGATTTTATATTTGCTTATTTCCATTATCATTATCGTTTTTCCGGTTATTCCGCCACGCTTACTGAGGTTATCTCCATGACATACACGTCATGCAGCCCGCCCTTGGCTCCACCATACCACTGCCCGATGGTCTTGTCTGTCATCTCCTCGGGACGAATCTGTGTCTTATAAATCTTGCGGCACTCGAGTGTGAGGCGTGCCTCCTCAAAGCTTACGCTGCCGTTTTCAGTGCTGCACGGTGTCAGTCCGCACTCGCGAGCCTTGTCATGGTCGCGTCCAGACTTGGCTCCGCAGAAAGCGTAAGCCTCACGCGCCTTCTCTGACTGACCGAGAAAGACGAGGTTGACGCAGTCCTGACTCTCGATAAACTCATGAGTATAGCGCTCCGGACGAATGAACATCACAGCCACGGGCTTGTTCCACAACCATCCGAGACAGCCCCATGAGGCGGTCATCATATTAAACTTATCCTTTGTGCCGGCAGTAACAAGCATCCATTCCTTGCCAATGGTGGTAAACACATTGTCATTCAATTCAGAAACCTCTATCTTCTTCATTTCTTTATCGGTTTATCTATTTAACATGTTATGGGATTAGGGGCGTAATTTTAAATCATTACAAAATTACAGAAAAATTGCATAACATCAAAGCTTGACGCACAAAAAAAGGACAAGACTCTTATAAAGTCCTGTCCTTACGATTTTCTTGAGCCTCTTGTCGGATTCGAACCAACGACCCCGAGATTACAAATCACGTGCTCTGGCCAACTGAGCTAAAGAGGCGGGTGGGCAAGCTACTCATATCGCGCCGCTACAACCAACTACCTTTGCTACGTTCCCGTCCTGGAGGATTCGAAGGGAGCTGGCCGTATAAGACTTGCCCGTCTTATTTTAAAGCGAGTGCAAAGGTAGCACATAATTTCGAAACCGCCAAATGTTTCGATAAAAATACCAATCATTTTTTCACTTTTTAACATGCTGCGTATTATACGTATGCTAAATAAAGGCTAACTTTGCACTCCCTACATATTATATATATGTATAGGAAAGAATACAAACCAACAAAATACATATTATGAAACTCAAAAATTTCAGATTGCTTACTGTTGTGATTCTTGGCGCCATCGCCAACATCAATGCCTTGGCGCAGATTCCGGCGGGCTATTACGACGGACTGAAGGGCAAGAAGGGCGCGGAGCTTAAGACTGCCGTTCACAACATCATCAAGAACGCGAAAGTCCTTGATTACGGTTCGGGAAAAGGTGCTACGTGGTGGGGATTCTACACCACGGACAACGACAACGGATACGTGATAGACAGATATAGTAATAATAAGGTGAAGTTCGGAGCGCAAGGCCAAGTACCCGGCGGCATGAACATCGAGCATTCATTCCCCAAGAGCTGGTGGGGCGGCACGAAGACGCAGGCTTACAAGGACCTCTTCAATCTTATGCCGAGTGACAGCAAAGCCAACTCTTCGAAGAGCAACTACGGCATGGGTGTCGTGACACAGACCTCAGGAAAGGGATATTACGACAACGGATGCATAAAGGTGGGAACCGGCGCACAGAACAAGAAGTACTGGCAGCCCAGCGACGAATGGAGGGGCGACTTCTCACGTGCCTACATGTATATGGCTACGGCATACCAGGACTATAAGTGGTCGGGCGAGCAGGCTCTCATCTCTCTGCAGCAGGGCGACTACCCCACCCTGAAGGAATGGGCTTCGAAGCTTTACATAAAGTGGGGAAAGCTCGACCCCGTAAGCCAGCTGGAGGTGAAGCGAAACAACGCCGTGTATAAGATTCAGGGCAACCGCAATCCGTTCATCGACTTTCCTAACCTCCCTGACTATATCTGGGGCGACAGCGTCAACTATGCCTTCGACCCTGCAAAGACCGTGACAAGCGAGAGCTATACGGGCGGCAGCGGAACCACAGACCCGACTGACCCGACAGAGGAGACCATCTATACAGCCAACTTCAAGTCGACGGACGGATCATGCACCGTGAAGGACGACGTGGCTCCCACTCAGGACGATTCGGTATGGAAGCGCAACAACAAGTACGGATGGGTTGGCACGGCATATATCAACGGCACGCGTCACGCAGCAGACAGCCGACTCTTCACACCTGTGATAGACCTTACCGACTACACCTCAGCCAAGCTGCTCTTCAAGCACGCCGTCAACTTCCTCTCCAATCCGTCGTCAATGCTCAGCGTGGAGGTAACGGACGAGGAGACAAAGACCACGACCAAGCTTGACGGCATCACATGGCCCAAGGGCAACTCATGGACATTCAATGAGTCGGGCGACGTAGACCTGACAGCATTCGCCGGCAAGCGCATCACCATCTCATTCCATTACACCAGCAACGAAAGCGTGAACGCCACATGGGAGATAATGGACATCGCCGTAACAGGAACGAAAGCCACAAGTGGAATCGGCTTCGTAACAACCACCACCGTCGCCTTCAACCCTGCCATGCCTTACACCGCCTACGACATCGCCGGACGCCGCATCACAAGCCTCAACAACCACAAGGGCATTGCCTTAGTGAAGCAGAACGGCAAGACATTCAAGATAATGTGCAAGTAAAGGGCACACGAAAATGAAGTCTACTGCAAAAACGACTTAAAAACAACATAAAAATGAAGTCTACTGCAAATCTATGCTATTTTATTAGAATATTTGCAGTGGACTTCATTTTTTGTTATATATTCTACATGTTAAATTATTAATTGCTGATAACTATGAGACTGAAGCCAAAACTCCTCAATGTAATAATAATTGGATTGACATTGTTCCTTTCAACGCAAACAGCTTTTGCTGCTTGCAAACTGCCATTTGCCGCTCAACAAAAGAAGGTAGCGACCATTAGTAAAAAGAAAGTCGCTGGTGGTAAGAAGAAAATTTATCGCAAAGCTTCAATGCGGAAATATTCCCAAAAGAAACTGAATCAAATTATGCGAACACTTGAAAGAAAGTTTTTGTCGGCAGACAATTCTTCAGCCTGGCGAAATGTCGTTGGATTTGGAATAGGTGACAACTCTATAGATGTTGCACTCCGTTGGAACACTAAGGAGAAGCAACAGGAGTTTCGTAATCAGATATACAACTCGTCTGTCATTAAGTTTGGAGACAAACTCGACCCTGTCATAGATAACAAAACAGGAGTAAGCTCTTATCATGGTATTTCCATTAAGGCAGAGAGTGCCTCCTATCCTTTGGGTAGCACAGAAATCAAATTCACTATAACCAACCATAGTGGCAAAGAATTCATGTATGGCGAAGCATATAGCATCACAGCCCAAGGTGCGGATGGTAATTGGTTTATTTTACCAACTGACTGCCTATTCAAGGCTGTTGGGCATATATTAAGCGATGGTCAAAGCGGCACCATTACTGCCCATCTTTTTCCCGATATTCTGCCAAACAAACCTGGCGTCTATCGCTTCTTCTACGAAGAAAACATAGATGGCAATAAGGTGCTGCTTATGGCAACCTTTGAGTTGGAGTGAATAAGATATCTCAATGGCGCAACCTCTGCTATGGGAGGCTGCGTGGCTACGGCGAGACGCCATAGCCTCCTAAGTTTGCCTCGTCTGCTGTAATTCACAACTGAATAATTCAAAATCGCAGGCGAAGCCGAGAATAAATCCTAATTCAAAATTCAAAACTCCTAATTCGGACGCCTTGCCGTCCGACACAATATTTGCATTTCTGATGCTCAATACTATGAGTTGAACGCACTAAGAAATCTTTGGTGCGAAATTTTTGAGTTTAGAGCGTGCAGCGATAGTATGCTGACATACAGCTGATTATACTGCTAAGAAGAGAAGTGTGCAATGAATGACGGAGCAAAAAAGCATCATTGGGTTGCAATAGCGCCACTTTTACACTCTAATAGCGCCACTTTTATCATGCAATAGCGCCACTTTTACACTCTAATAGTGGCACTATTGGACTGTAAAAGTGGCGCTATTGTTAAGCTCGGGTGCTGTTTGCACAGCAAAACACCGTAAAAACAGCAATCCGGAACTCTAGAATCAATTTTTATTTTGTAACAGCTTTTTACTCTTTGTACGATATTTGCATGGCGGACAAGAAGACGTTTTTTAGACAAGAAGACATGAAGAACATGTTTTTAGGCAAGAAGGTATGAGCTGAGTAGTTGCCCCATTTTTCTTTCTTGTGCAAATTTTGTTAAGTCACATCTATATCCTGTATGTTTAGCAGCCCTCAGCACCAAAGATACAATAATATACAAATCAATATTCTGCTTCATATTCCTCCTTACATTTACCGCCTTGCTGTGGCAGCTATGGTTATAAATGACTATTGTCATAATGATTAAGACAACGTACTTTTGCAGCACGAATTAAGAAAAAACACTATTATGGCATTCAAATCATTTATTCCAATGGCAGCTTTATGCATTCTTGCATCGTGCAACAACTCTTCCAAGCAGAATAATGCGGAAGGAACAACTGCTGATTCAGTTCAGACATCAGTTATGAGTTTTCAGGATTGCGACCTGACACTTGGCGGCATTCACTTCACCAAGATGCTAAACGGTGCCGACAAGCATGTGAGCGAAAAGGACGGCATCATCACCTTCGTAGCTCCTGAAAAAACCGACCTGTTTATCGACCCAAATGATGCCAAGCTGACCGCCAATACAGCAAAGGTGCTTTTTGCGGAAGTAGACAATACCAAACCGTTCACTTTCTCTGCCAGAATGAAGCCAGGCTTTACGTCTGACGGACTCTATCATGCAGCCGACCTCATTGTGATGGCCAACGACACGCTCTATCAGAAATTCTGCTTTGAGCAGGACGAACGTGGCAAGCACCGAGTGGTGACAGTACGCACCGTAGGAACCAGCGATGACAACAATCATGAAGTTGTGAGTCAGGATTTCATATATTATAAGATAAGTTCTGACACACGTACCATAGCGTCCTATTATTCACTGGATGGCAAGGAGTGGCAGATGGTTCGCCTTTATCGCAACAATTATCCCAAAGACCTGAAAGTCGGCATCTGCTCACAGGCACCTCAAAAAGGTGTCTGTGTGAGTGAATTCTCAGAGCTGAGTCTGTCAACAGAGACTGTAGGCGACTTCCGAATGGGAGAATAGGGGTTGTCATAGCAATCCCATCACACGTGCCACTTTGCATGCTTCGATGGCACGATCCACTTTCAGTTTCTGAAGTATGTTCTGGCGGTGTCGGTTCACGGTGTTGATGCTGATGCAAAGTCTGTCGGCAATCTCTTTCGAAAGCATGCCAAGATCAATGAGCCGCAGCACTTCCAGCTCTCGCTCGGACAGCACATCCTCGTAATCTTTGTTCGTCAATACTCGCACCTCTCCGGTCCGGGTATTGACGAATTTTGCTTTTCTGTCCTCCTCAGTTGTCAATGTGTAGATGCAGGCGCAGAGCAGCAGACAGCCGTGCTTGTCTGTGGCAAGCGGAATCATACGATGCTTCACCCAACGATATTCTCCGCTGCCATCCTTTACCCGCAAATAGTTGCAGAGCACATTATCGCGATAGTGACGGGGCTTTGAGTTGGTGGCTATGTAGTGCAGGAAAGCTATCTCGTCAGCATGACGTTTGCCGAGGTCATCAGGATGGCAACGGTCAAAGATAAAGTGCTCGTAGAGCGAAGGAAGCAGACTGAGGCGTTCCTCCATCGGTATGCCCAGAACATCAGCCATACCACCGAAATAACAATAGCTGCAGTTTTTGCGGTTATCTCCCATTGAGACAACCGCATTCTCTGTCAAGGCGTATGCCTTAGCTATCATCTTACATTCTTCAAGCATCTGTTCTTCACACTCACGCTTGTCAAACGCTTGCGAGAGATACAGCTGCTCTAAAGGCTCGAAATTCTTGTCCATAATAAGTGACTTATATATAGATTAAGCTTTCGCAAGTTCAGAAGTTATTGAATTTAAAGCCGTCACTTGACCGTTGCGCGGAACGGTATGAGAGGCAATCCTCCTTGGTTTCGGGCATTGCCAAGCATGAAGTTGCGGAAGCAGTAGCGTACGGCACGTGGGACAGCCACCTTTTCTGAGCTGACGATGATGCCGTCGTGCCAGTCGTAGCGGGCTGCGGCACGATGGAACTTGCCGTCGGCTCCTGCCACCTCAAAGCCCTGTATGCCGTAGAGCGGATAGATGCCGCCGTCGGTATTCGAGAGTTTCACGATCACCTCATTGCCGTTGACCGTCAGACTCTCGAATGTTGGGTTCTTCGAGATAAGCCCCTTTACGCCGTACGTGTCGGTGAGGGCACGATAAGCAAGGCGCTCGCCCACCTTACGTTTCTGCGAGGGATGAATCTGCTTCATCTCCCATGCGTAGGCACCGTCGTTGTTGCCGATAAATCCACAGTTCTTTATCAGCTTTGAGGCTTTATACTGCTGCTCACGCAGGACAGCTGCGTTAGTGCCGTCAGCATCGTCATACCAGTAAGGAGCTATCTCGACAAAGTAGAAGGGAATGTCGCCGCATGCGAAAGCCTTTCTCCATTGGGTGACGAGCAGTCCGAGACGGCGTGCATAATCGTCCATGTGATAGCCCACATTGGAGCATCCCTGATAATAGATGATACCCTTGACGGTGTATTTCTCTATCGGCGAGAACGTGCCGTTGCCCCATACCAAGGGTCTGTAATAGTCGGTCTTTATGGCGTCGATGGACTGCTTGTCCAGCTTTTCGTCGGTATTGGCTTTGAGATTCTCCTGACTGAGCCATGACTCCACGCGCGTTCCTCCCTTGTTGGCCTCAATCAGTCCCACCGGCACACCAAGACTCTTGCTGAGCAGACGACCGAAGAAATAGCCCGTGGCGGAAGCTCCCCGTACGGTGGACGGCGACACGACGGTCCAACGGGTGTCTGCGTCCTGCTCCGGATTCATCGACATGCGCGACGGTATCTTGGCATAACGTACGCCGCTGAAGTTGGCGGCATCGATGACAGCAGCGTTATATCCCTCCACGGGACATCCGTCAAAGCCGTGGACGGGCATCTCCATGTTGGACTGTCCTGCGCAGACCCACACTTCTCCCGAGAGCACTCCCTTTATGGTGGTCTGCTCGCCATCGTCGAAGGTTATGGTGAGCGGCGTGAAGCTAGGCTTCGGCGTACGTACACGAACCTCCCACGAGCCGTCCTTTGCAGCACGCGCCGTTACGACGTCCTTGCTCCATGACGTGCTTACGCGGACCGTCTTTCCCGGCGTGTCCCATCCCCAGAGACGGGCTTCCGAGGAGCACTGCAGAACCATGTTGTCCGACACAAGATGATGAAGCCTTACCTTTGCCTGTGCTCCGAAGGACATAAAGGCGGCTGTCAATAACAGTAATGATTTTCTCATTTTCATATATATATTATATGCTTACGTGTGTTTTATTATAAAATCCAATCAAAATTACGTATTATCCACGAATATTGCAAGTAGAGATGACTATTGTGGCTGAAAAGGCTTGATATCTGCTAAAAAAGTGTTAATTTTGCAGTCTCTAAGGATAACAATAATATTATTTTTCACACATTCATTTCACACTAAGTATATAATTAAGTATATAAGAGGATGAAAACATTCAGTCTGAAACCACAGCTTCTTACGTCCCTCAAGACGTACAACCGACAAACCCTGACAGCCGACATCATGGCTGGTATCATCGTAGGTATTGTCGCCCTGCCGCTTGCCATCGCATTCGGCATCGCCTCCGGCGTAACCCCTGAGAAAGGTATCATCACCGCCATCATCTCCGGATTTATCATCTCGCTGCTTGGCGGCAGCAAGGTGCAGATAGGCGGACCCACCGGCGCTTTCATCGTCATCATCTACGGCATCATACAGAAGTATGGCATAGAGGGACTGATGATAGCCACCGTCATGGCTGGCGTGTTCCTGCTGCTGTTCGGTCTTCTGAAGCTGGGCACCATAATCAAGTATATTCCCTACCCCATCGTGGTGGGATTTACGAGCGGTATTGCCGTGACCATCTTCACCACACAGATAAAGGACCTCTTCGGACTTACCATAGAGAGCGTGCCGTCTGACTTCATCGAGAAATGGGGATGCTACATCTCTCACTTCTCCACTGCCGACCTCTGGTGCTCCATCGTCGGCATCCTCAGCGTTGTCATCATAGCCCTCACTCCGAAGGTGAGCAAGAAGATTCCTGGATCGCTCGTTGCCATCATCGTGATGACCATAGCAGCCCTTATCCTGAAGAACTATTTCGGCGTGACCACCATCGAGACCATCGGCGACCGCTTCTCTGTAAGCAGCGCCATCCCCGACGCTCACATGCCAGCCATGACATGGGACACCATCAAGAGCCTTGTGGCTCCTGCGCTGACCATCGCCGTGCTCGGCGCCATAGAGTCGCTCCTCTCTGCTACGGTGGCTGACGGTGTGATAGGTGCGCACCACAACTCTAACACGGAGCTGGTGGCTCAGGGTCTTGCCAACATCGCTTCGCCCATCTTCGGCGGCATCCCTGCCACCGGTGCCATCGCCCGTACGATGACCAACATCAACAACGGCGGCAAGACTCCGGTCAGCGGCATCGTGCATGCCATTGTGCTCCTGCTCATCTTCCTCTTCTTCATGCCTCTCGCCAAGTACATCCCTATGGCTTGTCTTGCCGGTGTGCTCGTGATAGTAAGTTACGGCATGTCGGGATGGCGTTCGTTCTTAGCGCTGATGAAGAATCCGAAGAGCGACGTAACGGTGCTGCTCATCACCTTCTTCCTCACCATCATCTTCGACCTTACCGTTGCCATTGAGGTGGGACTCATCATCGCCTGCCTGCTCTTCATGAAGCGTGTGTCTGAGATTACGGACGTGAAGGCTGTGACAGACGAGATTAATGAGGAGAGCGACATGATAAAGGACAACGCCGAACACCTCACCATCCCTGAAGGAGTGGAGGTTTACGAGATTAACGGTCCTTACTTCTTCGGTGCCGGTAATAAGTTTGAGGAGGTGATGGCTGCCTTCGGCGACCGTCCCAAGGTACGAATAATAAGAATGCGTAAGGTGCCGTTCGTAGATTCCACCGGCATACACAACCTCACCAACCTCTGTGAGATGAGCCACAATGAAGGCATCGAGGTGGTGCTCTCAGGCGTTTGCGAAAAGGTGCACAAGCAGCTGGAGAAGGCACGCTTCTATGACATTCTCGGCAACAAGAACATCTGCTCACACATCAATCTTGCCCTGGAACGTGCAAACGAAATAATCGGGGAGAAGAAATAAAAAGGAATACAAAAATATAGGAATGCACGCCACTCCTACAGTTAGATAATAAGAAAAGGAGTTAAGAAGTTTTGGCTTCTTAACTCCTTTATTTATAAAATCAAAACTGAACAATTCAAGATCGCAGGCGAAGCCGAGAATAATTCAAAATTCAAAACTTTATATATGCTTCGTCGCGCATATCGCTTAGCTTCTGAAGCATTTCTATTCTGCGCTGGTCCATCTTGCCCTGCTTAATGCGCTTCTTGTTGTACTTCCACCAGTTGAGCAAGCCTCTCGACTCCTCCTTCTTCTTATCCGGAAACTGGCGGTGCACCTTTACGTAAGCGCATAAGGCATCATAATTGTCCTGCCATGCCTCAGCACGGCTTTTCTTTTCAGCCATAACAACAGCGTAACACTTATTCAGCCAGCTTCTCGCCGATGCGAATGACGTATTCGCTCATGAAGGAAGCGCCCGGCTGGAGGTGGTTCATCAAGTACTTGTCGCGCAGCTGACCCTTATAGCCGAGATGGTCATGCACACCGTACCACGGCTCAAGGCAGATAAACGGAGCCTTCTTGCCGTAGGGAGTCCACACGCCTACGCACGGAGCGCTGAACTCAACGCTAACCTCAGCCTCGCCCGTAACCGGAGAAAGGATGTCGATGGCATGTATCTGGCTCTGGTCGAGGATGACGGCGTCGTCCTTGAAGTCTTCCTCCGTAAATGCCCACAGTCCGTCCTGCACGCCTTCGAGAGCATAGCGGTCTGACGTGATGCAACCCTCATGATTGCCGTAAATGCGTTCGATATGTCCGTTATTGTCGAAGCGCAGCACGCCCTTCACGTCGTCGCCCTCCTTCACACCCGGCAAGCGGAATGCGGGATGAGCGCCAATCTGGAAATGAATCTCCTTCGTATCAGTGTTATATACATGCCAGATAACGTGTATCTCGTTGTCCACAAGCTTATATGTCACGGAGAGCATGAAGCGGTAAGGATACTGGCGCAGCGTATGCTCTGTCTCGCTGAGCACGTACGTAACCTTGTCGTCAGAATGACGGAGAAGACGGAAGTTCATGTCGCGGGCGAAGCCGTGTCTGCCCAGCTGGAATGTGCCGCCCTCCGTGCGATACGTTCCCTGATAGAGTCCGCAAACGATGGGGAAGAGAATCGGAGAACGGCGTCCCCAATACTTGTCGTCTCCCTGCCAGAGATACTCGTGTTCGTCTGCGTCCTTGATGCTCTGCAATTCTGCTCCGAGGTCTGACACTTCTACGGTCAGAAATTCGTTTTGCAATGTTTCCATATAAAAAAGTGATTATTTATTCTGTACGTTCCTTAAACTTCTCAAGCAACCACTCTCTCTGCTCGTCGATGGTAAGCTCCGAATTGTCGAGGAGGATGGCGTCGTCTGCCTTACGGAGCGGCGACACCTCACGATGAGAGTCGGCATAGTCGCGCTGCTGCACATTCTCAAGGATGGTGTCATAGTCGGCAGGCATTCCCTTTGCCTCAAGCTCCTTGAAGCGACGGCGTGCACGAATCTCGGCTGTAGCCGTAACGAAAATCTTAAGCTCGGCGTCGGGGAAGACCACGGTGCCGATGTCGCGTCCGTCCATCACCACGCCTTTCTCTCTGCCCATAGCCTGCTGCGCTGCAACGAGGCGCTCTCTTACAAAAGGAAGGGCTGCCACCTGACTGACGTGCTGCGATACGTCGATGGTGCGTATCTCGCGCTCCACGTTCTCGCCGTTGAGATATGTCTCCACCTTGCCCGTCGTTTCGTCACGGCGGAAGCTGATGTCGATGTTATTGACAGCAGCCTTCAGACGCTCCGTGTCCAGACTGCCGTCATCGCCGAACATGCCGCCACGCATGGCAGCAAGAGTGACGGCGCGATACATGGCACCAGTGTCAACGTATACGTAGCCCACCATCTTGGCAAGGTCTTTCGCCATCGTGCTCTTGCCACAAGAAGAGTGGCCGTCGATGGCTATCGTTATTTTCTTCATAGTTATATAAAGTAAGTGTATGTGATTATTATTTATAAGCTAAACGCCACATTGCCCATTATGGAAGAGCTTGAGACGTGATACTTGCCGTAAGCCAGACTCAGCTTCAGGCGGTTAAGGCTTACGCCGGCACCAAGCGAGAGTCCTGCCATGTGGCTGCTTCCTCCTTCTGCATCGTTGATGTTCATCTCGTGAGAACGGCGGAGGTTATATCCCGCAGCTATCCACATCGACTGTGACAGCGTGGCGTCCACGCCCACCGTGAAGTGGTCGGCAAAGCGATAGTTCCAGTGTGTGAGGTCGCCCATTGTGAGGGATATGCGGAACGGCGTATGGCTGATTTTCTTCGATACGCCCACCTGGAGGTCGAATGGCAGCGCGTCATAGTCCTCCTCATAAGCCTTGGTCTGTCCGCCGAGGTTCTTTGCAACGATGGAAGCAGACAATTCGGACTCGGGGTCATAATAGTTGACACCGAGGTCGAATGCCACGCCCCACGACGAATAGTCGCCGATGAACGAAGACACCACCTTGGCAGTAACGCCACCGGCAATGCGGTCAGAGAGCATGTAAGAGAAATAGCCAGCCATGGCAATGTCCTTGGCTGAGAAGTCGCCGGTCTGCTGTCCGGAAGCGTCGGTCTGCTTCATGGTGCCATAATTCATAAACTGTCCTGAAACAGCCCACGTGGCACGCTCGCCTACGGCACGGTTGAACGACGCACTGGCTGTGGTCGATCCTGCCATGTACGTCATAAAGTTGAGAGCCAGCTGCTTGTCGCTGACAGACGAAAGTAGCGCAGGATTGTGGAATATGAGCGAAGCATCGTCTTCGATGAGGGCAATGCCGTCGCCGCCAACCGCAGCTGCACGTGCCGAAACCGGAAGACGAAGAAAATTATAGGCGGTCTGACTCTCCTGCGCCACACCTTTGAGTGGCAGGAGAAGAAGCGACACCATACATATAACTAATATGCAGACTTTGTTCATTCTTGGATATATCTTATGTGAATGTATCTTTTTCTGAAGATACAAAATTGAATGTATCTCTTATTGAAGTTACAAATTTAGACAAAAAAAACGAAACAAGGTGGTATGAATTAGGAATTATCAGTAATTTTGCAGAATAATAACAACCAAATTACAAACCTAATCATGGCAACAGCTATCATACTATTACAATTCACCATCGTATTGGCTCTTATTTTTAAAGGTGCCCGCGTAGGCGGCATCGGTCTTGGAATCTACGGAATGGTGGGCGTGTTCATCCTCGTCTTCATATTCGGAATGAAGCCCGGCAACCTTCCCATCGACGTTATGCTCATCATCGTGTCTGTGATTACGGCGGCGGCAACGCTGCAGGCGGCGGGCGGACTGGACTATCTCGTGGGTCTGGCTGCCAAATTCCTACGCAAACATCCCACACACATCACTTACTTCGGTCCGCTTACCACATGGCTGTTCTGCCTTGTGGCTGGCACGGCGCACACCTGTTACTCGCTCCTTCCCATCATCTCCGAGATAGCCACCAACTCGAAGATTCGTCCGGAACGTCCTCTGAGCGTAGCCACCATAGCCGCCTCGCTCGGCATTACGGGCAGTCCGGTTTCGGCAGCCACGGCAGCCATCATCAGCACCGACCTCCTTGGAGGCGCGGGCATCGAGCTGAAGCATATCCTCATCGTCTGCGTACCGGCATCGCTCATAGCCATCCTCGTGGCTGCCTTCGTGCAGAACCACATCGGAAAGGAGCTTACGGACGACGAGGTGTATAAGGAGCGTGTGCGTCAGGGCATCATCTGCCCCGAGAAGGACAGCCGCCTCATAGACGAAATGATAAAGAATCCGGACCCTCACGCCAAGTATGCCGTCATGGCTTTCCTCTTAGGCGTGCTGCTGGTGGTGGTCTTCGGCAGCGTACCGTCGCTCCGTCCTTCCTTCATGGTGGACAGCGAGATTCACCACGTCACCATGCCTGAGACCATCGAGATAATAATGATGGCTACGGCGGCTCTCATCCTCCTTGTCAGCAAAGCCAACGTGCAGGACGCCGTCAAGGGCAACGTGTTCGGTGCGGGCATGAACGCAATGGTGGCAATATTCGGCATCGCATGGATGGGCGACACATTCTTTAACGGCAACCTGGAGTTCTTCAAGGGACACATCGCCACCATCGTGACGCAATATCCCTTCCTCTTCGCCATCGCCCTCTTCATCATGTCCATCATGCTGTTCTCGCAGGCTGCCACCGTGCGCACCCTTTATCCGCTCGGCATCGGTCTTGGCATCTCGCCACTGGCTCTCATTGCCATGTTCCCGGCTGTCAACGGCTACTTCTTCCTGCCCAACTACCCCACTACGGTGGCTGCCATCAACTTTGACCGAACCGGATCGACGGGCATAGGACGCTTCGTCATCAACCATTCGTTCCAGCTGGCAGGCTTCATCACCACCTTTGTGTCCATAGGTGTGGGCTACCTGATCATACAATTCCTGTAAGAAATGAGAAAATCAATTATATTAGCACTATTCACAACGGCAGCAATGCCACTAAACACGCTAGCTCAAGGCACCAACGACGGACTCGGAGAGGAAGAAGTTGACCTCAAGTCGCTCTACGAGATGGTCAGCAGACAAGAAAAAAAGTCGAAAGCCTTAGAGCTATACATTAATTATGGAGCAGCGGCACAAGCTACACACGACTCGCGCAACGACGAATGGGGAGCACGCATTTACAACCGCTACCTTAAAATAGAGATGGTGGGATGGCTGACAGACCATATATATTACCGCTTCCGCCAACGCATAAACAAGTCGAACGTGGAACAGAGCGAGGACAACTTCTCCAAAGCCAACGACTATATGATGGTGGGATGGAAGTTTAACGACCACTGGAGCATCCAGGGCGGCAAGAAATGTCAGGTGCTCGGCTCGTTCGAATTCAGCGAGAATCCGCTCTTCATCTATCAGTATTCGGACCTTGAGGGCAACATGGACAGCTCAAAGGGAGCCATAAACGTGGTGTATAATCCCACGCCCGACCAGCAGTTATCCGCCGAGGTGAGCAACACCTACAACGGTAAGCAGGCAGACGAGTTCGGCAAGGACGCAAAGATAAGCGACGGAAAGATGACGAGCGACGGCAATGCAGAGCCGAAGCCCGACATCGCCCTGCTCCAGAAAGCCAGTGCGCCGCTGACATACGCCTTAGGATGGAACGGAAAGTTCTTCGACGGCAAGCTGCAGACGCGATGGTCATACATGCTCCGCACGCAAGCCAAGGACAAGTATAGCCAGCTGATACGCTTCGGACAGAAGCTCAAGCTCGACCGCCTGCAATGGTACGTCGACTATAGCATCTCCTTGGACGACCTTGACCGCATGAAGATAACGACGCGCGAAGTGGCAAAGGTGCTGGCGCCGACAGAAGAAAATCTGTATATGGGCAAGATATGCAACCTGTCATTGGTGACGAAGATGAACTGGCAGTTCACCTCAGACTGGAACCTCATGCTGAAGGGCACGTACGAGACAGCCAGCATGACACAGTCCGAGCAGTTCAGAAACTACCGTAAGGCATACGGCTACGTGGGAAGCGTGGAGTATTATCCTGCACGCAAGCAACAGCAAGACCTCCGCTTCTACCTTGCCTACATGGGAAGGAAATACAGCTACAGCAAGCGGAGCACGCTGACGGGATATAACACGGACTGCATAGAACTGGGAATGATATACAGAATGAAGCTGCTGTAATGGCGTGAAGATGTCAAGGAAACTGCAAAACGGTTCGCTTTTTACAAATTAAGGTTCGCTTTTTATAAAAGACATGTATGATATAAAGCGTACCTTTGCAGCAGAAAACAGAACAAACATCTAAAACAAGATTACCATTATGGCAAACGAAAAGAAATTCAGAGTAGAAGCCGACCTTTTAGGTGAACTTCAGGTTCCGGCTGACGCACTCTACGGCGTGCAGACACAGCGTGGCATCAACAACTATCATATCTCTCGCAAGACAATGCGCGACTATCCCGACTTCATCATCGCTAACGCATACGTGAAGCTGGCTGCCGCTCAGACCAACCACTCGCTCGGCGTTATCAACGACGAGATAGCAAGCGCAATGGGACAGGCTTGCCGCGAAATCATCAACGGAAAGTGGCATGAGAACTTCCCCATCGACATGATTCAGGGTGGTGCAGGTACTTCCGTTAACATGAACATCAATGAGGTGGTGGCCAACCGTGCCCTCGAAATCATGGGACACGAGAAGGGCGAATACCAGTATTGCTCGCCTAACGACCACGTCAACTGCGGCCAGTCTACAAACGACGCATATCCTACATCCATCCGCCTCGCGCTTATCCGCATGAACATCCACTTGGTGGGCGCTCTGACAGGACTTATCAGCGCTTTCCGCTACAAGGCAGAGGAATATAACGACACCATCAAGATGGGACGTACACAGCTGCAGGACGCTGTGCCTATGACCATCGGTCAGGAGTTTAACGCTTACGCCAACAACCTCGAAGAGGAAATCCTCAACCTCGAGCGCAACGTGAAGCTCCTCCACGAAATTAACATGGGCGGTACTGCCATCGGTACTGGTCTGAACGCTGTTCCCGGCTTCGCAAAGCTCTGCGCTGCCAACCTCAGCAAACTCACCGGCGAGAACTTCGTATCGGCAATCGACCTCGTAGAGGCTACACCTGACACCGGCGCTTACGTAAGCTACTCTTCAGCTCTGAAGCGTCTTGCCATCAAGCTCTCTAAGATCTGTAACGACCTCCGCCTTATGGCTTCAGGTCCGCGCTGCGGCTTGAACGAGATCAACCTTCCTCCCAAGGCTCCCGGATCATCTATCATGCCGGGCAAGGTAAATCCAGTTATCCCCGAGGTTACCAATCAGGTTTGCTTCAAGGTTATCGGCAACGACACCACAGTAAGCTTCGCAGCAGAGGCTGGTCAGCTGGAGCTCAACGTTATGGAGCCTATCATCACAGCAAGCCTCTTCGAGAGCCTCACATGGCTGAAGAACGCCATCGAGACTCTTACCGAAGAGTGCGTTCTCGGCATCACCGTCAACAAGGAGCGCTGCTACGAAATGGTGAAGAACAGCATCGGCATCGTTACTGCCCTCAACCCCATCATCGGCTATAAGGCAAGCTCAAAGGTGGCTAAGGAAGCTCACGCAACAGGTCGCTCGGTTTATGACATCGTCATCGAGCAGGGACTCCTCAGCAAGGAAGAGCTCGACAAGGCTCTTGACCCGAAGGAAATGCTCCACTCTTCAAAGTTCTCTTTGAAGTAAGAAAAAAGACAAAGCTTAATAATATATTAAGGTGAAAGCCTGCAAGCCAGTCCATTCTCACATGGATTAGGCTTGCAGGCTTCTTTTTTTGCCTATTTGCAAGACAAGCCATCAAGATACCAGTCAGCAGGGTTGCTGTTATGGAATAAAATTCATACTTTTGCACACAGGAAACATAATCTATTGTATAAAAAAACTGTATCGAAGAATCTGGAATGAATCAACAGAAAGTCTATAATCTGGAAGAGTTTGCCACCAAATATCACATCAAGGATATTTATGGTGCATACGCCGCATACTTCTCTGTCAGCGGATTCAACAGCATGGTGAAAGAACGCACACTCTTCACCAAGATTCTTTTAGTGAAGCAAGGCAGCTGCCGCATGCTGCTGCAACAGACCATTGGCGACGAACAAAGCATACAGCTCGCCGCCAAAGACCTCCTTATTATCACACCGAAGGAAGTGGCTGACATAGCCGAAATATCGCCTGACTTTCAGGCGGAGAGCATCCTCGTGGACGAGACATTCGCCGACCACGCCACCCGCTACCAGCTAACAGACGAGAAAGACAAAAGCATAACGGACACCTTCCACTTTATCCGCGACATTGTACGCCGTCAGCATATCAACAAGGTGGAAATGATCAGGAGTATGTTTAACGTGCTGAAGCTCATAATCGAAGAGCTGCCTTACGAAGATTGCTCCGTGACACACGACCTCGGACACAAGAAGCAGGTGTACGAGATTTTCCTACACCACCTCTACCGCAACTTCCGCAAGGAACGTCAGATTCGCTTCTATGCCGACAAACTGAACGTATCGCCAGCCTACCTCTCACGTTTGGTGAAGGAAATAAGCGGATCCACCATCAACGAACACGCCACATCCTTGGTATATAAGGAAATATGCAACCTCCTCACCCAGACCGACATGTCGATGGGCGAAATAGCCGCACACCTCAACTTCAGCGACCAAAGCGCCATGACCAACTTCTTCAAGCAACGGTCAGGAATGTCGCCGCTGGCGTATAGGAACAAGTAGAATAGTTGTATTAGACAATAAAAATATAGTATTTTTCTTGCTCGTCCAATAATAATTAACTATATTTGCAAACATATTTAAACTATAAACAACTATACGTATGAAGAAGTTTTATTTTTACAACTGCATGCTGGCAATGATGTTTGCCGGCGCACTGTCGTTATCGTCTTGCGGCGATGACAACAGCGGAACTGACGACCCTGACGTGCCAGACCAGCCCATCACTCCTGACAAACCATCGGAAGAAAACGCCATGTCTCCTACAGACCAGAAGGAGCGTATGGACAATATCGCACGTGCGTTTATGAGCATGACCCCAGCCTCAGACTTCAAGAACTACGCAGACCTCATCAACTACGTGGACGAAACTTACGATGAATGCAATTATGACTGGGATAACGTAAACAGCTGGGCAAGAAACAGTTGGGAAGCCATAAGAAAGGCCACTGGCAATAAGACCACGAAGAAGTATGACGACTATGCCTCAGTTGTATATACGGAATATACAGCCTTGGCTCTTGCATCCAACTTTACTGGACACTTCCGTGCCAACAACGGCACGTGGGTGAAAGAAAGCGGCAAGGCCAACGACCTGCAGTTTACGTTTACAGACCAAAACGCACAGACATGCGTTCTGAAACTGGAGACAAGCGGAAACGTCAAGAAAGTGTATGTAGCCAACTTCGAAGAATGGACAGATTACGACTCAGACACATATAAATGGTGCGATTATTACGACCGTACAAAATGTACTATTGGTGTGCCGGAGAACATTGTCCTGACACTTACACAGAACGGCACCCAGATTGTCAAGACCACAGTGAAGATTGACATTGCAAGTCTGTCAGGCGAAAACTTTGACGTGAGCAAAGACAACATCACAGCGTCGGCTGTAATAGAAATGAGCAACGGATATGAGTTCAGATTATCACAGGCGGCCTATTCGGGCAATCAGAAAGCTTCTGCCAGCTATAGCATGAGCAAGAACGGCACAAAGCTCGCCACTGTATCCATTGCAGGCGACATAAGCGGCATACCGTCTTGCAACGTAGAGGCTTTCTCAAAAGGCGACTTCGACTTTGACGACTATAACACCGACAATGCAACAGCAAAGAATGCCCTCATCAAAATTGACATTCTCGGCAAGCTGCAGCTGCAGGGCGTGGTGAAAGACGTACGCAAATATTCGGAATACATGGATAAGGCTTACGATAACGAAACTGACGAGAACAAATTCAAGCAATGGGTAAACTCTGCCAACGAGCTGACACAGATAAACCTCTTCTATGACAACACATCAGTGAAGCAGGCCGAAATGAAGCTGGAATCCTTTGCCGACTCTGACTGGGGCGGATATACATACTGGGAGATGGAGCCAGTGCTTGTGTTCTTCGACGGGTCGTCCAACAGCATGTTCGACGTGTTCTTCAACGACACTGACTTCAAGCAGACCATAAACGCCTTCGAGGACCTTATCGACAGATATGAGAATCTTATCCACTAAAACATCCATAACATTAACAGCACTCTGCCTTCTCCCCACATCAGTCTCTCTGGCACAGGACGATGTGGAGAGAAGGCAGAGTGTTTTGCTCGACAGTGTGGTAATAAGCGCAAGACGACACACTGACGCATTAAAGCAGAACACACCGGGAAGCTACGACTGGAACATGCAGCAGCTCGACCTTCTTCCCAAGATATTCGGCAATGCCGACCCCATTCACTATGCGCAGATGCTGCCAGGAATACAGACAAACTCAGAATATCGTTGCGGCATCAACATCGACGGATGCGACAATGCTCATAATTCCATCACCATATCAGGCGTGCCGGTATACAACGTGGGGCACTTATTGGGATTTTTCTCTATATTCAACGGCTCGCATTTTAAGAAGATGAACATAAAGAGGGCTGCAACAAACGGCGCCTACCCTAACCGCATCGGCGGCACACTCGACATGACACCCTTCCTTAACATAGCTGACTCGCTGGAGGGCGAATACTCCGTCGGGCTGATTTCATCACAAGGAACAATGCGCACACCTCTCGGCAGAAACACCTCTGCCACAATATCCATACGCGGATCGTACCTTAACCTGCTGTACGGACGATGGCTGAAAGCCGACAACACACAGATTTTTTATCAGTTCGGTGATGCCAACGTATCGGTGGTACATAAATTCAGCGAGCAGGACCGACTGTTAATCGATTTCTATACAGGCATAGACAATGCCAAATTCAATGAAGCAAATTATCTGGCCAAGATAAAGGCAAAATGGGGAAACACAACGGGGGCAATACATTGGCTGCACGAAGGACAGAAATGGAGATCACATCACAGCATATACGTATCTTCCTATCATAACCACTTCCGTCTGCAGATGGAGGAGACTGAAGGACGCATGCCGTCATATATAACAGACTTCGGACTCAAGACGAACAGTAAGTGGCGACAACTGTCATTCGGAGGTGATGTCGTGGCTCACTTTATCAGACCTCAAACCATATATGCAGACAACTTTTACAGCGACATAACGTCCGTTCCCGATAGACAGAACGCTATGGAAACCTCAGTATATGCCGACTGGAAGCAGCCGTTGTCAGCTTCATTGTTTCTTAATGCCGGGACAAGACTGACGCTGTGGCATATTGACAAACATAACTTCAAGTCGGCCGACCCATCCATCACCCTGCAATACGACAACAATAAAGGGCTGAAAATGTCGGTGGGTTGGTTTATGCGCCACCAATATATCTTTCAGACTGGCTTTTCTGACGCCGGACTGCCCACAGAGTTCTGGATGTCTACGGACAGAAACAACAAGCCACAATACTGCAACGGTCTCACGGCAGGAGCTTCCGTATACTTCGGAAAGCGTATGTGGCAACTCTCTGCTGACATCTTCTTCCGCAGTATGTATAACCAAATAGAATACAGCGGCAGCATGCTCGACTGCCTTAATGCGTCATACGACCTCAACAATTATCTGCTTCACGGGAAAGGCAGGAATGTCGGATGCAATATAATGCTGCAGAAATGTGCCGGAGCAATTACGGGATGGTGCTCTTACACCTTCATGAGAGCAAGACGCACCTTCAACGAGGAAGGACACAACAATACATACCCCGCAAACCACGAACGCCCGCATGAGCTGAACGCCGTTATGGCATGGTCGACGGGAAAACATCTTACCATAGGCGCCACATTCGTCTTTGCCTCGGGCACACCATTCACGGCACCCGTGTCGGCAAGCATTCTTAACGGCAACATTATAGCAACATACGGAAAGCATAACGCCAACCGACTTGGAGCATACGGAAGACTGGACGTTTCGGTCAACTATAAATGGAAGCCTAAGCATGCTAAGGAACGAGGAATAAACTTCTCCGTATATAACGCCACCGCTCACCGCAACGACCTGTTCTATCGTATTGACAAACAACGCGACGGTGACTTTGCGGTCCGCCCAGTCAGTTTCATGCTGGACATGTTGCCGTCGTTGAGCTATTATTGTAAATTCTAAGAAGAAAATATGAATAAAAAGACTGCTCTCTTTACCATCATAATGGCCATAGCAGGAATGCTTGTGGCTTGTGAGGCCGACTTTACAACAGAAAAAAAGAGTGAGATGGTGGTGGAAGGATGGATTGACGAAGGGGGATATCCTGTGGTTATCCTCACCAAAAGCCTGACCATAAGCGATAAGTATCAAAGGATAGACTCACTTGCACAATACCTGATACGCTGGGCGAAAGTGTCGGTTTCGGACGGAGAAAGAAAGGTGGTGCTGACAGGAAAATATGACTCGCGCTTCTTTCCGCCTTATATATACACCACCGGAAACATGCGTGGCGTAGCTGGCAAGACTTACACCCTGGACATTGAATATAAGGACTGGCACGCAACGGCAACCACAACCATTCCTGAAACGCATCCCATAAAAAACATAAGACTGGAACAATGTGCAGAATCAGACACCATGTTTCAAGTGAAACTGGATATCGACACAGAAAAAGCGCACAATGCATATTATCAGCTGTTCACATGTGAGGGAACCAACAACCGTCTGTTCGTGGCTTCGTATCTGGGAAGCATTGACGGAGCTGCATTAAAGAAAGATAAGGAAATTACAGTATACCGCAGTCACAGAGTGGCAACGGGAAAAAAATACATCCCCTTCTTCTGCCTTAACGACACGCTCGCCATAAAACTTGCTCACATCGACAACGTCTCATACAATTTCTGGAGCGACTATTCGCGCAATCTTACAATGGCAGACAATCTCTTCATGGCTCCTACGCACAATATCAGAGGCAACGTGAACGGTGCCACCGGATATTGGTGTGGCATGGGAGCAGATGTCAAATATGTTGTCATTAAGAAAGACAATGAATAAAGACAGCGATAATCTAACGACCTTTACAGTCGATAATGCCAAGAGCAGACGGCATCATCGACCGGAAGATAGGTTGATACGTAATTTTATTTTTTGATTACCAGACGGTTGTTGTCCAACTCAACATGATGGGCAAAAGAAAGGGTTGTGCCGTCGAATACTGCCGACACGTCAATGCCACGGCGCACCAGCTCGTCAATAAGAGCCTGGTCATGGGCTGCACGCACGGAATTGAAGCCACGCTTTCCAACCTGGCTATTGAATGATCTGACAAGTGAAGGGAGTGTACTGGCTACGAAACGCGCAGCGAAATCGTTATAAAATGAATTGTTCATAAAGACTTATTTTTGAAATTAAACTTATTTCCACATCGTATCTTGACCACCGTGGCTGTCGTGCTCGGTTGGTGCAGATTCTAATACTGCTCTTGATGTTTCGGATGCAAAGGTATAAAGAAAAAATCCAAAAAGCAAAATGTTTTTGGATAATTATTGCAGCCACTATGCATTAAAAACCATAATACAAACGATCCAAATCCCTATTATCATTCTCTAGTTTTTTAGGATAATAGTCACCAAGGAATCGGATTTCATCAAAGCATACACTATTAGAGTCTTTCTGATACTTCTCTATAATAGAAATGTATCTTTTGTCATTCTCTATATCGTGATGCAATTTGGACATATCTTCACTAATTGTCCATGAACAACAATTCAAAGCTCCACCCCATTTCTCGATGAATACTTTCATCTGAACTTGATAAATTCTTCCTTTATAATCTGGATATAAAGCAATAAAATGACTCATTGCTTCATTATCAAGTTTTGTATTGCCAATTCCTGGAACAATAATAACATCACGCGTCTGAAGAGCGTTGATATATGCCCAACTTAATTCGTTATATTCAGAAAGATTCAACTCTATAACATAAAAATGTTCCATCAATACATTACGCATTAGAGTCGCAATACCATCATCATATACTGAAAGATTGGTTAAAACTACAGGTTTCCCATCTTTTTGTGCACCGACAAATCTTAAGATACCATCCGTATGCCCACAAACATCCTTTTTATCCCATGGCAACCATACTATAGTTATTTCATCAATAGTTGAATTACATTCTTTAGGTTTGAAAGAATCACGAATTTGAGATTCTATCTCGTTTTGAGACAATCCTTCGTTTTCTCTCATCACCTTATCTGTCATTACAATAAAGGATTTAGTGGTGTAAGTATTTGGTTGGTCTATTTCGCCAACAACAATATTTCCACCATCAATAACCAAAGAAGAATGATTGACAATAAATTTATTTCCAACCATCTTCTTCGTCACTTTGTCTACATCAGTAATGTATTTTTCCTTTCCTTTTAGATAGTCGGGATTGTATACAAATTGAGAGAAACGATTACATGCATATTGTATTGGCATATAATCACGACACCAATAATCCTTAGTTAAAGGAAGCGTTTCATGCGCTACGTTATTAGCATCCAGAATTTCACAAACATCCTTATAGATATTGGGATAATCAGTACGTAGCAACTGTGAAAAAAACACTTTGTCTTTATATTGTTCTGTTATCATAGCTTTTCAACTCGTTTAAATCCCCATAATCTGTTGTCGTTTATATTGATTCGCTGCATAGGTTCTGCATAGCCCGATGTTTCATCAGGCTCATCTATCCATTCTATACAAAACTTACCATTGCTTAGCATATTTGCTCCACCAAATAAATCATACCAAAGGTCATGAGGAGCCCAATCTTTTCTTTTTTCATTATTCTCCCATTCTTTTTCCCCAGGCACAATAGCTTTATAGCCTCTAATCAAGAAAGACGCATGATATTTCTTTTGTGGATCATCAAACAAAACATCAACGCCCGATGGATTTGGACATACAGCACCTAAAGCATAACCAAATTCATCTTTCCCTTTCAGATATTTTTTTTCATCTTTAATATTGCCATCATCCTCATGGTAATAGAATTCGATGCAGGTCAACTTTAATTTATATGCATCCTTACAGCCTCCATTAATAAGGAAATAGCCAGAGAAGAATGCTGCTTCAGCAATTTTCTTAAACTCTTCAAATAGGTTCGCTTCACAACCATCAGCACCTTTGAAAGCTTTTAATACTTGAAACAATCTTGATTCCATACTTATTGTAATTATCTTTATTCCTTAAATTAGCAGACTTATAATTTTACAAGAAAGCAAGTCATTGGATAACAATAAATTATCCTATACTTGCATATGTCAGGAAATTCACTTACCTTAGTGCTGCTTAAAACTTAAATAAAGAATATCCGACATATGGCAAAGGTAAACATAAAATCTGAGAAAATCACTCCTTTCGGAGGCATTTATTACGCAAGCAAGGCTTTTTATGCGCTTTCACTTGACAAAGTCATCAACGTTTGTCTTCCACTTTACCGTCGTATGCGCCAAATGGACAAGGACGGCAAGGAGATGGTGGCACACCGTCCGACACAATATTTGCATTTCTAACGCTCAATACTATGAGTTGAGCGCACAACAAAATCTTTGGTGCGAAATTCTTGAGTTTTGAGCGTGCAGCGATAGTATGCTGACATACAGCTAATTATACTGCTGGGAAGAGAAGTGTGCAATGAATGACGGAGCAAAAAAGCATCATTGGGTTGCAATAGCGCCACTTTTACACTCTAATAGTGGCACTTTTATCATGCAATAGCGCCACTTTTACACTCTAATAGTGGCACTATTGTACTGTAAAAGTGGCACTATCGTTAAGCATTGGTGCTGTTTGCACAGCATAACACCATAAAAACAGCTTTTTGATTCTCTAGAATTGATTTTTATTTTGTAACATGTTTTTACTCTTTGTACGATATTTGCATTTCTTCATCACCTGCCGCCAAGCCGAACGCAACCCAGGCGAAAGCGGTTCGCAGCTTATCATTTCGAGAGTCTGGCGAAGTTCGTTTAGCAGTTCGGGCCAATGGCACATCTGCTCGTAGGCAAGCTTGATGCACAGGGCTCTGACGGCATAGGGCGACTTCGGGTCAGCGAGTCGCGTCAGGCAGAAATCAATGAAGTCGGTACGGATGGCTTCTTCATCGAATGGTTGGCGAAGAAGCAGAGTGAGAATAAGGCGGAGCTTCGTCACGTCTTGCTCCGTGATGGCACGTTCGATAAGCTGGTCGTGCTTGGCAAACAGCCAAACATTGTCAGCCAACGCAAAATGCGTGAACGTCCAAAGCGCATTGACAGCCACGCGGCGGTCGTCGTCAAGCGTAAGCTGATAAAGCTGTTCCTTTAAACTATGGTTTTGCTCACCCTGAACAAGCAAGCAAATTTCATTTATCCCGTCCATGGAAAGACGGTGAGAGAGGAGGAATTTCATGAATCTATTTTACTATACCTGTTTCTATCTCGTTTTCTAAATACGAGAACACATACACAGAACCTTCGTAGTACAAACCACAATCTGGGTTGCACAAACGCTTATAGGTCTCGGAAGAATACAGTTCATCAAGTGCCTTCTTCATATTCCACCCATACTTTTGCATCAACATCTCAACCAACTCGGTAGAGAGGCATTCTATCTGAAATTGGATATCTTCGCTCATAATTAGATTCTCTTTAAATAACTTATTGCTTTTTCCGTTCCAAAGAAATATTGATTATTGTCAATCACGACGTTGCTTCCATGATATAATTTCAGCATACATATCGCCCTCAATTCTTTTGACGTAAAAACATTCTAAACTAAAGTAGCTCACATGCTTGATCTGTAGAAATGACTTTTGTATCACTTTCTTCAAAGTCCTTTACATTTCTGGTAACAAGATAATCAACCTTAGCCCTTGTTGCAGAGAAGTACTGTACCCCATCCTCAAAGTCCTTCCATTTAGCATCGTATGAACTATTTATATCAGAAGAATCAACAGAACAAATTTCAATTACTTTCCGCAAGAAATCCATTTTACGTCTATATACGTCCAAAGGCATCTTGCAACGCTCAACACAGATGAAATTAGCTGTTACTACAGACAACGCAGAAACACAAACCTCAATCTTTCGTTCTGCAGCATACGAAATAACCATGGCAGCAGGTTGATAAAACAAAGGTCTTTCTAATATAAAGTCTATCAGAACATTTGTATCTAAAAACAATTTCATAAATACTTGCTTGTTAACGAGTCATGATATTCTTTTCTGTAGTCATCTGACAAATCTTGAGGGCATTCAAATCCAACCTCCAAAGCTTTCACTTCGGGGGATATATAGTATTTTTCTTTCGTAGAAATCTTTTCCTTGAATTTCTCCAGAAAGGAATTCAATCCAGTTACAACAGCTTCCGATACACTGATATTGTTCAGTTTCGCATATCTGACTATACTATTATATGTATTATTGTCTATAGTTATTGTATTCATAAATACCCTCCATATATATATTATACCGCAAATCTACAACAATTAATCCACACGGCAAAATATTTGACGGATTAATCAAACAATAAGAAAGAAAAACGACAATAAGAATAATGGTCTACAACTCGTATAGAACGAATTGCAGACCATTATTCTTATTGTCGAGTTATTGAATTGTATAACTCAAAATCCTATATTCTACATCGCAGATGTAGCCTGAACAAGCCATCCGTAAACGCAGCTGCATACACCGAAGAGAAGTACGCCTGCTGTGCAGAGAGCGAGGGCTGTGCGTGTGGCGCAGTCGCTCTGGAATGTAGGAAGCGGAGTGTCTGTCTTGTTGATGTACATGCACTTTACGATCTTCAGATAGTAGTAGAGTGACGGTACGGTGTTGACCAATGCCAGGAACACTACTGCATAGGCGATATTAGAGCCCTGCTCTGCTGCTGCCATGAACACGAAGAACTTACAGAACATACCTGCGAACGGGGGAATACCTGCCAATGAGAAGAGTGCGAGTGTGAGGAGGAACGAGAGCTTCGGGTTGGTGGTGTAGAAACCATCGAATACCGACATCTCTGTGTTGCCCTTACCGCGTGTCTCAACAACGTTGATGACAGTGAACACTGCCATGTTGGCTGCCACGTAGATGAGTACGTAGTACATCAAGGCTGTCAAGCCCATTGCCTCGTTGCCAACGGCAGCAAGCATGATGTAGCCTGCCTGAGAGATGGAGCTGAATGCCATGAATCGCTTAAGCTCTGTCTGACGAAGTGCGAAGAGGTTGGCGATAGTGATGGTGAGAACGATGACGATATACATCAGAGTCTCGTAGTATTCAACCATCGGACCGAACACCTTCAGCAGGATTGTCATCAAGGCGAAGGCAGCAGCACCCTTAGAGACAACGCTCAGATAACCGGTCACTGCTGTAGGAGCACCCTCGTAGGTGTCGGCTGTCCAGAAGTGGAAAGGAACAAGCGAAATCTTGAAGCCGAGACCGCTGAAGAAGAACACCAGACCCATGATAGTCAAGGGGCTTGCGCTGATCTTAGCAGCAACGTCGTCGAAGTAGAGTGTACCACAAGCACCGTAGAGGAAAGAGATGCCATAGAGCATCACGCCGCTTGAGAATGTAGCGGTGAGCACGAACTTGGCGGCGCCCTCTGCAGAATTCTTCTTATACTTGTCAAATGCCACAAGGCAAGCCATAGGTACGGAAGCCATTTCCAGACCGAGGAAGAACATGAGGAAGTGACCTGACGAAATCATCATGTACATACCGAGCAATGTAGAGATGACGAGCTCATAGAACTCACCCTCCTTGCGCAGCACGTCCTCACGCTCAATCCATGACTGAGCCATAACCACAACGATGAACGCTCCGGCTGTAAGGATGACCTTCATCACCTGAGCAGCTGCTGTGGCTGTATAGAGTCCTGCGAATGCCTCAGCAGGCTGGGCATTGAAGCATAATACCACCTGAGCAACCAACAAAACACATGTCAGCATGCTCAATGTAGTGTGTTTCTTCTCGCCCTTCAAGAAGAGGTCGGCGAGGAATACTATCACGAGGATTGCCATGAGGCCAGCCTCGGGTATCATATTAAAAAACTGACTATAATCCATTTTTTACTGCTGAACTGTTATTAAAGTGTTGGAATTACGCTGAGGATTGGAGCTACTGCATTGCTGATGACGTGGCTTGCCCAGATCGGGAATGAACCGAGACCGGCTACGCAGAAGATAAGGCAGCACACAGCGAAACGCTCGTCCCATGTGGCGTCGGTAAGCTCCTCGAAGTGCGGGTTCTTCACCTTCTCGAAGAGGATGAAGCCTACAGTACGGAGGATATATACGGCTGTCACAACGATGGATGTAATGGCGATGACGGTGCAGCAACGATGGAATGTGTCGGCATTCTCAAACGAACCGTTGAAGATGGTCATCTCAGCGATGAAGCCTGAGAAACCCGGAAGACCAAGGTTGGCAAGACCAGCAATCACATAACCTACTGAGAGGAACGGCATAATCTTCATCAAACCGCCAAGCTCGCGGATGTCACGGGTGTGTGTACGACCGTAAATCATACCGATGAGGGCAAAGAAGAGTGCTGTCATAAGACCGTGAGAGAGCATCTGAAGGATGGCACCTGTGCAAGAAACGCGGGTCATCATCAGGAGAGCGAAGAGCACCAAGCCACAGTGTGAAACTGAAGAGTAAGCGTTGATGAACTTCAAGTCGGTCTGAACGCAAGCCGAGAATGCACCGTATACTACTGAGATAGTGGTTAGGATAAGGAATATCCAAGCCAGATCATGAGCAGCCTGCGGCAGGAGGAACATGGCGATACGGAAGCAACCGTAACCACCAAGCTTCATAAGCACACCGGCGTGGAGCATTGACACTGATGTCGGGGCACAACCGTGACCGATAGGTGACCATGTGTGGAACGGGAACAGAGCACCGAGTACACCGAAACCGATAAACACAAACGGGAAGAGCACGTTCTGAACAGCTGCCGGGATGTGGTTGTTGTGGGCAATCTCAAGGATGCTCATTGTAGAGGCACCGTTGAAGAAGTAGATACCCACCAAGCCGAGGATGATAAGAGCAGAACCGCCCATAAGCATCAACGTAAGCTTCATGGCTGCATACTCCTTGCGACCTGAACCCCAGAAACCAATCAAGAGGTACATAGGGATGAGGGCAACCTCATAGAACATAAACATGGTGAAGAGGTCTATCGAGATGAAGAAGCCATAAACACCAGTAGAGAGCAACGTGAACCACATGAAGAACTCCTTGGTAAGCGGCTTAAGCTTCCATGAAGCGAATGTACCAGTGAACACGATGATGCTCGAAAGCAGAAGCATCACAACGGAGATGCCGTCAACACCCACCTCATAGTTGATGTGGAGTGCGGGGAACCATTCCGTAGTGGCGCGGAGAATCATCTCCTCGGTATTGCCTGCTGCGCGCTCGCCGATGAAGTGGAGTGTGAGCCATACGCTCAGTGCCAAGAGGCAGGATGAACCGGCAACCATCACACCACGCACCTGATTGACATTGCGTGCGATCCAAAGACCGAGCAACATCAAGACAGGGATTACTACGAATAAACTTAATATATTCATATTTTAATTATAAGCAAAGTAATAACAATGTTAAAGCTACCGTACCTGTGAGGAACCATACTGCATACTGGCGAACGTCGCCGCTCTGCCAAGGACGGATGGTCTCGCCAGCCTCGTTGGCACCCCAAGCAGAGAAGTCGATAAGACCGTTGATGATCTTCTCGTCAATCCACTGTGCCGTGCGGCTTACGTAGCGGAACAGAATCTTGTGTGTGACGTACTGATAGACCTCATCCATGTAGAAGCGCTTGTAAGCCCAACGATGCAGACGCGGGAATGTAGCGTACATCTTGTCTGCGATAGGCTGCTTCTCACCTTTATATATATAGGTGGCGAGCGCAATAGAGAGGATTGCGATAACTGTAGAAGTGGCTGCAACCTGCGGATCGAAGTGAACGGTGTAAGCTGTACCTGCAGCGCTCACGATTGAACCGAAGCTTGCCCAGCTCCAGTCGCAGAAGCCTCCGAGGGTGGTGAAAACACCAACACCGACAGTAACAATGCTCAGGAAGATGAGAGGGAATGTCATTGCGAGAGGTGCCTCGTGCGGAGTGTGGTGAGCGTGAAGCTCCTTGTTCTCTGTACCCCAGAAGATGCCGTAGTAAAGACGGAACATATAGAATGCTGTCATTGCTGCAACACCTGTCATCCACCAACCGCAAACGGGAGAATACTCGAAGCAAGCGGTGATAATCTCGTCCTTTGAGCTGAAGCCAGAGAAGAACGGAATACCTGCGATGGCAAGACATGAGATAAGGAATGTGATGTGAGTGATGGGCATATACTTGCGCAGACCACCCATTGCAGACATCTCGTTAGAGTGAACAGCGTGGATGATGCAACCTGCTCCGAGGAACAGACAAGCCTTAAACATGGCGTGTGTGAACAAGTGGAACATAGAAGCCATGTAGCCAAGCTGTGCATGATTGTCGAGAACAGCTCCGTGATGACCAGGGAGGCAAACGCCGAGTGCCACCATCATGAAGGCAATCTGAGAGATTGTAGAGAAGGCAAGCACACGCTTGATGTCGCTCTGGGCACAAGCAACGGCTGCAGCGTAGAAAGCGGTGAAAGCACCGACAATTACGACAACCTCAAGAGCCTGGGGAGCGTACTCAATCCATACGGGGAAGAGACGTGCAATCTGGAACACACCGGCAACCACCATGGTGGCAGCGTGGATAAGGGCAGAAACAGGAGTCGGGCCTTCCATTGCGTCCGGCAACCAGATGTGCAACGGGAACATGGCTGACTTACCAGCACCACCGATGAACATCAGCACGAGAGCTGTAGGCAGAATCATACCACCGGCAGCAAGAGCGCGTGCGTTGTCGGCAACAGTGAAGGCAGAAGCGCCAGCGCCGTAAGCAATCTCTGTGCCTGTGAACGAGAAGTTGTAGCTTCCTGTGTAGTAACCGAAGATAAGGATACCGATAAGGAAGAACATATCGGCAAAACGGGTCACGATGAACGCCTTCTTAGAAGCGTGAACGGCTGCATGCAGAGAATAATAGAAGCCAATAAGGAGGTAAGAGCTTACACCCACAAGCTCCCAGAACATATACATCTGGAAGATGTTGGTGGCGAGCACCAGTCCGAGCATTGACATGGTGAAGAGAGAGAGGAAAGCGTAGTAGCGCTGGAATCCCTTCTCACCGTGCATATAGCCGAAAGAATAGATGTGAACCATGAGGCTGACCGTGGAGATGACGATAAGCATCATCACCGAGATGGGGTCGAGCAGGATGCCGAGGTCGAAGTGGAGATGGCCCAGCGGCAACCATGTCACGTTATAGGGGACGAAGGTTGCGTATGTGCCGTCAGCAAGACGGTCGGCTGAGAAATACTTGAACGCTGTGAGGTAGCTCAATACTGTCACCAGTCCAAGCGAACTGGTACCGATCAATCCGGCTACCTTGTGCGACCAGGCATACTTCTTATTCAGGAATTCTGGCAAACCGATAACCAGGAAGCTGATCAGCGGCAACAGAAGAATCCATATTGAATATGTAAAATCCATAATCTAAAATTAATATTTCATGTTTTCAATACTGTTCACCTGATCGCTGTGGAAATTGCGGTAAACGTTGATAATAATCGCGATAGCTACGGCACTCTCGGCTGCGCTGACGCCGATGGAGAAGAGAGTCATGAAGAATCCCTCGAACTCACCGGGGAAGAGCAGACGGTTGAAAGCCGCAAAGTTCAAGTCGACAGCGTTGAGCACGAGCTCTATGGAGACGAGCATTGCTATCAGGTTGCGGCGTGTGATGAAACCGAAGACGCCGATGAAGAACAGAAGTGCGCTAAGCACGAAATAACATTCTACTGGTACCATAATTACTTGTCCTCCTTTTCTTTACGTGCAACAACGATTGCGCCTACGATACATGCCAGCAAGAACACTGAGATAAACTCGAAGGGCAATACATACTGATACTTCTCTGTGCCGAGGAGAGCCTCACCGATGGTCTGCATCGGAACTTCCTCACCCTCAACAGCGAGACTTAAGAAGCCGTTCTTGAGCTGGATGCCAGCAACGGTAACCAAACCTACGATGCAAAGCAATGCACCTGAAAGAGCGCGGCTGCCCTTAACATGCTCCACCAAGCCCTGAAGGGTGCGCTTGCTTACGAGCTGCACGGCGAAGATATACATCATCACCATACCACCGCAGTAAACGCTGATCTGAGCAGCACCCAGATAGGTGTAGTCGAGCAGGAAGTAGAGACCTGCCACTCCGAGGAGCACGAAAAGCAGGAACGTGATAGAACGCATGATGCGCTTTGTCATCACGCACATGACAGCTGAGCCAAGGATGACCACTGCCAAGATGCAAAACATTACTAAACTTGCCATTGTTTTCTTACTCCTTATTTGGTTTTAGTGTTAAATGTTCCGATCTCGAAGTCGGCGCCGCCGTCGATGATGTTAGGCAGCGAACCGCCCTTATAGTCCTCCTTGTCGAGGTGAAGCACGAGTGCCTCGCGGTCGAACACGGAGTTCTCGAAATCATTGACAAACTTGATGGCACCGAAGTTGCAGGCGTTCACGCAAAGCTCGCAGAACATGCAGTCACCGAGGTCGTACTGATAGTCGACGAGCTGCTTTTTCTTCTTACCGGTCTCCGGGTTCTCCACCATCTGCGATACAATCTTGATGGTGCCGTTCGGGCAAGCCTTCTCGCAAAGCGTACAAGCCGTACACTTCACCGCTCCGTTCTCGTCGCGGTTCATCACAAGGCGTCCGCGGTGGCGGGCAGCAATGTGAAGCGTGGTCTTGCGGTTCTCGGGATACTGCTCTGTGCTCTTCGGTGTGAAGTACTCCTTCCAGGTGGTCTTCATACCTACGGCGAGTGTCTTCACAGCAGCTCCGATTTCACCGAAATATGATTTTTTGTTTTCTTCCATTGTTTTAATGATGTTTTTAGAAGTGCCAACCGAATGCCACAACTACAGTCATGAGAATCAAGTTGATGAGACACAAAGGCATGAGGTATTTCCACTCGAGCTTAAGTATCTGGTCGATACGCAGACGGGGGAATGTCCAGCGCACCCACATAAGCAGCCATACCACGGCGAATGTCTTGCCGAGGAACCATACGATGCCCGGGATGAAGTTGAGGATGCCGTCAACGGCTTCTACACCGATGTTGAACGGAGCCCAACCACCGAGGAACACTGTGGTGGCGATACCTGAAACTACGAAGAGGTTGAGGTACTCGGCGAGGTAATAGAAGCCGAATCCCATACCAGAATACTCGGTGTGATAACCGGCTGTAAGCTCTGACTCAGCCTCAGCCAAGTCGAACGGGCCACGGTTTGCCTCAGCGTTACCTGCTACGAGGAACACGAGGAAGGCGATGATGGCAGGGATATGTCCCTTGAAAATCAGCCAACCGAAAGCACCTGTCTGAGCCTCAACGATGCCAGACACCTGCATTGTGCCGGTAAGCACCACTGCTGTGATAAGGCAGAGAGCGAGAGACATCTCGTAAGAGATAAGCTGCACAGCACCACGCATGGCCGAAACCACTGAGTACTTGTTGTTTGAACCCCAACCTGCCATGAAGATACCAACGATACCGATGCTCGAAATAGCTGACATGAGGAATACGCCAACGTTGAAGTCGAGTACCTGAGCGCCGTTGTTCCAAGGCAGGAACGAGAATGTGCCCACCGAAGCAATAATCACGAGGAACGGAGCGACGTAATAGAGCACCTTATCGGCACCGTCAACGGAGAAGATCTCCTTGATGAGCATCTTCAGCACGTCGGCAAATACCTGGAACACGCCCCATGGACCTACACGCATCGGGCCAAGACGGCACTGGAAGTAGGCGCAGACTTTACGCTCCATGAAGATCAAGATGATGGCGAGGATGGCGTAACCTGCGAGAATGCAGACACCAACCAGGATACACTCGATCAGTATTGTCCAGAAATCTCCGAGGCCGCAGGTTACTGCGAGGAGATTGTGGAACCAGTTTGTTACTATACTAAAGTCAAACATTCTGTCTAATGTTTATTATTAATGAATGTGCGATTAACGGTCTATGTCAGGGATAACGAAGTCGATAGCCGCACCTGTTGTAATCAAGTCTGCGATCTTCTGTCCACGAAGCATCGGGTCGAGAGCGCCGGTAAGGGTGAGACCCATAGGGCGCATCTTCATACGATAAGGACTCTTGTCGCCCTTCGAGTCGAGATAAACGCCGAACTCGCCGCTGGCTCCCTCTACAGAGAAATACCACTGTCCCTCGGGCACCTTGATGATAGGCTTCTGCTTGATATAGAAGTCGCCCTCCGGGATATTGTCAATGAGCTGTTCGATAATGTTCAGACTCTGATAAAGCTCCTTGATGTGGCAGTAGTAGCGGTCCATAGAGTCGCAACCGGTCATGGTTATCTCCTCCCACTCCACCTTGTCGTAGAGATCGTACGGATGACGCTTACGTGTATCGTTCTTCCATCCGGCAGCACGTCCGGCAGGACCGGTCACGCCGTAGTTGATACAGTCTTCAAGACCCATCGGACCAACTCCAGCAAGACGGTTGTGTGTGATGACGTTGTCGCCGAATACGTCGAGATATTCCTGAATCATCGGACGCAGATACTTGCAGAGCTTCTTTGTGTTCTCCACGAACTTCGGATCGATGTCAGCCTGGCAGCCACCGATGCGATAGTAGTTCTGGATAAGACGTCCACCCGTTGTCTCCTCCATAACGTTGAGCACGTGCTCGCGGTCACGCATACAGTAGAGGAACGCTGTGAGAGCGCCGAGGTCCTGTGCTGTACAGCCGAGGTAGAGCAAGTGGCTGTCGATACGCTGCAACTCGTCCATGATGGTACGGATGTAGTGGATGCGGTCTGAAAGCTCGATGCCCATACCCTCCTCTATCACACCCACGAGAGCGTGGCGGTGCATCATGGCCGAGAGATAGTTCAGACGGTCTGTCAGGGCGAGAGTCTGCGGATAGGTCATACCCTCCCACATCTTCTCGATGCCGCGGTGGATATATCCGAGGTGCGGATAGATGCGCTTCACCTTCTCACCGTCGAGAACGGTCTGCAAGCGTAGCACACCGTGAGTTGACGGGTGGTTAGGACCAATGTTTACAACGAAATCGTCGTCATCGAAGAGGCGCTTCTTTGTAGCGACCAGATGACCGTCGCCATCCAGAGAATACACCATGGTGTAGTCTGACTCCGGCTCGTCTGTCAACGGGAACTGGTTTGCCTCCGGACTCATGTCGAAGTCCTTGCGCAATGGGTAGCCGTTGAAGTCGGTACGGAGGAAAAGGCGGCGCATATCGGGATGACCGAGGAACTTGATGCCTACGAAGTCGTAGACCTCTCGCTCGAGGAGCTCAGCCGACTTCCAGAGGTCAACGACCGTCGGAATGACGTCGCTGCCGTCCACCTTCTTTGCGATGGTGCGTACAGAGCAGCGCTCGTTGTTGTCGGTATTCTCAAGGATGTAGATACATCCGTAGCCTTCCTCGCCGAAGTCCTCGCCGATGATGGTAACAAGGTAGTCGAAATGTTTCTGGTTCTTCAGTTTCGACATCTCACCCGAGAAATTGTCGAATGAGAGTTCAATGTTTTCAAGTTTCATATCTTATACCTTATTATATTAATCAGTTAGACCTTTCTTTGCGTCGAAATCCTCGGGAACGTTGTTCACGACGATGGTCTCGCGCTTCTTCTCGCCAGCGAGTGCCTCGTTGCTGAGACCGTGCAGACCGCCCTTCGACATTGAGAGTTCCTTCTCCTCGCTGTTCATCTTGTGGTTAGCGCCACCGAAGAACTTCTCCACCTTCACCTTACGCTGAAGCTGCATCATACCATAGAGGATAGCCTCTGGACGTGGAGGACAGCCCGGAACGTATACGTCTACGGGGACAATCTCTGAGATGCCACGCACCACGTTGTACGAATTCTTGAACGGACCGCCAGAGATGGCGCAGCCACCAACAGCCACAACATACTTAGGCTCAGCCATCTCGTCATAAAGACGCTTGAAGACTGGTGCCATCTTGTTAGTGATGGTGCCGGCGCACATGATGAGGTCAGCCTGACGTGGAGAGTTACGCGTTACCTCGAAGCCGAAGCGTGAGAAGTCGTAACGTGCACAGCCCACTGCCATAAACTCAATACCGCAACATGACGTACCGAAAGTTAATGACCACAGAGAGTTGGAACGGCCCCAGTTGATGGCCTGGTCGAGCGAACCCAACACCACATTGACGCCTCCCTCATGGAGCTCGTCTACGATCTTCTCAAGGCCCTTGTTGTCCTTGAACTCATCGTAAGGAATACTCTTGATGACAGGTTTTCTTACTTCCATTCCAACGCTCCTTTCCGCCAAGCGTATGCAAGGCCAAATACCAATACCAGCATAAAGAACCCAACGCTCGCAAGCGCCATGGCTCCAAACTGCTTGACAACTACTGCCCAGGGGTAGAGGAAGAGGGTCTCAATGTCGAACATCAGGAAAAGGATGGCAAAGAGATAGTAGCCCACGTGCACCGGAATCCAAGATGTTCCGCGCGTAGGGATACCACACTCAAAGGGCTGACCCTTAACCGGGTTGTACGAACGAGGACCTACGAGTTTCGCAACTACGTATGCACCCACTACCAATACAACAGCCGTCAAGATGACTGTGATTAATAAAATAGAATCCATAAAATTTTTTAAAACAATTTGTTTCTTTATCTACGTAGAATACCTCATAAGTATTCGAATTGCAATTTTCAGTTTGCAAAGTTAGCAATAAATATTGGAAAGTTGGGTAAAATAAGGGAAAATATGCTAATAATATTGAAACATTTGTCCGTAAGGAAAATTATGATTAGCTTTGCAAAACAGATTCATTGACGCCCCACCATTATCGTATCGCCCTTTCTTACCAAAGGCTTGAAATCGTGACGATGAGCGTCGAGGTCTTCTTTGGATATTCTGTATATCTTCAGACTCGACGCTCTCGGAAACCGATTGAAGAAAGGGTCTGTCGATACATACCAGGCACACTCCGCCACTTGCCTTACTTTGGGCAATTCGTCCCAAAGCATAAACAGTTTGGTCTTGCTGGCTATGGTAATGCCAAGCGCATCACTGTCCTTTATCTTGCTTATACATATAAGGTGGCGACGGATTTCACGGTCATTGCTCAGATCTGCCTCCGTCTTTGTGTGCGTGACGGTCAGATGCCTACCGAACCGACGGTTTATCTCCTCCATCTTTCCGCAGAAGATATTGCCGTGCGGCTTGTTGTCCTGCATCTGATTGGAGAATATCCAGTAGTGTATCATCTCATGTATGATGGTGTCCTCCACCTCATTCTCCGGCATGTCATACAGACAGCTTATAACAAACTGGAAGTCAGAATAATGCCATCCGCCGAACAACTTCCTCTTACGTTTATATCGCACCATACCCAGAAACGTACGTGCCCTACTAAGCCTGAAGGGAAGCGGCTTCAGCTTCCCCTCAAACATCAAATCATTAAACTCCGCAAACTTCCTTTCTACGTATTCGAGTGTGACTTTCATAATGGTTCAACAAAGTAACAATTAAATCCTTTAAACAACAAAATTAAGAAAAATACAGCCGGCAGCCAAATAAAAGCCAAGAAGAGATATGAAATACTTGTATGTGCGGAAAATTATGCTTAGATTTGCATTAGTATACAATTATTTAATAACGAACAATATGGCAGCAAGCGAAAGAAAACTCCCCGTGGGGGTCCAGTCATTCAAAGAGATAAGAAAGCGCGGACTCCTCTACGTTGACAAGACCGAAGCGATATGGGATCTTGTCAATGGGGTGAAATACAACTATATGAGCCGACCGCGCCGATTCGGCAAGTCAGTACTTGTGGATACGCTGCAAGCCTACTTCGAAGGCCGTCGCGACCTGTTTGAAGGACTGAAAATTATGGAATATGAAAAGGAATGGATTAAGCATCCCGTCATCCGTCTCGACATGAGCTACGGCGGAGCATCCGAGGCCTCGATACGTTCCTACTTCCACAATATCTTCAAGGATTATGAAGAGAGCTACGGCATCCCCACGATTTCCGAAGACTCACTCTCTGTCCGCTTCCACCGCATAATCAAGACAGCATACGACAAGACAGGACAACAAGCTGTCGTCCTTATCGACGAATACGACTCTCCGCTGCAACATTCCTGGCAGACTCCCGAGCACGAGGCATGCACGGCAGTTTATCGTGAGGTGTTCGCAATATTGAAAGCCGACGACGAATACGAGCGATTCGTATTCATTACAGGCATTACAAAGTTTACGCAACTCTCTCTGTTCTCCGTACTCAACAATCTCAGCAACATCAGCTTTGAGCCTCAGTTTGCCACAATATGCGGAATATCAAAGCAGGAGGTTGTGGACAACTTTATGCCCGAGATAGAGCAGATGGCTGAGTTCAACAAGTGGACAACAGAGGAGACCTTGACAAGACTCAAAGAATATTATGACGGCTACCATTTCAGCAATCTGAACATGACGGACGTATACAATCCATATAGTCTGATTAATGCCCTTTACCAAAAACGCCTTAGAAGCTTCTGGGCTTCATCCGGCGCAACGTCATTGCTGCCTAAGTTTGTCAGCGACATGGAGCTGCATCTTGAAGATTTCGAAAACTGCTCAGTGCTGAGCACCACTCTCGAATCGTCCGACGTCACCGGAGGCGGACCCGAACTGTTCCTCTACCAGTCGGGTTACCTTACCATAAAGGACTGCGACGAGTTCGGATACATATTAGGCATCCCCAACGAGGAAGTGCGTCAGGCACTTAACGAGATGGTACTCCCTGCCCTTACCATGCGCAAGCAAGGCGACATACAGTCGCTACAGTCAAGCCTCTACCGCCAACTCGGTACCGGTATGCTGGATGACGCCAAGAAGACCATGCGCTCACTTATTGCCGATGTGCCTTATAGCAACAAGAAACTTGCATGCATGGACATGGAGGAACGCTATCGTCTTATCATCAGCACCATCCTCAACGCCATTGGCATACGCGTGGAGGTGGAGCGCATGCTGTCCACAGGACGCATAGACCTCGTGGCATGGCTCTCTCGCTACATCTACGTCATCGAACTGAAGCTGTCAAACAACGGCGGCATGACTGCAGCTGAACAGCAAATACGCAATTGCGGTTACACAGAACCGTTCAAAGGCGACAAACGCAAAGTCATAGGATTGGCTGTTGAACTTGACAGCGAAGGAAAAGGTCTGGTGGATTGGAAAGTGGTGGAATGATCCTAACGTTTATCAATTCCGAAAAATCAGATTCTCTTCCCATTAAAACATGTTATGCAGAGCGAGATTGCAGCCAATAATGCTCCCACCGCACACACGCCAGTCCATCCCTTATGAGCCCAAGCCAAACCGGCACAATATGTGCCAAAGGAGCCGCCTATAAAATAAGTGGTCATAAATATGGTATTGGCTCTGTTGGAAGCTTGTGGCATCTCCTGAATACAGCCACTTTGATTGCTTAGTTGCAGACATTGCAGACCAATATCTACCAATATGATAGCCACAACAAGCCCCATAAAAGTGTCACCAAGCAGCCAAGCCGTTGCCCACGCCACAAGCTGCAAGCAAGCTCCATAAACGCTCATATTCCTTATGCCCAAGCGGTTAACAAGCTTGCCTACACCGCTTGCCGCTATGGCCCCGGCTATGCCGCACAATCCCAACGTTCCTACCATCTCGCTACCAGAATAGAACGGAGCTTGAGCCAACCGAAAGGCGAGGCACGACCAAATGGCCATCATGCTGCCAAAGCTGAAGGCGGCACGTACTGCATAAAGGCGTATGCGCCCATTGCTCGTCACAATATTAAATACGCTGGCCATCAAGCCACCGTATGTGCCGACATAGTTGCTCTTTATCTGTGGCATAATCTTGAGTGTAAGGGCCATGCACAGCACCATCACAAGAGCCGCTATGAAAAACATTTCGCGCCAGCCCAACCATTCGCCTACATAACCGCTAACCACTCTCGATGCAAGTATGCCTGTCAGCAGCCCAGACAGAACGACGCCCATATTCCTGCTTTTGTTTTCCTTCTCGGAATATTGTCCTGCTATAGGTATGAAAAACTGCGGAATTACGGAGCAGGCTCCCAATAGCAGAGAGGCTCCCCAAATCATCCATACATTGTGGGCTACGGCTATGACGACAGCCATAACGGCTGCCACCGTCATATTCACTATTATTATGCGTCGGCGCGAGTAGAGGTCGCCCATAGGTATAAGGAAGCACAAACCAAGCGCATAGCCTATTTGGGTGACAACGGTTATTAGGTTTGCCTCATGTTGGCTCACTCCTATGTCGTGACGTATCATCTCCAGAAGAGGCTGATTGTAATAGCAATTTGCCACGGTCAATCCAGCTATAACAGCCATTGCAAGCAACAAACTGCGCTCTATGCCTTCATTTTCCTTAAGTTGTTTCATCTCTTTTTTCTTTATACCTATAATCTTACGGATTTAACCTTTCGGATTGTCCGCAATTGCAAAATTACGAAATAAAAACATATAATCAAAAAAAATATTTGGTTACCACGCGGGCAGCGCCAAAACCCTCATAGAACAGTGCTTAGGATGAGTATGATGAGGGTGTGAAAGTGGTAGTATGAGTTATTTTAATAAAATAAAAAGAACGACTTGAATCGTAGTATTAATAATTGATGATTAAATAATTATGGATTCTTTTGGCAGACACAAAGATAAATTGTATTTTTGTCAAAAGAAAACTTTAAAAGAAAGGATATAGCATGGCATCTATTACATTAAATAATCTGTGGAATTTCATCCAGTCTATGTCTCTGAGTGCAAACAACGAGCTTTGGCTTGCTGAGAAACTTCATGAGTCAGCTCTAAAGAAACAACAAGCAAATAAAGCATACAATATTGCAGAAGAAAAAACTATAATAGTTTCTGAACCTTTATTCGGCCCAACCTCAATTGAAGAAGCTATCAGTAGAGTGCAAGATGCCGAAAAAGAATATTCTCTAAACGGAAGAGGAACAACACTTAATGAGTTTACGGCAGAACTTAAAGACGAACAGTTATGGTAGAAATCATCCTGCTATCTTCTTTCAAACATGTTTATCACGACATAGCTGCATTCACGTTAAACGAATACGGCAAAACAACGTTGAAAAAACTTACAGAAGAGTTTATCACCATTACTAAACGCTTAAGTTCCTACCCAACATCCTTCCCAGAAGAACGTCTGCTAAAAAACATGCCATATAAATACAGAAGTATAATATTCAGAAAAAACTTCAAGATTATCTATAGGTATGAAGACGAAACAAATACGATTTTCCTAATTGACATCTGGGACATGAGAATGGATTCCAAAAACATTATCAAAAACTTCAAACAGTAACAACATAACGTCCCCTTGCTCCGCGGAATCGAGCAAGGGAACGTTTTTATAAATTGGCTTTTTCTTCATCAATATACAATCAGCAGAGCAAATGAACGCTGATTTTTAATAAAAGCTTCCAGACCTTTATAGTATGAAAACTCTTATATCAGGAAAAAGATACCTTAATATGCTAAATTAGAAATTACCCATTTTCCATTTGTATCAGGTGTTAAAGTTGCATTGAGATGAGTAAATTTCTTTTGTCCATGATACGTTGAGCGCAAATCGTAAGATACAACAACTTTAGTAGAACTAACAGATTCCAAATGTACATTAAAAACATTTGAATCTTCTGCTCCTACTGGACTAGAAGCATTTTCTACATTCCATTGCCTTTGAAGCATATCCTCAATTTCATTCATATTTAAATCAAATGTAGCATTTCCATTTGAAGTGTGATTGTATGAAGCAGGAGATTTTTCATTACCGACATCAACGACAGTAATACGATTACCTGTTGAAGTGTCCGTTACAAAAAGACGCCATATTTTCCATTCTTTTATATTTTTCTCATCAACTTCTATTTCCAATTGATATTCATAGCGACCTTTAATCCCATTAAACGTTCCTTCAACCTTTCCTTCGTCACAGACATAACATTGCGTAATTACAACCTTAGAAATATTCTCAGTTATTAATTCATATTCAGAACCAAAATACTTTTTCAATACAGTATTACGATAAGAAGTACATATCGAATCTGTTAACATTGACTTTAAACTGTCCTCATGTACTTTCTTCTCTCGCTCAATGTCCAAATAAGACCTTTGTGTCTTTTTATTTCCATTACCACATGCTACAACAGTGGTAACTATCGTGGCAAAAAAGAAGCCTTTTAAAAGTTTTGATTTCATAATATATATTTATAATTGATTGTTACAAAGGTAATCAAATTGCCCAAAATACAACCATTTTCATTATTGTTTAATCCGACAAATGCGTATTTTTAGGATGTTAAAAGTTACACATTTTTCTTAATCGCTGATTATTGTTCCGTAAGAATTGCGCTATGGTTATGCAAGAGCGCCACTATTGCGGAACAAAACATAAAAAAACACCGTCATTCAAATTGCACAGCAGAAAAGGGTAATCGTAGGAGGCTATGGCGTCTCGCCGTAGCCACGCAGCCTTGGACAGCAAGCTGATTGAGTATGAGCTGTGGGTTCCCCGAAGAGGGACTGACGCATCCCGTATGATGTTGAGGATGATAGTAGGTCCCGCTTTGCGGAACCAAGAGAGGATGAGGTGATGCTTATCCCACAGCTGCGCTCCTTTGGAGCTTGCAGTGGGTTTCTAATAGATACGTGTCCCCTCGGGACACGGTGAGACAAAGTTACGTATTACACGGCGCTGATTGGCGTTTCTGCTATGGGTGGGTGCGTGGCTACGGCGAGACGCCATAGCCTCCTATGTTTGCCTTGTCTGCTGTAATTCACAACTGAATAATTCAAAATCGCAGGCGAAGCCGAGAATAATTCCTAATTCAAAACTCAAAACTCCTAATTCGGACGGCACGCCGTCCGACACAATATTTGCATTTCTGATGCTCAATACTATGAGTTGAACGCACGAAGAAATCTTTGGTGCGAAATTCTTGAGTTTTGAGCGTGCAGCGATAGTATGCTGACATACAGCTAATTATACTGCTGGGAAGAGAAGTGTGCAATGAATGACGGAGCAAAAAAGCATCATTGGGTTGCAATAGAGCCACTTTTACACTCTAATAGTGCCACTTTTATCATGCAATAGCGCCACTTTTACACTCTAATAGTGGCACTATTGTACTGTAAAAGTGGCACTATCGTTAAGCATTGGTGCTGTTTGCACAGCATAACACCATAAAAACAGCTTTTTGATTCTCTATAATTGATTTTTATTTTGTAACAGCTTTTTACTCTTTGTACGATATTTGCATGGCGGACATGAAGACGTGTTTTTTGACAAGAAGACATGAAGAACATGTTTTTAGGCAAGAAGACATGTACTAACAGCAGGAGGCAATGGCATGTTTTAAGCGTAAATATTTGTCTGTGAGAGAAATTATTGGTAAGTTTGCAATTACATATTATAATAACTAATCATACGAACAACAAAAACAAGATGAAACGATTTCTATTTCTGGTCAGCCTCTTCTGCACCTGCTCGGCAAGGGATATCAGAAATGGGCGGAGATAATAAAGCCCTACGTTGCTGAATAACTTATATAAGAGAGAGTCAAAACTAAAAAAAGTGAATAAATAAGCCACTTGACCATATAATCGGAAAAAAAGTAGTAAGTTTGCATCTTAAATGTAAGGACAATAACAAGCAAAGATGACAAAAATAGAAAGCTTTATGCAAGTGAAAGCGTTTGCCCGTCAGGACGGCATGTTAATGGCGTTGCTGTGGACAGCGAGCTTCGCTTGCTATACCCTATTGAAGGCAGGCACCATTGCCGACCTGCTGACAATATCAACGCCGATTTTTCTTGCATGGCGAATGAGCAAGTTTCGCGACTATGCGCTGGGCGGCATCATCTCTTTCAGACGTGGACTGCTTCATGGCATCTACACATTCTTCTATGCCTCGCTGGCCTTCGCACTGGTGCAGTTTGCCTATTTCCAGTTTCTCGACAATGGCGTCTTCGCACAGACTCTATGCAAAGCACTTACAGAGGTAACCCCGTTGTACGAGCAGAGCGGCATCGACAAGGCACAGATTGACGATGCCATAAAAACAATAAACATGCTCACGCCTATACAATGGGCGTTTATGTTCATGATGCAGAACTTTGTGGTGGGCGTATTCATAAGTCTGCCAATAGCATTGGTTTGCCGACGCAAAGGCAACACGCAGAACGCAGGAAAGATAAACGCATAAACAACAGAACTCTCGCAAGTTCAATATAAAAAGCAAACTGAAGAAAATAAATACAGAATATGGACATAACAGTAATCGTACCGCTATATAACGAGGAGGAATCGCTGCCCGAACTCTACGCATGGATAGAGCGCGTGATGAACGCCAACGGTTTCTCTTACGAGGTGATATTCGTAAACGACGGATCAACTGACCGTTCTTGGCAGGTGATAGAGCAGCTGGCGGAGAAGTCGGACAAGGTGAAGGGCATAAAGTTTCGCCGCAACTACGGCAAGAGCCCTGCTCTCTACTGCGGCTTCAAGGCTGCCAAGGGCGACGTGGTCATCACGATGGACGCTGACCTGCAGGACTCGCCTGACGAGATACCGGGTCTCTATCACATGATCGTGGACGAAGGTTACGACCTCGTTTCAGGATATAAGCAGAACCGCAAGCAGGGCGACCCGCTCTCAAAGACCATTCCCACAAAGCTCTTCAACGCTACGGCTCGCAAGGTGAGCGGCATTCACAACCTGCACGACTTCAACTGCGGACTGAAGGCTTACCGCAAGGATGTGGTGAAGAACATCGAGGTGTACGGCGAGATGCACCGATACATTCCGTATCTCGCAAAGAACGCCGGCTTCGACAAGATTGGCGAGAAGCCCGTTCATCATCAGGCTCGCAAGTTCGGCAAGTCGAAGTTTATGGGATGGAACCGCTTTGTCAACGGCTATCTGGACCTTATCACGCTGTGGTTCCTGAGCAATTTCGGCAAGAAGCCGATGCACGTGTTCGGTTTCCTCGGCACGATGATGTTCTTCATAGGCTTCCTCTCCGTAGTGATTCTCGGAGCGGACAAGCTGTGGTGTCTCTCCAACGGCATACCGCAGCGCCTCATCACCGACTCGCCTTACTTCTTCATAGCGCTGACGATGATGATGATAGGCACGCAGCTGTTCCTCGCAGGATTCATCGGCGACCTCATCAGCCGCTCATCGCAGAACCGCAACGACTATCAGATAGAGAAGACATTGAGATGCGAAGAATAAGCCTATACACACTTGCCGCCGCAGCGGTGATGACGTTCGGCGCCTGCACCACCTTCGACTGTCCGCTCTATAACAAGGTGTACGCCAAGGTGAAGCTGGCGGGCGACGTGAAGACGCTTGCCGACACGCTCAGCGTCAGCATTCCGCGCAACATGGACGACGACGGCAGCGACACGGTGGTGATAAACCGTCTGACGGCTACGGACAGCCTCTCGCTGCCCATGAGCTATCAGAGAGACGAGGACATCTATCTGTTCTGCATCTCACAGTACGAGACGGGCGTGAAGACCACGGACACGGTTTGGGTGGAGAAGCAGAATCTGCCTCACTTCGAGTCGGTGGACTGCAATCCGGCTATGTTCCATACAATCAAGGGCGTCAGGACCACACACCACGCCATCGACAGTATAAAGATAAACAATGACAAGGTTACATACAATGACACGAAGCCGCATTTCCTCCTTTATCTCAAAGAGCGCAACTATTAGTCTGCTCACGCTGGCGCTGACAGCAGCTCCGGCGGCGGCGCAGAACCAGACTGACTCTATAGCTCTGATGCGTGGCGTAGCCGTGTCGGCAGACCTCGTCGGACTGGCGCAGATAGCGTTCAGCGACTACGGGCAGTACGAGGCGGCGGCAAGGGTGAACCTCAAGGACCGCTATTTCCCTGTCGTAGAGATAGGATACGGAAAGGCGGACGCTGACGACCCGAGCACAAAGCTCAGATACAAGACTTCGGCTCCTTACTGGCGAGTGGGACTGGACTTCAACATCGCCAAGAACAAGCATGACGACTATCGCATCTACGCCGGCTTCCGTTACGCCATGACTTACTATAAGTTTGACGTATCGAGCACGGACCTGAAAGATCCCGTCTGGGGCGACGACGTGCAGTTCGGCGCGGAAGGCGTCAAGGCCAACTATCACTGGATGGAAGGCGTGTTCGGAGTGGACGCCAAGATAGCCGGTCCGTTACGTCTGGGATGGTCGTTCAGATACAGAAGACGCATCGCACATAACGACGGCACGATGGGCGGCACGTGGTATGTGCCGGGATACGGCAAGCAGGGCGGTTCGCGCATGGGTGGAACGTTCAACGTGATTTTCGAGATTTAAACGTACAAACAACTTCAATTATATTAATAGATGACAAAGCGCAAACTATACTTCAACCTCCCCTTCCTGCTGTTCTTGATTATCGGTACCATATACATCACTTACCAGCAGAAGAGCACCACATATCAGAAGAGTGAGGGAAAAATCTTCGGCACGTTCTATCATATCACGTACCAGCATAACAAGAAGCTGGACAAGGAGATTCTGGACGAGCTGAACAAGGTGGACATGGCGCTGTCGATGTTCAATAAGGAATCGATCATCTCACGCATAAACCGCAACGAGGACGTTCAGACGGACAGCATGTTCGAGACGGTATATGGTCTGGCGCAGAACGTGTCGGAGGAGACGGACGGAGCTTTCGACATCACGGTGGCGCCGCTCGTCAATGCGTGGGGATTCGGATTTAAGACCGGCAACCCTCCCACCAGACAGTCCATCGACTCGCTGCGTGCCATCGTTGGTTACGGGAAGGTCAGTCTTAAAGGTCATAAGATTGTGAAGAAGGATCCGCGCGTGATGCTCGACTGCAGCGCCATAGCCAAGGGTTACGGTTGTGACGTCGTGGCTGCGATGCTGCGCCGAAAAGGTGTGGAGAACTATATGGTGGAGATTGGCGGAGAAGTGGTGGCTCACGGCATCAGCGAAAAGCGTCTGCCGTGGAAGATTGGTGTGACGAAGCCTACGGACGACTCCATCAACGTCAACACGGAGATTCAGGCTGTGCTGAACGTCAAGGACATGGCAATGGCAACAAGCGGCAATTACCGCAACTTCTACTATAAGAACGGAAAGAAATATGCTCACACCATCGACCCCGCAACGGGTATGCCGGTGCAGCACAGCATACTTTCTGCCACAGTGCTCACACGCACCTGCGCAGAGGCTGACGCTTACGCCACGGCTTTCATGGTGATGGGAATGGAGAAGGCACAGAAGGTGCTCGAGAAGAAACCGGAGCTTATGGCTTACCTTATATATACGGATAAGGACGGCAAGCTGTGCACATGGCATTCGAAGTCGATGGAAGGAAAAATCCTCGACAAGGAGATGAAGAAACCGACTGTAGGCAAACACTAACTCCCTACGCCATGCTCAACCTCTACGAGAAGCTGCAGGCTTCACCTCTCTTCAATGGTCTGACAAGCGACAACCTGACGCAGATAATCGGACAGACGCGCTTCAGCTTCAGCAAGTATGAGCCTCAACAGATTATCAAGAAGGAAGGCGATGCGTGTCAGGAACTCACGCTGCTGATAAACGGCACGCTGACGAGGAAGACTGCTGCCGACGACCGGTCTTACTCTGTGGAGGAGACGGAGGAGGCTCCTTACGTGATGCAGCCTGAAAGGTTCTTCGGTCTGACGCAGAGCTATTCGTCCGACTTCACGGCTATGACGGTCTGCGACACGCTCTCCATCAGCAAGGACGATGTTATGCGGCTCTCGGACGAATTCATCATCTTCCGCCTTAATCTCGTCGGCATCGTGTCGACAGTGGCGCAAAAGGCACAACGAAACGCATGGCGCACATTCAAGGACGACACACACGGAAGGATTATCGGGTTTCTCCGATCGCACATCATGAAGCCAAGCGGACCAAAGACCGTACGCATAAAGATGACAAGGCTGGCAAGTGAGACGGGCGAAAGCCGACTGAAGATATCGGAAGAGCTAAACCGCTTGCAGGACAACGGACTGCTGAGCTTCAGCCGAGGCATCATAACCATTCCGTCGTTTGAGAAACTGATGATTAATAATTGAGCTTGCAAAAGTCAAAAAATACATAACAACGAAAAAGCGCCCTGTAAAGGTTTGATTCCTTTACAAGGCGCTTTTGTATGTTGTATTGTATTATTATTAGTCGAGCAGCGTAGAGGCACGCACGCGTGACAACGTCTCAGGAGTCATCTGCAGATAGCTGGCAATATACACCAGCGGCGCACGCAGCACCACCTGCGGACAGAGCTTACACAACTTCTTATAACGATCCTGTGCCGTCTCGAAGCGAACGAGGTCGGCATGTATCTGCGATGTGATAAGACTCTCCTCAAGGATTTTACGATACAGTATCTGAATGTTGACATTATGCATGGCAACACGCTCGAGATCCGCTTTAGGCAAAGCATAGACAGTAGTAGGCTCCAAAGCTTCCACCTGAAGCTTGGTAGGCTCCTCCTTAAAGAGGCTCTCAATGCACATAACTATGGTTTGTTCCTGACCAAGATGTTCAGTAACCTCCTTACCATGCTTGAAGTAGAACTGACGCACAAGACCCTTGTCGATATAGAGGAACTGACGGCATATCTCGCCTTCCTTAAGTATCATCTCACCCTTAGCATACTTCTGCGGAACGATAATACTCTCCAAGATGTCCAACTCGTCATGAGTCATTGTGCTGTAACGTCTTGCCAATTCTCGAGCGATGTCGCGCTTATTGGCACTGACAATCTCTTTCATAAGTCAATTTTCCTTTCTTCTCTACTTTATTAGGTTTTTTATTCCCGTTATTGTATTGTTCTTTTTTCTTTAGCTATTAGGTAGATATGGGTATTTCCTCGTGATACTGTCCTTAGATAGTTAGTCAAGTTTAAGTACAGCAAGGAATGCCTTCTGCGGCACTTCCACATTACCAATCTGCTTCATGCGCTTCTTACCCTTCTTCTGCTTTTCGAGCAACTTGCGCTTACGGCTGACGTCACCACCATAACACTTGGCAGTTACGTCCTTGCGGACACACTTGATGGTCTCGCGTGCCACAATCTTCGCACCGATGGCAGCCTGAATGGCGATGTCGAACTGCTGGCGTGGGATAAGATCCTTCAGCTTCTCACACATCTTGCGTCCCATAGAGACGGCGTTGTCCTGATGGGTAAGCGCAGAAAGCGCGTCCACTGGCTCGCCGTTAAGCAGGATGTCCAGCTTGGCAAGACGCGAGGGACGGAAGCCGTCGATGTGATAATCGAAGGACGCATAGCCCTTGCTTATTGACTTGAGCTTGTCGTAGAAGTCGATGACTATCTCGCCAAGCGGAAGCATAAAGTGCAGTTCCACACGGTTACCGCTGATATATTCCTGATTGATCAGCTCACCACGCTTATCGAGACACAGCGTCATGATGGGGCCGATGAAGTTGGCTGTAGTGATGATGGAAGCGCGGATGTACGGCTCTTCGATATGGTCGATGAGGGTCTGCTCGGGCAGACCGGACGGGTTATGCACCTCCTTCACCTCGCCATGCTTGTCATATACCAAGTAAGATACGTTAGGAACGGTGGTGATGACGTCCATATTGAACTCGCGATCGAGACGCTCCTGCACAATCTCCATGTGGAGCAGACCGAGGAAGCCGCAACGGAATCCGAAGCCAAGGGCTACGGACGACTCGGGCGTAAAGGTCAGCGAAGCGTCGTTAAGCTGCAGTTTCTCCAGCGAAGCACGAAGGTTCTCATACTCGCTCGGGTCGATAGGATAGACACCGGCGAACACCATAGGCTTCACTTCCTGGAATCCGGAAATGGCTTTCTCGCACGGACGGTTTACGTGAGTGATGGTATCGCCCACCTTCACCTCCGTGGCGTCCTTGATGCCGGAGATGATGTAGCCCACCTCACCGGTGCCAAGCACCTGACGAGGCACCATATCCATCTTGAGCACGCCAATCTCGTCGGCTTCATATTCCATGCCCGTATTGAAGAACTTCACCTTGTCGCCCTTGCGAATCTGTCCGCTCTCAATCTTGAAGTAGGCGATGATTCCACGGAAAGAGTTGAACACGGAGTCGAAGATAAGCGCCTGCAACGGAGCCTTCTCGTCGCCCGTGGGATGCGGAACACGCTCCACGATGGCACGCAGCACGTCCTCCACGCCTTCGCCGGTCTTACCTGACGCACGCAGGATGTCCTCACGCTTGCAGCCCAAGAGGTCAACAATCTCGTCCTCCACCTCATCAGGCATAGCGCTCGGCATGTCTATCTTGTTGAGGACAGGGATAATCTCCAAGTCGTGCTCAATGGCCATATAGAGATTGGAGATGGTCTGAGCCTGAACGCCCTGTGTGGCGTCAACAACGAGCAACGCACCCTCACAGGCAGCGATGCTTCGAGACACCTCGTACGAGAAGTCGACGTGTCCCGGAGTGTCGATAAGGTTCAGAATGTATGTCTGACCATTATGCTTATACTCCATCTGGATGGCATGACTCTTGATGGTTATGCCTCGCTCTCGCTCCAGATCCATGTCGTCAAGCATTTGGCCCTCAGTTATCTTGATAGTTTGCGTATGCTCCAGCAATCGGTCGGCAAGCGTAGACTTGCCATGGTCGATGTGGGCAATAATACAGAAATTTCGTATATTATCCATTGATATATATCAGTTTTGAATGCAAAGTTACTTGTTTTTTCCGACAATTGGGTAACTTTGCATAATAAAAAACAAAGATATGAAGAACATTCTTTTACTTATGGCTTCTGCCATCCTGCTCTCATCTTGCCACGAGAGCCTTGAGAAACGCGCGCAGCGGGAAGCTCGCGAGTATACAGAGAAGTACTGCCCCACTCCAGTACGCGACTATGTGCGCACGGACAGCGTAAGTTTCGACATCAACACCAAGACATACCATTATTATTGCTCCATCGTAGGCGACCTCGACAACAAGACCATCTTCGACATCAACCGCGACAAGATAGCCGAAGCGCTGCAGACACAAATCAACGAGGGCACCAACTTCAGAGCATACAAGAAAGCCGGCTTCTCCTTCCAGTGGACACTGCGCTCGGACAAGGACAAGAAGATGGTGTATTTCGACAAGAAATACACACCGAAGGACTATAACAAGTAAGACATAACTGAACATATCGCTATAATCGCAAAAAGGGCTGGATTCCTAAGATTGGAATCCAGCCCTTATTCTGTATGTGTGATATATAACGTTTAGAGCTTGTTAGTTATCTCCTTGCCCATCTGCATTACGTAGGTGAGGTTGATGTCCTTATCGAAGACGATGATGTCGGCATCCTTGCCTTCCTCTATGGAGCCCTTACGGTCGAACACGCCCATAATCTTTGCGGGTGTCTCGCTCGCCATGCGGAACACGTCAATCATCGGAATGTCTGCCTTCTTGATGCAGGTGCGGATGAGCACGTCCATGGTGGCTATTGATCCGGCAAGAACCGAACGGTCTGCCAACTTGCAGACGCCGTCCTCCATAATCACGCGAGCCTCAGCCAGCACGTTGCCTTCGCTTGCGGCATACGCCAAGGAGTCGGTGATGAGGGCTGTCTTCTCCACGCCCTTTATCTTGTAAGCCACCTTGAGCATCACTGGCGGCACGTGTATGCCGTCGGCAATCAGCTCGATGGTCATGTCCTGCAGCGCATACACGCTCTCCACAGTACCGGGCACCTTAAACTCCTGCTCCTTATACACCACGGGCATGCCGTTATAGAAGTGAGAAGCGTGGGTCATTCCAGCCTTGTAAGCGTCAGACACGTCCTCGTAAGTGGCGCGGGTGCATGTCAATGCAGAGAGCACGCCATGCTTGCGAAGCTCCTTGACGAACCTTATCGTACCAGGCAACTCAGGTGCTTCGTCCCAACGCTTAATGCACTTATACTTGTTGAGCAGCGTCTCGTATTCGTAAATAATCGGCGCTTTAATCAGAACAGGGTTCTGCGCACCGGCCTCCTTACGGTTTATATACGAACCCTCGATATGCAGTCCGAGCACCGGGCTGTCCTTCTCAGCCATGAGCTTCTCGCATACATTGCAGGCTGCCTCCATAGTGGGGACAGTGGATGAAGACAATGTGGGGTATATGGAAGTGGTGCCATGCTTCAGGTGCGCATTCACCGCTGCACGGAAAGCGTCTTCGCAACCTTCTATGAAGTCGCGTCCGCCACCGCCATGCGCGTGCATATCAATGCCGCCGGGAACGATATAGCCTCCCTTGGCATCGATGATTTCGGCTTCTACAACGTGCAGGTTGATGTTCGAGACAGCCCTGATCTTGTTGCCGTCCGTAACGATGGAGCCGCCATCAAGCCATCCTTTAGGCGTGAGGATGCGACCATTGACAAATTGTTTTAACATAACGATTCGGTTTAGAGTTCGCTGGTAACCTCGTTACCCATCTGCATCACGTAAGTGAGCTTCAAATCCTTGTCAAACATCATGATGTCAGCGTCCTTGCCGTCCTCAAGCGATCCCTTGCGGTCGAACACGCCCATGATCTTTGCCGGAGTCTCGCTCGCCATGCGGCATGCGTCCTCCATCGGAATGCCAGCCATCTGCACGCAGGTGCGGATAAGGCGATCCATGGTGGCTATTGATCCGGCAAGGGCTGAATGGTCAGCCAGCTTGCAGACGCCGTCCTCAAGGATGACGCGCGGGTCGAAAGCCACACCTTCTTCGCTTGCTGCACAAGCCAGCGAGTCTGTGATAAGCGCGGTCTTCTCCACTCCCTTTATCTTGTAAGCCACCTTAAGCATCACCGGGGGCACGTGTATGCCGTCGGCAATCAGCTCGATGGTCATATCGGGAAGGGCGTAAACACTCTCCACTGTGCCAGGCACCTTAAACTCATGCTCCTTATATACTACGGGCATGGCGTTATAGAAGTGTGTGGCGTGCATCATACCAGCCTTATGACCGGCTACGACGTCTTCGTATGTGGCACGTGTATGACCGATGGATGCCACGACGCCGTGCTTGCGGCAGCACTGGATAAACTCCACCGAACCGGGAAGCTCAGGAGCCTCATCCCAACGCTTTATGCATGAATACTTGTCGAGCAGCGGCTCGTATTCCTCCGGCACAGGAGCCTTTATCCATTCAGGAATCTGTGCACCAGCCTGCTTGGGATTGAAATAAGGGCCCTCAAGGTGAAGTCCGAGCACGGGGCTGTTTTCTTCTGCCATGAGCTTCTCACAAGTTTCGCAAGCAGCCTCAATCATAGGCACCGTTGAAGAAGAAAGTGTCGGGAATATGGATGTGGTACCGTGCTTCATGTGCGCCTTGATGGCCACACGGAAAGCCTCTTCGCTGCCTTCCATAAAGTCGCGACCGCCACCACCATGTACGTGCATCTCCACTCCGCCAGGCACTACATAACATCCCTTAGCGTCAATGATTTCTGCGTCTACGATATGGAGATCACTGTTTGATACGGCCAATATCTTGTTGCCGTCGATAATAACAGAGCCGCCTTCCAGCCAGCCTTGTGGAGTAAGAACGCGACCGTTGATTATTTGTTTTAGCATAACTGTATGATTAGATTCAGACCTGTAATTGCTGCACTTTACGTCTTAATAGATTATGTATGCAGTGGTCTTTTGTTTATTAGTAGGTTTTACGTAAGCAAAGGTACACATATTTTTTTATTGTTGTCTATAAAATTTCAATTTTATTCAGACAACCGTACAGTATATCTTAGTAGCCCATTTCTTCCAGCGCCTTTGCCAGCTGGTCAGGGCAGCTTGTCGGCTTCATGCCGCAGGTTATTCCCTTCAGTGTCTGCTTTATGTCCGAAGCCTTCTTTCCGATGGCAAGGGCGCAGATGCCTTTGAGGTTGCCGTTGCATCCTCCGAAGAACGAGAGGTCGCGGATGATGCCGTTTTCGTCCACGTCAATGGTGATGGAGCGGCTGCATGTGCCCTCCGTCATATAGTCCAAGTGGTTCATAATGATATTGTTTTTGGATGTTTATTAATGAATAAAGGGCGGCTATCGTTCAGACAACCGCCCCTTCTTATCTTGTTCTTTCAGAAAAAGTCTGACCTTACTCAGCAGGAACCTCTTCCGGCTTCATGTTGGTGTAGACGTTCTGCACGTCGTCAAACTCCTCAAGACGCTCCACCATCTTGTCGATGGTTGCACGCTGCTCAGCGTCGATGTCCTTAAGGTCGTTAGGCACGTAAGTAAACTCACCGCCGATGTCCTCGAAGCCCTGGTCCTCAAGGAACTTCTGAATCTGAGCGTAAGCCTTTACGTCGTCGCCGTAGATGGTGATTGTGCCTTCTTCCTCGTCCTCATCAAACTCGTCCTCTACGTTGAAGTCGATAAGCTCAAGGATAAGCTCTTCCATGTCTACGCCGTCCTTCTTCTTGAAGGTGAACACGCACTTGTGGTCGAAGAGGTAAGCCAATGAGCCAGTTGTGCCGAGTGTTCCGTTAAACTTGTTGAAGACCGAGCGAACATCACCTACGGTACGTGTGGTGTTGTCAGTAAGAGTGTCCACAAAGACAGCGATGCCGTGAGGGCCATATCCCTCGTATGTCACTTCCTTATATTCGCTCTGGTCCTTACCCATAGCGTTCTTGATGGCACGCTCGATGTTGTCCTTCGGCATGTTCTCACGCTTGCAGGTGGCGATGATAGAACGGAGTGAGGGATTGTTCTCAGGCTCCGGACCGCCAGCCTTAACAGCGATGGCAATCTGCTTGCCCAGACGAGTGAAAGTCTTGGCCATGTGGCCCCAACGCTTCAGCTTTGTAGCCTTGCGATATTCAAATGCTCTTCCCATTTTTTATTTGTTATTTATTATTTATTATTTTGTATTTTCTTTACTCGTTTCGCTTGCTGACCTCTTATCTCAGTTCTGCACCGAGCTTCTGCTTGAGGTTGTTGATAAGCTTGGTCATGATAGCGTCAATCTGCTTGTCGGTGAGCGTCTTGCTCTCGTCCTGCAGGATGAAGTTCACGGCATAGCTCTTCTTGCCAGCCGGCAGATTCTTGCCCTCGTAAACGTCAAACAGCTCCACGCTCTTGAGGAGCTTCTTCTCTGTCTGACGGGCAATCTGCTCAATCTGCTCGAACTGTACGCTCTTGTCGATGAGCAATGCGAGGTCGCGGCTTACTGACGGGAACTTGCTGATGTCGTGATAGAGAGTCTCGTTCTTCTTGATGGCACGCATGAGGTTGTCCCAGTTAAGGTCGGCATAGAAGACATCCTGAGCGATGTCCATCTTCTTCAGAATCTTATGACATACCGTACCCATCTCGCAGAGCACCTTTCCGGCGCGTGTCTTCAATACGAGCGCCTTGCCGAAGACGTTGTTGTCCGAGTGTTCGCAAACCATGACGCCGGGATTTACGCCCAGACGCTTTACGATGTTAAGCACATAACCCTTCAGCTCATAGAATGACGACTGCTCGTCGGGATGAGTCCACGAACCTTCCACGCGCTTACCCGTAATCCACATTCCGAGGTGCATTTCCTCCGTGTAAGCCTTTATCGGATCCTCGTCGTTCTTCTTCTCCGGCGAGAAGTGATAGCAGTTGCCGAACTCGAAGAAGCGCAGGTTAGGCATCTTGTGGTTTACGTTGCGGCAGATGCTCTCCAGACCGCCGAACAGCAGCGACTGTCTCATTACGCCGAGGTCGGAGCTGAGCGGATTCATCACCTTGACGGTGGTCTCCTCGGTGTACTTGTTTAGCTCTGTATAATAAGATGTCTTAGTGAGCGAGTTGTTCAGAATCTCACGGAATCCGCAACCCACAAGCTGCTCTCCGATAACATTCTGCAAGTGATAAGCCTTGTCCGTCTCGCCAAGGATGGTGAGCGAGCTCTTCAGCTGTGTGGGAATCTCCACATTATTATATCCGTAGATACGCAGGATGTCCTCCACTACGTCGCACGGACGCTGTACGTCCACACGGTATGCGGGAACGTCGAGGAGCAGACCTTCTGCTGTCTCTTCCACAACCTTCATCTCAAGGCTCTCCACGATGGCCTTTATCATATCATGACCTATGGCCTTACCGATAAGGCGGTCAACGTATTCATAGTCGAGCTGTACGCGGGCGTCAGCCATCGGGTTAGGATAAACGTCCTTTATCTCCATGCTCACCTTACCGCCTGCAAGCTGCTTGCAGAGGATGGCTGCCTGCTTGAGGGCATAGATGGTGCCGTTTGGATCGATGCCACGCTCGAAGCGATAACTGGCATCGGTGCTCAGACCGTGACGGCGTGCACTCTTGCGAATCCATGTGGGATGGAAGTAGGCGCTCTCCAGCACCACGTTTGTGGTGGTGTCGTACGTGCCGCTACCCTTGCCGCCGAAAATTCCGGCAATGCACATCGGCTCCTCTGCGTTGCAGATGCTGAGGTCGTGCTCGCCGAGAGTGTGCTCCTCACCGTCAAGAGTGACAAACTTGGTGCCTTCCGGCTGGGTGCGGACCACAATCTTGTGGCCAGTCACCATGTCAGCGTCGAAGCAATGCATCGGCTGACCGTAAGCCATCATCACGTAGTTGGTGATGTCCACGATGTTGTTGATAGGACGCAGACCGATGACCTTCAGCTTGTTCTGAAGCCACTCGGGGCTCTCCTTCACCTCACAACCCGTGATAGACACGCAGGCATAGCGCTTGCAAGCCTCCGTATTCTCAATCTCCACGTCAATGGGGAGGTCGTTATTGTCTACTGTAAATTCCGTGCAGTCAGGACGATGCAGCGATGTCTCATGACCGTTGCGCTTGAGCCAAGCATAGAGGTCGCGTGCCACACCCCAGTGTGACAATGCATCAGAACGGTTGGCGGTGATGTCAATCTCGATCACCCAATCGCTCTCCAGATGATAATACTCAGCAGCGGGCTGTCCTACAGGAGCGTCCTCCGGCAGCACAATGATGCCATCGTGGCTCTCTCCCACTCCAATCTCGTCCTCGGCACAAATCATGCCGTTCGACTCGACACCGCGCAACTTCGATTTTTTGATAACAAACTCCTTGTCGCCGTCGTAAAGCACGCAGCCCAGATCGGCTACGATAACCTTCTGGCCAGCAGCCACATTAGGAGCGCCACAGACAATCTGCTGCGGTTCGCCCTTACCAAGGTCGACGGTGGTTATATGCAAGTGGTCAGAATTGGGGTGCATTTCGCAAGTCAACACCTTGCCTACGAACAGTCCCTTAAGACCACCTTTTATTGTCTGTACTTCCTCAAGAGCATCTACTTCAAGTCCGCATGATGTCAGCGCATCAGCTGTTTCCTGCGGCGTAAGGTCGAAATCGACGTACTCCTTAAGCCATTTGTATGAAATCTCCATTATAATGATTTTTAAGTATACTCAAAACGTGATGCAAAATTAATAATTTTTGAGTAAGTAAACAAAATAATATGAAAATAAAACCGTAACTTTGCTGTAGAGTTTTTTAAAACTGATGATTATGAAATACTTAGACCCTAAAGCAGACCTTACGTTCAAGAAGATATTCGGCAATCACCCCAAAAGACTGATCAGCCTTCTGAACGCACTCCTGCCACTCAGCGAAGAGGAGCAGATACATGAGATAAAGTATCTGCCTACAGAACTTGTGCCACAGCTCGAAGGGGGTAAGAATACCATTGTGGATGTACTCTGCACAGATGTCAGAGGCAGGAAGTTCTGCGTGGAAATGCAGATGGAATGGTCCGACGCATTCCAGCAGCGAGTACTGTTCAATGCATCCAAGCTCTATGTGAGTCAGGCTAAAAAGGGAGGAAAATACAGCGAACTCCAACCAGTATATTCTCTCAACCTGATAAATGATATCTTTGCGCATGATACTCCTGATTTCATCCACAACTACCGCATCGTGCACGACAAGGACAGCAATAAGGTCATCGAGGGCTTGCATTTTACCTTCATAGAACTCCCGAAGTTCACTCCTCATTCCATTGCCGATAAGCGCATGATGGTCTTGTGGCTTCGTTTCCTCACGGAAATCAATTCCAACACAAAGGAGATTCCTACCGACCTGCTCAATGATCCGGAGATAGGAAAAGCCGTAGAAGAGCTGGAGATTTCCGGTTTCTCGGATGCCGAGCTCAGAGCCTACGACAAGTTCTGGGATTCCGTAAGCGTTGAAAGAACCCTCATAGATGACAGCTACCAGAAAGGTATGGAAAAAGGCAGAGAAGAAGGCATGAACCAGCGAAGCCTTGAGATTGGCAGGAAGATGCTGGCAAATGGAATGGATGAAGCATCGGTCATGGATATGACGGGGCTGACAGCAGAGGAGATAAAGCAGCTGAAAGCGGAGATGTAGATTACGAATATCACCATATAATCAAGGGTCTATACGCCACCTGTTCATCGTGGCATATAGACCCTTGTCGTTTGTTTATCCCAATACAACATTGGCAGGGACGCCAAGGTTGTGGTATATGTTTCTTGCAACATCAAAATTAATTGCACGACGTCCATGGAGAATATCACTTAATGCGGTTGTTGACACGCCTATAGCTTTTGCAGCCTCCTTTTGCTTGTAGCCTTTTTGGCGAAAAGCAACTTTGATGGCAGCTATGAGTGAAGGCTTAACTCGCCATGGATGGGGATCAACTTCGCATTCCCAATCGTAAGCAGCTTCGCTGAGGACCTTTAATTCTTCCTTTTCTACTTCGCTGAGAAAGTCCATGCCGCCCAATTGGGTGCCCTTTGCAAGCAGAGCCTCCATTCGCTCTTCAATTTCATTATATGTTTTTTCGTCTTTGATATTCATAGTTATATATTTTTAATGTCCTTAATTTTATCATATTCGGCATGAGTTCCAACAAATCTAATATGTAAAAACCCTTGAAAGAAAACAACGATAGTTACAAGCCTAAATTTATTGCCTGATATATTGAAGACATATCTGTCATTCCCGACATAATCTGCCGAAGGAAATGCTTGTTTTAATTCTGCGTGGCTTTTCCATTCTGTCTTTTCAACAAACTCTGCCCAGCGCATGAGCGAATCTGTTGCATCAGGATGTTTCCTCGCAAAATCTTTTAGCAATTTGAACTTTAATATCTTCATAATCGTTTATTTTTGCTGCAAAAATAAATAAAAGTTCTCTATATTGTGAACTTTATGTAAGAAAATAAATAAATGTTTGCAATATTTAACTTATACATTCATGGTGCGTGGCGACATTCGTCGCCAGAGGCGATAAAACTGCTGAAAGCGGAGATGTAGATTACGAATATCACCATATAATCAAGGGTCTATACGCCACCTGTTCATCGTGGCATATAGACCCTTGTCGTTTCACCGTGAAGTGCGGGGGGATATGTTTGCTGGGCAACTTATACTCCTGCCCAACTTAGGAGTTAAAGTAACCCACAAAAAGTTAGACACATATTTACCGCAAGAGTTTATCAGCCTCTTGCCCTTTAATGCTTAGAGTGACCACAAATTATAGACTTGAAATAATTGTTTATAAAATGTTTGGTGTTATGGTCGTAAGAATCTGCATAAGGAGTTTGTGAAGCTTCCCATAAGCTACCATTTCGGTCTTCTTTCAGCTCTTTTTGATCGGAAGAAAGAATCAGATCAATTTTATATTCAATTTCGTTGTCAAAAATTGGAGAATTAAATTCTTCTGCATACTCAATTGGTCCAAACCTTAGGGTTTGAAGGTATGGACAATCCAAGAATGCCCCAGAATAAATAGTCCTAAGCTTAGGAGCCTCAAATACTTGGAGTGTCTTATTGTCAGCAATAGCAAATTCTCCAATCTCTTCAGTATCTGTTAATTTTAATGATTTTATGTTTGAAATCCCTGCAAGAGCGTAATTCCCAACCTTCTTTAATCCCATAATGGTAAGGTTGATATTGTCATCTTTGGCATACTCAAGGGCACTTTTTATTGCATCCATATCATCATTCGTCATATCATCAGAAAGGACAAGACGGATGTCTGCCTTCCCTTTATTCAGTTCATTCTTGATAGTACTTTGTATTTCCTCAGTGCTCAAACCGACCAAAGACACTACGGTCGCATCCAGCACATAGCTCTTGTTGGTTTCAATTTCTTTTTGGAAAAAATAATCAACTAAAGTCACATCGGCATTTTTTACAATTATTGACGAATACTTAAAAAACTTACCGTACAAATACACATTGCCTTTTTCATCAGGCGTAAGAGTGTAGGTATTATCAGAATAGCCTCTAGTGTTGGCTGGAGTGATAAACTTGGCAATAACGGTAACAGAACCATCTTGATTTGTAGCAATACGCAAGCGTGAATAGTTGCGTGTTGCATTGGCAAAAGATACATTTATACCCTGACCATTAGGGGGTGATATTGGCTTTTCCCTCGATGTATTCATCCGTTCCTGCAGCCTTACCTTCTTTCAAAACTAATTTGCCGGCTTCCCATTTGTAGTTAGGGGCATAATATACATGAGGAAAGGTTGGCACTTCGTCTTCTTTATAAGACAGCTCGCCACTTGTCAATTCCCAGCTACTGCCGTTATATGTAAAAGCAGCATACTTAGTCCCTAAAGTCTTACTGGTCATCTCCAGAAGCAACTCATCTCCTTCTGCCCATGAAGTCTTGCCTTCATCTGGTGTACCAATAGCACGAGTCTGTGAATCTCCGAATGCCGGAAATTCACCAACAA